>PPYE01030417.1_pt1 | contig 52216 bp, 45 predicted proteins | sample 1559881 | NCBI WGS metagenome assembly PPYE01 (sample SAMN08240022, study PRJNA423297) | Human gut metagenome, whole genome shotgun sequencing project.
CGACACATGCCGCAAACCCTTGATTTTACTGGGTTTCTGGGATTTTTCCCTTCGGCCATATATAAGATTATCAACTCTTCTTCGAATTGTCAATCTACAGATTTTTTCGATTTGGTAACATTAGACCGCTCCCCAATTTGGGGAATGCTTTGTTGTCACCTTTGGCATTTTTCAGAATAGATTCGAACTGAAAGTTGTTTTTCATTTTTTCCCTTTGGGGAATGCCTCGGCTTTCTCTTAGGAGGCGAGTGCTCTATCCAGCTGAGCTATATGGACATTTAATCAACACCCATAATATAAGTTACTGTTCACTCCGTTCTCAGTAACTTAACCAAAATTCATTCCAGATTACCTGCGACAATGGGATTTTGGCTTGTATGTCTCGAGACTTTGGCATATTTTTGCAAAAATACCTCGAGGAATAATGGTGTATGAACAGTAACTAATATACTATATTTCAAAGAAAATTACAAGTGCAATCTGGCTTTTCTTATCTAATTTTCTGCTTCCGGATTCCATGTATTATCTTCCAGCTTTTGAATCATCTCATCCAGTTCAACAGTATATGCTACTTTTACATCACTATCCTGTTTAACGATAAACTCAGACACCCCGTAAGCCTGTCCATTATCCGCCCAGTCATAAGTATATCCCAATCTTGTCCATGGATATTCGCCATCATAATAGCTGGAAATAATGTTCGCATCAAACCATGCTTTATAATCCGCATCAACATCTTCGGAGAATGAATCTGTCATTTCTACTGTTCCAATATCCGAAATATATGCCGGACGAAAAACATCTTCCGGTTTTACCCACATAGCTGTAACATAGTTAGATTCATTATCAGGAGTCAGACCAAGCAATTCTTTCATTCTTGTCTGCCAGTCTGTTACACCCTTTTTATTTTCCTGATACCAGTCTTCCAGTTCACCACCTGTAAATGTCCATACATTTCCCCATTCCAGTTTCACATCAGTGCCATCCGGATAACTGTCCGGATATTTATGGAATGTATATAGAAGAACTCTTCCCTCTTCATTATAAACTGCATAAGGCTCTCCCTCATCCAGGCTTACTACCGGAAGAATCTCACCATCCTCAGCAATCATCGCATCTTCAACTGCCTGATCAAAAAGAATCTGCAGATCATCTTCACTTTCAGCAGAGGAATCGGTTTCTTCTGCCTGTACACTTACAGATACCCCGCATGATACAACCATTGCAGAAACCAGAACTCCACTTAACATCCATTGTTTCCATAATTTATTTTTCATATAATGTCATCTTCCTTTTTTTAGTTTTCCGACTTACCTGCCCCAAGTATATCATAGTAATTCTTTCTTTTCTTGCCCTTGGAATAAATTGCAAATATCCGGCGTGAAATGTATATTTCTATAGCATTTCCTCGTCAAGTGGATTGCTATAAGCATGTTTCACGTGAAACATATTCTTGTAAATCACAAGATGGCATAGGCGAAATATTCGTCCATGCCATCATAAATCATTTTAATTAATAGTGCAACTGTCCCTGGAGCCATATGATTCCTTTGAATCTACGTCCGATCTTTGGCTCCCCCAGCAAATCATTCTTATTGATACAAACATCAAACTGCATATCATTACAGTCTAATGTAAGCTGGCAGATTTCTTCTCCTGTTATAATGTTCTTGAATGTCATAAAATCCAGAATCTCACCCATGATACTATATTGATCACATTCAATTCCATATGGCATGAAATAGGAATCCACTATAGAAAAAATATCGTCTGTAACTATACGCTGAGAAATCATGGAATATGTATCCATATCCTCCATCGTGAGGCTCTCCATAGCCTCTTCATCACCGTTTCTGGCGGCTGCAATGAGATGATTTCTGTTCTTTGTCAGTTCACGTTCTGCTTTTACTGCTTCTTTATCTTTCTCTACAGGAAAAAGGATTTTTCCTTCCCTGGCCAACCCGGAAAGGGTTAAAGGCTGGCCACCCGGAAGTATGTTGCCTTTTTCACGCTGTTGCAGATACTCAGCAGCATTCTGAAGATAGAAAATTAAAGTAACCCCAATTCTCAGATCGTCACAGGCACCTGCAAAAGATTCTTTGTCTGCATGTCTTTCTATCACAACACTCTCCTGTGTTGTAATGCCTGTTCCGCGAAAAAAAGGAAAATAATAATCCGGATAAAATACGTTGTTTTCATCATACTGCCCGCAGACAGTAATTCCACAATCGCATCCATAATTCTTGGAAAACTCTGCAAACATACCATCAGGGTAGTTCTCTATGACCGTTTTCTCATCATAAGTTTCAACCACATCCGTAATGATCTGTCTGATACTGCTTCTTTTGGTGATCCTGGAAAAACCAACTGCCCTCAGATAACTGTGCATAAGAACACCTCCCTGAAAAAGCTCACCCTCCATTAAGCGTGCTTTTTCTCAATCTTTGTCATACCACCCATGTATGGCTGCAGAGCTTTAGGAATACTTACAGAACCGTCTTCATTCAGGTTATTCTCCAGGAATGCGATCAACATTCTAGGCGGTGCTACAACAGTATTATTTAATGTATGTGCAAGATATTTCTTACCATCTTTTCCGTTTACACGGATCTTAAGACGACGTGCCTGTGCATCACCAAGGTTTGAACAGCTTCCTACCTCGAAATATTTTTTCTGACGTGGAGACCATGCTTCTACGTCAAGAGATTTTACTTTCAGGTCTGCCAGGTCACCGGAGCAGCACTCAAGTGTACGAACCGGAATATCCAGAGAACGGAACAGATCTACTGTATTCTGCCATAATTTATCAAACCACATCGGACTCTCTTCCGGTCTGCAGACAACGATCATTTCCTGTTTTTCAAACTGATGAATACGGTAAACGCCTCTCTCCTCAAGTCCATGAGCACCTTTTTCCTTACGGAAACATGGAGAATAGCTTGTAAGAGTTTTCGGAAGTTCTTCCTCAGGAATGATCTGATCGATAAATTTACCGATCATGGAATGTTCACTTGTTCCGATCAGGTATAAATCTTCACCCTCAATCTTATACATCATGGCATCCATTTCAGCAAAACTCATTACACCTGTTACAACATTGCTTCTGATCATAAAAGGAGGTACACAGTAAGTAAAACCTCTGTTTATCATGAAGTCACGTGCATAGGAGATTACTGCTGAGTGAAGTCTTGCGATATCTCCCATTAAATAGTAGAAACCATTTCCCGCAACACGTCTTGCACTGTCAAGATCAATTCCATCAAAATTTTCCATAATTTCTGTATGATATGGCACTTCAAAATCCGGAACAACCGGTTCACCAAACTTCTCGATTTCTACGTTCTCGCTGTCATCTTTACCGATCGGTACAGATGGATCAATGATATTCGGAATTACCATCATATCTTTGAGAAGTTCTTCCTCTACCTCTTTCTCTCTTGTGGAAAGTTCTTCAATACGGGTTCCGGAAGCAGCTACCTGTTTCTTTACTTCTTCAGCTTCTTCTTTCTTTCCCTGTGCCATCAGTGCACCGATCTGTTTGGAAATTTTATTTTTCTCTGCACGAAGAGCTTCTACTTCCTGTTTGATTTCGCGATTCTCTTTGTCCAGTTCCAGAACTTTATCCACTAATTCCAGTTTATTATCCTGAAATTTGTTGCGGATATTCTGTTTTACAACTTCCGGATTTTCTCTCACAAATTTAATATCTAACATCTTGTTCCTCCTGAAATATTCTATTACATTATGTAATGATGTCAGGGTAAAATCTGGCAACAACTTTCCCCCTGATATCAATTTATCATATCATGTGCATTCCTGCACAAAACAGATTCTCTTTTAGTATGCTCTTGTTTTCAACTTTTAAACATTACTGTTCACTCCGTTCACAGTAACTTTTAAAAAACTTTATTCTTCAATATTATCCAGTCCAAAATTCACCGCCTTACGAAGTGCCTCTACTTCTTCCTGGCTGAGCATAACGTAAGATTCGCCTTTTACAATTTCTTTCATATACAAAAAACAATTGTCCCGGCTGTGTACTGCATTTAAGATAAGGCCTGTATTCTCTTTGTCCAGCAAAGCCAGCGCAAAACTTAACTTTCCACCTACATCATCAAATGCGTCATACTTTTCTACACCATATTTATTAAACATTTTATCAAGATTCTTTTTGATAAAAAGAAGATCATGATCATGTTCTTCCTTCGCATCATAGAGCTTATCTATCTGAGCGAATTTTCTAACGAATACTTTTTCCAGAGACTGTGCATCTGAACCTTTCATGAACGTCTTATATTTACGTTCCAGACGGCTCAGGCGCATATTCATACTGATATTCCTTACCAGCAGGAAGATAGTAAGAATCAGCAGTATAATAATGATGATCCCGGAATCAATTCCAAGATTTTCAAAAATGCCACTCATATTACTGTCACTCCTAACCAATGGATTCGAAAAGATCTATGATTCTTTCCAGTTCATCCTTGGAATAATATTCAATTTCAATTTTACCTTTGTCATTTTTCTTTCTGTGAATCTGGACTCTAGTACCCATGATACTTTTCATTTTTTCTTCCAGACTCTCATATATTGCATCCTCAGCAGAACTGAATTTGCTCTTCTTTGCTGTTTTTGGCGGCTCCAGCATACGTTTTACAAGCGCTTCTGTTTCACGAACACTTAATTTCTCGTCAAAAACCTTCATTGCAATTGATTCCTGCTTTTCCTTATCTGCTATCGAAAGGATTGCCCTGGCATGACCGGCAGTGATCATCTCATCAATCAGCATCTGCTGCACTTTTTCACTGAGTTTGAGAAGTCTCATTGCATTTGTTACTGCTGTTCTGCTCTTCCCTACACGCTCTGCGATTTCATCCTGTTTCAGATGAAATTCATCAATCAGTCGTTTATATGCCATCGCTTCTTCCACAGGGTTTAAATCTTCCCGCTGAATATTCTCAATCAGGGAAATTTCTACTAATTCCTGCTCAGAAAACTCTTTAACAATTACAGGAATCTCTGTCAGTCCGGCAAGCTTTGCCGCTCTCCAGCGTCTTTCACCTGCAATTATTTCATAGTAGTCCTTTTTATCAGACACAAGAAGTGGATGGAGTACGCCGTACTGTTTAATAGACTCAGACAGTTCCATGAGTGCATCTTCATCGAACTGTTTACGTGGCTGATCCATATTCGGCTCTACACTTGAGATCTTTACGATCATTGCCCCTGTTTTCGAATCTGCTGTTTGCTTCTTTGCAACAGTAGGGTTTGTCTGCTTTTCAGCTACGTCAGATTTCTTCTCTGTTTTAACTGTTTTGGTTGTTGTCTTTCTGGCAGGTTCTTTGACAACAGATGCTCTGTCTGGAAAAAATGCATCTAAGCCTCTGCCAAGACCGTTTTTTCTTCCTGCCATTAATTATCCTCCCTATTGAGCACTTCCTCTGCCAGAAGCCTGTAGCTTTCTGCTCCTGCTGATCTCGGATCATAGATATTAATCGGCTGTCCATAGCTTGGAGCCTCCGCCAGTCTTACATTACGTGGAATAATTGTTTTATAAATATTCTGATTTAAATTCTCTTTTACGTTTTCCACTACCTGCAGAGACAGGTTTGTTCTTGCGTCATACATTGTGAATACTACGCCTTCCATTTTCAGACGTTTATTCAGTCTTTCTTTTACCAGATCAATGGTATGAATCAGCTGTGAAAGTCCCTCCAGCGCATAATATTCACACTGGATCGGCACTAATACAGATGTAGCTGCGGTTAATGCATTGATCGTCAGCATATTTAATGACGGCGGACAATCCAGTATTATGTAATCATATTTACGTCGAAGCTTATCTGTAATTCCCTTTAAGATAAATTCTTTATCATCGATTCCTACCAGCTCGATTTCTGCACCGGAAAGATTAATATTAGATGGAATCAGGTCAAGATTCTCAACAACATCTTTTACAATCGTGTCTTTCGTTTCTGCCTCTCCAAGCAAAAGTTCATACAATGTATTTTCTATGCCGTTCTTATCAACGCCGAAACCACTGGTAGTATTTCCCTGTGGATCCATATCAATTGCGAGAACCTTTTTCCCTTTTTCTGCAAGACATGCTGAAAGATTAATTGCAGTTGTTGACTTTCCAACTCCGCCTTTCTGATTAGCAACTGCTATAATTCTTCCCAACTTCATTCCTCCTTTATGAGGTTTTAATTGTAGTTATTCCTATTTTGCCTGTTACATTATTTTTTATAATGCCAACAGGCATACGCAGGTTTATTATAACACTTTTATTTTAATCATGCCACATAATGTTTCACGTGAAACATAAAAAAACACATTATTTTTAGCATAAATATTGTATATTTTGTGGTGATTGACATTTTCTTTTTCCATCAATCGTTACTGTTCACTCCGTTCTCAGTAACGTAGCCAAAATTCCAGATTGCCTGCGGCAATGGAATTTTGGCTTGTATGTCTCGGGATTTTGGCACATTCATGCCAAAACACCTCGCGGGATTGTGGTGTGTGAACAGCAATCATCAATCCATATGGTTCTTTTTTTCGCATCATATTTTCTTGTAAAACAGACAGTATCGCGGTATAATATGGATATATAATTTTAGCAGGCTAATCACTTGTTATGCTTGATAAAGGAGGCCGAAAATGAGTAAAAACAAGCACAAATTTCTTACATTTGCTGCTCTGATGACCGGCGCAACTGTTGCTGTTCATTTCATTAACCACACGATTGCTACTGCTGCACAATTAAAACAGATGCTCCACATTTCTAATGACAATTACTTTGAATGGCGCTTTGGGAACATTTATTATACCAAAAAGGGAACTGGGTCACCGATTCTTTTGATTCATGACACTTTACCTGGAGCTTCCGGGTATGAATGGAGCAAAATTGAAGACGAACTGGCAATTGACCATACCGTATATACTGTTGATCTGTTAGGATGCGGACGTTCGGACAAATCCAGCATTACCTATACAAATTTTGTTTATGTTCAGATGATCAGTGATTTTATCAAAAAAATAATTGGTCAGAAAACAGATGTGATTGCAAGTGGTTTTTCAGGCTCTTTTGTTACTATGGCCTGTCACAATGAGAAAGAACTTTTTAACAAAATCATGCTGGTAAATCCGCCCAGCCTGACTCAATTAAAACAGATGCCAAACAGAAAGGACCGCCTGTTAAAAGCAGCTCTGGAAATTCCGATTTTCGGAACTCTGGTTTATCATATGATCGTATCACGTGATAATATAAATAATCTTTTTATCGAGAAGATGTATTATAATCCATTCCATGTGGATAATCAAATGGCAGATGCTTATTATGAAGCAGCCCATAAAGGTGGATATTATACCAGATTTTTTTACTCCAGTCTTGCAGCTAAGTATATAAATATAAATATCTGTCATGCACTTAAGGCACTGGATAACAGTATTTATATTGTTGAAGGTGAAACAGAGCCAAACGGAAAGGCTGTCACTGATGATTATTGTGCCTCCAACCCGGCTATTGAAGTTTCTGTTCTCAAAGAAACGAAACATCTTCCACATGTTGAAGCACCGGAAGCATTTCTTGAACAGGTCAAAATCTTCTTTTAATCCTTATATATAACTATTGTTTTAAGCCAGAGTGAAAATGAACTGACAAGTTGATTCTTGAGACAATCTTGAAGGATAATTTTTTATTTCAAGGCGGAAAAAGGCGACGTTGCGTTGACTCTAGCAACCGAATTCGGACAAAATATACCGCAAAGTGGGCGTACAGATTGTGGGAATAATTTTTCAAACACGCTCTAATACAGCAAAAAGCGGAGCAGACATATGGAAAAAATTCTATATGCCTGCTCCACTTTTTTATAGATTCTTTTACTCTTCTGTACTATCTTTTTCCTGAGAATCTGTGTTCTCCTCTTCGGATGTATCAGAATCGTTTGTTGTGTCTGCTGTTTCAGATGTGCTGTCATCGGACTCTTCTATGCTCTCACTTGACGTATCTGTTAAATCTGATTTAGTATCATCTGTCGTTGCTTCTTCTGTTCCGGCAACTGATTCAAATGCTGTGAACAGTTCTTTTACATTCATCTTATTTACGAGATATACTTTATTATCCACCACTGCTGCATAATAGTTTGTATCGTAACTATAGTATGCAACTTCCAATGTATCGCCGTCTTCTTCTGTAAATGTAACTGTCAGTTCTGCATCACCGTCAGGTTCATATTTATCTGTCAGACGTTTCTGAGCCGTCATGTTAATCAGTTTGTTGTAGAATGTTGTAAATGTTGTTTCATCCAGATCAGAACCATTCAATTTATAGGTAACTGTTTCTGTATCATTTCCGTCATCGTCAGTGGATGTTTCACGTGAAACATTTACTTTATAATCGCCGCCCTGATAATTTACTTTGAGGCTTCCGAGGCTGTTTAAAGATACATAACTTACTGTCATATCCCAGAAGTCTTCTTCTGATTTATCAGTGAGTGCGGACAGAGTATCCGTTGACATCGTATAGACTTCATTGCTGTCATTTACCATGACATATCTGTTGCCGTCATCCGTTTCATTTCCAACAAGAATTGTAAGCTGCTTATCTGCCATCTTAGTTTCTTCTTCCGAAGAATCCTCATTGTCTGATGCACTGTCTGAGTTTTCTAATGTTTCATCTTCTGCTTCTTCACCGTCAGTATCTTCAGCCTCAGATGTTTCATCCGTAGTTTCACTTACACTTTCGTCTGATTCTGTATCCTGTTCAGCATCGTCACTGTTTTCTTCCACAGATGAAGCATCTTCATCTGCCGTCTCACCGGAAGCTGTCGTATCATCTTGTGTGTCTTCATCAGCAACTTCTTCCTGATAATCTACTGTGATTGTTGCATATGGTTTATCCAGACCATATTTGCTCTTGTCGTCACATTTATAATCTGCAAGTGAACTATATGCCATACTTCCGAATGAGGATACCAGAGAACTTACGGTAGCTGAGTCTGCTTTTTCTTCATCCTCGCTGCCTTTTACTGACCAGGTACTTGTATCTTCGTCTTTTGATAATTCATAGGAATTATCGCCGTCTACAGAAATTTTTGTAATGGTATCTGTATTGGAAATTGCAGGGAAATCTTCCATCTGCGCATAATCATTCAATGATTTGGTAAACGGCTCTACGCAGGAAGAATCTATCAGGTATACTGTCTTCTCATCATCATCTTTTCTTACATAATACTGACTGGTGGAGGAATTTTCATCTCCCACATACAGTGTAGTTGTTATGTCATCGCCATCTTCCTCATCAGATTTTGTTACAATCTTAATCGTGTTTGACGGAGAGTCCAGACCATATTCTGAAAGATCATCTACGTCCTCCAGAACTCTGTCTGAATCGACAGATGCAATAGCAGATGCTGCACTGTCCAGAGTAGTCTGATTTACCGGAAAATCTGTTTCGTCTTTCTTTACCCAGCTGTCATCATCTTTTTCAAATGTTGTCTCTGTATCATCAACCATAAAATCCAGAGATTTAATGTTATCTGTTGATGCAGTAAATACAGTTGTGCTTTCTTCAGAATCTTCTTCGGATTCTTTCTGCTCCTGATGGGCTACGTAGGTTTTTACACCTGCGTAAGCCCCGCAGCAGACACCAAGAACTACAACTGCAAGAACCATTTTTACAGTTTTATTCTTCATTTAAGCTTTTCTCCTCTTCATCCAGACTGCAAACCCTACAACAAGGAAGAATCCAGGAATCAGACCGATGGTGCAGATCTTCCAGAATGCAGCATCATAGTCTGTAAGTGTCAGATAAGATACAGACAGGCTCTTGGATGGGATAGATACGGTTGCACTGTCTTCTGTATCTGTCATCCACTTCAGGGATTCGATGATCAGCTTCTCATTTCCGCCGGATACCATCTGATTTACCTGTGATTCCATCAGATTGGAAGTTGAATAGTATACGATCTGCGTTTCTTTGTCATCATCCAGAGTCTCTGTGATGCTTACTCCCAGATCAAATGGGCCAGCTTCGTCTCCGTCTTCTTTCTCCAGAGTATCACTGTTCAGATCTGTCTTGGAATATGCCTGGTCTGATGTGGTGAGGATACTGTTGATCGTTACGGTATCTCTTACATCATCCATTTTTTTGATTCCCTGTGCATATGGTACAAGTACATAATATCCTCCGGAAACAGTCTCAGAGCTTGCATCTGTGCTGTTTATAGTCGGAACCAGATAATATGGCATCTGCATTGCATAATGCTGATTATCACCTTCAAATACGATTCCAGATTCTCTCTGAACACCATAGTTTTCCAGAACTGCATCAAAGTTTGGCAGGTCTTCTGTTGTATAATCAGAGAAAATCATCGCCTTTCCGCCATTTTCAAGATAATCAATAATAGCAGTCTTTTCATCTTCTGAAATATCTGTGGACGGAGAATCAATGAACAGGCAGTCTGCATCATCCGGAACACTTCCCTCTGTAAGAAGATTCAGAGACTGAATATCCATGTTTGCCTTCTCGATGTCTTCTTTGATAGCAGAATCCATCTCCTTCTCACCATGTCCCTCGAGTGTATAAAGGATCGGGAGATCTTCGGATGTTACATATCCGATCGCACTTGTGATCTGACCTTCACCGTCGAAACCGGTAGTCTGAGAGCTGTAGGTCTGATAATCAATTGTGCTCTCATAGATATTGTTGTAATCAATGACTTTATTTCTGTCGCCGCATACAACGATCAGACTGTTTGCAGAAAGATCATCACTTGTATATTCCGTTACAAATTTAGGATTTACTACAGGATCCTTCTGCTCTACTTTAATATGCTTGGATTCATCTTCATATTTCTTAAGCAGATTGGTAATATTCTCATCTTCAGAACCGCTCTGTGCAATCTGGTAAATTGTTACGTCCTTGTCCAAATCTTTCAGCATTGCTTTTGTATCATCACCAATACTGTAGAGTTTCTGGCTGCTGATATCAATTTCTGAATATTTGGACGGAATCGCATTTACGATCATGTTGAGCACTACAACTACTGCAATAAATATCACTGACATAACCATTGTGTAAGAACCGTTTTTGATATGCTTCTTACTGATGGTGCCGATCAGTTTCTTTTTGTCAAATTTTTTATGCTTATTATTTTTCATCTTTTCTTTCAGTTTCATTTTCTTTCACCTCCCCACTAATTCCAGCGTCTCTTCAAAATAGACTGTGTTGTAAGGAACAGGCATACTGCGATCACAGAAAGAAAATATACAATTCCTTTTATATCAAAGATGTTACTTGTAAAATTATCAAAGTGTCCGCTCAGATTAAACACATCCAGGACTTTCTGAATACCGCCCTCAAAAATACTGGATTTTACTACATAAATAATAATCAATGCCACTTCTCCGATCACACCGATCACTGCTGAGATCAGAATATTCTTGATCATGGTATAGATAATGATGGCTGCTGCCAAGATCAATAACCCAAATGTCACGCATGTCGACATAGATGTCTGAGAGAAGAATGAAGAAATACCATTCATCATGTAAAATGCAAATAAGAAAACAAATGTGAGTACCGCTGCAATTACCTGGCTCTCAGTTAATGCTGACATAAATACACCGATTGCAATATTTGCACATCCCAGGAGAAAGAATCCCAGGACTGCTGTATATGCAGATGCAAACTCTACTGTGCCAAACCTGGACATAATCAGCGGATAAGTACACATAACTGCCATCGGAACAGCAAATACAGTTACCAGTGCAAGATATTTACCTATTACAATACCGCTCACAGAAACCGGTGCTGTCAGAAGCAGCTGATCTGTTTTCTGTTTTCTTTCCTCTGCAAGTACACGCATAGTCAAAATCGGTACTCCGATCAGGAATGCAAAGGTAATTGCGCTTAAGGTGTATTCAAATTTCGGATATGCTGATGAAAGCTGATATGCTGAAAAATAAATACCTGTCAATACAAGAATGAAAAAGATAAATAAATATCCTACCATGGATGTCAGGTAACTTTTCAGCTCTCTTTTATATATAGCTGTCATGGTTATTTCTCTCCCCCTTTATCATTATTCTGTTCTTCCGGTATTTCTTCTGATGTCTGTTTTACGTTTGTCTCGTTTGATCTACCGGCATCAGTATCTTTATCTTCAGGTATATTTGGGACTTCGTCTGCAGATATTGGTTTATCGGATGCAGTAAGTTCAAGGAAGATTTCCTCCAGTGATACTTTCCTGGACTTCATCTCATAGATTGGGCTGTTAATCTCCGACATTTTGTAGAATACTTTTTCCCGAATGTCATTCTGCTCCTCTGTTGAAACTTTCACACTCCAGAGATTCTGTTTCTCCTCTTTTTCCATTGTTACGCTGTTGACTCCCTCGATTCCCTCGAGAGCCAGCCTGATCTGTGTTTTTTCACCTTTAATAAGCATCTCCAGAGTATTGGATCCCTCTGCAAGTTTTCCAAGATTCTCAGGAGTATCGCTTGCTACCAGTTTTCCATGAGAAATGATCAGCACGTAATCGCATACCGCGCTTACTTCAGAAAGTATATGCGAGCTGAGAATAACGGTATGTTTCTTTTTTAATTCTTTAATTAAGGTTCGGATTTCAATAATCTGTTTAGGGTCAAGACCTACTGTCGGCTCATCCAGGATGATCACCTCCGGATACCCCATAATCGCCTCAGCAAGACCAACTCTCTGTCTGTAACCTTTTGACAGGTTCTTTATCAGACGGTTTCTCATGTCTGAAATCTTTACCATATCCATGACTTCTTCGATCATGTTTGCTTTTTTATCTTTTGGGATTTTCTTGAGATTTGCCACAAATTTCATGTATTCCAGGACAGTCATATCAAAATAGACCGGCGGCTGTTCAGGCAGATAACCGATACATTTCTTTGCCGCTTCCGGTTCTTCGAGGATATCGTGTCCGTCAATTTTGACGGTTCCTTCGGTGGATGCGATGTATCCGGTTATCATATTCATTGTAGTGGATTTTCCTGCACCGTTTGGTCCCAGAAATCCATAGATTTTGCCTTTCTCTATTTTAAAGGAAAGGTGGTCAACTGCCGTATGGTTACCATATCGTTTGACCAGATTGTTTACTTCAATCAATGTGTTCTCCTCCTCTTAATTTTTGCCAAAATAAAATATAGAAAATGTCCCCAGGTGAAACAGAGAATGGGGGGAACCCGAGGACATCTCTATAAAAATAGTTTATGATGAAGTTGTGATGAAATTAGGATAAAAGTGTGATTATTCTGTGATGTTTGTTTGAAAAAAATAGCTGTCCCGAAATCTCGGCATTTTTTGCCAGAAGATTTCATGAGACAACTATACATAGATTTATTATGACAATGGTTCTTTTAATGGTGTTCCTGCTTTACGCGGATACTTTCCAGGTGTAGATTTTTTCTTATTTATAATGACAAGGGATCGGTCAATCTCGGAGTCCGGCAATTTAAAGTATGTGATGTCTTTCACCTGACCACCGAGGATATTGATTGCTTTCTCTGCTTCTTCTGCCTCTTCCTGTACAGTTCCTGATTTATAGGAAATGAAAGTTCCTCCTGTCTTTACATAAGGAAGACAATATTCTGACAGAGTTGCAAGGTTTGATACTGCCCTAGATACACAGAGATCATATTTCTCACGATACTCTTTATTTTTTGCATACTCTTCTGCTCTTCCATGAATCGCCTTAATCCCTTCTAATCCAAGAAGCTCAAAACTTTCCTCAAGGAAGTTTACCCTCTTTTTCAGAGAATCCAGCAAACATGCCTCCAGATGTGGAAAAGCAATTTTCAAAGGCACACCTGGAAATCCGGCACCTGTACCGATGTCCATAATTGTTTTTACTTTTGTCATATCAATGGCTTTTACACAGGCAAGACTGTCAAGAAAGTGCTTTGTAAGTACTTCCTCAAACTCAGTAATACCTGTCAGATTCATAACCTTATTTTTTTCTATCAGAAATTCATAAAACTGGATAAACTGATTTTTCTGCTTCTGGCTCAGCTCTATACCCAGTTCTCTGCATCCATTTTCCAATGTCGTCAGATTATACGGCATGTATTATTCTCCTTTTTCTACCTTTATTTATTATTTTTGTACATTTTACAGGGTTGTTTTATGTGCTTTTATGATTTTATCTGTTATTTATAGTCCGTTATTTTGCTCTTTTATATACTATTTTAATATTTTTTGCCAATTTCTTGTTTTTATAAGCACATTAAAGCGTATTATATTAATTATTTCGTACTGGAAAGATACACTAGTAAAACTGATATATCAGCAGGAGAAACTCCTGAAATTCGGGAAGCCTGTCCGATTGAAATCGGTCTGTATGCTTCCAGTTTCTGACGTGCTTCGATTCTCAGGCTTCCAACTTTCTCATAATCAAGATCTGTCGGGATTTTCTTTGCTTCCAGTTTCTTAAACTGTTCTACCTGTTTTAACTGTCTGCGGATATATCCATCATACTTGATGTTAATGTCAACCTGTTTCTGTACATCCCATGGCAACTCCGGACGTTCTTTATCAAGTGGTTTGATTGCTTCATAAGAAAGTTCCGGACGGCGGATCAGTTCTGCCAGAGTAGTTCCGGATTTCAGCGGTGTGCTGTTATAGCTTTCCAGAAGGGTCTGAACCTCTTTGTTCGCTCCGATATTTGTATGTTCTACTCTGCTGATCTCTGTTTTTATCTGTTCTTCTTTCGTAAGGATTTTCTGATAATCCTCTTCACTGATGAGCCCTGCCTGATATCCCTTTTTACGAAGTCTCAGATCCGCATTGTCCTGTCGGAGAAGTAATCTGTACTCCGCTCTGCTGGTCATCATTCTGTATGGCTCATGGTTTTCTTTTGTTACCAGATCATCAATAAGAACACCAATATAAGCCTCAGAACGGTCAAGAATCAGCTGTTCCTGACCTTTAACTTCCAGAGCAGCATTAATTCCTGCGATCAGTCCCTGCGCCGCTGCTTCTTCATACCCTGAGCTTCCGTTAAACTGACCACCGCTGAACAGTCCTTTGATTTTCTTAAATTCCAGTGTAGGATATAACTGACGTGGATTAATACAGTCATATTCGATGGCATATGCATTTTTTACGATTTTTGCATGTTCCAGTCCCGGTACGGAATGATACATTTCTTCCTGCACATCTTCCGGCAGAGAACTGGACATTCCACCAATATACATCTCATTTGTATAGAGACCTTCCGGCTCAATAAATACCTGATGACGGTTCTTATCTGCAAAACGGACTACTTTATCTTCAATTGACGGGCAATAACGCGGACCGGTTCCTTCGATCATACCGGAATACAACGGAGAACGGTCAAGGTTTGCACGAATGATCTCATGAGTTTTCTCATTTGTATATGTCAGCCAGCAGGATTTCTGCTCTATCTGAACATCTTCCGGATTAGTTGAGAATGAAAATGGTACAACTCTCTCATCTCCAAACTGTTCCTCCATTTTACTGTAGTCAATTGTATTTCCGGCAATACGGGCAGGTGTTCCTGTTTTAAAACGGAACATTTCAATTCCCAGCTCTTTCAGAGAATCAGTCAGATAGTTGGCTGCCTGCAGTCCGTTTGGTCCTGTATAATTACTTACATCACCGTAAATACATCTTGCTTTTAAATAAGTTCCTGTACAGAGGACCACAGCTTTACAGTTATAAGTTGCACCGGAATATGTTTTTACCCCTGTAATCTTTCCGCCCTCGACCAGAAGTTTTGTTACTTCTCCCTGTTTAATAGTCAGATTAGGTGTATTTTCAAGCGTTTTTCTCATTTCATTGCTGTATGCCTGTTTGTCAGCCTGCGCACGTAAGGAGTGCACTGCAGGTCCTTTGGAACAGTTAAGCATTTTGGACTGGATAAAGGTCTTGTCAATATTTTTTCCCATTTCACCGCCCAGGGCATCAAGCTCTCTTACCAGATGGCCTTTGGAACTGCCGCCTACGTTCGGGTTACATGGCATTAATGCGATACTGTCTACACTTACAGTAAACATCACTGTATTCAGGCCCAGGCGCGCGCCCGCAAGTGCTGCTTCACATCCGGCATGACCGGCACCGACTACAACAATATCATAATCTTCTTCTAACGTTCTCATTTTGTCTCCTTTTATTTTACAACTGCTCATTCTATTCTTTTAAAAATCGCCGAAGGCGATTTTTTGATTTTTATTTACCCATGCAAAACTTGCTGAATATCTCATTTACCAGATCTTCACCAACAGACTCTCCGAGGATTTTACCCAGATTTTCATATGCATTCATAAGATCTATAGAAAAGAAATCTTCCGGCATTCCCATTTCGATACTGTTTCTGACCAGATCAAGGCTTCTGTCAGCCTCTTCCAATGCTGCTTTATGACGGGCATTTGTAATATATACCTCATCATTAAAGGAAATCTCTCCTCCAAAAAACATATCTTTAATCTGTTCTTCCAGTTCTGTAATGCCTTTTTCTTCTTTTGCAGAAATCGGAATTACCGGATGTCCTGTTTTTTCTTCCAGGATTTCCGGCTGGATTTCCGGCTGAAGATCAGTTTTATTATACAGGATAATCGCCTTTTTTCCAGTAAGCATTTCCATGATTTCTTCATCATTTTCGTCAAGCGGAACAGAAGAATCCACTACATAAAGAATCAGATCTGCTTTCTGTGCCATTTCTCTGGCTCTGTCTACCCCTATTTTTTCCACAATATCCTTTGTTTCCCGGATTCCGGCTGTATCAATAATCTTCAGAGATATTCCATGAAGTGTGATATATTCCTCCAGAATGTCTCTGGTCGTTCCTGCAATATCTGTCACAATAGCCCTGTTTTCTCCGATCAGAAGATTTAACAGTGAGGATTTTCCGGCATTTGGTTTTCCGAGGATAACTGTCTGGATTCCCTCCTGGATCATCTTTCCGTCAGAAGAAGTTTTCAACAGGCGCTTCACTTCTTTCTGTTCATTATCCACAACTTCCAGAAGTTCCTGGGGATATCCATCCAAACTGATATGTTCCGGATCATCCAGTGCCGATTCTATATATGCAATGTGATAAATCAGCTTTTCTCTGATATCTCGGATTGCTTTCTGCACAGAACCTCTTAACTGATCCATTGAACTGCGAAGCGCATATTCATTTTTCGCCTGTATAACATCCATAACAGCCTCTGCCTGGGACAGATCCATCCGTCCGTTCAGGAAGGCACGTTTGGTAAATTCTCCTGGTTCTGCAATTTCGGCACCATTTTTCAGCACTGTATCCAAAACCCTCTGCATAGCATATACACCACCATGACAGTCTATTTCTACTGTATCTTCTCCTGTAAAAGTCCTCGGTGCATGCATGATCATTACCAGAACCTCATCAATCAGTTCCTCTCCATCATAAATATATCCATAATGAATGGTATGAGTCGGAACTTCTTTTATTTTTTTCTTCCCGCCTTTTGATCTGTAGATACGGGAAATCACATCCATGGCATTTTCACCGCTGATACGGATGATTCCGATTCCGGACGCACTCATGGCTGTGGAAATTGCTGCGATTGTTGTTTCCATTTTTTCTCCTCACTTGCCTGTTCTATAATAGTTCCGCCCCTGCGGAACAGTAGACTGTTACAATAATTCTGTCATCTTATATACATAACAGGAAAATCACACTGACTACTGTTATTTTTTCGTTACTTTTCACACACCACTATCCCGCGAGGTGTTTTGGCATGAATATGCCAAAATCCCGAGACATACAAGCCAAAATTCCATTGCAGTTACGTGTTATTCACGCTTTCACCTAGAATAACATTCTTTTTTCATATCTGCAATGAAGCAGTCATATTATTAATTTCTTTTTAATTTTACCACTACATGACGGTAAGGCTCTTCACCCTCACTGACTGTCTCAACGAATTTATTTCCCTGAAGAGCAGAATGGATAATTCTTCTCTCATAAGGATTCATTGGCTCAAGAATAACCGGCTTGCGGGTTTTTCTTACTTTATAAGCAATACCTCTTGCAAGGTTCTCAAGAGTTTCTTTACGGCGCTTGCGGTAATCTTCTGTATCAAGTTTTACACGAATGTAATTTGATTTACCTTTATTTACCACAAGACTCGTCAGATACTGAAGAGAATCCAGAGTCTGGCCTCTCTTGCCGATAAGGATTCCCATATCTTCGCCTTCAAAGTCAACTTCCAGACTTCCGTCCGTTGTGTTATATTCAGATGTAATCTCTACTTCTCCAAGATTCATGGACGCAAATACATCACGAAGGAATACCTTTGCTCTGTTTTCTACTTCTTTAATCTCTTCCGGATCTGTAAGGATCTCAACAGGCTTTGCCGGTTTTACCGGTTTAGCCGTCTTTTCTCTGACTTGTTTCTCTTTTGGCTCTCTGAATTCTCTCGGCTGTTTTTCTTTTGCAGCTCTTTCCTTTACAGGTTTTGGCTGTCTTGGTTTCTCAGAAACAGCTTTCGGCTCTTTGATTTCTTTCTTTACCGGTTTTATAGCTTCCGTTTTCTTTTCTTCCTGAACCGGGGCTTCCTCTTTGAAGGAATCGAGTTTCACTGTCTCTACGATCTCCTTCATTTCTTCTTCCTCAGAAACCGGCTCAATCTTACGAACCTTAATTACTGCAGGCTTGCTTCCGATTCCGAAAAATCCGTTGCTGCCTTCACTTATTACCTGAATCTCAAGCTGGTCACTGGATACGCCAAGCTCGATACATGCTTTTGTAATTGCTTCACTCTTTGTTTTCGCTGAAAACTGGATATAATCCTCCATGCCAACCCCTCCGTTCCTGACTACTTCTTCTTATTACGCTCATCAAATGCTTTTACCATATTGGCTTTTGCAGTGATGCTGCCAGGTTTTGCATTAGCTGCGTTTTTGTAAGATTCTTCGACTTTCTTAGCTCTTGTCTCCACATCAGTATTGCTGCTGCCTTTTTCAATCTTATTGATATTCTTGGCGCTCTGATGGGCCTGATTTGTAATCTTCTGAGGTGGAAGTCCCGCTTTTTCACGCTTCTTTTCCATCTTCTTCATATTCTCACTAATCAGGTCTTCAATCTGGATCTTATCCATCTTTTTATTGATAACAAACTGCTGCACACTTCTTACTGCTGCACTTGCTACCCAGTAAATACCAAGACCTACCGGGAATGTGAAACAGAATACTGCTGACATCAGCGGCATTACCATATTCATTGTCTTCATGGAATTCATCATTGCGTCCTGCTGTGAATCACCACCCTGCTGTGCTGCCTGAGGCATCAGCTTTATGCTGAGTGTCTGTGTAGCCCACGCAAGAATCGGGATAAGAATCGCAACGATAGCAAGAAGAACAGATCCACCTACAAAAGCTGCTTTAATATAAGTCAGTGGCTGATCAGCGATATTCAGACCAAAGAAATTCTGCACATGTGAAATCTCTTTTGCAGTGCTGTTCAGCGTATCAGTAAATCCTGCAAACTGGCTTGTCTCAGCAAGTGTTTTCCACTGGGAAGGTGATAATGCATACAAAAAGTCTGTGACTGAATTACTTGTAGCTTTACTTCCATCCATAATAAGCTGAACTCTTGTCATCTTATTATCTGTAATAAACTGCTGAAGGATATCTGTATATCCGTTTACACCTGTAATACTGGTAACTGCAGATGCAAGGATATCCCTTACACTTCCTACATATGCCGGAATTTTATAAATTACCTGATATAAGGCCATCAAAATAGGGAACTGGATTGCAAGCTGTACACAGCTTCCTGTAGGAGATACGCCGTATTTCTGATATACAGCCTGTGTTTCCTCCTGCATTTTCTGCATTGCAGCAGTATCGTTGTTTTTTCCCTTGTACTTCTTTTGAATTTTCTGAAGTTCCGGCTGCATGATCGCACTCAGCTTAGAGAATTTCTGCTGTTTGATCTGCAGTGGGGTCATAAGAGCATAAATAAGGATACTGAAGATGACAATACAAAGACCGATATTCTGAATTCCAAAGATATTCAGCAATCTGTAGATACCATCCATGATCCATCCCATAACGGTCGCAAGCTGACCAATGATAGGAGTGCTGCTCTTTGTCGCTAAAATCATTTCCAAGTTCATTTCCTCCTAGAATCCATAAATGACAGGAGGTTCCTTCGATCGATCAATATTCAATTTTAAAGTACATTCCTGTCTTTACGGTACAGGGTCATAGCCTCCATGGGAAAAAGGATTACAGCGAAGTATCCTCCATGCCGCAAGAAGACCGCCCTTTAATGCACCATATTTTTCGATTGCTTCTAAACCATATTGAGAACATGTGGGAATATAAGGACATTTTGTTCTCTTCATCGGTGATATATACTTTTGATAGAGTTTAATTATTCTGATCAGAAACTTCTTTATCATTGTTCTTACCTGCTATGCAGTGCTTTCCCGCCAGATGCATCAGCGCACTCTCTATCTCTTGATAGGTTCTGTCCTTTGCCTGTGGGCGTGCAACTACTACAATGTCCAAACTGTTTTCAAATTCCGCTTCATTTAACCGATAACTTTCTCTTATCAATCTGGTGAGTCTGTGGCGAACCACACTATTCCCTACTTTTTTACTTACTGATATTCCCAGACGATTCTTCATGTACTGATTTTTCAGTACGTACATCACCAGATACCGATTACCTTTTGATGTTCCATTTCTGTATACTTTTTGAAAATCTTGATTTTTTTTTAAGGACTCTGATCTTTGCATAGAATCCCCTTTCCTGATCTCTTTTTTAAGAGAAGAAAAGACCACATAATTGCGGTCTTATTCTTAGGCTGATAAATGCTTTCTTCCTTTTAATCTTCTGGCAGCTAATACTTTACGACCACCCTTTGTGCTCATACGAGCTCTGAAACCATGAACTTTTGCTCTGGATCTCTTTTTTGGCTGAAATGTCATTTTCATAGGTAAAGCACCTCCTTTATCTATTATCCCTGTTAAATTTTGTAACTTTTTAAGTATGACAGACACCGGATTCTACAGCTCTCCTGCCCGCCAACTTTACTTATTAGAACATCATTTCAATTATATTCATAAAGGGTAGATTCGTCAAGTATTATTTACACAAAGATTTAAATGGTTTTTTATGCCATTGTGGATTACATAATTGGTTTACGTAATATTATCCACATTTTGTGGATAACTTGTGGATAACTTGTGGAATACCTATATATCTTTCCACTTTCTCCTGTCTATTTTACACATATCTTCAAAAAAATACTTTTATTTCTACTTTTCTTACTGTGCATAAAATTATCCCCATTTTTTATCGTTTTTAAAAGAATAACGTCACATTATGGTAACCGGAATTGGCTTTTCCACTGTTATCCACACTAATCCACATAAAAAGTGGGGATAACTTTTTTTCCACATTTCCCTCAAATATACATTGCGAAAACAGGCATTTTATTATAATATATATAAGGATATTTATGTCTTTTTTAAGAATACGGTCAGAGTTTGTGGAAAACTCAATATTTCAATACACACTTAATATAGAAGTAATACGAACCGGGAGAACCAGAAAATGAACAAAGTTGTGGAAAAATGGGACGAAATCCTGCAAATCGTCAAGACAGAACATGATCTGTCCGACGTTTCTTTTAATACCTGGCTAAAACCACTTACTGTTTACGAAGTAGTTGACAATGTTGTCACTATTATCGTGCCTTCAGAGCAGGTAGGTCTCAATTATATAAGTAAAAAATATAAACTTCCACTTCAGGTAACGATCAGTGAAGTTACCGGAATGGAAAACTGTGACATCAATTTCATATTGCCGGAAGATGTTCCGAAAAAAGAGGAAGTTTCTCCAAAAGCGCAGTCTCAGGACGCACGCTGCGAGGAAGCTCATTTGAATCCAAAATACACTTTTGATACCTTTGTAGTCGGAAGCAATAATAAATTTGCCCAGGCAGCAGCTCTTGCAGTTGCCGAATCCCCGGGTGATACCTACAATCCGCTCTTTATATATGGCGGTGCAGGTCTGGGAAAAACTCATCTGATGCATTCTATTGCTCATTTCATTATTGATCATGATGAAAACAGCAAAGTACTTTATGTTACCAGTGAAGAGTTTACCAACGAACTGATCGAAACAATCCGTAACGGAAATAACTCGGCAATGACCAAGTTTCGTGAAAAATACAGAAACATTGATGTTCTTCTTGTCGATGATATTCAGTTTATTATAGGAAAGGAATCTACACAGGAAGAATTTTTCCATACCTTTAACAGCCTGCACAGTGCCAAAAAACAGATTATTATTTCGTCAGATAAACCTCCAAAAGATATGGAAATCCTGGAAGAACGTTTCCGTTCACGATTTGAATGGGGCCTGATCGCAGATATCACACTGCCGGATTACGAAACCCGAATGGCAATTCTTCATAAGAAGGAAGAAATGGATGGATATGATATTAACGAGGAAGTAATCAAATACATTGCAAACAATATTAAATCCAATATCCGCGAACTGGAAGGCGCGATCAACAAGGTGATGGCTTTTGCCAAACTTGAAAAAAAGGAAGTTACACTTGAACTTGCCGAACAGGCGTTAAAAGATATTATTTCCCCTGATGAAAAGAAAGTCATCACGCCGGATTATATTATTTCCATGGTTGCTGAACATTTTGATGTTACAGTAGATGACCTCTGTGGAAATAAGCGTAACTCCAAAATTGTAACCCCCCGCCAGATTGCCATGTTTTTATGCAGAGAAATCATCTCAACTCCGCTGAAATCTATCGGAAAATGTCTTGGAAATCGTGATCATACTACCATTATGCACGGCATCGACAAAATTGAAAAAGAAATCAACAACGATGAAAACCTTAAAAACACCATTGAAACTTTAAAGAAAAAAATTAATCCACAGGGATGAGGATAACTGACTGTATAACATGTGTATAAGATGTTGATTGAATGTGTATAAGTGTGTATAACTTTTCGCCGCTTTTTGGGCGCTTCGGTTATACACAAGTTATACACATACTTTAAGCACACCTTTACACGAAGTTATCCATATCCGAACTCCTTGAAAAATCAACCTTCAATGGAGTTTTTCACATATTCACATCCCCTACGGCGGCGACGACGGATTCCTTTTATATATTTATCTATAAAAAACCACATCACCCAAGAAAGGAAGTTATACACATTATGAAAATCATTTGCCAGAAAATCAACTTGCTCAAAAGTGTAAACATCTCACTGAAAGCAGTTCCCTCTAAAACAACAATGCCAATTCTGGAATGTATTCTGATTGATGCTACTACAAACCAGATCAAATTTACTACTAATGATATGGAACTCGGTATAGAAACAATTGTTGATGGAACCATTGAAGAAAAAGGAATCATTGCGCTGGATGCAAAAATTTTCTATGAAATCATTCGTCGACTGCCAGACAATACGGTAACTATTAAAACAGATGAGAAACTTACTGCCACCATTACCTGTGAGAAAGCAAAATTCACGATACCTGGTAAATGCGGAGAAGATTTTGCATATCTCCCACTGATTGAGAAAGAAGAAAGTCTTACTATCTCTCAATTCACATTAAAAGAGATGATTAGACAGACTATTTTCTCAATTGCCTCCAATGAAACCAATAAGCTGATGACCGGTGAACTTTTTGAAATCAAAAATAACTACCTGAAAATAGTATCTCTCGATGGACATCGTATTGCGATCAGACGTATGGAACTGAAAAAAGATTATGCTGACCGCAAAGTGGTGGTACCTGGCAAAACACTTAATGAGATCAGTAAGATTTTATCCGGTGAAATTGATGATATTGTAAATATTTATTTCTCAAAAAATCATATTTTATTTGAGTTTGACCAGACTATTGTTGTTTCCAGATTAATCGACGGAGAATATTTCCGTATTGATCAGATGCTTTCCAGCGATTACGAAACCAAAATTAAAATTAATAAAAAAGAATTTCTGGACTGTATCGACAGAGCCACTCTGTTGGTAAGAGAGGGAGAAAAGAAACCGATCATTATTGAAATTACAGATAATTCTATGGAATTACGTATTGATTCTGCAATGGGTTCCATGAATGAAAATATTGATATTGATAAAGAGGGCAAAGATATCCTTATTGGCTTTAATCCAAGATTTCTGATCGATGCACTCAAAGTAATCGATGATGAAACAATCAGTATCTACCTCGTAAATCCAAAAGCACCATGTTTTATCAGGGATGACGAGGAAAATTACACATATTTGATTCTGCCTGTAAATATCAACCAGAATCAGGCAAGATAGGGAGTAAAAGAAAATGGAAGAAATTAAGATCAGAGATGAATTTATAAAACTGGGGCAGTTACTGAAACTTGCAGATATGGTTCAGGACGGGGTTGAAGCGAAATATGTGATCACTGACGGACTGGTAAAAGTAAACGGAGAGGTAGATGACCGTCGTGGCCGAAAGGTTTATGAAGGTGACATCGTTTCTTATGATGGAAAAGAAATTAAAGTGATCAGGTGAACAAATGTATATTGAATCTGTTCAGTTAAAAAATTTCAGAAATTATGATTCTCTGGAACTCGATCTGGCACAGGGGACGAATATATTTTACGGCAATAACGCTCAGGGAAAGACAAATATCCTGGAGGCACTTTATCTTTGCGGAACTACAAAATCGCATAAAGGAAGCAGAGATAAGGATATGATTCAGTTTGGAAAGGATGAATCTCATATAAGGATGATGGTAAAAAGAGATGAGCTTTCCTACAGGATTGATATGCATCTTAAAAAGAATAAAGCAAAAGGCGTTGCGATCAATGGTCTTCCTATCCGGAAGGCCAGTGAGCTTTTCGGAGTAGTTAATCTGGTGTTTTTTTCTCCTGAGGATCTGAATATTATAAAAAATGGTCCGGGTGAGAGAAGGAGATTTCTTGATCTGGAACTGTGCCAGTTAGATAAAATATATCTTACAGATCTGGCTTCATATAACCATATTGTAAATCAGAGAAATAAATTGCTGAAGGATCTCAGTGTTCAGCCTTCACTTAAAGATACACTGGATATCTGGGATATACAGATGGCTGAATATGGACGGAAGATTATTGACAAGCGCAGTGAATTTATTAAAGAACTAAATGAAACGGTTCGAAAAATACATGGTAATCTTACAGGGGGACTGGAAGAACTGAACGTTATTTATGAACCGGACTGTACAGCAGATAAACTGGAAAGTACCATTTGTGCCAACAGAGAAAGAGATATGAGGATGAGACTGACATCCGCAGGCCCACACAGAGATGACCTGTGTGTAATGGCAAATGGGATTGATATCAGGAAATACGGTTCTCAGGGACAGCAGAGGACAGCGGCACTTTCACTTAAATTATCAGAAATATATATAGTAAAGAGAAAAATAAAAGACACACCGGTTCTGCTTTTGGATGATGTTCTGTCCGAGCTGGACAGCAGCAGGCAGAATTATCTTCTGGACAGTATCAGTGATATCCAGACATTGATAACATGTACAGGGCTGGATGATTTTATCAGTCATCAGTTTCAGATAAATAAGGTATTTCAAGTAGTTCAGGGAACAGTATCACAGCCTGTGTAAGAAGAAACAATCTTTTGACAAGGGTACGGGCTTATGATACACTGAGCGTAATTATGGAAAGTTGGTGAATGCATTGGATAAAGAAGAATTTCGGATAAAACTTGAAGAGATTAATAAGCTGGTTCAGGACAAAGATTATAAAGGTGCCATGAACATTGTAGACAGCATAGATTGGAGACGCGTCAAAAATGTCCGCACCTTATGTGTTGTCGGTGAAATATATGCAGCAAACGGAAGATATGAGGACAGTAAGGAGATTTTCCTTCTTGCATATCATAAGGCATCTATTGGAAAAAATATTCTTTACCGTCTGATTGAGATCTCTCTGCGAATGGATGATATCAATGAAGCAGAAGAATTTTTTGAAGAGTATAAGCAGGTGGCTTCGAATGACAGTACACAATATATTCTGCAGTACAAGATTGCAAGGGCAAAAAATTCTTCATTAAATGAGCAGATCAGAATCCTGGAAGAGTATAAAGAACAGGAATTTACAGAGAAATGGTCATATGAACTGGCAGCCCTGTATTACAAAGCAGGAGAAAAACAGAAATGTCTGGATTTATGCAATGAAATCATTCTCTGGTTCAGTGAAGGCAAATATGTTATGAAAGCCTATGATCTTAAAATGAGAATGGGTGAGCTGACAGGTGCTGAGAAAGCAAAATTTGAGAAACAGTTTGTTCCGAAACTTCTTACACCAGAGCAGGCGAAAGAACTGGAGAAGAAAAAAACGGAAACAGAAGTAAAAGCGCAGGAAGAGCCTGAAGCTGAAGAAGTGGAAGAAACGACAGAAAACAATGAGCCGGAAGTTCAGGTCAGCATGGAAGGCATTAAGGAAAAGATTTCAAAGGGGATCAGGGATGTCTTTGGAGGTAAGACTCAGGAAGAGAAAGAAGAGTTTCCGGAAGAATCCATGGATATGGTTAACGAGGCCGGTATCACCAGGGAAGATGAGATTCCGGAAGAAATCATAAAGAGTGATGTGTCACAGAAAGAACCTGAAAATGTTCCGGAATTGGAGGCAGAACCTGAAAAACCGGGGGCAGAACCCATGGCTGCAATTAAGATGCCTGAATTAAATATTCCGGCATCCATGAAAAATATGGAACTGAGCAAACCGCCGAAAGTTGAGGAAGTTGCTGAGACGAAACTGAATATGGATTCTTTTGATCTGGAAGGGAAAGAGTTGAATCTGGAGGATACGATCCTTGCTGCTGCCAGTGCGCAGGGAATTGAGATTCCGAAGGAAGAAGAGTCAAAAACAGAAGAAGTACAGGAAGAAAGTTCAGAAACTGATGTTGATGATAAAGAAATAAAAGCCCATGATATTTCAGAGGAACTGGAAGAACCGGATTTCCTCAGCGGAGATATAAAAGATATAAAGGTTGCTGATCCAAAGCCGGATGAAGAACCGAAAAGGGAAATACCGGTGCAGCCGGAAATAGAAGAAGCTGAAGAAGATGAGGTTACAGAAGAAGATCTCAGAAGAGCTGAAGAGGAATTTCTCCATGGACCGATGGGGAATACAGATCTGAATCCGGAAGATGATACAGAGGGAACGGAAGAAGCCAATTCCCTGACAGAAGAAGAGGAGCTGGAACGTTTTATAGAATCTATCCAGCCGGAAAATGGAGCAGATCCAAGGGATATCGTACCAAGAGAAAAAGAACTTACAGATGATGAGAAGCAGTTATTTACATATTTTGTAAAGGTTCCGGGTATGAAAGAGCAGCTTGTGGATACTTTATATGATGTACAGATGGCTGCAGCAGACAAGACTTCTAAAACTGGAAATATTATTGTGATGGGCGGTAAGGAATGCGGAAAGACCAGACTGATCTCAGGCCTGATTCCGGCAATCTGTAAAGAACTGAATCTGGAAGCGTCAAAAGTAGCATATGTTTTTGCAGATCAGATCAACGGAAAAAATATTTATAAGATTTTTTCAAAGCTGGCAGGTGGCTTTCTTGTGATCGAAAATGCAAATCAGCTGACACCGGAAACAGTAGAGATGCTTGACAAAGCCATGGAAGTTAACACAGACGGACTTACAGTAATCGTGGAAGATGAGAAGATTGGTATGCGAAAACTGATTGCCAGATATCCGAAATTCGCAAAGAAGTTTACTTCAATGATCAATATTCCTGTGTTTACCAATGATGAACTTGTCAATTTTGCAAGGGTTTATACAAAAGAGAATGGTTATGCTATTGATCAGATGGGAATGCTTGCGCTGTATAATCTGATTGGAATTAACCAGAAAGAGGATTCTCCTATGAATGTTGGCGCAGTAAAAGAACTGATAGATGCTGCGATTGCAAAATCACAGGGAGGAATCCGTAAATTTAAACGAAATGTATCTAAGAAACGTATAGACAGAGATGGATATATTGTTCTGTACGAGAAAGATTTTACTAAATAATGCGTATTTGTACAGTTACAGGTAATAAAGAAAAAGGAGTAAAGATTATGCCCAGACCGTATCTAGGAGATCCAAAGTATACCATAGAAGTGCTTCAGAAGTATAATTTTGCATTCCAGAAAAGGTTTGGTCAGAACTTTCTGATCGATACTCATGTTCTGGATAAGATTATAGATTCTGCACAGATCACAAAGGATGATTTTGTATTGGAGATTGGACCGGGAATCGGAACCATGACACAGTATCTGGCTGAAGTAGCAAGGGAAGTGGCAGCAGTTGAGATTGATAAAACACTGCTTCCTATTCTGGACGACACTCTGAAAGAGTGGGATAATGTGACAGTCATCAACAACGACATCCTCAAAGTAGACATCCGCCAGCTTGCACTGGAAAAAAATCAGGGGCGTCCGATCAAGGTTGTTGCCAATCTGCCATATTACATTACTACCCCGATCATCATGGGATTGTTTGAGAATCAGGTTCCTGTTGATTCTATTACTATTATGGTACAGAAAGAAGTTGCGGACAGAATGCAGGTAGGACCCGGAACAAAAGATTACGGGGCGCTTTCACTGGCTGTGCAATATTATGCGAAACCAAAGATCGTGGCAAATGTACCGCCCAACTGTTTTATGCCAAGACCTAAAGTGGGAAGTGCGGTGATCAGACTGGAACGATATGAAAAACCGCCGGTTGAGGTAAAGAATGAGAAGCTGATGTTTCGTATTATCAGAGCATCTTTTAACCAGAGAAGGAAGACACTGGTGAATGGTCTGAAGAATTCACAGGAGATACCATTTTCTAAAGAACAGATTGAGCAGGCGTTGGGGATGTGTGGACTTTCCCTGAGTGTCAGAGGAGAAGCACTGACACTGGCACAGTTTGCACAGCTGGCAAATGCATTTACAGAAATTTCGTAAAAAGATAAATATAAAAAGCATCCGGTGGCTAAGCGGATGCTTTTTATATTACGTTCAAATTTATTTTTTAAAAGGAAGGAGAGTTAATTGCCTCTTCCGGCAATCAACATATGAAAAAGAAATTTTATAAAAATAACGTTGGCTTTATTATTTTTATGGCTTTAGTATATCCTGCAATTATGAGAAAATCGTGTTTAAGATGTGAAAAAAATTTGAACAAATGTCGAAGGAATTATGAAGACTGAAATTGGGATATTTATTTTACAGAAGGCATAAGATTTCTGATATAATGAGCCGGTAAATGAAAATGCCTGTTCATTGTCTGTAATCTGCTGACAGTGAAAAGACAGAGACTTATTATTGACTGGCAAAAGTATGGAGGTAATTAAATCATGAGAATAAAAAAAGCAGGAATACTTATTATTGCGGCAGCAATTACATGTACGACACCGGCAGTACCGGCGATGGCAGCAGATACTTCGGAATCTGTACAGGAGATTATTTCTGATAATGAGATTGATTCTCTTGTATCAGATCCGGACAAAGTAGTTGATATCATTATGTATGTGAAAAATGAGGCTGCAAAACAGGATATTTCAGATGATCAGATCAGATCGCTGATCCAGACTGCGGAAAGTACTGCAGGAGTTAGCCTTTCGGAGGAAGAAGAGAACAGAATCATAAAGATCGTTAAACAGATCAAGGATTCTGATATTGATGAGGAACAGCTCAGGAGTGCTGTGACGAAGGCATATGATAAACTGGAAGAAATGGGGATTGGTAAAGAAGAGGTAAAAGGAATCCTGCATAAACTGGCTGATTTTGCAAAGAGTCTTTTTGAGTAAAATCTGCTCATTCTCAAATCGCAACTGTGAAAAGACGAAATAGTTATGGACAATTATGGGGGATATACAAGATAGACAAGCATAAAATAAAACAAGAACTATAAATATGTGGTAATTCTATAAAAAAATATTAAAAAATATAAAAAAATTGTGCAAACAAACGAAAAGTTAACTGCGAGTTCATAATTTATTCATAAATGATTGCTACTATATAGATAGTTCGAAAGAACCTACGAAAGACGTTGTAATGTGTTATCATTACACATAAATTTTTTTCATAATAATAGCCCCGGTAAACCACTGCCGGGGCACTCCTCGTTTTACGGGGATTTTTTATTTTTTATCTGATAATTTTCCATATTTCTGGATTTCATTATTGAGTTCTTCCATGCGGGTATCCAGTTCTGCTACATATCGCGCACATTCTCTTAATTCTTTTGTGATATAGTCAGGTCCGTCTCCCTCAAATTTGTAATGCATCTTATGCTCCAGAGTCGCCCAGAAATCCTGTGCAACTGTGCGGATCTGAATCTCTACTTTGGTATCAATGATACTGTCGGAGAGAAAGACCGGTGTGGTAACCAGCATATGATAACTGCGGTAACCGCTCTTTTTAGGATTTTTCATATAATCACGTCTTGCAAGGATCGTCAGGTCATTTTGTTTGGAAATCATATCTGCGATCAGATAGATATCAGATGTAAAGGAACAGCTGATACGGATTCCTGCGATGTCATTTACATAGCGTACCATGTTCTCGATACTGGATTCATATCCATGTCGTTTCAGTTTTTTTACAATGCTTTCCGGAGTTTTGATTCTGGATTTTACATGTTCGATCGGATTGTATTTATGTCTGTGCTGAAATTCACCGTTTAGAATATTAATCTTTGTTTCTACCTGTTTAAGGGCAGACTGATAGACAAAAATAACTGTCTCCCAGTCATTCAGTTCTTTAAAATCCCTCAAGGGGACAGAATCATAATTCATGTATAATAATATCCTTTCCTGATACAGGCAGTTCCCCGTTGATTTTTGTAATCTCACAGGGGACTTGTTTATAGATTTGCTATAGTTGGTTGATGATATTATTGTAACATATAAATATCCGTGTGTGTGAACTATCTGTATGAAAATTCAGATTTCCATTATTAAAGTGATTGTGTTATAATGTTTGAAAATAGCTGACATGATATACTTTATTTGTAACTGTTCAGTATCCTGTAACAGATGGAGAAGAGTTACATTTATTCCAGGTAAAGGAGAAAACAGATAATGGCTGAATCAATGAAAGATTACGAAACAGAACTGGAAGCCTCTTTTAAGAAAATTGAAGAAGGGGATATTCTTACAGGAACTGTCATCAGTGTAGATGAAAAAGAAGTTGTGTTAGATCTGAAGTATTATGCGGAAGGCATTATTCCGGCAGAGGATTACAGCAGAGAACCGGGATTTTCTTTAAAGGAACAGGTGAATGTGGGAGATGAAGTTTCTGCGACTGTTGTGAGTAAAGACGATGGAAATGGAAATATTCTGTTGTCCAGAACAGAAGCAGCAGATGTGCTTGCATGGGATAAGCTGAAAGAATTAAAGGATTCAAAAGAAGTAATTGATGTGGTGGTAAAAGGCATTGTAAATGGCGGTGTGATCGCCTATGTAGAAGGTGTACGTGGATTTATTCCCGCCTCAAAGCTTGCCCTGAATTATGTGGAGGATACAAACGAATATCTGAACAAACCAATCCAGGTTCAGGTTTTCGATATTGATAAAGAAAAAGGAAGATTAATTCTCTCTGCAAAGGAAATATTAAGAGAAAAAGCAGAAGAGGAGAGAAAAACAAAAATCTCCAATGTGCAGGTCGGACTTGTAACAGAAGGTGTTGTTGAGAGCTTACAGCCATATGGTGCATTCGTAGATCTGGGAAATGGTCTGTCAGGTCTGGTTCATATTTCACAGATCTGTGAGAAGAGAATTAAGAAACCATCAGAAGTTCTGACAGTTGGAGATAAAGTAAAGGTAAAAGTAACTGCTGTCAAAGATGGAAAATTAAGTCTGAGCATCAAAGAGGCAACAGATATGATGGCTAAGGAAATTGAGGAGGAAGTGATCGAGCTTCCGGATTCAAAGGAAGAGGCTTCCACATCTCTTGGCGCACTTTTTGCAAACATTAAATTAGATAATTGAGGTTAGAATCTGTATGAGAAATCAGGAAAAAATATTTGTAATAGGTCACAAGAATCCGGATACGGATTCCATCTGTTCAGCAATTGCCTATGCGGACATCAAAAACAGGACTTCTCAGAAGGTGAAATACATTCCAAAGCGTGCAGGACAGATCAATGAAGAGACAGAATATGTGTTAAATCGTTTCGGCATGCAGCCGCCGGGATATCTGTCTAACATTGGAACACAGATAAAAGATATGGATATCCGTATGAGTCCGGAAGCTGATAAGAGTATGTCCCTGAAAAATGCATGGGATCTGATGATGGAGAAAAGTATCGTATCTCTTCCGATCAGAGACAGAGAAGGACAGCTGGAAGGTCTGATCACAATCGGTGATATTGCTAAAACTTATATGGATACAACGGACAGTTATCTGCTGTCAAGAGCGAAGACACAGTACAGAAGAATTGCCGAGACAATTGCAGGTACCGTAGTAGAGGGAAATGAGCATGGATATTTTACAAAAGGAAAAGTTCTGGTGGGAACTGCAAATCCGGAAATGCTCAAAGCCTATATTGAACCGGATGACCTGATAATCATGGGAGACAGAGAAGAGGATCATCTTCAGGCGATTGCGCAGAATGTTAGCTGTATTATCGTTGGTATGGGAATTGAAGTCAGCGAAAAGGTGATAAAGCTTGCTCATGAGAGAGAAATTGCAATTATTATGTCTCCGTATGATACATTTACGATCGCAAGACTGATCAACCAGAGTATTCCTGTACGGTATATTATGAAAACAGATAATCTGGTTACTTTTAATACAGAGGATTTTACGGATGATATTCAGAATGAGATGATCAAACACCGTCATCGTGCGTTCCCTGTAATTAACAAAAAGGGAAAATGTATCGGAACAATTTCCCGAAGAAATTTCCTGGATATGCACAGGAAAAAAGTAGCACTTGTGGACCATAATGAGAAAGATCAGGCAGTTGACAATATCGATAAAGCTGAAATCGTGGAGATTATTGACCATCATAAACTGGGTTCTCTGGAAACTATGGTACCGATTTCTTTCAGAAATCAGCCGGTCGGATGTACAGCAACGATTCTGTATGAAATGTATGGGGAGCAGAAACTTGAGATTTCACCGAGTATTGCGGGGCTTCTCTGTGCTGCGATTATTTCAGATACACTGATGTTCCGTTCACCTACCTGCACATTATCTGACAAGATGGCGGCAGGTGCGCTGGCACTTATTGCAGGAATCAATATTGAGCAGTTTGCAAAAGAGATGTTTAAAGCAGGAAGTAACCTGAAAGACAAATCACCGGAAGAAATTTTCTATCAGGATTATAAGAAATTTATTGCTGAGGATGAGATCAACTTTGGTGTTGGACAGATCAGTTCTATGGACAGCGATGAGCTGGCAGAAATCAAAGAGCGTCTGGTTCCGTTTATGGTCAGCGAGTGTGGCCGTCATGGTGTTACCCGCGTATTTTTTATGCTTACCAATATTATTGAGGAATCTACAGAGCTTCTCTATTATGGTGAGGGAAGTGAGGAAATGGCACGTATTGCTTTCCATATGGAGCCAAAGGATGGTGTATTTGATCTGAAAGGCGTTGTTTCACGTAAGAAACAGCTGATTCCGGCACTTATGGAAGCTGCACAGGCCGGACAGAACGATTACAACTGATGGCAGCAGACAGAATAGCTGAGGATAATAAGAAATGGAAAAAGAAACCTGGAAAGCAGGAAATATGCTTTATCCACTTCCGGCAGTTATGGTAAGTGTTTCTGACGGAGAGGGGAATGACAATATTATTACAGTTGCATGGGCAGGAACTGTCTGCACGAATCCGCCGATGGTGTCTATTTCTGTGCGACCATCCCGTTTTTCCTATGATATGCTCAGAAAGACGGGAGAATTTGTAATAAATCTGACAACAGAGAAACTGGCATATGCAACGGATTACTGTGGAGTCCGTTCCGGCAGGGATATTGATAAATTTAAAGAAATGAAGCTTACCAAAGAGAAGGCGGATTTTGTGAAAGTTCCCATGATCGCAGAATCTCCGGTGAGTATTGAATGCAAAGTAAGGCAGGTTCTGGAATTGGGTTCCCACCATATGTTTCTGGCGGATGTGCTTGCAGTTCATGCTGATCCGCAGTATATAGACGAGAAGAAGAAATTTCATCTGAATGATGCGAAACCTCTGGTGTATTCCCATGGTGAATATCTGGGAATTGGTAAAAAACTGGGAACATTTGGATACAGCGTTAAAAAAAAGAAGAAAAAATCCGGAAAAAAGAAACAGTAATCCGCAATTTGCAGACGCAGACAATGTATGATAAAATGAAAGGACATAAACATGAATAATGTGACATTAATAGGAATGCCCGGTTCAGGGAAAAGTACAATAGGAGTTATTCTTGCAAAAGCATTGAGATATGAATTTCTGGATTCGGATCTTCTGATACAGAAACAGGAGAAAAGAAAGCTTTCAGAGATCATAGAGCAGGACGGACCGGAAAAATTTAAGGAAATTGAAAATCAGGTTAATGCAGACATTCATGTGACAGATACGGTCATTGCACCCGGCGGAAGTGTTATTTACTGTGATGAGGCAATGGAACATCTGAAGTCCATAGGTAAGGTTATATATCTTAAATTATCACTGGAATCTTTATCCAAAAGACTGGGAAATCTGAAAGGCCGCGGAGTTCTGTTAAAGGACGGTCAGAGCCTGAAAGATCTGTATGAGGAACGTGTACCTCTGTACGAGAAATATGCAGATATTACCATTGATGAAGAGGGGAAAGATTTGGATGAAAGTCTTCGGGCAATTCTGGAGATAATACATATCAAAGAGCAGGGAAAGTGATTATTACAGCTCGGGAAAAGGACAGTGGTAAATAATTTTTGTTTACAAATGATAAATATATGATATAATATACAACTGACTTTAAAATAGGATGATCGTTTAGTATAAACATATATGCATTTGAAACAGAAGTTACATGTTCGCAGAAAACGAAAAACGGAGTGAACAGTGACCATTAATTCTGCTCATGGAGTGAAAATAAATAAGAGGTGTGATATGGAACAGTATGTTATAAAAGGAGGCAACCCTTTAGTCGGTGAAGTTGAGATTGCCGGTGCCAAGAATGCGGCACTTGCTATTCTTGCAGCAGCCATAATGACTGATGAGACGATTCTGATAGAGAATCTGCCGGATGTAAGGGATATCAATGTATTGCTCGAAGCGATCGCTGGTATTGGAGCACAGGTAGACCGTATTGATAAATCTACTGTGAAGATTAACGGATCTACAATTGGAGATGTAAGTGTTGATTATGAATATATCAAGAAGATCAGAGCTTCCTACTATCTTCTGGGAGCACTTCTTGGTAAGTATAAACATGCAGAGGTACCGCTTCCAGGTGGATGCAACATCGGAAGCCGTCCGATCGACCAGCATCTGAAGGGATTCAGAGCGCTTGGTGCAGATGTAGATATCATGCATGGAGCAATTGTTGCGAAAGCAGATGAACTTCATGGAAGCCATATTTTCCTTGACGTTGTCTCTGTAGGTGCAACGATCAATATTATGATGGCAGCCTCATTGGCTCCGGGACTTACTATTTTGGAAAATGCCGCAAGAGAACCGCATGTAGTTGACGTTGCCAACTTCCTGAACAGTATGGGGGCAAATATTAAAGGTGCAGGTACAGATGTGATCCGTATTAAAGGTGTGGAGAAGCTCCACCGTACAGAGTATTCTATTATTCCGGATCAGATCGAGGCAGGTACATTTATGTTTGCTGCGGCAGCAACAGGCGGAGATGTAACAGTTAAGAATGTAATTCCGAAGCATCTGGAAGCAACTACGGCTAAACTTGAAGAAATTGGATGTGAGGTTGAAGAATTTGATGATGCAGTTCGTGTACGTGCACCAAAGAGACTTCACCGTACTCATGTAAAGACTCTTCCATATCCCGGATATCCTACAGATATGCAGCCACAGATTGCTGTAACTCTGGCACTTGCAGAGGGAACCAGTATTGTAACAGAGAGTATTTTTGAGAACAGATTCAAGTATGCGGACGAACTTTCACGTATGGGAGCAAACATCAAAGTTGAGGGAAATTCAGCAATTATTGATGGTGTGAAGAAGCTTACAGGTGCGAGAGTAAGTGCACCGGATCTGCGTGCAGGTGCAGCCCTGGTGATCGCAGGTCTTGCAGCAGATGGAATCACAGTTGTTGATGATATCGTATATATCCAGAGAGGATACGAGAATTTTGAAGATAAGCTGAGATCTCTCGGTGCTGAGATTGAGAGAGTATCCAATGAGAAAGAAATCCAGAAATTCCGTCTCAGGGTGGGATGATAAAAAATGCCAAAAAATTACTTGACATTTGTAAAGGTTAAGTATATTGTATGGTATGCAGCAATCTTAATTAATGCAAGTTAATAATTAGTAATAGCCTTTTATTCAGAGTGGTGGAGATACAAAGGATCTGCGAAGCCACGGCAACCCCTGTTTGTGTAGGAAGGTGCCAACCTGAGCGAGTGATCGAACAATAAGAGGATTGTTGAGATAATCAGACAGTCCGATTACTTCGGGCTGTTTCTTTTTGTTAACGCAAAAGTATCAGCGGAGAGAAATAATCTGTTGATACAGTACATAAATGGCTGCGGGTTATTCTGCGGTCGGGAAACAATTGTAAATGAATAAAAAAAGGAGAACACAATGGAGAAAATTTTATTTACTTCTGAATCTGTAACTGAAGGCCATCCGGATAAAATGTGTGATGCTATTTCCGATGCTATTCTTGACGCTCTTATGGAAAAAGATCCTATGAGTCGTGTTGCATGTGAAACTGCTACAACTACAGGTCTTGTACTTGTTATGGGTGAGATTACAACAAATGCATATGTTGATATCCAGAAAATCGTAAGAGATACTATCCGTGAAATCGGATATACACGTGGAAAATATGGATTTGATGCTGATACATGTGCAGTTATCACAGCAATCGATGAACAGTCTGCTGATATCGCTCTTGGCGTAGATAAAGCTCTTGAAGCAAAAATGGGTGAAGATGAAATTGATGCCATCGGAGCAGGTGACCAGGGTATCCAGTTTGGTTATGCTTCCAATGAGACAGAAGAGTATATGCCATATGCCATCAACATGGCACACAAACTTGCACGTCAGTTAACGAAGATCCGTAAAGACGGTACATTAAAATATTTAAGACCGGATGGAAAAACACAGGTTACTGTAGAATATGATGAAGCCGGAAAACCATGCCGTATCGATGCAGTAGTATGCTCTACACAGCATGATCCGGATGTAACTCAGGAGCAGATCCATGAGGACATTAAGAAATATGTTTTCGATGAGATCATTCCGGCAGATATGGTAGATGAGAACACAAAATATTTCATCAACCCAACAGGACGTTTCGTGATCGGCGGACCTCATGGTGACAGCGGACTTACCGGACGTAAGATCATCGTTGATACTTACGGTGGAACCGGACGTCATGGCGGCGGTGCTTTCTCCGGTAAAGACTGTACAAAGGTAGACCGTTCCGCAGCGTATGCTGCACGTTATGTTGCAAAAAATATTGTTGCAGCAGGTCTTGCAGATAAATGTGAGATTCAGCTTTCCTATGCGATTGGTGTTGCTCATCCGACATCTATCCACGTAGAAACATTCGGAACCGGTAAACTTTCTGATACAAAGCTGGTTGAGATCATTCGTGAGAACTTTGACCTTCGCCCGGCGGGAATTATTAAGATGCTTGATCTGAGAAGACCGATTTACAGACAGACAGCTGCTTATGGACATTTCGGACGTACGGATGTAGACCTTCCATGGGAGCATCTGGATAAAGTTGATGACCTTAAAAAATACCTTGCTTAAATAAGAAAATCGTAACTGTTCAGTACTTGCACAGACAGTGGAATGCTGAATAATTACAGAATATCACAAAAATTGCAGTGCAATGGGATAAAACAGGAATTATCTGAAAGAACAGGACAGATGATTCCTGTTCTTTTTATAGAAAATTTAGATATGTAAAACAGACTTTATGATATAATGCTTGCAGAGGGCAAAATTATAGAAACCTTATAAATCAACAGATAAAGGATGATCGGGATGAAGTTAAAAACAAGGATTATAGTTGGATTCGGTATGAGTATTCTGGTTCCTCTGCTTTTATTTTCGGCAACTTTGTACGGATTAGGTCATACAAAGTTTGCACAGCAGACAAAGGATTCCTCGGAAGTGGTGTATGATATTTCAGTAGGGGAATCCACTCACAGCCAGACACAGGTAAGGATTATTGCAAAAGATATGCTGTTTACTGCGACGGTAATATTAGTATTCACAGCTTTATCTATTGGATTATGGATTTACAGAAGTATTGCCACACCGCTGGTTAAATTAAAGAAAGCCACTCAGAATATCAAAGAGGGAAATCTTGATTTTGTTCTGGAAGTAGATGGTGACGATGAGTTTTCGGAACTTTGCCGGGATTTTGAGGAGATGAGAAAGCGGCTGAAGGAATCAGCAGAAGAGAAAGTTCTTATGGATAAAGAAAATAAAGAACTTATCAGCAATATTTCTCATGATCTTAAGACGCCGATCACAGCGGTAAAGGGATATGTAGAGGGGATTATGGATGGCGTAGCGGATACGCCGGAGAAAATAGACCGTTATGTGAAGACTATTTATAATAAGACGAATGAGATGGATCATCTGATCAATGAACTGACTTTTTATTCAAAGATTGATACCAACAGAATTCCATATACATTCAGTAAACTGAATGTAGAAGATTATTTCAGTGATTGCGCAGAAGAAGTAGGACTGGAACTGGAAACGAGAGGAATTGAACTGGTATATGCCAATTATGTTGAGGATAATGTGCAGGTGATCGCAGATGGAGAACAGATTCGGCGTGTTATTCATAACATTATCAGCAATGCTATCAAATATATGGATAAACCCAAAGGTATCATCCAGATTCGCATAAAGGATGTGGGAGATTTTATTCAGGTTGAAATTGAAGATAATGGAAAGGGAATTGCAGCAAAGGATCTGCCGTCTATTTTTGATCGTTTTTACAGAACAGACGTGTCGAGAAATTCATCCAAGGGAGGAAGCGGAATCGGTCTTTCCATTGTGAAAAAGATCCTGGAGGATCATGGAGGAAAGGTCTGGGCAACCAGCAGGCTTGGAATCGGCACAATCATGTATTTTGTACTTAGAAAGTATCAGGAGGTACCAATGAAATGAGCAGAATTTTAATTATAGAAGATGAAGAGGCAATTGCAGATCTGGAAAAGGATTATCTGGAGCTTTCCGGATTTGAAGTTGAAATCTGCAACAGAGGAGACACCGGACTGACGCGTGCGCTGAATGAGGAGTTTGACCTGATTATTCTGGATCTGATGCTTCCGGAAGTGGATGGCTTTGATATCTGCAGGCAGGTAAGACAGGAAAAAAATACTCCTATCATCATGGTATCTGCAAAGAAAGATGACATAGATAAAATCAGAGGTCTGGGACTGGGGGCAGATGATTACATGACAAAACCATTCAGTCCAAGTGAACTGGTAGCCAGAGTCAAGGCACATATGGACAGATATAATCGTCTGATCGGTTCCAATGTACGCAAAAATGATATTGTGGAGATCCGCGGGATCAAGATTGATAAGACTGCACGCCGCGTATGGGTAAACGGAGAGGAGAAAACATTTACTTCCAAGGAATATGATCTGCTTACCTTCCTTGCAGAGAATCCGAACAGAGTGTTTACCAAGGAAGAGTTGTTCCGGGAAATCTGGGATATGGAATCTGTGGGAGATATTGCAACAGTCACTGTCCATATCAAGAAGATCCGGGAGAAAATTGAATTTAATACTGCAAAACCTCAGTATATTGAAACAATCTGGGGCGTAGGATACAGATTTAAAGTTTAACTGAATCAGGGAAGTTCCATATTTCAGGCACGAAAAGGCAATAATCAGTGGGAAATTTGGAACGAGTATTGGAAATTATAGCAATATGCATTATTTACGAGGATTGCTATAGTGTGCCGACAAGTTGATTCTTGAAGCAATCTTGCAGGATAAATTTTCTTATTTCAAGGCGGAGGAAGGAGGCGTAGCGGTGGCTACGGCGACCGACGACAACGCGGAAATAAGAAATTTAGACGCACAGGAATATGCAGCTCAGATTTATGGGACAAAGAAATGTTTCTTCAGTGTAAATGGAAGTACGGCGGCTCTTCTGGCAGCAGTCAGTGCAAGTGTAAATAAAGGTGGGAAGATACTTGTTGCGAGGAACTGTCACAAGGCTGTTTACCATGCATTGTATTTACGTGATCTTCAGCCGGTCTATATTTATCCACATGAAGATCAGAGACTGGGGATAAACGGAGGAATTTCCCCTGAACGTGTGGAAAGATATCTGGAAGAAAATACGGATGTGCAGGCTTTTCTGCTTACTTCGCCTACATATGACGGCGTTGTGTCTGATATAAAGACAATTGCAGAAGTTGTACACAGACATAAGATTCCTCTTATTGTGGATGAAGCACATGGTGCACATCTTCATTATTCTAAATATTTTCCGGTGTCTGCTGCTGATCTGGGAGCTGATATTGTAATACAGAGTTTCCATAAAACGCTGCCATCTATGACTCAGACGGCGGTGCTTCATATATGCAGTGATATGGCAGATGTGGAAAAGATAAAGAGATTTATGGGGATTTACCAGACCAGCAGTCCGTCGTATATTCTGATGGCGAGTATGGATGCATGTATGGATAAACTGAGAAAAGACGGGCAGCAAATGTTTCGTGAATTTACCTTCAATCTGGAGAAGACCAGACAGCGTCTTTCAAAGTGTGAAAAAATAAAACTGATCGAAGGTTCTATGATCGAAGGCAGTGGAATCTATGATTTTGACAGATCCAAGCTGTTGTTCTCCACAGTCGGAACTTCTGTTAACGGACACCTTCTCCATCAGATACTTCGTGACAGATATCATATTGAAATGGAAATGGCGGCTGAGAAATATGTTCTTGGAATTGCAGCAGTGGGAGATACAGAAGAGGGATTTGAGAGACTGTGTACTGCAATTGAAGAGATTGATGCAGAGATACAGCAAACAGATGAGTCGGAGGAATCGCAGTATCATACTTCTCATGCGAGAATGACACAGCTTATGACAATTTCTCAGGCAGTGGATGCGCAGCAAAGGCGATATCCTCTGAAAGAAAGTGTTGGCAAAGTCAGTGCAGAGTTTGCTTATCTGTATCCGCCCGGAATTCCGATTATTGTGCCGGGAGAGCAGATAACTGGACAATTTGTAAGAAATGTGAGAAGATACATGGAACAGGGGCTGGAAGTACAGGGACTCAGTGATACATCTGCTGAAACAATCTGCGTAGCTGCCCGAAATGAAATTGGACAGGAAGAATACAGTCCGGCAAAGGAATAACATAACAGATATGGGAAAGATTTTTTACATCATGGGAAAGAGTGCATCCGGAAAAGACAGAATCTATTCACTTCTGGCCGCACATAAAGAACTGAATCTGAAAACACTTATTCTGTATACAACCCGCCCGATCAGGGCAGGAGAGCAGGATGGAAAAAATTATTATTTTGTAGATGACGGAAAACTGGAAGAATTCAGAAAAAACGGAAATCTTATCGAGGAGAGAGCATATCATACGGTTTATGGGATATGGACTTATTTCACTGCAGATGATGGTCAGGTGAACCTTGCAGATTCCGATTATCTGGGAATCGGTACTCTGGAGTCATTTAAAAAGATGCGTAAATACTATGGGGAAGATGCAGTCTGTCCTGTTTATGTCCAGGTAGAAGATGGAGAAAGACTGAGTCGTGCTCTTAATAGAGAGAGAGAACAGGAAAATCCAAGATATGAGGAAATGTGTAGAAGATTTATTGCAGATCAGTCGGATTTTTCAGAGGAAAATATTCTGAACGCAGGGATAGAGAAACGTTTTCAGAATATAAATCTTGATGACTGTGTGAAAGAAATTGCAAATTATATAAAGTCTGTGCAATAGTTCTTCTTTTATGGTATAATATCTTACAAAACGGACTGGTGAGGTGATTCTTATGATGGGATTTAACAATATTATCGGACACGAAGAGATTATCGGACATTTAAAAAATGCAATAGAATCAGGAAAAATATCGCATTCTTATATTTTTACCGGCGAACCAGGTTCTGGTAAAAAGCTCCTCGCAGGGACTTTTGCGTCAACACTTCAGTGTGAGGCCGGAGGTACAGAACCCTGCCAGAAATGCGACTCCTGCAAAAAGGCGATGGGTAAGAATCATCCGGACATTATTATGGTCAGTCATGAGAAACCCGGAACGATCACAATTGACGAGATCAGAGATCAGGTGATCAATGATATAGATATCAGACCATATTACAGTCCTTACAAGATTTATATTATTGCAGATGCAGATCTTATGACACCACAGGCACAGAATGCTCTTCTTAAAACAATTGAAGAGCCGCCGGAATATGCAGTGATTCTTTTGCTGACTAATAATATCGGCGGACTGCTGCCGACTATTCAGTCAAGATGTGTCCGTCTTGATCTGAAGGTAGTAGATGACGGTCTTGTAAAGAAATATCTGATGGAGCATCTTCATGTTCCGGATTACCAGGCGGAGATTGACGCATCCTTTGCACAGGGCAGTATTGGAAGGGCAAAAGAAGCAGCTACTTCTCAGGAGTTTGCAGAGATGACTCAGAATGCACTGAGGATTCTTAAATATGCAAACACCATGGAAGTTTATGAACTGTCAGATGCGATTAAGAGTCTTTCTGAGGACAAACAGAATATCAACGATTATCTGGATATTTTCCAGTTCTGGTTCAGAGATGTCCTGATGTTTAAGGCAACACAGGAGATTGACAATCTGGTATTTAAACAGGAAATTAATTTTATCAGAGAACAGGCAAAGCAGCGTTCCTACGAGAATCTGGAGAACATTCTGGATTCTATTCAGAAGACAAAGGTACGTCTGAAAGCAAATGTTAATTTTGATCTGGCATTTGAATTGCTGTTCCTGACGATCAGGGAGAAATAGAATGACAAAAGTAGTAGGCGTGAGATTTCGTAATGTAGGCAAGATTTATTATTTCAGTCCTAAAGATTATGAAATTAAAACAGGCGATCACGTGATCGTGGAGACAGCCCGGGGAATTGAATACGGGAAAGTCGTACTTGCACCAAGAGAAGTAGGTGAGGAAGATGTTGTTCACCCTCTCAAAGAAGTTCTTCGTGTGGCAACAAAGGAGGACGACGAGAGAGAGGCACAGAACAGAGTCAGAGAGAGAGAGGCATTTAAAATCTGTCAGAAGAAGATTCGTGAACATGGTCTGGAAATGAAACTGATAGATGCAGAGTATACATTTGATAATAATAAAGTGCTGTTTTATTTCACTGCTGACGGCAGAATTGATTTTCGCCAGTTGGTAAAAGATCTGGCAGCAATTTTTAAAACGCGTATCGAACTTCGTCAGATTGGTGTTCGCGATGAGACAAAGATTCTGGGAGGAATCGGTATCTGCGGAAGATGTCTGTGCTGCCACACATATCTGTCTGAGTTTGCACCTGTATCCATAAAGATGGCAAAAGAGCAGAACCTGTCCCTTAACCAGACAAAGATTTCCGGTGTGTGCGGAAGGCTGATGTGCTGCCTGAAGAACGAGCAGGAAACATATGAAGAGCTGAATAAAAAGCTTCCGGGACTGGGAGATACAGTTACAACTCCGGATGGGCTTACCGGAACTGTACACAGTGTAAACGTGCTCCGTCAGCGTGTAAAGGTAATTGTAGAGATTAATGACGAGAAAGAAATTCAGGAATTTCCGGTAGATGACCTGAAATTCAGACCGAGAAAGAAGAAAGTCAAAGTCTCTGAAAAAGAATTAAAAGAACTTGGAAATCTGGAAGATAAAAAAGGAGATTCCAAATTAAATGACTGATCAGCTGGTAAAAGATAATGAACGTATAGATGATCTTCAGAACGGATATTATGTGATACAGGATCCGGATAAATTCTGTTTTGGGATGGATGCAGTTCTTCTTTCCGGCTTTGCAAAAGTAAAAAAGGGTGAGACTGCTCTGGATCTGGGAACAGGAACGGGAATTATCCCGATCCTGCTTAAAACCAAAACAAATGGGAAACACTTTACAGGTCTTGAGATTCAGAAAGAGTGTGCAGATATGGCCGGACGCAGTGTCAGATATAATCATCTGGAGGACGATGTTGACATCGTACGGGGTGATATTAAGGAGGCTGCTGATATTTTTGGGGCAGCTTCTTTTGATGTAGTGACAAGTAATCCGCCTTATATGATCGGACAGCATGGACTTCGCAATCCGGATATGCCAAAAGCAATTGCCAGACATGAAGTACTCTGTAATCTGGAGGATGTGGTGAGCCAGGCATCAAAGGTTCTGAAAGAACGTGGAAGATTTTATATGGTTCACAGACCGTTCAGACTGGCTGAGATTATGAATGTTCTTACAAAGTATCGTCTGGAACCGAAAAGGATGCAGCTTGTATATCCATACATAGACAGAGAACCAAACATGGTTCTGATCGAGGCATTAAAGGGAGGAAATTCCAGAATTACAGTGGAACCTCCTCTGATCGTATATAAAGAGCCGGGAGTCTATACAGAAAATATACTGAAGATTTATGATATGATTTAACCGAACTTTATTTGCAAAGTAATATGAGAGGAAACAAATTATGAGTGGTAAATTGTATTTGTGTGCAACACCCATAGGAAATCTGGAGGATATTACACTCCGGGTACTTCGAACATTGAAAGAAGTGGATCTTATTGCAGCAGAGGATACCAGAAACAGTATTAAACTGCTGAACCATTTTGATATAAAAACACCTATGACCAGTTATCATGAGTACAACAAAATTGATAAGGCATATGTTCTGATCAGTAAAATGCAGGAAGGGCAGAATATTGCACTGATCACAGATGCGGGAACTCCGGGGATCTCAGATCCGGGAGAGGAGCTTGCGGCAATGTGTTATGAAGCGGGGATTGAAGTAACTTCTCTTCCGGGACCTGCTGCCTGTATCACTGCCCTGACTCTGTCCGGACTTCCAACCAGAAGATTCGCTTTTGAAGCATTTCTTCCGGCAGATAAAAAAGAAAGAAAACTGATTCTGGAAGAACTGAAGAATGAAACGAGAACTATCATTCTTTATGAGGCTCCTCACAGACTGGTAAGAACTCTGGAGGAATTGAAGGAAACTCTCGGAAATCGCAGAATGACTCTTTGCAGGGAACTGACGAAAAGACATGAGACTGCATTCCATACGACTATCGAGGAGCTGATCCTCTATTATCAGACAGAGAAGCCGCTTGGAGAGTGTGTGCTTGTGATCGAAGGCAGAAGCAGACAGGAGATGGAAGAGGAACAGAAGGCATCCTGGGAAAAAATTACCATAGAAGAACACATGGAAATCTATGAAAATCAGGGACATTCAAGAAAAGAAGCTATGAAAATGGTAGCAAATGACAGAGGAATGACGAAGAGAGATGTCTATCAGTACCTCATCAATAAAACCGAAGAATAAGATTAACATACAGAAGAATTCCCGTTTTCGGGGATTCTTTTTTATTCAGGCTGTGGAAAGGAACGGGCTTTTGTGCTATAATAAATTTGTATTATTATGTCCAGATACCAGAATATATTTGAAAACCTGTCTATAATTTTCACGCAGGGGTTTTCAGATATATTCTGGTGATAAGTATATATAACAGGAGGAACGAAATGGGCGGAGAAAATACAGAATACGGAGCGGATCAAATCCAGATTCTGGAAGGTTTGGAAGCCGTACGAAAGAGACCAGGTATGTATATCGGAAGTACATCCGGCAGAGGTCTTCATCATCTGGTTTATGAGATTGTAGATAACGCGGTTGATGAAGCACTGGCAGGATTTTGTACAGAGATTCAGGTAGTTATTAATCCGGACAACTCTATCACAGTTGTAGATAACGGACGTGGTATTCCGGTAGGAATCAATCATAAAGCAGGGATTCCTGCTGTAGAAGTAGTATTTACCATTCTTCATGCCGGCGGTAAATTTGGAGGCGGAGGGTACAAGGTATCCGGTGGTCTTCACGGAGTAGGTGCGTCTGTAGTAAATGCACTTTCCACATGGCTTGAAGTAAGGATCTATCATGAAGGTAAGATTTATCAGCAGAGATATGAACGCGGTAAAACTATGTATCCTCTGAAGGTTGTGGGAGACTGCCAACCGGATAAGACCGGAACAACAGTTGTCTTCCTTCCGGATAAAGAAATATTTGAGGAAACAGTATATGATTATGACATTCTGAAACAGCGTTTGAGAGAGATGGCATTCCTGACAAAGGGATTGAAGATTTCTCTTAAAGATACCAGAGAAGGAATGGAAAGAGAGAAAGTTTTCCATTATAAAGGTGGTATCCGTGAATTTGTAAGCTATCTGAACAGAAGCAAGGAAGCACTTTACCCGGAAATCATTTACTGCGAAGGACAGCAGAACGGTGTGTCTGTAGAGGTTGCCATGCAGCACAATGACTCTTATACAGAGAACTGCTATGGATTTGTAAATAATATTAATACACCTGAGGGTGGTACTCATATTGTAGGTTTCAGAAATGCCCTGACAAAGACGTTCAATGATTATGCCAGAAAGAACAAGCTGCTTAAAGACAGTGAATCCAATTTGAGTGGCGATGATATCCGCGAAGGTCTGACTGCAATCGTCAGTGTTAAGATTGAGAATCCCCAGTTTGAAGGTCAGACAAAACAGAAGCTTGGAAACAGTGAAGCAAGAGGGGCTGTTGACAGCGTGGTGAGCAAGCAGCTTGAGATTTTCCTTGAGCAGAATCCAACAGTAGCGAAAACTACAGTAGAGAAATCAGTTCTTGCACAGAGAGCACGTGAGGCTGCACGTAAGGCTCGTGATCTGACCAGAAGAAAATCAGCACTTGATAATATGTCACTTCCTGGAAAGCTTGCAGACTGTTCAGATAAGAATCCTGAGAACTGTGAAATCTACATTGTAGAGGGAGATTCCGCCGGTGGCTCTGCAAAAACAGCCAGAAATCGTGTAACACAGGCTATCCTTCCACTGAGAGGTAAGATCCTGAATGTAGAGAAAGCACGTCTGGATAAGATTTATGCAAATGCAGAGATCAAAGCTATGATCACAGCTTTCGGAACAGGAATTCATGAAGACTTTGATATCAGTAAACTTCGTTATCATAAGATTATTATTATGACTGATGCCGATGTCGATGGTGCGCACATCGCAACCCTTCTGCTGACTTTCCTGTATCGTTTTATGCCTGAGCTTATCAAACAGGGATATGTGTATCTTGCACAGCCGCCATTATACAAGGTGGAGAAGAACAAGAAAGTATGGTATGCATACGACGATGATGAACTGAATCAGATTCTGACAGAAATCGGACGTGACGGAAATAACAAGATCCAGCGTTATAAAGGTCTTGGAGAGATGGATGCAGACCAGCTTTGGGAGACGACAATGGATCCTGAGAAACGAATCCTGCTTAAGGTTACCATGGATGATGCTGCGACTTCTGAGATTGACCTTACATTTACTACACTGATGGGTGACAAGGTAGAGCCGAGACGTGAATTTATTGAAGAGAATGCAAGATTTGTAAAGAATCTGGATATCTGATAATAGGGAGAATAGATAAATGGAAGATAATATTTTTGACAAAGTCCACGAGGTGGATCTGGAAAAGACCATGAAGGACTCTTATATTGACTATGCCATGAGCGTTATCGCTTCCAGAGCACTGCCTGATGTAAGAGATGGTCTGAAACCGGTTCAGCGACGTGTATTGTATTCCATGATAGAACTGAATAATGGTCCTGACAAACCGCATCGTAAATGTGCGCGTATTGTCGGTGATACAATGGGTAAATATCATCCACATGGTGACAGTTCTATTTATGGAGCACTTGTAAATATGGCACAGGAATGGTCTACCAGATATCCGCTGGTAGACGGACATGGAAACTTTGGTTCCGTAGATGGTGACGGGGCAGCGGCCATGCGATACACTGAGGCACGTCTGAGTAAGATTTCCATGGAAATGCTGGCAGATATTAACAAAGATACTGTTGACTTCCAGCCAAACTTTGATGAAACAGAGAGAGAGCCGGTTGTACTGCCGTCCCGTTATCCGAATCTTCTGGTGAACGGAACTTCAGGTATTGCAGTAGGTATGGCTACCAATATCCCTCCTCATAATCTGAGAGAGGTTGTGGATGCTGTTGTCAAGATTATAGACAATATCATTGAAGAACAACGCGAAACGACTATGGAAGAGATTCTGGATATTGTAAAAGGTCCTGATTTTCCTACAGGTGCGACGATTCTTGGAAGAAGAGGGATTGAAGAAGCATACAGAACAGGTCGCGGTAAGATTCGTGTACGTGCAGTGACAAATATTGAGACTCTTCCAAACGGAAAGTCCAGAATTATTGTCACAGAGCTTCCGTATCTGGTAAATAAAGCGCGTCTGATCTCAAAGATTGCAGAACTTGTAAGAGATAAAAAGATTGACGGAATCACAGACCTGAATGACCATTCCAGTCGTGAGGGAATGAGAATCTGTATTGATCTGCGCAAGGATGCAAATGCAAATGTAGTTTTGAATTTACTGTATAAGCATACGCAGTTACAGGATACTTTTGGCGTAAATATGCTTTCACTTATTCCGAATAACGGAAGTCTGGAACCGAAGGTATTAAACCTGAAACAGATGCTGGAATATTATCTGGCTCATCAGGAAGATGTAGTGACCAGAAGAACGAAATATGACCTGAATAAAGCAAAAGAGCGAGCTCACATTTTAGAAGGTCTGTTAAAAGCACTGGATAATATTGATGAGGTGATCCGTATTATCAGAGCTTCGCAGAATGTGCAGATCGCAAAACAGGAGTTAATGGATCGCTTTGAACTGACAGATGTTCAGGCACAGGCAATCGTAGATATGCGTCTGCGTGCTCTGACAGGTCTGGAAAGAGAGAAGCTGGAAGCAGAGTATGCTGATTTAATGGAAAAAATCCGTAAATACGAGGCTATCCTTGCGGACAGAAGTCTTCTTCTTCGCGTGATTCGTGAAGAAATTCTTGCAATTGCAGAGAAATACGGAGATGACAGAAAGACTTCTATCGGATATGATGTATACGATATTTCTACAGAGGATCTGATCCCGAGAGAGAATACAGTGATCACAATGACCAAACTTGGATATATTAAGAGAATGACAGTAGATAATTTCAGAAGCCAGAACAGAGGTGGAAGAGGAATCAAGGGAATGCAGACTCTTGAGGATGACTACATTGAAGAACTTCTGATGACAACTACCCATCATTATCTGATGTTCTTTACAAATACAGGAAGGGTATATCGTCTGAAGGCATATGAGATTCCGGAGGCAGGACGTACTGCAAGAGGAACTGCGATTATTAATCTGTTACAGCTTATGCCGGGGGAATGCATCACTGCAGTAATCCCGCTCCGCAAATTTGAAGATGGTCATTATCTGATGATGGCTACGAAGAATGGCCTGGTTAAGAAAACACCGATTAAAGAATATGCGAATGTGCGTAAAAACGGACTGGCAGCTATCACATTGCGTGATGATGATGAACTGATCGAGGTTAAGCTTACAGATGATAAGAAGGATATAATACTTGTTACAAAAGATGGTATGTGTATCCGTTTTAAAGAAACAGATGTAAGAAGTACAGGCAGAACTTCTATGGGCGTACGCGGTATGAATATCGATGACGGAGACGAAGTGGTAGCAATGCAGCTGAATTCTCAGGGAGATTGCCTGCTGATAGTTTCTGCAAATGGTATGGGTAAACGTACTTCTATGGTTGAATTTACCTGTCAGAATCGTGGCGGTAAAGGTGTAAAATGTTATAAGATTACTGAGAAAACCGGCGATGTAATCGGAGCAAGAGCTGTAAATGAAGATAATGAAGTAATGCTGATCACTACGGAAGGTATTATCATCAGAATCGCCTGCGCTGATATTTCCATTCTTGGAAGAATTACATCGGGTGTAAAACTGATCAATCTTACAGAGGGTGTCACTGTAGCCAGTGTAGCTAAAGTGAGAGATAAAGAAGAAAAAGATACAAATGCACAGCAGGCAGCAGTGGAAATTACGGACAGTGCAGAAACAGAAGAATCTGATCAGCCGACAGATCAGGAGACACAGGATGAGAACAGAGGGGAAGAGGAATAACCATGAAGAAATGGTACAGATATCTTGCAACCGGAGTGTTGGTATTACTGACACTCTGTGTGGCAGGATGCGGGGGAGTGAGTCATAAATCACCGGAAAAAGTAACAGAGGAATTGATTCAGTCCTATACTGACGGGAAAGAAAAGAAAGTGAAGGAGTGCTATAACCAGGCAGATAATACAGAAGCAGATCTTCAGACAGAGATTACAGCAACACTCAAATATTTTGCGGCACATAATCCTAAGAAAGTATCTGTTCAGGATTGTGAGATCCTTTCTGAAAATGACAAGTACAGTTATGTATACATAACCTACAATCTGATCCTGGAGGATGATCAGGAATATCCATGTGTTGGAACTTATATGGTTGGTAAACAGGATAAAACTTATTATATCATGGCACCATCACAGATCACAGATGATATGAAAACTCAGGCGGCTACAGCATATGTCCAATTTATGAAGACAGAGGCTTACAAGACGTATACCAAAGCATATGAAACATTTATCAAGAAGAATCCGGGATATGAAGACAAAATTTCGGAAAAAGCAGGAGTGTAATATATCGAGGGCAAAAAAATGAAAAGAATATTACTGATGGTATTTAGAAATCTTTTTTTTGTTCCATATGGATGGTTTAAGTTATGCTGGTATGCATCGCATGCAGAACGTTACAGTGAAGAACAGAGATATCAGCTTCTTAAATATGTAGATAACAGAGCAGTGAAAGGCGGTAATCTGGTAATTGACGGTCATGGTATGGAAAATATTCCAAAAGAAAATGGGTTTATTTTCTTTCCCAATCATCAGGGATTATTTGATGTACTTGCAATCATACAGGTGTGTCCGGTACCTTTCTCGGTAGTGGCAAAAAAAGAGCTGACAAACGTACCATTTCTGAAGCAGGTATTTGCATGCATGAAAGCGTTTATGATTGACCGTGATGATGTCAAACAATCTATGCAGGTAATCATTAATGTTATCAAAGAAGTAAAGGCAGGAAGAAACTATCTGATTTTTGCCGAGGGAACCAGAAGCAAAGACGGCAATCATCCGCAGGAATTTAAAGGTGGAAGTTTTAAAGCTGCAATGAAATCAAAATGTCCGATCGTACCCGTAGCACTGATTGATTCTTATAAAGCGTTTGATACGGGATCTGTCAAAAAACTTACAGTGCAGGTACATTTTCTGGAACCCATATACTATGATGAGTATAAAGATATGAAAACAACAGAGATTGCAGCAGAGGTAAAAAAACGTATCGAAGCGACAATAACACAGTATACTTCTTGATGGAAGTATGAAATTTGCAAGTCCTGAAACCGGATTTTAGGGTAAAAAATAAAAAATATGAAAAAAAGTAAAAAAACCTGTTGACAAAACAGGTTTTTTTACATATAATTACAAATGCGCTTCGGGAGATTCCAAAGTGCATTCGAATTTAATATTGAACTATTAGTTCGGAGTCTGGAGAAGTACTCAAGAGGCCGAAGAGGTGCCCCTGCTAAGGGTATAGGTCGCTAACGCGGCGCGAGGGTTCAAATCCCTCCTTCTCCGTTTTTGTTTTTTGGAAAACAAAAATAAATAAAAAAAGATGTTGACAAACACTTGAAACTATGATAAAGTAAACAAGCTGTCAACAAACAGTAAATCGGTTGAAAAAAGATTTGAAAAAACTTAAAAAAGTTCTTGACAAATCAAAAACAACATGATAAAATAAACAAGCTGTCGCAAGACAGACAACCTTGATAACTAAACAGTGAAACACATACGATTCTCGAAAATTCTTTACATTT
>PPYE01758636.1_pt1 | contig 52209 bp, 30 predicted proteins | sample 1559881 | NCBI WGS metagenome assembly PPYE01 (sample SAMN08240022, study PRJNA423297) | Human gut metagenome, whole genome shotgun sequencing project.
ATTCTATGTATATTCGTCAAATATTATCAATATGGGAAATATATCTACTTTCATACAGAAACTATCGATTATTTTATTAGGAGGATATATAGCTTTTAATAGCATGATTCAAGCTCAAGTACAAAACCTTTATCCAAATCCACCTGATAAAATTATAAGCACCATCGTACAACAAGGTACTGTCATGACGGGAATCGGAAATATAGATGTACCTCTATTACGTACAACCATCATCGTTTCTGGTTCTAATGATAATGAAACTTTAAAAGAGATAAGAGGCAAGCTGGTAAACACTTCCAACTTTAATGATATAAAAAGAATTAAAGCTTATTTAGCTCCTGATACATATGACTTAAATACTCAAAACGCAACTTTATTAGGAAACACAACAGTCAATTCAACAGGAAATTTCAATATTAAATTGAATAACCTCTGTCATCTGGACAATGGGAATCATTATATTTGGATAACAGCGGATATTTCGGATACGGCCAAAGAAGGGAATACTGTCGATTTACAAATTAATTCTTATTTAAGAGAAAACGGCAATACAATATACGAAAATAATGGTAATCCTGAGTACTTTGCTACTATCTTTCTCTCCGAATCTGTCGTATTTCACCCGGGGGACAATAGTTCCCGTTATTATCGTATACCAGCGATCACTACAGCCAAAGACGGTTCCATCGTAGCAGTATGTGACCGTCGCTGGAATAGTGAAACCGATTTACCCAATAATATCGATATTGTAACTCGTCGTAGCACTGATAATGGAAAAACATGGAGCGAGCCGACTACTATCGCCGGAACCCTTGGCAAAGGAGGAAATTATGGACATGGAGACCCCGCTATCGTCACTTGTCAAAATGGAGATATTATCGTATTGATAACAGCAAAAAATGGTTTCTGGGATGGTACTCCAGACAAACCCGCTTTAATAAAAAAAATAGTCAGCCACGACAATGGCATTACTTGGGACACTCCTGTAGACATCACTTCTCAAATATACGGCCCCAACTGTCTCAATCCTGTTACTCGACAATGGAAATCTCTTTTTATTAGTTCCGGAGCCTTTATTCAAACCCGCTCAGGAAGGCTAATAGCAGCCATGCTTGTACGCGACGAAGGAAAAGGAAAACATAATTACCTCTTATATTCTGATGATAACGGCATTTCTTGGAAAGTTATAACCGAAAAAGCTATTCACAATGGAGATGAAGCAAAAATAATAGAACAAAACAACGGAAATATTCTTATCAGTTCACGAAATCCAGGAAACCGCCTTATGAATATCTCAAATAGTAATGGCACAGGATGGGCGACACAGTGGAAAAATAATGATATATGGGGAGCAAGCTGCAATGGAGATATGATTCTATATACTTCTACAATCGATGGCTACAACAAAAACCGTCTCTTACACAGTATTCCTTGGGCTGAAGACCGTCGCAATGTAAGTGTTTTGATAAGCTACGATGAAGGAAAAACTTGGGGATACCGTAAAACTATCTGCTCTAAAAATTCCGCATATTCTGCATTGAACATTTTGCCTGATGGAACTATTGGCTGTCTCATTGAAGATCAATCTATTGCAGGAGGTTACTCAATGCGTTTTGTCTGTTTTTCTTTAGAATGGTTAACTGATAATACAGACACATACACCCCTTCATTAATTTGTTCAAAATCATACCAATAAAAATAGGAAATAATATTGATATACTTTTGTATTATCGAAAAAGATGATATGAGAAAAAAAATTTTAATTACAGGAGCCGGAGGATTCATCGGTAGTTTTATTGTAGAAGAGGCACTAGCTCGAAATTACGATACATGGGCAGGAATACGAAATTCCACCAACCGTGAATATTTGCAAAATAATCGTATACATTTTATAGATTTACAATACAGCAATAAGAGCAATTTAAAAAAGCAATTATTAGAGAAAAAAAATACTTTCGGCAAGTGGGACTATATTATTTGGAATTTAGGAGCAACAAAATGCAGACACCCTGAAGATTTTGACAAAATCAATTACGGCCTTGTCAAAATATTTACTGAAACTCTTATCGAAACAGATACAGTACCCGAACAATTTATTATGATGAGCAGTTTGGGCGCATGGGGCGCCGGTAATGAAGAGAGCTATGCTCCTATATGCCCCACCGATATGCCCAAACCAGAAACGTTATATGGAAAAAGCAAATTGAAAGCAGAACTGCATTTACAATCTCTCCCTGGGTTTCCTTATGTAATATTAAGGCCAACAGGTGTATATGGTCCTAGGGAAAAAGACTATTTTCTTATGATAAAATCTATAAAATGGGGAATTGATTTTTCTGTTGGCTATAAACCTCAAGCACTTACATTCATATATGTAAAAGACCTTGTAAAAATCATGTTTTTGGCGATTGATAAAGGGGTCAAACAAAAAAGTTATTTTATTTCAGATGGAGCAGTGTATACATCTTCAGATTTCCGTAAATACGTAGCCAAAGCACTAAAAAAACATTTTATATTACCACTACGCCTTCCGCTATGGGTATTAAAAATCGTTTCTTATTCCGTTGCTTTTTGTGCGTCCCTTATAGGCAAAACAAGTACGCTAAATCCAGACAAATATCGTATTATGAAACAACGAAACTGGATTTGTGATATTTCTGCATTGCAAAAAGAGTTAGGATTTACTGCCGACTACCCTTTGGAAAAAGGAGTAGAAGAATGTATCTCTTGGTACAAAACTGCGGGATGGTTATAATTTTAACGATACAATTTATTCCAACTTTCTAAAGAAAAATTTAATTTTGCACCCATTAAATAAGTGAAAATGAAAAAGATAAAATCGGTATGCGTATATTGTGCTTCGAGCTCACAAGTTCCAGAAATTTATTTTTCTGCAGCACAAGAACTCGGAAAACTATTGGCCAATCAAGAAATTAAGTGCATTTATGGCGCCGGAAATCAAGGGCTTATGGGTACATTAGCCAATAGCGTATTGGCTTCCGGAGGAGAGGTTACAGGTATCATACCTCGCTTCATGTACGAAGAAGGATGGGCTCATAAAAAATTGACCCAAATAAAAATTACCGAAAATATGCATGAGAGAAAGCAAACTATGGCTGCGCTTTCCGATGCGGTTATAGCAATGCCCGGAGGTTGCGGCACAATGGAAGAGTTACTTGAAATCATAACCTGGAAACAACTTGGACTCTATATGAATCCTATCGTGATACTCAATATTAATAAATATTATGACCCACTGATAGAACTGCTCAATAAAGCAATTTCTCAATCCTTTATGAGAACAGAACATGCCCGTATGTGGGAAATAGCAAATACTCCCAAAGAGGCAATTAGTGCACTATATGAAGCCTATGAATGGACCGGCAGTGTTCGTAAATTTGCAGCGATATAAATGACCACAACCGATAGCCTACATATCGACCAAACATTGCAAGATTACGATTCTATCATACCTAAACAAGATAGTTTGCAATATGAGTCTGTGCATCACTATATCCCTAAAGATACTGTCACATTCACACCCAAGTACATATACGGTCTTGCCAAAAGTTGCCCAGCACCAGTAACCAATCCAATAACCGATTATAAAGAAGCGACGCTTATCATTCCAAAAGGCATAGCGGGAACTCCTCGCCCTGCAAGTTTAGGTATCAATAATGGAATTACCTTGATATTGGCCATCTCCTTTTTATTAGTGGCCACATCTTTTCGCTCTGGAGTACGGTTGGTATCACAAATGTTATCTTCTCTTTTTAGTATAAAAGAAAGTGATAATTCGTTTTCTGGCATTACCATGACCGAATCCAGACTTCGCTTCTTTCTCCAAATTCTCACACTCATACTCGAAGGTATTATTTTAGCTTTTCTAATCCAAATAAACCAACCACAACAAGAGCCCGAGACATCATTAATACATGCAGGCATTGCTATCGGGTGCACATCAATATACTATTTTTTACAGCTCCTTGTTTATCTTCTTTTAGGAAGCATTTTCACTGACTACAATAGTAAAACCAAATGGATAAACGGATATATATCTATTAATTCCTTATTGGGTATATTTTTATTTCCCATAGTATTTGTTATGATTTATATTCCCCACCTTTCATCAGATGCTCTTTGGATTGCAGTCGTGTTATATATTTTTTCCCGTATTATCTTTATTTATAAAAGCATTAAGATTTTTTTGAGAGATATTTATGGAATACTGTACTTTATTTTGTACCTTTGCGCCCTTGAAATCACACCTTTAATTTTATTATTTAAAGGGACAGTGATATTATACAATATTATATAGAATTTTAAAAAACGCTTTAGCTTTGAAGATCAAGAAAGTTCTCGTTTCTCAACCGAAACCGGCATCAGAGAAGTCTCCCTATTTTGATATTGCAGAAAAATATGGGGTGAATATTGAATTTCGTCCATTTATCAAAGTGGAAGGATTATCACCTAAAGAGTTCAGACAGCAAAAAATTTCCATACCGGAATATACTGCTGTAATTTTTACAGCACGCACAGCAATTGACCATTTTTTCAAATTGTGCGAAGGATTACGCGTCACCATCCCTGACACAATGAAATATTTTTGCGTGACTGAATCAGTTGCTTTGTATTTACAAAAATATATCGTATACCGGAAACGTAAAATATTTTTTGGAAATTCCGGTAAATTAGACGATTTAATTCCATCTTTGGTAAAGCACTCGGACGAGAAATATCTTTTTCCCGTTTCAGACGTTCATAACGAAGAGCATACAGCTCTACTTGACAAAAATAAAATCAATTATACTAAGGCGGTCATGTATCGTACGGTAAGTAATGATTTTACCCCAGAAGAAAAATTCGATTATGATATGCTGGTATTTTTCAGTCCTTCCGGAATCAATTCATTATTAAAAAATTTTCCGAACTTTGATCAAAAAGAAATCAAAATCGGATGTTTCGGCCCAACGACAGCCAAAGCTGTCCGTGACGCTGGATTAAGGCTCGACGTCGAAGCTCCACGCCCAGAAGCTCCATCTATGACAGCAGCCCTTGAACTTTATTTCAAAGAAATCAGCAAGGCCTCAAAAAACAAATAGGTTACACTAAAATAAGTTTCAAAAATACTATTGAAACTATAAATTTGTTCTTAAAGTTAATTCTCCCGAAAGCATTGCGACAGATATTTCGTATATTTGCACCAAAGCTTTCGGGAGAATTTCATTATATAAAAAATGAGGAATTTCAGTCTAAAAAAAAACGAACGATTACGTAGCAAAAATGATATTGACAAATTATTTACTTCCGGTGAATCTTTCGTCATATATCCATTCCGAATTGTTTATAAGTTTTCTGATTCGAACTCCAGTTCTAAAGCTTCTATCTTAATCAGCATTCCCAAAAAAAGATTTAAACGAGCTGTCAAGCGAAATTTGCTTCGTCGTCGAACACGAGAAGCCTATCGTCTCAACAAAGACACACTCTTACATAATCTACCCAATAATCACACACTAAATATTGCTTTTCTATATATTAGTAATGAACTTCACGATTACTCTGTCATAGAAAAAAAAATGAAAGAATTACTGGTTCGCCTCAATAAAGAAATTAATTTGACAGATACTGATACAAAAACGGATAAAATCTAATGAAAAAGTTCTTTTCTTGGATACTACTAATTCCTATTTATTTTTATCGGGCCTGTATATCTCCGTTAAAACCGCCAACCTGTCGATTCGTTCCAACTTGTTCGGAATATGCCATACAAGCTATAAAAAAATATGGCCCACTTAAAGGCACATATTTAGCTATAAAACGTATATTACGCTGCCATCCTTGGGGAGGCAGCGGATATGATCCTGTTCCTTAAAGGCAAATGAATTATGAAATATTATAATATACATACACATAAAGAAAGCAACGATCCTAAGGTGCAAGAAATAGTAAACATCCTATTCAAAAAAGAATCTCAGGTTCCGGATATTAAAGAAAATAAATTCTATTCCTTAGGTGTACATCCATGGTATATTCCGGAAACTACAATCTGGCCGCAAATAATTAAGGAAATGAAAGAACTTTTAAACCGTCCCGAAATTATTGCCATAGGAGAGTGCGGTATCGATACATTAACGACCACTTCGATAGAAAAACAAATACAACTTTTCCGACTACAAATAGGACTTTCCGAAACATTGAAGAAGCCTGTTATCATACATTGTGTAAAAGCGTGGAATGAAATTATCGATTTACATAATAAACTAAAACCATCCCAACCATGGATCATTCATGGATTTCGAGGAAAATCTCAATTGGCAGAATCTTTATTAAAACATGGATTGCATATTTCCGTTAGTATGCATTGTCCTCAAAAGCTACCGGAAGTCATGGCTTCAAATCACATATTAGTAGAGACAGACGATTCAAAAGTCTCGATTCAAGATGTCTATACTCAAATATCCAACATATGGAAAATCAAACCAGAAATATTAAAAGAACAAATCCGTAAAAACTTTCGGCAGATTTTTCAATGCAAATAAAGAATAATCTTTGAAACAGATAAAATTTAAACAGGCTCTTAGTGTTTCTGTATAAAATTATTTACCTTTGTCCATCACAGAAGATAAGTAGAAATTATTATAAAAATATGAGAAGATGAATTTCGTAGAAGAGCTTAAATGGAGAGGCATGATCCATGATATAATGCCCGGCACTGAAGAACAATTGCAAAAAGAAATGACTACAGCCTATGTCGGTATCGATCCGACTGCCGACTCACTACATATCGGGCATCTTGTAAGCGTAATGATATTGAAACATTTTCAACGGGCAGGACATAAGCCCATCGCACTCGTCGGAGGCGCAACCGGAATGATTGGAGACCCTTCGATGAAATCACAAGAACGGAATCTCCTCGATGAAAAAACTCTACGCCACAATCAGGAAGCAATCAAGAAACAACTATCCAAATTTTTGGATTTTGAATCTGATGCACCCAATGCTGCAGAATTGGTCAACAACTATGATTGGATGAAAAATTTCACATTTCTTGACTTTATCCGTGATGTTGGTAAATATATTACCGTCAATTATATGATGGCCAAAGATTCAGTAAAAAAACGTCTGAACGGAGAAAACAGTAACGGGTTATCTTTTACTGAATTCTCATATCAGCTTGTACAAGGATATGACTTCCTATACTTGAACAAAACCAAAAACTGCAAATTACAAATGGGAGGTTCCGATCAATGGGGAAACATAACAACGGGAACTGAACTTATACGCCGAACTACTGGAGGTGAAGCATTTGCCTTGACATGCCCATTAATAACAAAAGCTGATGGTGGAAAATTCGGAAAAACAGAATCAGGTAATATATGGTTAGATCCTCGTTATACATCTCCCTATAAATTTTATCAATTCTGGGTCAATGTAAGTGATGCTGACGCCGAACGTTATATCAAAATATTTACATCTCTCAGCCGAGAAGAGATAGAAGCTCTTGTTACGGAACAGAATGCTGCACCTCATTTACGTCCGCTCCAAAAACGGCTGGCTAAAGAAATAACAATAATGGTTCATTCCGAAGCCGATTATGAAGCTGCAGTAGAAGCTTCAAGCATATTATTTGGCAACTCCACATCAGAACAATTGAAAAAATTAGATGAAGACACTTTACTTGCAGTTTTTGAAGGTGTCCCTCAATTTGAAATCTCCAAGGAAGAATTAAGTAAAGGAATAAAAGCGGTCGAGCTTTTTACCGAGAAAGCTACAATATTCCCATCAAAAGGAGAAATGAGAAAAACTACACAAGGAGGAGGTGTTTCTATCAATAAAGAAAAACTCATCGAATTCGATAAAGAAATAAATGACAGTTATTTATTAAATAGCAAATACCTTATTGTACAACGTGGCAAAAAAAATTATTTCCTATTGATTGCAAAATAACTGCTTAAAATTTGGCAGTAATTAAATATTCTGCTATATTTGCATCGCTTTTGGGAACACCCCAAGCAACAAAGGATTGTCTCATGGTGTAATGGTAGCACTGCAGTTTTTGGTTCTGCCTGTCTAGGTTCGAATCCTGGTGAGACAACAAACAGAAAAGCTTTTCAAAATATTGAAAGGCTTTTCTGTTTTTCAAATTTCTCACAAACTCTATCATTTCACCACAAATACTTCACAGCCATGTGGCGCAATATCTAAATCCAATATTTTTTGAAGTTTCAAATCCTTATGACTCCATACATCACGCAATAACTCTCTTACCGGAATCCCCAGCGCATCAAAATCCAATTTCACAGTAGACCGACTATCCACCAAATTACATATTGCTATAGCTATACCTTCCGAAAGATTTTTCTTCCATACAACACATTGACTATTGCGATGAATGATTCGTCCTTGTTCTCCCAACCGGTCCTGATTTATAGCTATAATCTCTGGATTTAACAAAATATCTTTTGTCTCCTGAGACATATTACGTATATCATTTCCACACAATAAAGGAGAAGCCATCATACACCAAAGACTCATATGTGTACGATACTCATCATTCGTACAACCATAACTCTCAGCTCCATAGTTTATATTTTCACTCCGCCCCGATATCCCAACGACAAGCATATCCGGATCATTCCACCCTCCTGGTCCTGCATATTCTGCCAAACGCCCATTCAATGCCACAATATCTATAATGCCGTTAAATTCCGGCCGAGTCCAATTATCCATAATATCTCCAGTCGTTCGCCAATAGTGACCACCAACAGATTTAGCCCATAACCAAGGTTCACGCCCTCCCCATTCACAAATTGAAAAAACAATAGAGCGATTTGTCTTTTTCAAAGCCTTACTCATAGCTGTATATCTTTTTATCGCTGTTGTTCGGTCAGAAGGAGCTCCACAATAGTCATATTTCAAAAGATCTACACCCCATGAAGCCATATCCTTTGCATCTGATTCTTCATAACCATAACTGCCACACACACCTCCGCATGTTTTATCAGAAGCATCCGAATAAACGCCCAAATGTAAACCTCTCTCATGCAAGTAATCGGCTACATGACGAAGTCCATTAGGAAATTTCTCTTTATTTACTTTAATCCGACCGTCTTCCCCCCGTTTCTCTTCCTGCCAAAAATCATCAATACAAACATAATTATATCCTAAATCACGCATACCGGAAGAAACCATTGCATCTGCAACTTCCAGTATCAACTGCTCATTAATATTACGTCCAAATGTATTCCAACTGTTCCACCCCATCACCGGAGTCAATGCCAAATCATTACCTACTTTGATAGTCAAAGTGTTTGAATCTTTTCCTTTTAAGTTTTGTGCCGTAATATGGACAATATATTCTCCGCTTTCCATAACTTTCCCCCGAATTATCCCAACACTATCATTATAAGACAAACCTTCGGGCAATCCAGACACAATCCACGTCATAGGGCGCTCTCCTGAAGTAGGAATAGCAAATACGAAATCGGTATTAGGATATATTGCCGTTACATAAGGCGGATTTATATATGGCTTCCCTTCAAATACGTTTTTTGCCGAAGCAAAATCTAACATTCCAATTGATATTATAAATAAAGTTATAATACATTTCAATTTTCGGATTTTCATAATTGTCTTTTTTACTTTATGGTTCAGAAATTTTTATATCGTCACAATATTCAATCTTATATAGAGAATCCCGTTGTCTGACCGAAGGATAATCATTGGTCATTACTCGTTTATTATTTTTCCATTCCATATTCTCCACACCATACGCATGCAACAAATATACATCATCAAATACTCGGAATGTATTATTATAAACTTTTATATTTTTATTATATCGACTGACATCTCTCTGCTCTTTTATTCCGGCTTGCACATCGATAATAGCCTCACCCCACACACCAAACAGACAGTTATCAAACACATTGTTCCGTATGGTACAGTCGTTGACACCACCTTGTTCAAACCAAAAGTTGGCATCTCCTTCAAACAAAATTGCAGCTCCTGGAGAGTGAAATATATTATTTTCAACAATTGTTTTACCCCTACAATTCAGCAACATACCCCGTGCTCTATTTTTCCCTATATAGTTATCATGTATATGTATTGCAGGAAACTTCCTTAATTCGCCAATAGCGTCCCCAACCTTAATACCCTCAGGTAATGGTTCTGACAACTTAACTCGTGTAAAATCTTTATTGATACGTTCTGCCTCCAGAACAACGGCATTTCCCTTTGTTATCAGACTCAAGCCTTGAACAAATTCTACAGGAACCCCTTTTTGAAGAAAGTCAAAGCCCAATTGTTGTGTATGTTTTAACTGTACAAGTACCTCATTGGGAGCTATCTGACGTGCAATTTGTACATATATTCCATGTATATTGGTCGCATCATCCATTTGATTTTCAAAAATACAATGACTTAATTCTATTTTCCCTGTACAATTCGAAAAATGTGTAGCATCAGCAGTACAACTAATCATACGACCGTTTGAAGGGGTCACTTTACACGATTCTACTGTTACATTATGAGTACGTTGCCCGACAATACCCATACCACCTGAATGAAATATAGTTATATTTTCAAATCGTAAATTCTCACTATCAGAAACTGTAAATCCTGGATAATTTCTATTTGCAGAAGCAAAAACAAGTGTATTGCCTACTGTCCCTCTCAAATCTTTCAAAAATAACCGGACTTTTCTATTCCCTAAATCTTTTGCAACTAACGGAGTATTTCCCAAATAATAATCACGAGCCATAAATGCAGTTTCACGTTTATTGGTATCGAATTCCAATAAACTTCCATAAGGATATACAATCTCCCGGCTCACCGTTGTTTGTCGTTCTTCTTTACTCCTCCCATCTGTAAATACCAACGTTCCATTATTTATTTTATATGGAAAACTTTTTGGTATCATCACATCTATCCCATCGGGATTATTTTGTATTATAATAGCTTCACTATGAAAAGGACGAACATAATCAATTGAAAAATTTTTAAATGTAACATTTTTCGAATCATATATAACAAAAGGATTTGAGAAACCATGAAAAATAAAATTTGACCCTTGACCATCTATCGTCATATTTTGTACTTGTTCCAGTAAAAAAATAGTTCTTTTTAGACCTTCATCATTATTACTGACAAAACAGTACTTATCTTTTCCAAAATCTGGAAAAAAATGATATGTTCCCTTTTCGAACAGCATGGTAATATTTTTATCATCCTTACATTCCTGTAAACATTTTACTATAGCGGGAGTACAGTCTGGAGTCTGTGGCGTAACACCCAAATCAGCCATATTTATTTGACGCTTTCCCGCCATAGTACCCCAAGGAATCATCAAAATCAAAAACAAGGCAATAAACTTCATGTTCTTCATTTGCATTTAAATTTTAAAATAAAAAATCAGCTAGTCTAAACATTCCTAACGAACGAAAACTTCTGCTACAAAATTAAAAAAGTCATATCCCTTACTATAATCCAAATGTATCGGATAAAGACTCAATTATAACACTTCCTCTAAATATATGTTAAAACAATAATCCTGAAAAATCCATACTCAATATCACATTTTATATAATCTAAATATACAAATTATTATTCACAAATCATAACACCGTTATATTTGTATGCTTTTTGTTACATACTAAACGGTCACAGAAATAATACATCTTTACATTTGCATATATCAAAATCATAATCCCGACAAAAATCAAAATATGTAAATGAACAAATAAAACCGGTACAATTATGTCACCATGAAAAACAGTTCTTCTCAATGTTATAGAAGACATATTAAAAAACACAAAAATTCTTTTAGAATCTAATACACATTTAAATCTATTTTAATTATGCAAATTGATACAACTGTTCATTTGTCCCATGCAAGGAGTAAGCTCATGCATATTCTGTTGACAATGGTACTTGTGATGGCGCCATTTTTTACAGATATCGCCATTGCTGATGATTTTTCTGGAATACAGAATCAGTTATCAACTCAAAAAAACACACAATCTGGGAAAAAAATTAGCGGTGTAGTTTTAGACAAGTCGGGTATTCCTATCACCGGAGTATCAGTCGCCGTTAAAGGAACCAAAATCGGTACTGTTACCGATATTGATGGAGAATTTACACTTACTGTTCCATCTAACGTTTCTAACCTTGTCTTTACATTTATCGGCATGAAACAGCAAACTGTACCTATTACCAACCAAACCAATCTTACGGTGACAATGGAAGAAGAATCCGTAAATATTGATGAAGTTGTAGTAGTCGGTTATGGCAAACAGAAAAAAGCAACAGTTACCGGAGCTGTTTCAATGGTACAAACTAAAGAATTAGTACAATCCTCTCAAGCCAATATCAGCAACGCTTTAGTAGGCCGCATGCCCGGTTTATTGGCCGTACAAAAAAGTGGAGAACCTGGTAATGACCAATCCACCATCCGCATCAGAGGTATCGGCTCATTTGCCACTGATGATAATGTAGATTTGCAAGCACCCCTTGTAATGGTCGATGGTATTGAAACTCCCAATTACAATAATATAGATCCAAATGAAATAGAAAATGTATCCATATTGAAAGATGCTTCAGCAACAGCCGTATATGGAGTACGAGGAGCGAATGGAGTCATCCTCATAACGACAAAAAGAGGTCGAGTTGCCAAGCCTAAAGTAAGTTTTTCGACAAACTTTGCTCTTTCCTCTTTTGCTAATCTTCGCAAACAAATGAATGCATACGATTATGCACGTTCTTTCAATGAAGCTATTTCGTATGATGGTTATCTTACCGGTAACTATACTCCTAAATATTCAGAAGAAGACATACAGTTATATAAAGACCATTCTGATCCGCTATTCCATTCCGATACAGATTGGATAGGCCTTATTTTCAGGAAACACAGTCTTCAAACTCAACACAATATCAATATCACCGGTGGTACTGAGAAAGTAAAATATTTTGCTTCAGTAGGAGCCTTTACTCAACAGGGGCTATACAATAATACCGACATGATAGACGGATTCAATACCCAAGTTCGATATAATAGGTATAATTTCCGCACTAATTTTGACTTTCAAGTAACCGACCGGTTCAGCGTAAATTTAAATATATCAGACCAATTAGAAGATAGAAAAGGTCCGAGTGATAGTACCCCTTATATATTGGCTAATGCCTTTGCACATCCACCTACATCTGGTCCTGGCGTAGTTGACGGAAAAATTATTGAAAATCTTGATGGAGAATACGGTTTTATAGAAAACCCACTCAAAGGGTTAGTAATCGGGCATGGCCATTTACACGAATATAGAAATCAATTAAATGGTTCTGTACGCTTCAACTACAAACTTGATTTCCTGACAAAAGGATTATCCACTCACGCAACGATTTCGTACCAAAATTATAATACACACACGATAAGATATGTAAAAAATATGGTTACATATAAACTAATCGGAGACAAAAACAATCCGATCTTCATCCCTCAAGGGCAAGACGGCAATTTTGAAACCAATGAGATATTTGGGAAAAATCGTAAAGTATATATCGAAGCCGGATTTGATTATGCCAGAACATTTGGCAAACATTCTGTAGGCGGACTTATCTTATATAATCAAAGTAAATATTATGACCCAGGACTTGCCTACCTCATTCCTAATGCTTACCAAGGTATCGTCGGACGTATCACTTATGATTATGCCAGCCGATACTTAGCAGAATTCAATATGGGCTATAATGGTACCGAAAACTTTCGGGCAGGCAAACGCTTCGGATTCTTCCCAGCATTCTCTTTAGGATGGGTATTGTCTGAAGAAAATTTCTTTCCTAAAAACAATGCAGTATCATTTATCAAAATTAGGGGATCATATGGTGAAGTTGGAAATGATAAAATCGGTGGGGAACGTTTTCTTTATCGTCCAACAGCTTACGTCTTCAATTCAGCGAGTGGTAACAACAACGACAACTGTGCATATTGGTTCGGTACCGTCGGGCAAAACTATACTTTATACACCACTTCTTCAGAAGGAAAAATCGGGAATCCTGATTTGACATGGGAAAGGGCTAAAAAAATGAACATAGGAATCGACCTCAGTCTTTGGAATGACCGGATAAAATTAACAGCGGACTACTTCCAAGAAAAACGGGATGACATCTTAGCCAATCGGGGTACTATACCCGACATTGTAGGAGCAAACCTTCCAGCTTATAATATGGGAAAAATGGAAAACAAGGGTTTTGATGGAGAGATTACATTCCGAGACCATATAGGACCTTTCAACTATTGGTTAAGAGGGATATTTACCTTTGCCCGAAACGAAATAAAATTTATGGATGAATCCAATAAACTATATGCTTATCAAAAAAGAACAGGCCATCGTTTAAATCAATACTTCGGTTACATTGCTGAAGGATTTTACAATACTTGGGAAGAAGTCAATGATATAAACCGTCCGGAATCAATGTACAATAATAATAAAATACAACCCGGAGATGTCAAATATAAAGATGTAAACGGTGACGGTATCATCAATACATACGACCAAGTACCTATCGGATATTCCGATTTCCCGGAAATATCATACGGTATCTCATTAGGTGGAGATATCAAAGGTTTTGATTTCTCAATATTATTCCAAGGATCATCGCACGTATCATTCCGTGCTTCTAAAAAAAGCAATCGTGGATTCCAGGAAGACGGTTCTGCAGTCGACTATCTGAAAGATTATAGTTGGACTCCTGAACGCTATGCAAACGGAGATGAAATCAAATTTCCTCATTTATCAGCAAATGCCTCACAGGAACATAATTATCAAGCTTCTTCACTTTGGATACGCGACGCCAGTTATCTCCGACTTAAAAATGTAGAAATAGGATATACTTTTTCAGGGAAAATATTAAAAAAGATTGGTCTCGACTCTGCTCGCATTTACGTCAATGGAACCAATTTAGTAACCTGGTGTGACCTGTTCCCTGGCGAAGACCCTGAGATACCTACTTATAACGATGGTAATTACGAGCCTTATCCTATTGTCAAAACTGTAAATATGGGCCTGAATGTCAACTTCTAAAAACAGAAAAAAAATGAAAAGACTAAGATATATACCATTATACATCATTTTACTTGTATCGGCCTCATCTTGTAGTGATTATTTAGAGAAAGCTCCAGGCGTGGACGTTACAGAAGATACAATTTTCTCCTCAAAACTTCAACTCGAAACTTTTGTGGCAGGGACCTATTATTGGGGACTACTCAGCGACTTGCCGATGTGGGATGCACGAGATAAACGTGACTGTTTTTCGGGTGCAGCGACAGACGAATGTGAAGCAGCCAATACCTGGTATTGGGCACAAGGCTGGAACACCGCTTCATTGACTGCCTCCGACAACAGAGACTCTCGTTGGACAACACATTGGAAAGCAATACGCAGAACAAATACAATTATCGACCTTATAGATAATGCACCTTTTGATGATCCCAATTATAAGAAACAGGTACGAGGCGAAGCTAAATTTCTTCGAGCCTATAATTATTGGCAATTATTTATCAAATACGGAGGAGTTCCTATATTGCGGCACAGATTTGATTTAGACGACAATTTCTATGTACCCAGAGGGACAATCGATGATGTTGTAAAATTTATGGTTCAAGACTGTGATGATGCTTATACAGATTTGCCTTCCGCATCGGAATACCCCTCAAATTTACGAGGAAGAGCATCAAAAGCTGCAGCTTTAGCATTGAAATCCAGAATATTATTATATGCAGCCAGCCCGACATTCAATACAGCTACTCCATATATGGACTTTGGAGGAAATAATACACTAATCTGTTATGGAAATAAAGATGATAAACGTTGGGAAGCTGCAGCAGAAGCCAGTCGGTTGGCGATACAAGAGGCTATTAACAGTGGTTTTTCCCTAATCAAAGATAAAGGAGTAGACAAAAATTATCAATACGTATGGGAAACTCCTGATAATAGTGAAATAATACTGGCAGAAAAATCAAAAGAAGCTATGGGTCCATGGCATTTCCCTTGGGGACCACGCATACCTAATACCGGGGCTTCAGGCTTTGGACCAGGAAGTTCTCTAACCTACAATTTTCTTAAAAAATACGAAACAAAGAATGGAACGCAACAGACATGGGACGATAATGGAGGAAATGATTTAATGGCAAAATTGAAAGAACTTGATCCTCGCTTTGCTCAGTCTGTAGCTTATCAAGGGCAAAAATGGGATAATAACGACTTATTAGTTTTAGATTTTACATCCAAAGATCCCAACGACCCTAATGATAAAGATGGAAGAAATAACTGTATTGGTGGAGCACTGGTACATAAACCAGTACCTTACAGTGTATCTTCAAAGCAATCTGTTGTACCCAACGGGATTATATTACGATTAGGAGAACTTTATTTAAACTATGCGGAAGCGTTAAATGAATGCCATAGTACACCTCCGACAGAAGCTTATGACGCGGTAGACGAAATCAGGGCTCGTTCCGGGATGCCTCCTTTCCCCCGAAACTTAAGTCAAGCAGAGTTTCGAGAACGTATTCGTAATGAACGTAGTATAGAATTGGCATTTGAAGGTCACCGATTATGGGATATTCGTCGTTGGGAAATTGCAGAACAAGAAGGTGTAATGCAGGGAAATATGTATGGAATAAAAATATACAAAATTGCAGGTGTATCGGACGAATATATATACAAACCTTATGTTTTTGAAGTTCGGTCTTTTAAAACCCGCATGTATAGACATCCATTCCCTCAAAGCGAAATGGATAAATTATATCTGATTCAAAACCCTGGGTATGAATAATTTTCATTTATATAATTTTAACCATAAACAACAAACACCATGACATATATATATAGAAATATGATATTAACGGCCTGTATTTTGGGTAGTTCTCTCTATCTCTCAGGCCAAACATCAGGAGATAGTATCAAAACTAAATACCTACAAAACAGAGCAATAGCCTTTGCTTCACAACCCGACTATCAGGTATCAAGTGCAATCTCTACTGTTTCAGGAGCAGAATTAGAAAAAACATTCACTCCTAATATATGGAATACTCTTATCGGTCGTTTGCCCGGATTTACAGTAATGCAAGGGTCTGAAGAACCCGGCTCTTTCGGCACAAGTTATGCCGGTCGGGGAATAGCCACTTTTACCGGAAACAACGCACCATTAATTTTAATTGATGGATACCAAAGTACTATTAACCATTTAGTACCAGAGGAAATCGAGACTGTAACATTCTTAAAAGATGCCTCTGCAACAGCAATCTATGGCTTAAGAGGAGCCAATGGGGTGTTATTAGTCACAACAAAAAGAGGCATAGAATCTCCTCTTAAAATAAGTTTTAGTACTCAAGTGGGATTTCAACAAGCAACCCGCCTTCCTGAATATCTAAGAGCTTATGATTTTGCACGTCTTTATAATGAAGCAGAAGCAAATAACGGAGTAAAAACACCGACTTATAAGGAAGAAGACCTTCAAGCCTATCTTACCGGAAGCGATCCCTTGTATCATCCGGATATTGACTGGTACGATCAAGTTTTACGAAAAGCAGCTCCGTTGTACAATTTTGACTTAAACTTCAGAGGTGGTAATAAAATTGTAAAATACTATGTTATGTTGAATATGTTGGGTAACAACGGACTTTTGAAAAGAACAACAGACTTGTCGGAAGACACTAAAAATGAAACTTACCAAAAATACAATGTCCGGACCAATATGGATATTAATGTGACAAAAAACTTTTCTGCGCATGTCACATTGGGATTATCTGTTGAAGACAATGTGAACCCTGGAGGACAAAATACAAGCTCTTTATTCAACACACTCGATTATATCAATCCGAATTCTTTCCCGGTAAAAAATCCAAACGGTACTTATGGTGGAAATACTAAGTTCAACAATCCATTAGGAATGATTGCTGAAACAGGATATTGGTCATACAATGCACGTAATCTAAATTCAGCCCTCCGGCTAACTGAAAAGTTAGATATGATAACTCCAGGACTGAGTGCATCGGCAGCTATCGCATTCAACAGTTATTATATAGGATATTCAAACAAAACAAAAGATTTTGAAAGATTTTCTATAACCAAAGGTGCCGACGAAGAACCGATATATGAATTGGCAGGAGGACAGGACGAAACTTTAACCGGTGATGAAAGCCTGTCCGACCAATGGAGAAATACAACTTTACAGGCTTTCTTAAACTATGATAGAACTTTCGGGAAACACCAACTCAATGCCATGGCTATGTACGAATATGAAGAACGATATGTAGGAGCTGTACAGCCTTATAGACATATCGGATTCGGCGGACGTTTTACCTATACCAACAACAATCGTTATATCGCTGAGTTTTCCTTTGGAACTCAAGCTTCTGAAAACTTTTTAAAACATAATAGTTTCTTCCCTGCAGGTTCTTTAAGCTGGATTGTTTCCCAAGAAGATTTTTTAAAAAATAACAATATCATCAAATATCTGAAATTAAGAACATCTTATGGGCTTACCGGCAATGATGAAATCGGCGGCGACCGCTTCATGTACGATCAAGAATACATCTATACATCAGATTATTTTTTAGGTACGACAAGCAAAAATCACACAATACGAGGTTTGATGCAAGGTCGCCTGGCTAATCCTGATATCAGTTGGGAAAAAGAAAGAAAATTTAATATCGGATTCGAGACCAATCTTTTAGGAAAACTAGATATATCTTTCGACTATTTTTATAATCGACGTTTTGATATATTATGTATTCCCAGCCGAAACATCCCATCTTATATAGGAGCCGATATGCCATATATGAACTTAGGAAAAACTAAAAATCAAGGTTTTGAAGCCTCTATCCGATGGTCTGATAATATTGGCAAAAAAGTGCAATATTTTGCCCAATTGGATGGTTGGATGGCCAAAAATAAAATACTATACAACTCTGAATCAATACAGACAGAAGATTATTTCTATCGTACAGGTAGACAAATTAATCAACCCTATTATCTGGAAGCCTCAGGTTTTTACACCGAAGAAGATATTCAAAATCCAGATGTAGCAAAACCTACATGGCAAAATGTACAAGCAGGAGATATCAAATATAAAGACCAAAATGGCGATAATACTATAGATAGTAACGACTGGTATCCTATCGGTAAAACATCAATACCAGAAATAACTTTAGGCCTAAATTTAGGCTGTACATTCTATGGATTTGACTTTACAGCATTTTTCCAAAGTGCTTTGAATAGAGACGTATATTTAGACGCACCCTATTACAGAGCATTCCAAGGGCGGGGAAATGTTTCTAAAGCAGCCTTGAACCGATGGACTCCAGAAACTGCAACTACAGCAACCTATCCTCGGTTATCGGCATCCGATGACCAAAATAACTATCAAGGGTCAACATTTTGGTTGAAAAACGGAAATTTCTTAAAACTACGGAATATAGAATTAGGCTATACCTTTAAAAATCTTATTTCAACAGCCAAGACAACTGCCGATTTAAGAATTTTCGTCAACGGTACTAATCTTTTCTCTATCGATCATATAAAAGATCTCGACCCGGAAATTATGTCTGGATATCCGGCCTTAAGAACAATCAGTTTTGGAGCAAAAGTTCAATTTTAACCTTTAAAGAACGGAAAGATGAAAAACAAATTATATAATATTGTAATTTCAGGTCTGGCAGCAATCTTTTTGTGTAGCTGTTATGACAGTTTGGACAGAGAGTTACGTACAACTTTGACAAAAGAACAGGTCGAAAAAGAATATGAATATACACGATACCAAGCAATGTCATTATATACTGATCTCGAAGAAGGATTCTTCGCACTGGGAAACGCTATGCGAGCATCAGCATGCGACGAGGCAGAATATACATACAAAGGAGGCGCCGAAACTTTCAATTCGGGTTCGTGGAACGCATTCAATAATCCAGATGACGTATGGGCCCAATATTTCAAAGCAATACGTAAAGTAAATGTATACCTGGATCCCAATAAAAAACCAGTCAATCTGGACGCTTACAAAAATGACCCAAGTGAAAACTCTCAGGCCATTTACAAAACTCGTATGGAAGAAATAGCAAACTGGTCTCGTGAAGCCAGATTCTTACGGGCTTTCTATTACTTTGAACTTATAAAACGTTATGGAGGTGTCCCTCTTTTCACAGAAGCACTCAATCTGGATACAGATTTCGGTACCATTCAACGAAATTCGTTAGAAGACTGTATCAAATTTATTGTTGACGAGTGTGATGACCTATCAGATGACGAAAATGGACTCCCCGTAACATATGATGAAGATAACTTAGGCCGTGTAACAAAAGGAGCAGCATTAGCTTTAAAAAGTCGAGTATTATTATATGCCGCAAGTGATTTATGGAACAATCAAGCGTGGACGGGAGGTTATGCTCATCCGGAATTAATTTCTTTACCTAATGGGGACAACCCAGAAATTCGTAAAGAAAGATGGAAGGCTGCAGCTGATGCAGCAAAAGCCGTAATAGATTTGTCCGGTGAAGCCGGTTATAATTTAGGGTCAAATTATGCATCATTAGGAAAAACTTTCGAAGACCCAGAATTGATTATGGTGCGAAGAAGCTGGGCAAAAAACGATTTTGAGAGATTAAATTTCCCTATTGGTTACCCTAATGGAGAAGGCGGAATCACACCATCCCAAAATCTTGTAGATGCTTATGAAATGACAGATGGCTCCTCATTCGACTGGAATAATAACAGGCACAAATCAGAACCGTATTTTAACCGAGACCCTCGATTGGCAATGACAATATACACTAATGAAGCCGCATTCAAAGACACACACCTCGAATGCTGGGCCGGAGGGAAAAACGGAAAAGGCGTAGCGAATGCCACAACAACAGGTTACTATTTACATAAATTCATTGATGAAGACTTAGACTTGGCCCAAGGCCGAACAAGCATTCATACTTGGATATTTTTCCGTATTTCAGAAATGTATCTAAACTATGCAGAAGCATTAAATGAGTATGACCCGGGAAATGCAGATATTGCTATTTATGCCAGTAAGACAAGAGGGCGAAATGGCGTAAATATGCCACCTTTCCCTTCAACTTTAAGCCAAACCGAAATGAGAGAAAAAATACGAAATGAAAGAAGAGTTGAATTGGCCTTTGAAGATCATCGCATGTGGGATGTACGACGTTGGATGACAGCTGAAAGAGACTTGAACGAACCTCTGTACGGAGTAGAAATAACACCGGGACTAATTAGTATGAAATATGAAAAAATCGAAGTAGAAAAAAGAGTTTTCGAAAAGAAAATGTATTTTTATCCTATCCCCCAAACTATGTTATCTACCGAAGGTGTAGACTGGCCACAAAATCCTCTTTGGTAAAAACATCTATTAATAATAAAATACACGATTATGAAAAACAATATAAAAAACGTCATGAAGATACTCCTTTTATCATGTATTACGTCATTAGTAACTACATCTTGTGAATATAAGGAAGTTGCCGACGCTGAATACTCTGATCAGATACTATATATGCCTGGAGCTAAATCGGGTATATATAGAGTAAATGAAATTTCACAAAATAATGCACCATATCGTTATCGACTGGATATGGAAAACAAAAAAGTTATTGTCCCTTTGGGTATCTACCGTGCCGGTGTAAATAATAAAGGAAATGTAAATGTCGATATAATTATAGAAAACCAAATCGTTCAAGAACTTATAGCAGGAGGAGAATTAACAGATGAAGAAAGTGGCCTAACTTCAGAAATCTTACCGCAGGATAAATTTTCGGTTCCATCCTCTGTACAAATAAAAAGCGGAGAAGAAAAAGCAACTTTCGATTTGGCTATAGATTTGCAGTTCTTATTGGATAACCTACACAAACGATATGCCACAGCTGTAAAAATTATTAACTCTAATATTAAAATCAACGAGGCATTAAGTTATCTGGTCATTGATTTCGATACCGATTTTCTGATTGCTCGGCCCGGATTTACATACTCTTCCGAAAAGAACGGCACAACAGTTACATTTACAAATACAACAGCATTTGGCGTTAATTATAAATGGGATTTCGGGGATGGGGCAACCTCTGACGAAGAAAATCCCAAGCCCCATACATATCCTTCTTTAGGAGCTTATAATGTAAAATTATCAGCTACAAGCGTTACAGGAGAAATTATCGAATATTCCAGTATAGTACATCTATGGGAAGACATTACAGAAACTTATATCCTAAATCCGGGACCATTTAAACGTAGTGACAGACCTACAGGTAAAGTAGGTATTCTTCAGGATTGGAGTTACACTCCTAACGTATTAGCTTCAAACGGGAAAGGTGGATATTATCTCGAAAACGGAGGTGTCATGGACTTCTACTCATCTTCTGCCGACTTAACCAATGCTAAAATCTATCAATCATTACAACTACCTCAAGGTGCGTACAAAATAGCCTTTACTCCATACAAATTTACTGGAACAAATACTTGTTATCTGGTAGTATATAAAGGTTCCGAATTACCGGACATAAACAACATAGAAAATAATCCGGACGTATTGGGTAATTATCTCTGGAATGAAGATGTTGGAGAAATAGAGCAAGGCGTAGAATTCAGCCTCGACTCGAACCAAAATGTTACTATCGGTTTCGTTGTATCGAATCAGGCTAAGTCTCGTCTTCAAATAAGCGCTGTCAACTTATACCGATAAGATATTCCGGTAATAGTTGATCCCGAAATAGCGAATTACCTCCATGAAATATAGCATTTTACTCCCTTATATATTCATGGAGGCTATTTCCCAAAAGACAAAATAAGTTTCTTATCTTACAAACAAAAAATAATATAATATGGGCACCACATATCGTCACAACAGTGTAAGTATAATACTCAAGAATGTTATTATCATAAGTTTCCTTGCTCTATTTATTCAATGCCAGTCCCATGGGGGAAAAAATAAAGGTAATGACTTTGACCTGCAAGGATTCATCAATAAAGAAATTGCTAAAGGTAATAAAACGATAACTATTCCTCCCGGATCATATCGAGTAACGCCCCAAAACCAGCAACATTTATATTTAAAAAATCTATCTGACATTTCTATTATAGCAGAAGGTGTAGAAATGATTTGTACAGAGACTACTCGCGCAATCACATTTGAAAACTGTAAAAATATATCCTTGAAAGGCATGACCATTGACTATGACCCCTTATGTTTCACACAGGGAGTCATTACTAAACTCGCACCGGATAAATCTTATATCGAATTTAAATTAGATGATAATTATCCAGACAATCTTGTTGAACGAATTGAGATATTTGATGCGCACACTCATAACCTCAAACGGGAAACTTACTACGGATGGACGCCTTTTGAAAAAATTGGAGACCGTACTTATCGTGTCAGTAAAGGAAAAAACTATAAATACAACCCGAACATCGACAAAGAGGAAATAGGAGACATTCTGGTAACAAATAATGACTATACACCCAACGGAAATATGCCTCATGCAATTTATAGTGATGAATGCACGAACTTATGCCTTGAAGATATTACTTTATACTCAGGTAATTGTTTTGGTTTTTTTGAAACAAACGGAACAAAGAATAATTACATTAGGTGTAAAATAGACCGGAGACCTCCCGAAACAGACTTGTATAAACGTCCCCAAAGAATACGCTCAAACGATGCCGACGCTTTCCATAGCAAATTTGCATATGTAGGTCCTCAACTTACAGAATGTTTTGCCCGATACCAAGGAGACGACGGTATCAACATATGTGGCAAATATTATATGACAGCCGGTGGGAAAAACAAGACCATCCGTGTTATTGTACCTCACTCGTTCGACCTCGAAGTAGGAAATGAACTCGAAATTATGACCATTGACGGTAATCGATTACCTAATGTAAAAATAGTAAAAATTGAAGATGGTGGAACAATATCCCCAAAAGAAATAGACGGTATCAAGCGACTAAATCAGAACGAGGGAAATAAAAAGAACTTGACACAACCAAACAATAAAATCATAAACTTAACTGTCGATAAAGACGTTAATTTCCCTTTAGGAAGTATCATTGGTGACAGAAACCGTGTCGGAAGCGGCTTTTCCGTAAAGAATTGTTATTTTGGCTATAACCGCTCACGAGGTATTTTGATAAAAGCCAGTGATGGAGAAGTTTCCGGAAACACATTAGAATGCAACAACATGCATGCTGTTCTTATCACTCCAGAAGCATGGTGGCTCGAATCCGGATGTTCAGACAATGTCGTAGTCAAGGACAATACTATTATCGGAAACGGACATCCGGAAGCTATATGTGTTACCGGATTCGGATTTACCGGAAATACACCACCGGCAGGGCTGCACAAAAACATTACAATAGAAAATAATAATATATCTGACTGCTACATTCCTTGCATCTATGTAGGCTCAACATTAGGAGGAACAATTAAAAATAACCAGATTACCAATCCTAAAAAGACTGGAGAAAAAAGTAGTCTAATCGAGACTAAGAATTGCGATATGTTAGAAACCGACTTATAAAAATTGGACATGAATAGACATATTATTATATATATACTGACTTGTGGATGCCTATTTCTATATTTGCCCGATGTCTTTCCCAACAAAGAAATTTCAATAACTCATTTCGGCATCGAACCAAATAATGGAAAGGACGCAACCCTCGCTGTAAGAAATGCAATAAACTATTGTTCAGAAAAAAAAATAAACAAATTGATTTTTCCGAAAGGAAAATATGATTTCTATCCAAAACTCGCGACAGAAAAGACTGTTTATATCAGTAACAATACCGATGGAGAAAAAAGAATTACATTTTCCATTGACAACATGAAAAATTTCGAAATCGACGGGGGTGGAGCGACATTTATTTTCCATGGTTACATCTGTCCTTTTGTAATAAAAAATTGTAAAAATATTATTTTAAACAATTTTTCAATAGATTTCTCCCGGACATTCCACAGTGAAGGCATCATCAAAGCTGTTCACAAAGATGAAATTGAGGTTTATTTTCCAGAAAAATATCCTTTTAAAATAGAAAATGAACGACTTATTTTCACAGATGGCAAAAAGATTGAATATCCCTATGGAAGCCTGTTAGAATATAATACCCTCAAAAAAGAGACAGCTTACCAAGTGCACGATTACTATACCGGACCAGTACTAAAAGCCGAAAATATCGGTCAGAGACAAGTACGTATTCACCTAAAAGATGTCAAAGGAACACCTGGAAATACCATGGTATTTGCACCTAACCACAGATTATGTCCAGCTATAACTATAGATAATACCCAAGATATCAATATTGCAAATATTACTTTATATCATTGTGGAGGGATGGGAGTCATAGCACAAAGAAGCAAGAATATTACAGTAAACAAAATAAAAGTCACCGCAGCACAAGGCAGAACAATAAGTTGCACTGCCGATGCCACGCATTTTGCGAACTGTGAAGGAAAAATTATTCTTACCGACTGTCTATTCGAAAATCAGATGGATGACGCTACAAATATTCATGGGATTTACATGAGAATAGAAAAAATACTTTCATCCACATCTTTACTTCTCCGATTAGTCCATTATGAACAATACGGAATGGACATATTCAAAAAAGGGCAAAAGGTAGAACTGGTCAATGCGCAGACAGTAGAAACATACTCCATAAACAATGTCGAATCTGTAAAACGCTATAATAAAGAGTTTTATCAAGTTGAATTTAAAGAAAATCTACCCTCTGCTCTTAAAGAAAAAGATGTCGTAGGTTCTGCTATATATCCGGAAGTTATATTAAAAAATTGTATCTGTCAAAATAATAGGGCCCGAGGGGTCTTATTAGGCTCAAGAACAAAAATCATTGTAGAAGGAAACAGATTCCACACTCCGGGAGCTGCAATCATGACCGGGGGAGATACTGAATACTGGTTCGAGCAAGGTGGAGTAAGTAATCTTGAAATCAAAAACAATATTTTCGATAATTGCAATTACGGAGTATGGGGTGATGCTGCAATACAAATAGCTGCAGGGTCCAAAGACAAAGGAAACTCTCCCCGTTTCAACCACAATATAATCATCGAGAATAATATATTTAACGTATTTGACCCAAGAATACTAAAAGTTTCATCTGTGGACGGATTAATATTTCGCCACAACAAAATAAATCATTCCACAGCATATCCGGCCATACATACAACTGCCAAACCTTTTAATATAGAAAATTCCACAAATATCAATATTCAAAAATAAACACAAATATTATGAAAGCCTTCCATTCATATTTCTGGTTATTCTTTACAGAGACAATTATTCTCAGTATGTTTTTTTCTTGCAAACCCAAAGTCTCAACAAAGACAACAGAAAAAACATTCTCATACGAGAACCCATCAACATTCTCATACATATATGATAATGGAAAAACAACCGATACGATAACCGAGTTGCGTGACCCCTGTATAATCAGAGAAGGCGACACATATTATCTGGTATTTACACATTTCCCTTTCACTCATCACACCAGTAAAGATGAGAGTAAACCAGATATGAATTCTTCTCCTGGGATACGATTATATTCTTCTAAAGACCTTAAAAATTGGACATTTGAAAAATGGCTGGTAAAATCCAGCGAATTACCGGAAGATTGTCCATATAAACATCGTTTTTGGGCTCCCGAAATACACAAAATAAAAAACAAGTTTTATCTCATTTTTTATGCTGATAATTGGATAGAAGACAAATACAACGCTGCTGGAGAAAAAGGATACGTGGCTTTTGTCGGTGTATCAGATAAAGTAGACGGACCCTATGAACATATCTCTTGGTTAAAAGGAGCCGGATGCGATACCAATCTCTTTGGAGACGACGATGGCAAAATATATGCAATCATGCCATTTGGAAACGAATATATACAAGAAGTAGACCTAAGTGGTATAGAACAAGGAGATATAAAACTTATCGGTGAACGAAAAATGATTGTTGCTCAAGATAATAGTGATGTTGACAAAACGTTTAATCCTGATTATATGGAAGCTCCCTGGATGATAAAACGTAATGGAAAATACATACTTTTTACCGGTTCACCTTATCGTAAACCTAAAAACAATAAAAATTTTACACCTGATTTAGAATATGGATATTGGGTAGGTGTAGCTATCGCTGACAGCATTTGGGGACCTTATAAAAAAGAACCTCAAATATTCTTAGGAGGGCATATCGCTGTATTTAAAGGCCCTGACGGGAAAGAGTGGTTTTCTTATAGAGGCGAAGCTGGTGGAAAATCCCAAGGACTTTTATGCATAGACCCGATACCTTTTAATGAAGACGGGACCATCTCCCGATTTGAACCGACAACCGGTCCGAAAACAATTCAATATACAGAAACAAAAGAAACTCTTATAAAATAAAAAGATATGAGAATAATATTAACAGATAAAATAATTTGTACCCTGACCATTCTTATAATTATAGGATTCTCTGTCTGCTCATGTAAATCTGACCCTGATATTACTGACCCTAATACCAATAATGGGCAGGACAATAACGACCCTGAACCACCTGAGTTGATAGAGAAAACATTTACATTTAACAATCCTTCAACTTTCTCTTACCCTTATTTCGACGGGAGTACAGAAAGAATGATAACCGAATTACGTGACCCTTGCATAATCAGAGAAGGCGATACATATTATCTGGTCTATACTCATTATCCATTTACACACCATACCAGTAAAGATGAGAGCAAACCAGATATGAACTCCTCCCCAGGGATACGATTATATTCTTCTAAAGACCTCAAAAACTGGACATTTGAAAAATGGCTGGTAAAATCCAGCGAATTAGTAGTAAATTGCCCATATAAACACCGTTTCTGGGCACCCGAAATACATAAAATCAAAAATAAATTTTACCTTATTTTCTACGCCGATAACTGGATTAAAGAAGCTTATAACCCGGACGGTCAGATGGGCACTAAAGCTTTTGTTGGTGTATCGAATAATATCACAGGTCCTTATGAACATATTACTTACCTTGAAGGCGCTGGTTGTGATACTAATTTATTTGAAGATGAAAATGGAAAAACGTATGCAATTATGCCTTTCGGAGAAATGTATATACAAGAAGTTGATCTCACAGGTATAGAAGACAATAACATACGACTTATCGGTGAACGGAAAATGATTGTATCAGCCGATAACAGTGATGTTGGCAAAAATTTTGACCCGGACTATATGGAGGGACCCTGGATGACGAAAAAAGATGGAAAATATATTCTCTACACCGGCTCTCCTTATCGAAAAAAAACAGATCCGGAATTCGTTCATGATTTGGAAGAAGGTTACTGGGTAGGAACAGCAACAGCCGATAACATTTGGGGACCTTATAAAAAAGAACCTCAAGTTTTCTTAGGAGGACATATCGCCATATTCGAAGGTCCGGATGGGAAAGAGTGGTTCTCATATAGAGGTGAGGCCGGTGGTATTTGCCAGGGATTACTGAACATCGACCCGGTTACTTTCAATGAAGAAGGTGCAGTCATAAAATCCACCCCCACAGTAGGTAGTAAAACTATCACCTATATGGGACCCAAAGATAAATAATAAAACATCAAATATTATATATAATATGAAAAATAAAGTTCATTTCCTATTTTTATTATGGATAAGCGGTATCCTTTTGGCAAATGCTCATAACCGCATATCGATAACAGATTTCGGATTAAAACCAAACACCGGAGAAGATACAAGACCATATCTGAAAAAGGCCTTGGAAATATGCCGGCAACAACCGGGAACGACACTTTATTTTCCACAAGGAAGGTATGACTTTTATCCGGATAAAAGTATCAATGATGAAATAGATATTATGAAAAGAGAAACAACAATTGGTTTCTTATTACAAAATCTGAAAGATATTACTTTTGATGGTGGCGGTTCTGAATTTATATATCATGGAAAAATGCAAGTAGCAGCCATCAATTCTTGCACAAATGTTACATTACAAAATTTTTCGGTCGATTGGGACCGTCCTATGATATCTCAAGGAGAAATAATAGAAGCCACAGATAAATATCTGGATTTAAAAGTCGATAAAAAAAATTATCCTTATACCATAGAAAACGGAAAAGTTCTCTTTTTAGGAGAAAACTGGAAATTGCCTATTTTAACGATGTATTCTACTATGTACGATAAAAAATCAAAAGAAATAGCCTACAACACATGGGACAGTACATTAGGATCGATTTTCGAACAGATTGCAGAAGAAACCCAAGAAGGTATTCTCCGTTTCCATGGGAAACCTAAAATAATTCCTCCAAAAGGAACAATGGTTTCCCTCTTTCACGTTCGTTACTTTGCACAAGGTATCTCCATAGGCAGGAGTAAAGATATATTGCTAAAAAATATTACGCTATATCATACTTTAAGTAACGGATTCAGTGGATATCGCTCAGAAAATATTACAATGGACAATGCTTCAGTGAAAGTAAACGATGCTAAAGGACGGTATTTCAGCAGTATTGCCGATGCCTCCCATTTTTCTGAATGTAAAGGAACCATAAAAATCCTCAATTGTGTCCACACCGGACAAGGTGACGATTTCATTAATGTACACGGTACAAGCATAAAAATTACAAGAGTCAATGATAAAAATACAATAGAAGTAGCCTCGCAAGGAAAAGGTTCCGGAAACTCTATTGCCATTGGTGATGAATATTGGTTTATCGACCCGACACTGGCACAACGTGGGGAAACACGTACGGTCAAATCCAAAACCAAAATCTACCAAAATGACCATCACATCGGTTATACGATTACTTTCGACAGAGAACTACCGGCAAATACCAAAAGCGGAGATTTTCTCGAATGTAAAACGTGGACTCCAAGGCTCGAAATCAGAAATTGTCAAATATTAAAACGCCACAGGGCAAGAGGTATATTAGTAACTACCCCCAAAGAGGTTATCATAGAAGATAATTATTTTCGTACTGCAGGAACTGCAATACTTATCGAAGGAGATTTTAATTATTGGTTCGAATCCGGAGCCAACAATAATGTACATATCCGAAACAACGTTTTTGACAATTGTTTGACTTCCGGGAATAAACATGGCTCCAGAGCCGAATGGGGAGAAGCAGTCATTACAATTACCCCATCGCACATACCACAAGATGCCGATGCAGAACCCTATCATAAAAATATAAAAATATATGATAACACATTTAAAGTATTCGATGCACCACTAATACGTGCCGTATCGACAAGAGCTCTGCACTTTACTGGTAACAAAATTATCAAAACATTCGATTATAAGCCTTATACTTGGCAACAAGCCACATTTCTTTTAGATGGATGTCGGGACGTAAAAATCAATAAAAACGTATTTGATAGCAAGTATACCACTCGGGACATTCTGATTGAACACATGAGAGAAACAGATGTCCAAACAGATAAAAAAGACAAATTTATTATAAAACCGATAGAGAATCTGAATACCCATATGCAATGGAACTAAAAAAAGTGATATGAAAAATAGCATTCTAAATTATAAAACATGGCTGATAATTATTTCATTATTCAGCATACAAAGCATTATCCTTACAACCCCAATAAATGCAAAAAAAATTCCAAATGGTATTTCTATTTTATTAGACGGAGACTTTCCGGACCCGACCATAGTAAAAGATGGAGACAATTATTATATGACAACTTCCTTTGGAGGATTTCCCAGTCTTATGATATGGCAATCAAATGATTTACTACACTGGAAACGACTCGATTATGCACTAAAAACACCTGTCGCCGGTGCCGTTTGGGCACCTGAGTTAATAAAGCACAATGGCACGTTCTACCTTTACTTTCCTGCCGGTGGTCATATTTATGTCATGACCGCTACAAACCCAGCTGGCCCTTGGAGTAATCCCCAAATAATAAAGGGCGTAAGCGGAATAGACCCAGGACATTTAGTCGACAAAAATGGTAATCGCTATCTCTATATCGATAACGGTCGAGTAGTACAATTGTCCTCTGACGGATTATCTATATCAGGTAAAGAAACAAAAGTATATGATGGATGGAAATTCAGCAACAATTATGGCGTAGAGTGCTTCTGCCTCGAAAGTCCTAAAATACTATACCGCAGTGGGTACTATTATATCATATCGGCACAAGGGGGAACCGGAGGACCGGCAACAAGCCATATGGCCTCTGTTGCTCGCTCAAAATCACCCTTCGGCCCATTCGAAGATAGCCCATATAATCCTTTAATCAAAACTTTTTCTCCATTTGAAACATGGCGTTCAAAAGGCCATGCAACAATATTCGAAGGTCCTAAAGAGCAATGGTATGCTATATACCATGGATATGAAAACGGACATCTCCCTATGGGACGCAAGACTTTACTCGAACCTGTAGTCTGGACTCAAGACGGCTGGATAAAATCCGGAATAAAAAACACGAAAAAAGCCAAAAACTATTTTTTTACAGAAAATACCCGTCCGAAAAATGATGATTTTTCATCCGGTACTCTCAACAAACAATGGACTTTTACAAACGCTGATGCTTATAATAATTGCAAGTTACAAAATAAATGTTTGACTATAATGTGTAAGCAAGGTAACATAAACGGTCTCATGTTACCGATGTGTGATAAAAATTTTGAAGTTCAGTTCAAAATTATTCCTGACCAAAATATTGAAACTGGACTCGTCTTGTATTACGATAAAAATTATTATGCCGGCATGATTCTGAAAAACGGAATAATAAGTGGAATACACAAAAACAGACAGCCATTTGGAGACAAAATCCCCATACCCGATACATCTTATTTCAAATTAACCATACTAAACTACAACGTCTACATCAGTTATAGCAAAGACGGAGAAACATGGACTTCATATCCTGATGCATTTGACGTCAGCGGTTACCATACAAATATTCTCGAAAATTTCGGTTCTTTAAAAATCGCTGTTATTGGAGACGGAAATGGAAAAATACAAATTGATGACTTCAAATACCGCACCTTATAAAACTTTCATCTAATGAATAGACTTTCTTATATTTTTATTATTAGTACTTTGTTGCTACACTTCGGATGTAACAAACAAAAAAAAGATACTTCCTCGGTAATATTCGAATATCAAAATCCCATCCACTTTGACAAAGCTGCAGGATGGTACACCGACTTAGTACGAGATCCTCATATTATTAAAGAGGGTAATCGATATTATCTCACACACACTATGATTCCCCCAGGCTCTCAATATGATCCTATAAAACGAAATAATGGAATGTCGCCAGGTGTAAGACTTTACTCCACTGCCAACTTTAAAGATTGGAAAGCAGAAGGATGGATTATAAAATCAGAAGACCTCCCGACCGACTGCCCTTACAAAGACCTGTTCTGGGCCCCTGAAATTAGAAAAATCCACAACAAATTTTATATCGTTGTCTGTGCCGGAAATCTAAAGCACGGTAATTCTGACTGCTTTATCGGAGTTGCCGACTCTATCACCGGTCCCTACAAACACTTCACTCAACTTAAAGGTGGCGGATGCGATGCAAATTTATTCGAAGATAAAGACGGAAAAGTATATGTTTACAAAATAGGCCATAAAATCTGTGTACAAGAAGTTGATTTAAGCGGAATAGAGAAAGGGGACATACACTGGGTTGGAGAGGAAAAAGTTGCTATTGATGATAGTCCAAGCCAAAATAAATTTTGGGTAGACAGTTGGAAAGAAGGCCAATGGATAAAAGAACGAAACGGGAAATACTATCTTTTTTACTCAGTACACGTTCCGGGAAGAGATTCATATCAAAGATTCCAGTATTGGGTCACAGTCGCTTACGCCAACCACCCTATGGGACCATGGACACAAGACAAAAATCCGGGAATTTTCTGGGGAGGACACGTCTCTGTTTTTGACGGCCCCGACAACAATTGGTGGTATTCATACAAAAATGAGAAGTTCGATGCCACATGCGAAGACTATCTTTGCATCGACCCGGTATCATTTTTACCTGACGGAACAATAGCCGTAAGCAATCCTACCCCGTTCGATACAATAACTCAAATATTAGCAAATGGAAAGATAAGACAAATGAAGAAAGCCCCTAAGCCCATTCCATCTTATCCTACCCCTCCACCTTTTGACTCACCACGATTACTGCCCTTAAAAAAATATACTCAAAAAGCCAGGCGAATAGGTGACTGGAATTTTTCATCTCTATCTGATAATTCCCCAATAAACGAAGGAAAAGTTTTTGAAAAAAAAGAAATCTATCTAAAAAATAACGCAGGGGAAACCTATCGGTCTTTAATCAGTAGCGAAGGTTGGAACGACGCCGGAATACTGAAATTTGAAAAATTACCTTTCGGAAATGATTCCATACGAGCCGTTGACATCAGTAACGGAAGTCTTCGCTTCTTTTCTGATTCAGGAATTCCTCCATTAAATGATAACAATAATTTTACCGTTTGGATAAGAGTATTACTCAAAAATACCGGATGGCGTGATATGGAAATATTGTCCATACCCAATAGATGGAGTATATATACCACCAAAAACGGAAACTTGGATGTCGTATTTGGAGAACGCTCATACTTCGGTTCTCAACCCAATAAAATTCCTCCCGGCATAATTCTCACGGAGCAATACCTCGATAACGTTCTTATGCAGGATATGCCTCGACTAAAAATAAACACATGGAACGATATCGCTTTTTCCTTTGAGGGAGATGCGTCTGTCAATGATTTACACAAAAAAGAGGTCAAAGTATATCTTAATGGAAAACTAATCGCACAAAAGTCTGGTCGTACTGTTTTCCAAAATGGAGGAGAACTATTCCTCTCAGCCGGAAATACGACTATGGCCAGATTCAATGGGCTTGTTGCCCGTTTAATATATTGGAAAGGAATTGTTTCTGAAAATGAAATAGCACGACTATCAGCAGATAACAACTAACAATCTTTGTATTGTATAACAACAAAAACATGAAAACAAGTCGGATAATCCTATTAATCATAATACCATTATTATTTTTTCTATTCTCCAAGGTTTCTGCTCAAAAGCAAAATAGAATTTATCTGTCTGGAGAATGGCAATTTTCCCTTGATAGTGCTGCTATCGGTATAAAAAACAAATGGTATTTAAAAAATTTCTCCGAAACGGTCATTCTACCGGGAACCACAGACGAAAACAAAAAGGGAAATAAAAATACAATCTTTACTACAGCTCATCTTTCAAGAATATATACTTATTCCGGTGCAGCCTGGTATAAGAAAGAAATCTATATTCCCGAATTTTTTTCGAATAAACACGTAACTCTCTTTCTGGAGCGGACAAAAGAGACAAATGTTTGGATAGACAGCCTATTCATAGGCAGTAGCAGAAACATTCTTACTCCCCAAATTTTCCAATTGCCCCCCAACCTAAAACCGGGGAAACATACATTAACCATCATGGTCAACAACGACCAGCAAGCATTCCCTCAAGAAACAAAAGGTTCTCATGCATGGACAGAACATACTCAAACCAACTGGAATGGCATCATTGGGAAAATTTATATTGAAGCAAAACCGATAAATCATATAACTGACATACAGATTTCCCCCAATTATCAAAAAAAACGCATTTCGGCAAAGGTAAAAATATTTTCAACCCACAATGAAAAGGCCAAAATTTCTCTACATGCCGAAACCTGGAATACAAAAAATAAGCACAACGCAAAGAAGCAAACATACCCTATTACCTTACATAAAGGTATAAATAACATCGAATTATCTTATTATCTGGGAAAAGATGCCCTTTCGTGGAGCGAATTCGATCCGGAGCTTTATCGTCTGACGGCAATACTATCTACAGGGACAGAGCAAGATACCTCCATAACAAATTTTGGTTTACGGGAATTTAAAACCAATAAAAATCAATTTACCATTAACGGTATAAAGACTTTTTTACGCGGAAAGCATGACGCTTGCGTCTTCCCGCTGACTGGGTATCCGGCCACGGAAGCCGAAGAATGGCGAAAGATTTTCAAAATAGCCAAATCATACGGTATCAATCATTATCGCTTCCACACTTGGACTCCTCCTGAAGCTGCATTCGAAGCTGCAGATATAGAAGGCATATATCTTCAGCCGGAACTCCCTATATGGGGTAGTGTCAATACCGGAAACGAACCATTACTCTCTTATATAAAAGAGACTTCACAAGAAATCTTAAAGAGTTATGGGAATCATCCGTCTTTTGTAATGATGGCTTTAGGAAATGAATTATCAGGAGACAGCATCGTCATAGCCCATATCGTAGAAAATCTGCAACAACAAGATTCTCGAATATTATATTCCAGCGGTTCAAACAATTTTTTAGGGAATAAAGGCAGAATCGGTAAAGAAGATTTCTTTGTAACATGCCGCACGCGACAGTCTACAGATTCAACATACGCACGAAATGTCCGTGCCTCTTTCTCCTTTGCAGATGAATTTGACGGTGGATATATCAACGGGATGTATCCCTCTACCCGACGCACATACACGCAAGCTTTATCGGGGTGTACAGTCCCGATTATCGGACATGAGACCGGACAATTCCAGATATTGCCGGATTTCAAAGAAATAAACAAATATACCGGAATATTACGTCCTGCAAATTTAGAGATATTCAAACAACGATTAGCTCAAAATAATTTACTTAAACAAATTGAAGATTTACACTTTGCATCCGGAAAATTTGCAGCTATATGTTACCGAGAAGACATAGAAATGGCTTTACGGACCCCTGAATTCGGAGGATTCCAAATGCTTGACCTACAAGACTTTCCTGGACAAGGGACTGCATTGGTAGGATTACTGGATGCCTTCATGGAAAGTAAAGGTATCATAGAACCTTTTGAATTTTCCCAATTTTGCAATCGGGTCGTACCTTTAGCTTTATTTGATAAATATTGTTGGAACAACGATGAAGTTTTCCTATCTACCATAAAAATAAGTAACTATGCAGAAAAAACAGTAGGAAAACAAACTATAAACGCATATTTATCAAATGACTCCGGAGATACCATTGCGAAACAACAGTGGTATACTCAATTGCAAAATGGAAAACTGAATCATATAGGAGAATTCGAAGTGTCTCTAAAGTCAGTAAAAAAATCAACTAATCTGACTCTATCAATTTCTATCGAAGGAACACCATATCAAAACAAATATAAAATATGGGTATATCCCAAAAGAAATATTCTCCGAAAACAGAATATTACCATATGCCGAAAAATAGACAAGCAAATGTTCAACCTATTAAAAGAAGGCCGAAAAATTTTGCTGCTTCCAGACTCGAAAGAAATAGAAAAAGTAAGTGTCGGAGGAATGTTTTCTCCAGATTATTGGAATTTCTCAATGTTCAAAAGTATATCCGAATCTCTGAACCGAACTGTTTCTCCCGGAACACTTTCTATACTTACGGACCCATCACATCCTCTTTTCTTAGATTTTCCCACCGAGTCCCATTCCAATTGGCAATGGTGGTCTATATTGAAAAATTCCCGTCCCATCATTCTAAATAATCTAAAAAATTACATTCCACTGGTACAAGTTATAGATAATATCGAAAGGAATCATAAATTAGGATTGATTTTCGAGTTTCAAATGGGCAAAGGCAAACTTCTGATATGTTCGTGCAATCTGGATAACATCATGGACAAACCAGAGGGTTCTCAATTATATAATTCTATTTTGGAATATATGGATTCCCCACATTTTTCTCCTCATGTACAAATATCCGAACCGGAATTGTTCAATTTATTCAATTCCGAAATCAAAAACACAGAAATAAAAGGTGTAAAAAATATCACATCATACGAATAAAACCCAAAAATAACAATGCCTGAGCAGAATTCTGCTCAGGCATTGTTATTTTTGGGTTTTATCTCGTCTTATTTATGTATTGCTGTTACAATAACTACCCTGTTCCATTCATTCTGTTCATAAGGTTGTGCATCTGTACCTACTCCCTGAACTTCTACTCGTTTACGGTCAATACCATATTTCTCAACCAAAATATCTTTAACCGCAGCACCACGTTTTGTCGAAAGACGTAAATTGTACTCCGGTGTTCCAGTTTGCTGGTCAGCATACCCTGTCAAATGGAGTTTTGCTTTGGAATTTTCATCCAAAAACTTTACAATATTCACAAACGTAATTTCTTGTCCACGTACCGGTACAGTCTTATTTATATCGAAAAGAATAGACCCCAACATAAGCGGCTCATTTGCTTTCATTGGAACTTCTTCTCTTACTTTCACCTCCTTGTAAACTGTATCATTCACCGTTTTAACCACTTCCACAGTTCTCATGGCTGCCTCTGGATTGATAATCTGTACATAGCTGACACGTCTTGATTTCCTTGTAGAATGTCTGGGCTTACGTGCCTTACGTCCTGCTATATTGAATCCTCTATTTTCAAAATTATAAGTTACCCCCAAAGTAACTGCACAATTACTTTCATACATTCCTCCGGTAATACGCCCATCAAACTGGTCGGGAAACAAAGAGCTCTGGACTTCCAGATTCAAATCGAACCCTTTGGGTAATTTATATTTTCCCATCAAAGAAAAATTGGTAGAAACGGCATTTACTTTCGGAGCCCCTTTATAAGAAAAAGCATGGGCATAGCCAAGTCCTACAGCCGGAATAATATCCCATTTTCTCTCCGGTTTATATCCCCCTACCAAATTTGCCAAACTTACCTGAAAATCGAGGTGCATATTCATATAACGCAAATAATGGCGATAGCTCCCATCCGGACGAATAACACTCTCATTTCTGACCGGGTCATTAGGACCATAAATCAATCCACCATTCAAAGGGTCATTCAAGTATATCCCGTCTGTCGTGCTATTTCCATTGAACCCATAACCCTGAATCTGAAATCTTGTACCCCAATAAGGCGAAAACCATTTTCCTCCCGTAAGAGAAAGCGATGGAGTAATACGTTTTCCAAAATCAAGTTTCGATGCATCCGCAGAAAAAAGCAGTTGAGCACCGGCGCCAATTTCAATATACCAATTCGAACGAATATCCATCGGCTCTGCATTTCCTTCAGCACGAGCAAAACCATTAGATATGCACAAGGTGCATAATGCACCGGAAAGAATATATTTATTTATCTTTTTCATAACTATTTTTATCATATTATTGAACTATATTCAGGGATAGCACTTCCGGAGCATCGACCGTACCATATACAGCATCCTGCTCAAAAGGCAAAAAGGAATCTGTCGTATACATATATTTATTTTGCGTACTATAATACCGGAACGATACATTTGAAATCTCCTCGGGAGTCCCTTTTATCGTCACAAAAAATGCATTATCGACAAGTATTCCCACTCCGCGACATTCATCATTTATAAATGCTGCAACTTGGTCATTTTCGTTAAAATAAGGTAACAGATTGTTAGGTAACACTACTACGGCAGTCATATTTACCGAATATTTTGCATCATCAACCTGCCAAACCGGTGCAGGAAATTCCGTATACATCTCATCTTTCTGACAACTGCCCATACAAACAGCTAACAACAAGAACGTAAAATATTTTATTAAATTTTTCATATTCAAACTATTAAGCAGTTTCTACCTCTTTTTTTGAAGAGGTAGAAACATACTTTTTTTTAATTATTGTTTCTCTACTTTATATACCGAAGTTTCTCCATTGAGGGTTACATGAACCAGATAAATACCCGGAGCAGAAGTCGAGTTACCTTCTACTATTCCATTCCAAGTCGTATGGAAGAAGTTACCGGTCACAGTTTCCTGAGCACGTTTCATTATCAAACGACCCAGAACATCATACACGGCAATTTCAATGATATCACCCGACTGAGCCACTACATGTATATTCAACTTATCAATAAAAGGATTCGGATAAACTGAAATATTATCTTTCGGAGTACTAAAGTCAAGTTCTACCGGTTGAGCAAGTGTACCCAAAACAGCATTTGCCTGATAAGAGAATGTCGTTTTTGCACGAGCTATCACATCTCCATTTCTTTCTAATTCGAAGCTGACATCTCTATCTCTATTTTCACCAGCGACAGATATAAAGTTCAGCTGTTTCTCACCCATATCCACAGCATCGCTTACACCTCTCAATGAACCATCTACGTAAGCCAAGATCTTATCTCCCGGTTCCATTTGGTCAGAAACAGCAACGATACTCATGTTCTCGGCATAATCATTATTGCTATACGTTACATCCGATACCATACTACGAGTCATCGACCGTTTCAATAAGGTATTTCTATTTGACAACGTTCCTGATGTAGACGGATAAGTAAAGGTTACATCATTTGAAGCCGTACGCATAAGCATATACCCCTTATTCTGTTCCATATATTTCAAATTACCTATCCAACCTGTACCTGAATACATTGCAAATTGGCTTTGAGATTTCAGTATATCTCCTTCTTTTGCATCATATCCGGCCAATGCTTCCTTCACTGTAATATTTGCAGAAGGGAGATAACCGATATAATTCCAGCGATTACCTTGTACAGTTATCGGAGTTGTCTTAGTGTCCACAGCAGAACCATCTGTACTTAATAACTGGTCACTGGAAGAATGTAACATAAAGAGTGATACGTTATCAAATCCTCCATTTTTAGTCAATGAACCTGTCCATCCTTTTGACGACGAATAAGAATCAAAGAAATCTCTACTCTTCACAATATCTGATTTCGTCCAATTTCCATTCATCAATGTAGCCGACACATCCGAAAGATTAGAATTTGCCAGATTAAATGAAATCCAGTTCCATCCCTCAACTAAACTAATATTCTGGAAGAATATCTCCTTACCGTCAAACACAATCGGTTCTTTTGCCGTTCCGACCACTCCATCGTTTATAAACGTTATGGTTCTTTCCGGAGTCGGCGTTGCCAAATAAATCTTACCTGTACTTGCATCCCACATACGGAATTCGATATTATCAGCTTGTTTTTCATTGTTATAAACAGTTAAGAATGTGTACCACATATCATGATCACGATCATAACTATTATTAGCAACTCCAATACATTTTCCATTTTGGAATGCAGCCAGCATGTCTTCCTTATCGGTAGAGAACACTGTATTGAAACGCATTTTACCAAATACCGACATATTATATCTATAATCGGCCGGATTTACACTCCATTCCGGTTTTTCTCCATTTACTTTCAAAGAAAGAGGCAATGGTTCGGTAACATTATTTTCCCCTCGAGCATAAATAACCTCTTCATATGTACCGACATTGGTTCCTTCATCTATAGTGAACGTAATTTTCTGGGTTCCTTTCGGGTCTATTTCTCCACTCATCGGGTCTGCAATGAGCCAGCTTGGTAAACCTTCGATAGTAAAGTTCTTGACACTACCACCTATGTTGTTCAAAGGAACAACGAATTCATATTCTTCATACTGCATCTTATCGATAGAGACTTCACTTTCTCCCCATTTCAACTGGTTACGGTCTATATACGCACTCCAACGGTAAACAGTAGGATCAATATTACCATTCAAGTCACGAACATCTCTCAATGCCACATTTACAATCGTTTTCTCCAATACTTCAGGAGCTTCTTCCAAATTGATAATAATAGCACTGCCACTCGTTACAAAGCTATATTTCACACTTTGTTCCGGTCCCTTTGATTTCAGTGGAGCTCTTTCATTCGTTTCAGCAACATTCCCTTCTGCTACGGCTGTATGTTTCCCGTCAGTCTGATCTTCAAGAGTATAAATAAGCTCCTGAATATTGGCTGTATTCACAATATATTTCTCAAACGGATAGTAAGCTATAAGTCCCATTTCATCACCGTCCATCTTCCTATTGGTATTACGGCTGATAATCGACTGAGTCAAAGCACTGTTCCACATCCGGAACTCGTCGATTTGTCCCGAAAAGAAATAATCTTTATGATTTACATCCGGTATTTGTGCATCTCCCCAAGAACATCCACCCAAATAAATTTCTGTTCCCGATATCGCTCCGACACTGTCACTCCTGAAATAGTTTTTCAACTCTCCATCCATAAAGATTTGAGCATTACCAGAGTTCCTGTTTACAGAAACAGCAAAATGATGCCACTTCTGATCCATATACGAACCATTTACAACTTCTTTATAACCATTTGTCCGGAATATAAGCTGGCTATTCTCAAATCCTACAAAGAACTTATTTCCTTTTTCGCCACGCTCATTACCGTCAGCTTTTCCATTATTAACCAATGCGGCATCTGCCTTAGTCGATGCATCTGTACGGAACCAGAATTCCAACGTAAAGTCTTTGTCATCTTTCACGGGAATTTCCGAACTATTGACAACAACCATCCCCGTAGTACCGCCAAATTGTACGGCTTTACCATCAGGTGTACTCCAATTACCATACATCGTTGCATTGTTGCCACGGGCTTTATCTTCTACCAATGTACCTTTGCCCTCATCCATCGGGAAATAGGCAACCAATGAAGATTCCATGCCCGACAATATAGAAAGGCTTCTCGACTTAATATCTGCAATTGTATATGCTTCGTCCCAGAAACGCGCTTCATGCATACATCCGGCAAAATAGTTCGTTCCATTCACATTACGGCCATACTCTATTTTTCCAATACCGTTATAAGCCGGTACATTATCTTGATTTATCACCAACTCATAATTATAATATGCTTTCAAGTTACTTCCGGCATTATCATATACAACGGCAACATGCGCCCATTGTCCGGCAGACATGGACAAAGCGTCCGATTGATATTTTACCGTACCTAATTGTACTTCGATACGTTTATCGGCAGTAAAGCTTACTTCAAATATCTCAGGAGTATTCCCTTGAGTAAACAGGGTCCCTGCACGATTCAAGTCATCAGGTTTTACCCACAACTCCATCGTCATACTCTTACCCGACATATTTTTATCGAACTCTGTCGTCAAATAATCAGTCTCCCCATTCAGGTCTACAGATACATTATGGTCTCCATTCGAACCGTTTTTCACAGCGGTCACTTCAAAGTTGGCATTCGTAAAATATCCTTCAGCAAGAGCTTCGTTGAAGTCTACACGAATTTCATCTTCAATACCTAAAATTCCACTGGCCGGTTTTGGGTTTCCAAACAATTTAGGCAAAACCAAATCCCGAACTCCACTTACCACTTGAGATTCCGCAGTCACAAAATCATTACCTAAAGAACAATAACTTACCGCACGGATATCATAATTCTGGTCAAGTGTACCTACAAAATTACATGTTACGGTAGAGCCCTCTATCATCGCTTTCGATGATTCCTGTGCTTGATTGTACAACTCTTCATCAGCATAGAATGTTTTGATATTCTGCCAATCAGAATCAGAAGACGAGGATGGTTTGAACTGTACAGCAATATGGTGGAAATTACGGAAATTCACATCAAAACCATCCACTGTTATCGGTAAATAATAAGTTCCATCAGTCAATTGAGGAGAATTTAAATTCAAGACCCAATTATTCCCCGGAGACTTAATATTCACTTCAGTACTGGCAGGAATAAAATGAACAGATAAAGAAACAGAATCAGCTATATCTTCAAAAAGTCCGTTTGTCGGATCATACTGACATTGAGAAGCCAAAATTAGATTCAGACCCTCATAATCATATACCTCGCCCATCCGTACCTCAAGTGTTTTTTCCAAAATTTCTCCAAAAGGAACAATAAAATCCCGCCCGGTACTCAAAGGTACACCATCGATAGTAAACTTTGCTCCTGTCTTATTAGATGCATCATCCATCTTTAATGTATAAATTACATCTTCCTGAGCCTCAGAATCATTACTCAACAATAATTTAAATACCGCAGCTTTATCAGACGGAACATTCGAAACAGTCGTTACATTTGCCTCTATTTTAGGTACTTCGATACGTAATGTTCCTTCACTCAACTTATGTTGTCCAGGCTCATAATATTGAGTCCACTCTTCACCTTCATATGGACAAGCCGTAGCTCCGCCCTGCACATAATATACGAAATTTGTACCGGAAGATACCCCTTGTTCTTTGCGAACATCTACACTAAGGTAATCATCATCACCCTCTTCAGCCAAAACAAAACCTATTTTTTTGACTTGTTCTTCTGTAGAACCTTCTTCGTTTCCAGATGATTCCTCAGTCATCTCATTCAATGTCATTTTAACACCGAAACCGTTTACTTTCATTCCTAATTCTGTCGCTACTCCGGCACCAACAGTAAATACAGATGATTTAACCTTTTCTTTTGATACTATAAACTCTTCGGAATGTTCCACCCCGGCACCAGCTTGGAAAGAGAAATTCTTATATGCAACAGCTTCAATCTTATCCTGTTCGTTATCGGCCAATATTTGTATCCAAGAATCAATTGAAATATTCAAAGCTGCAATTGTATCTTTTGCCATTGATGTATCATACCCATCCGGGAAAATAACTTTATAACTATCTCCATCAAACGTAGAAGCATCCGTATTGGTCTTTCCAAAATCTTCACTCTCCCGATCGATTTTCGAGATATACACCGGTTCGTTCTTTTCATTGGCAAGCTGCTTAGCATATGTATCAGTAGTTCCTTTATCAAGTAAAATATTATCTCTTATATTGATAATATTCGACATCAATGTACCCTCAATAAATGCTTGCGGATATACCAAAAGCGTACCGAATTTTTTACCTACCGAAAGGGCCTCTTTAGACGATATACAATAATCACCTTCAGTAACTTTTATGTCAGTACCGGCATTAGGTCCTATAGGGCGGATACTCAACAGATTTTCTATACCGTAACTGATATTGGTAGAGTGTGCTACAATCAAGTCTCCATTTCGACCAACATACATAGGGTCATCACTGGTCTGGAATCTCGTACTTAATGCGGTAGACTCAACTGTTGAATTCGACTCGGACTCATCGGCTTTCGTGGAAACAACAACCCCCAAAGAATTCTCGCTCTCCGTTATTGTTTCCGTCTCTACACCTACACCAACACTGGTAGTCAATTCGAAACCTAATAATACATCATCCTGCATATTCGTATCACTTACTTTTCCTGAAGTAACAGTAGACCTGTTAGAAATAACTGTACCTTCTTCTGCATAAGCATAACTCAACGAACCGGGAGGGTCTCGTAATACCATCAATGCCTCAGTAGGGCCTTGTGTAATAAAGCTTTTACCTCCGGCCATCACACCTCCGATATGGTATCCTTCAATAGGCGTAGCAGTAATAACATTGCTATTATAATCAAAACTAGCTTCAATCTTTTTCTCGATATTAGTCAAACTTGGCTCTACAGTCTGGCAAGAAACCGTAACAGAACCTTCGCTATCAAGCACATAGGCTTGCTTCGTTATTCCAGCAAAACCATTAGAGATATTGACACTACCACCCCTAACTGGGACCTTATCATAAGACGATGCTACCGGATCTCCACTACCACTTGCCGGTTCCCGGTAGAATGGATATTCCTCATAAGCATCCACTTTGATTTTATACGTCTTTCCCTTCTCAAACACAGGTTTGCCCATCAAGTACTTTCCTGAGTCCTCATCATACAGAGATATCAATTCCATATCTCCAGCCAGATTCATAACCTTATAATTGGGACTACCGAAATAAGTCTTACCTTGTCCGTTTACCTGGCTAAGAGTCACAGTAGGCTGTACTCGATGTATATATTTATATATCTCATTATATTTCACGGTATCTTCCTTAACAATTTCATCACCTTCCGTCTCAGGAGCATAAATAACCTCTTGCTCATTGAATGCACTGGTAAGGTCGAGCAGATTTTCATCTTTTAGATCAGAATATCCTGTAACCGAGATATTGGCAATTTTATATTGTTCAGGAATAAGGTCGGCAACAAACTCTCCAGTCTCCAAATCGGGGGTAATTACAATAGAAGTAGCATCCGATTTTACCGTATTTACATGTTCGGGATGAAGATGTGTTACAGTAACCTCTTCTTCAGTACGTTCCTCCTCTGTATTATCATCTTTGTAATAAAAAATCTTGCCTTTACTGTCATCATTCAATTTCAAAGTAAGAGCAATTTTCTCCCCCAGATTATTTTTTGACAAGGAATGTCCAAGAGGTATGGTATCTTGAACAGCACCTCCGGCAATACGGCCGATAAGACGTACTCGAGTAGCATCCCAAAAACGGACATCCGCCATATTATCTTGATAGTCAAGATCGGCTCCATAAGAATTTTGCAATTTACCTTCATTTACAAATGTATGGTTTTGTTTGGCAGCTTTCACTTCATGCTGACCGACCGGAACCTGTATTGCGAATACACCTTTTTCATCACTGGTAATTATCTCTCCATTACTCTTCGATGCAACTTTTCCGTCAATATAGAACATCACGCCTTCTACCGGAATCGTACTATTATTATAATAAACAATACCAGACAAATCAAAAGAAGACTGATCGGTAAAGTCGATATTGAACATCGATGAAGACTGTCCGATTACAATGGTTTTTTCTCCCGGTGAGAACTGGTGCGTCCCATAATAGGGTGTCAATGTATATTCCGTACCATCTCCCGAATACGGGATACCTATAATCCGGTAATTACCGCTCTTATCGGTAACTCCCCTGAAAGACAGTTGTTCAGGCTCAGGCACGACATCTGCATTGAGTCGGGCATCATATATCTTTCCATGGTTTTCATTGTACTGAGTACCGTGATAAGACAAATCATAAAACTCAGAAACAACAGATTCGTTAAAACGCCAATATGCCTGCAGCTTATTTTCATTGCCTGCCAATAACCGATTATAATTATCTGAAATTTCCTCCTCTGTCAATGCTGTATCCCATACACGTACTTCATCGATATATCCAGCAAAACCTTTTCCGATTTCTGCCTTGCCCTCCTGAACAGAAACTGATAAAGAGGTTGCATCGGATTTATATACCAACATCGTATCTATTCCGGCTTTATTTGCCCGACAAAGATACAAGTACAAACTATCTTTACCATTTTCTTGTCGATAGACTGCTGATATATGAGAAAATCTTCCGATTCCTAACTTCTCATCAGCTTTTACTGTAGCAACTTTAGTATCTTGAGAAACTTTAAAATAGGGAATTCCAGACTCAAGACCGACTTCATAATTCCCTTTTTTCAAAATAATACCAGTCGCATTATCCATATCCGGCTTCACATAAGCTTGAATCGTATACGGAAGTCCGGTCTGAGCCAATATATTATCAGTTTCTAAATAAGAATCCGCTGTACCTTCAAATTCCACGCTCTGCCCGCCGATGTCTTCCCGGCTGCTCACTTGTACGTCTACTCCTTCGACAGCCTGACCGTCTTCAAATGTCACCCGTCCGATGATTTGTCCGGTCGGAGATCTGAAACCGATAGCCTGTGGCTGAGTGAGACTCTCTATCGTTTCATTGGCACATTTCGATAATCCCACTACTTTATATTCATAGATAACACCCGGTACACAATTTTTATCCTCTACCGAATAGAACGACTGTGTAGCAGCACCGGATACAGAAGCTATCTGTTCAAACGAACTATCATCTTGATAATTTGGATTATACAATCTACGACGAACTGAGAAGTTATCGAAAGCCGGGCCTTCTGTCGACCACGAAATTTCTACCCGGTCGGTAAAATAACCTTTCGACGCACTCATCTCCGATTTTAAATCACCCTGATCTCTCGGAATAAACGTTTCGGGCGTATAAACGGCCGACAAAGGACTATATGTATTTGTATTCGGTTTTACCTGAAGCTTATACCGGTACTCATTACAAAGTTGCAACATATCGTCGATATATGCCCCCCGGTCATCTCCGGCAAAGTATTCTTGATAACGGCCATATTCCTCCGGTGAAGTAAATTCACTCTCCAACGGTTTATTAAACATCTCTCCCTTCGGCATTTCTATATCCTCAACCGTATTTAAAGTGATATTTTGCCGGGTAAGAACGAACTTACTGCCGCTACTCCAATTCTGCCCTGAAGTGCTCCAATAAATCAAAGCCTTACCGTTTTCCAACAGTACCGTATGCGCATCGGTCACGGTCAGGTGTATCGTGTTTACTTCCAGTTTTTCTATACTTTTCCCATACGTCGTGTTCCATGCCTCTTTATCTTTTGTCTTTTCGCGAATTAGGAAAAAACTATACTGACCCGTCGAATTTTCGGGTACATCTATAGCATACGAATAAGACGTCTTGCCAAATTCATAGGGTATAAGCGCTTTTTCCGTCTCCGACGGCTTACCATTCAACGTATATGTATATTCCAAAATAAAATTATCTTTTACATAATTCGAACTGGCAGTCCCGGGCACCGACCAGGTAACATTTATCTGCCGGCTCGACTCGTCAAAAGAAGCCTCTATTTTCGAAGCCTGAGGATAAGCATCCAATGTCACCGTATTACTGGTAGACGAAAGAGAAATATTTTGCACTGAAAATTCCTGCGTAACCACATATTTATTTTCCTTGCTTAAATCTATATCTGAAGCATTCAGTATAAAAGTTCCCGAAGAGCTTGATGCCGACTGCGTTGCAATAACTTCTCCGGTAGATGAATCTTTTCTCAATTTTATATCACCTTTTCCTTGTATTGAGCTCGTACCTCCGCTTCTGTTCCATTTTATAGATACTTGTGGTTTGTCTCCACTTTGCGAGAATTCAGGAGAGGTAAGCGTTAACTTTGGCATTTCTGCCGTAGTAGTAACTTTTACCGTATAACCGTTAATATCCTGATCAGCCGTAACGCCATCATTCCACCACGATCCGTTAAAAGACATGCTCACCTCTCTATTTAATTGAGAGTTTTTTATATACCACTTAATCTCTATATACCGAACATCGCCACTTCTTGGAGTACCTACCTTTTCAGCTTTTTCATCCCCATTAGAACGAGACAATGATGGATTATCTCCTTTACCATTACCATCATCACAATAAATACGATAAGTAGATGTTCCCAACTGCAAATCGAGCCAACCCGATTTTGGTGAAAATCCGGCATTATAGGTTAAAATATCCGAACCACCATCATCCCAAACCGGTATTTTCAAATAAATGTACCCCCCATCCGGATGCCAACTCGTAGTAATACCATCTCCTACTTCGTTCGGCCAATTATGTGCCGCCGATACATACTGTATTCCGAAACTCAGGAAAAGAAGCACTAATATAAAGATCTTTCCCACCGGGCGACCCCTGAAATCACAGACAGAGCCCGTTTTTTTCTTCATTTTGTCTAAATAAATACTCATCCTATTTCACTTTAAAATTAATCTCGATTTCAAAACACATACACAGCTCTTACTTTTGCCGATGTCGACTTCGCAACATTAGAAGTAGATGGTAGTGACGAATTGACAAAAACATAACTGTTATCCGCATCGACTTCCGTAGAGCTCCAATACCGGCCATCGGCTTCTATCGGAGTTCCCTTTTCCTGTAATGTCACATTCAACAAAAACAAAACCCCGTTAACAGCGGTCATTTCATTTATTGAAGGCATATACCATCCCTGCCCCTTGGCGACACACCATGCATTGGCAGGATATTTCGTTTTATTTTCTTCTATTTTTGCAATTGCGGCAGAATTCACGCTTCCATCATCATTGTCGGTAGCACCCACCGACACATTCTCGGTACTCCATACCAAGTCTGTTTCATCAAGCGATATGACCTTGCCGTGCCGCCCTCCATCAGTCACTGCATACACCACACCTATCGGACTTTCCTTATCGCCCTCTTTATAATAAAGGTCTCCGACCGCATAAGTCTCTCCGGCTATCGGTTTGCTGGTCGTTTCCGACCAAGACAACCTGCGTATTCCCCGTACCCGACCTTCAGCTTTTTTATCATCTTCGAAGACGTCTCCGGCAAGAACCTGTATCGGATCTTTTCCGCTCGGAGTTATCGTATAACTGTTCATTGCGATTCCGGTCGCATACGCCCGTTCATTATCATCGTTCTCCCGAAGACTCTCAGTAGAAGACCAATAAAAATTACCGTTCAGAGGCTGTCCTCCTGCCATCGACAACTGACTGTTTATCTGATTTTTATTCTCAAAAACAGTCGCCCATTCATTTTTAGCGGGCAGATACCACTGTTCTCCCTCATCTGCTACACTTGCAAATGCCGGATATTTCGTTCTCCAATCCGAAAGCCTCTTTATCGTGCTCATATTCTCCGCTCCATCGGTATCATTCGTAACATTTGCCGATTCATATACTGTACTCCAAGCTCTATTCTCAATTTCTTTCAAAGAAATGATTTTACCGTAACGACCCACCGAAGAGACTTCGATAACCACCCCCTCAGGCATTCCGCTTCTATTATAATAGATATCCCCGACTTTATACGTCGAAGCCGAAGTATTGGCATAAGAAGGTTCTATCCATGTCAGTTTTCCATTAGCGACACTCAGCACCTGTCCCTCTTGTCCGATAGGCAAAATCGTCCATGAATTATTTGCCCAATACAAAATATCGCCCTCGCTATTTCCCGTAGGTTTATTCTGCAAATCGTTATAGTCTCCGCTAAACGAATTCGACGGTAATTCCACCGATTCTCCCAACTCCAAAAGCGTCTCGGCATTCTCCCCATTTCCGCCTTCAAGCACCAACTTATTTTCTTTTATACTTAATTTTTGCTTAACAGGTTTGTTGAGCAATTCATCATACTTACCACTGAAACCTTCCGGCAATGCCGAAAATTCAGCATCCAACTCCAATAATCCGAATTCGTCTTCTTTCCCCTCCAACACGAGTTTACCATCTTTTATTGCGAGCTTCTGCTTGCCCGGGACACCCGACAAGTCGGAGTATTTCCCGCTAAATCCTTCCGGCAATTTAAAAAATTCAGGGTCTATGGCAAGATATTCCCCTCCGGAGATTACCAAACTCCCATCTTTTATACTTAGCGTTTGTTTTTCGGGAATTCCCGTCAAGTCAGAATACCTTCCGGTCGTCGCCACCGTTTTAAATTCGGGAAGATTCACAAGATTATTAAAATCTCCATCAAAACTAACCGGCAGCTGAACAGACCCTCCTTCGGTCAAAGATATCGTATTACCATTTATACTCAATTGTTGCTTCTCCGGCAAGTCCGTAAGGTCATTATAACTTCCCGTCGTTGCTACTTGCGACAAAACCGGAGCATTGGTCAACTTATTATAATCCCCGTCAAAACTGTTACCCGCGCTTTTTGCATACAAAGCATAAGGGACACTCAACAACTGACTGGTCCCGCTGATTACATAATTGCTACCGCCATTCGGGTCGGTTTCCGTTTTAATAAAAAACAACCCCGAAGACCAGTCTATAGCAGAAAAAACTCCCTGAGATACCTGCCCGTTTCCAATATACAGACTAACCATACCATTGACATTAGTCTGTACTGTATGCATCTCTACATAGACCGGCGTTCCGTTTACTCCGCCCTTCAGAATACTGATTTTCACACCAACTGTCTTATTGACAACCAGATTGTTAGATGTATTCCTAATGACAGCCTGATAACTCATCAAATCGGGAGCTTGCGCCCTTACCGAAAAAGCGATGGCAAGCCATAAGAATACAGCCAAGATTTTCTTAGATGTTTTCATTCGTGCATTTAAATTGGTTTATGTTAATTTTATTTTTTCAGGATTTTAAATGTTTTCAAAACTCGTCCATCTTTTTCAACCCGCAGAAAATAATTTCCGGCAGGCAAAGATGACATCTGTATGCGAGTCTCAGACTCTGTTATTCTATAATTTTGTAAAAGGTTGCCCTTTATATCGATAAGCATAGCCGTATAGTCCGCCATATCATATACAACTCCTAAAGACAAGATTAGATAATCAATAACAGGATTAGGGTAGACATTCAACGAAACCACAGGAAAAAGATCGGCTCCTACCGTAGAAATCTCATATACTTGCTGTATCCCAGGAATAATCGATCCTCCCGAAGTTATATGGGATACAAAAAATGGTTGCCCTACCGAAAAACTAACAAAACCGGACGAAACGGATACACTCCCTCCGGAAGCATTTACACTATTTTGTGCACTTATTTGCAATATACCATGGCAAATAATAAAAATAAGCAGTATACATCTCTTCATATAAATGGAATTAATATTTAGTTTTTAGTTTGCTGTTTCTGAAAAATAAAATACTATTTTATATATTTATAATTGGCTCTAAGTTCAGCTCGTAACATTTGCGGTGTTTTTCCAAAATGCTTCTTACAAAATGTCGAAAAATGGGCCCTCGATGAAAAATGAAAATCCTCGGATAATTCTACAAAAGATTTATTCTCGTTTTTTAGTTCATCTAAAATATCAACCATCTTTTTGTCTGTAAGCCATTTTCCCGGAACTTCATGCATTTCCTCTATAAAACGTCTTTTGAATGTGGATAAACTACAATGAGCCAAAGCAGCAAACTCATTTACCGATTTTACACGCCTATAATTTGATAAAACAAAAGTTTTAAAATCAAAAGTCTTACTTACTATAGGATAAAATAAACTTGCCAGTTCCATCTGAGTATAGCACTTTTGCAAAAGCAAAAACAACTCTCCCAATTTCCACTCATCAAAAGAATTACAGACAATGTCATATTCAAGACAAGAATATACATAGTTCAAAAACAGCTCAAAAACATGCCCCATTTCATATATCTGGAAGCGATATTTAATATGAGAACACTCCCCTCGTAATGAATCCAAAGGATAAAGTCCATGAACCTGCAAAGATGGAAATATATCTATCGTCAATATTCGAGCATCTTCAATAACTTTCCCGGCATATATATATTTAGGACAAATAAACGCGAACTGGTTACACCTAATACGCTTACAATCGGCATTATGTGCAACGACAACCACCTCCCCAGACAAAACAAAGAATAGGAGAGAATCTTTATCCACAAATGACAAAGATTCCCCCGCCTTCAATTCCTTACTCGAAAAAAGACGTAGTCTTTCAGCCCCACACATGTTTCTATCGACCATTATATTATATTAATGATTCCAAACAAAAATAAATACTGCCCCCAAAATACGATTATATATATAGTTTTTTTTAATTATATATTTAGTTCAATTAAATTATTTATATATAAATGACATGAATACAAAAAGGA
>PPYE01232900.1_pt1 | contig 52120 bp, 48 predicted proteins | sample 1559881 | NCBI WGS metagenome assembly PPYE01 (sample SAMN08240022, study PRJNA423297) | Human gut metagenome, whole genome shotgun sequencing project.
CAGGCAGGCAACGCTGTGCTGCTGGGTGTTACTTATAATGCCCTGCTGCGTGCTGAGTTGCCGGTAGAGCCTTATGACAGGCCGGTGCAGTACATTGTTACCGAAACAAACGTTACTCCATGCGGGTAGCTTGTTTATAAAAGTTTTGATGAACTATTAAAGGGGGCAACTAATTTTGAGATGGAATGAATTAGGCAAATTCCTGATTATCTCATTGGCGATAATCGGGGGTTTCTGTGTTTATATTTCGCCTTTGGCAAATTCCATTAAACAGGGCCTCGACTTGCAGGGTGGTACACATGTTGTACTTCAGGCTGTCGATACTCCTGAATTGAAGGTTGATGACGACGCTGTCAACCGTTCGGTAAAAATCATCGAACGCCGCGTCAATGAGCTGGGCCTGACTGAACCTGTTATCCAACGTCAGGGCAAAGACCGCATCATCGTTGAGCTGCCGGGCGTCAAAGACCCGGAAAAAGCTATCGATATGCTGGGACGTACAGCGCTTTTGGAGTTTAAAGACGTTAGCGGTAAAACCGTTTTGACGGGTAAAGATCTGAAAGATGCGAAAGCACAGATCTCACAGGGCAACCAATCGGTTGTTGGCTTGGAATTCAGCGACGAGGGCGGCAAAAAATTTGCTGATCTGACCGCGCGTAATATTGGCAAACCTATCGCTATCGTTTTAGATGGTGAGGTGCTGACCAATCCTGTGGTACAGGAAGCTATTACCGGCGGCAGAGCGCAGATCTCCGGCTCGCGGACTATTGAAGAGGCCGAGCATCTGGCTATTCTGCTGCGCAGCGGCTCGCTGCCTGTAAAGATCGAGATCATGGAAAACCGTACCGTTGGGCCTACCTTAGGCCAGGACTCTAAAGAAAAGAGTATCAAGGCTTTTGGTATCGGCGTTATCGGCGTTTTTGTGTTCATGGTGCTGTTCTACCGTTTGTCGGGCATCGTGGCCTGCATCGCTTTGCTGCTTTATATCATGATGCTGCTTCTGGTAATGCGTTATCTTAACGCTACGCTGACCCTGCCGGGTATCGCGGGTATCATCCTGTCGATAGGTATGGCGGTAGATGCCAACGTGCTTATTTTTGAACGCTTTAAAGAAGAAGTGCGCAACGGCAAAACTTTGCGCTCTGCTATGGACGCCGGTTTTGGCCGTGCGTTTGTAACTATTTTTGACTCTAACGTAACTACTTTGATGGCGGCTATTATCCTGTTTTATCTGGGTACCGGCCCGATCAAAGGTTTTGCGGTAACGCTGGCTATCGGCGTGCTGTTGAGTATGTTCTCGGCCATCACCGTTACCAAGTTTTTGCTGCGCTTTTTGATCGGCAGTAATTTTACCAAGAATCCTGCCTTCTTTGGCGTTTCTGCCCCGAAGGAGGTGAACAAATAATGTTCTCGATCGTAAAGAATTATAAAATTTTCTTTTCCATCACCATTATTTTCCTGCTGATCGGTATTGGCTCTATCGTCACCCGTGGCTTTAACCTGGGTATCGATTTTACAGGCGGCAGCATCGTTGACCTGACCTTTGAAAATCCAGTGAGCGTTGCGCAGGTGCGCGATGTGTTGAAAGAGCACGATATGGGCAACAGCATCATCCAACTGGAAAACAGCGACGGCAAGACTGAATCTAACAGTGTTTTGATCCGCACCGGCGTTGTTGGCGATACTGAACTGCGTTCTACGATGGGCGATCTGCAAAGCAAGCTGGGTAATTATCAGATCCAGCGTGTTGAACAGGTCGGCGCGACTATCGGCTCGGAGCTGGTAGAGCAGGCGGCTATTGCTATCTTCCTTTCCTGGATCTTGATGATCGCATATATCACCTTCCGTTTTGAGTTTAAGTTTGCTATAGCGGCTATCATTGCGCTTATTATCGACGTTATGGTTGTTTTAAGCTATTTCTCACTGTTCCAGATGGAAATGGATTCGTCGTTTGTAGCGGCGCTGCTGACAGTTGTTGGTTATTCTGTCAACGGCACTATCGTTATTTTCGACCGCATCCGTGAGAATCTGAAGATCCACCGCCGCAGCGAAAGCCTGGCGGATATGATCGACCACAGCATATGGCAGTGTATGACTCGTACCATTTACACGGTAGCGACTTCATTGTTTGCCATCGTTTCCATTTTCCTGTTTGGCGGCGAGACTATCCACAATTTCTCGTTTGCAATGCTGGTAGGCTTTGCCAGCGGCGCTTATACTTCTATTTTCCTGGCCGGCCCTATGTGGCTGTTCCTGAAAAATAAAAAGTTTGGCGTGACAGCAGCCGACAAAGCGTGATAACGCAATAAAGTATGATCAGTTGATCGACCAAAGGCCCTGTGCTTGCGCAGGGCCTTTTTGTTGTATGTTTTGCTTTAGCGAAGGATTGTGACAGTGAAGCAGTCACAATCAAATAACCACCGGCTATGCCGGTGAGGTTGAAAAGCTTATAGCAAAAAACCTCCAATGTTATAATGAAGTTGGTCCGTCAAAACCACACATTAAAACAAAGGAGGTATCCAAATGGATAATCAAAGTTTAGCACATACGTCATGGAACTGCAAATATCACATAGTATTTGCACCGAAATATAGAAGGAAAGAAATATATGGAAGTTTGAGAGCAGACATAGGAAAAATATTAAGAATGTTATGCCAAAGAAAAGGAATAGAAATAATAGAAGCAGAGTGCTGTATCGACCATATACATATGCTGGTGAAAATACCACCTAAATATGGTGTATCGTATATAGTAGGATATCTAAAAGGAAAAAGTTCACTGATAATATTCGACCGACATGCAAATTTAAAATATAAGTATGGGAAGAGACATTTTTGGTGTAGAGGCTACTATGTAGATACAGTTGGGAAAAACAGCAAACGGATAGAGGAGTATGTTAAAAATCAAATACAGGAATACATAGTAGAAGACAATATAAGTAAAAAAGAATATGTAGATCCGTTTGCCGAAAGAGGAAGTAAGTAAAAGAAAAAAGGCCCGAGAAGGGCCTTCGTAGGGAAAGTGGTGCAATTGACGGACTTTTTCAACGAGGATTGATCCTCAGCCGGTATCAGCCCCTTATAGGGGCTAGTCAAACCGCCGGCTATGCCGGCGGTAATGATTTTAGATACAGCGAATGCAGTTAAAAACAAGAAGGACACCATTAATGGTTGCGGGAGCAGAGGGGATAAAGACATAAAAAAACAGCTCTGACATTGTCAGAGCTGCTACGGGTGAAAGTTTAGTTAAAGATGGCTGCGTAGCCGTTGATAAAGATACCTAAAACGATCAGCGGCAGGATGTAGGTCAAATAAAAACGCATCCATTTAGGGAATTTAAGCCCTTTGCCGGTATCTGCTTCTTTGATGAAGTTATCCCAGCCCCAGCCATAGCGGTGGGTGCAGAACAGCAGGTACACAAGGCTGCCCAGGGGCAGCAGGTTGTTGCTAATAAAGAAGTCTTCCAAATCGAGGATGTTGCTGCCGGGACCCATGGGCTGAATGTCGCTCCAAAGGTTGAAGCCCAGCACGCAGGGCATGGATAGCAGGATGATGAGCCCGATGTTGACATAGATGGTTTTGCTGCGGCTCCAGCCGGTAAGGTCGCGGATACAGGCTGTGATATTTTCAAAAACAGCGATAACGGTGGAGTAGGAAGCAAACATCATAAAGAGAAAGAACAGCGCGCCCCAGAATTGGCCCCAGGGCATAGCGTTAAAGACGTTAGGCAGGGTAACAAACAGCAGGTTTGGGCCGCTGTCGGGCTTAACGCCGAAGCTGAAGCAGGCAGGGAAGATGATGAGGCCTGAGATCAGCGCGACGGAGGTATCTAAAAGGGTGATGAAAACCGCTTCGCCGGTCAGGGAACGGTCTTTGGAGATGTAGCTGCCAAAGATGGCCAGTGCGCCGATACCCAGGCTGAGTGTAAAGAAGGCCTGGCCCATAGCGGCGAAAATAACTTCGGCAATGCCTTTTTCAAAGGTTTTGCTGAAATCGGGATACAGATAGTATTTTAGGCCTTCTTCCGCACCGGGCAGAAAGATGGAATTTACCGCTAAGGCTACCATCAGCACCAGCAGGCACAGCATCATGGTTTTGATGATTTTTTCGACACCGGCTTGCAGGCCTAAAAGGCAAACGCCGAAGCAGAGGAGGACGGTGAGCACCATATTGAAGGTCATGGTAAGCGGGTCGCCCAGCAGGCCACCAAAAACGGCGCCTACGCCCTGGGCGTCAAGGCCTACGAAAGCGCCTGTCGCCATTTTATAGAAGTAGTAGAGCATCCAGCCGGCGACGGTGGTGTAGAACATCATCAAGATGTAGTTGCCAGCGATGGCGCCATATTTGTAAAGATGCCATTTGGTGCCTTTGGGTTCCAGCACGTCGAAGGAAAGCGCAGCACTGCGCACGCTGGCGCGGCCTACGGCAAATTCGGCTACCATGATGGGCAGGCCGAGTATAAGCAGGAAGAACAAATAGATGAGTACAAAAGAAGCGCCGCCGTACATACCTGTGATGAAGGGGAAGCGCCAGACGTTGCCAAGGCCGATAGCGCAGCCAGCAGAGATAAGGATGAAGCCAAGTCGTGATGAGAGATTTTCGCGTTCCATATTGGTGTGGGTCCTTTCGCTTTGCGTTTACCGCAAGTGATAAATTAATAATTATAGTAAAAACAATTATACAAAAAAATCGGCTATTTGTAAATTGTTTGTGAACTGAGTTACTAGGGCAGAATAAGAAAAAGCACCTTGAAAGTGGTTCAAGATGCTTTGTGGCAGGACGATTAGATTTTTTTAGGGCGTTTGCCCGTCAGCAGTAGCGCCAGCAGGGGCAGCTTTTGGCCTATCCTTGTGATAACGATGCTGGAGAGGACGGAGATGAGTACCAGCAGGAAGTAAATGACGATGACGCGTTTGGTTGTCATAACGATGCCGCCTGCAAGGCACAGCCTGTTAATGATATCCATCCAGAAGGGGTGGATAAAGTAGACGATGAGGGAATTGACTGACAGCAGATGGATGAAGCGCATCAGCTGGTTTTTGAGACCGGCTTTAGTGAAAACTGCGCAGAAGAACAGCAGTGAGCCGATGGTATAGAGAAATCCCTGCAGACTGAGCTGCTGGAAGGTGTTAACTAAAATTATGAGGCTGTAGCCGTGATAGAGATAGTAATAGTAGTAGCTGCCGCCGATAAAAAGCAGCGAGAAAAGATAAAAGCAGCTGACGGCGGTAAAATGCCTGGTGATGGTTTTGATAAAGGCGTTATAATAGATTGCAGCCAGGCCGCCCAGCATAAAGATGAACAGATAGTGCAGCGGCAGGTAGTTGAGCCGGTAGTTAAACAGGTTTTGCAGGATAACAGGCAGCTCGCTGGCGTTGATACCGGGGTGGCAGGTCCAGTAGTTGAAAGCTATTTGCAGGATAAACAGCAGGGCAAAGCTTAGCTTGAGCCCGCAGCGCTGCATAAGGGCAAACAGCCGGTGCCACAGGGGAAAGGAAAAATAGAACCATAGCAGGATGACCATAAAGTATAAATGGTAGCAGGCCAGCCCGTAAAAAAGCAGAAATAGCAGGTTTGTAGGCTGCCAGTTGATGCAGCCGGGCATAACGAAGGAAAAATAAAGCAGGTAAAGTAGCGACCAGACCACATAGGGCAGCCCTGCTCCCTGTAAACGTTTTTTTAGAAAGGGCAGGTAGGCGAACTGCGTTTCGGGGCGGTATTGACAGAACAGGCCGTAGCCGGAAATAAAGAAGAAGGCCGGTACGCTGTAACGTGAGAGTATTTCCAGCAGCATATATAAGAAGCTGTTTGGCTGTGGCGCTTCTAAAACAAAGGACCCGACGTGGATGCCTATGACCCCGAGCATACAGACGCCGCGCAGGTCGTCGATGATTTGATTGCGTTCCGGCATGGCTGCTCCTTTCCTGTGCGTAAAGTTTTGTTATTAACTTATATATTATACTCTATGCCTGCTGTGATGGCAAAGCTTTTGCGGGCAATGAAAAACGGGCTCCGAAGAGCCCGTTTTTCCGCAAAGGAGAAATTACTGAACAACAGTTAGGGATTAACTGTTGCGCGGTAAACTTGTTTACCGTCTTCAAAGCCTACGATAACGGCGCTTTTAACTGCGTCGTGGGTGGCGTTGAGCGACGTTTTGCCGGTTACAGCTTCAAAGTCTTTGGTTGCGGCCAAGGCTGCGGATACTTTGGCTGGTTCATAGACGCCGGCACGTTTGATACTGTCGACCATTAGTATGGCTCCGTCGTAACCAAGCACGGCAGGAGCATCGGGTTTTTGTTTATAGGTTTTTTCATATGATTCAACAAAGTTTTTGGACGCTTCGCTGGTAGAGTCGGGGCTGTAATGATTAGTGAAGTAGGTATTGTTGAGTGCGGCCGCACCGGCTATTTCAACCAGTTTGGGGCTATCCCAGCCGTCGCCGCCGACGATGGGCACATTGATACCCAGTTCGCGGGCCTGTTTGCAGATCTTACCTACTTCTTCGTAATAGCCGGGGACATAAATGACTTCCGGTTTAGCGGCTGCCATTTTGGTAAGTACGGCCTTAAAGTCCGAATCTTTTTGCAGATAGGATTCTTCAAGAACTATAGAGCCGCCGTTTTCCGTGTAAGCCTTTTTAAAGAATTCGGCCAGTCCTTTAGCATAATCGCTGCTGTTGTCGATATAGACGGCAGCTTTTTTGAGTTTGAGCTCGTTTAAAATAAAGTTTGCGCCAACGGTGCCCTGGAACGGGTCGATGAAGCAGACTCGGAATGTGTTGGGTTTGACATTGCCTGTTTTGTCGTCCAGGGTAACTTTGGGATTAGTAGCACCGACGGCAAGAAACGGCACTTTAGCGCTTTCGCTGACATTGGCCGCCGCGATGGCGCCGCTGCTTGTGAAAATACCCATGACGGCAGGTGTTTTATCCTGATTGACGAGCTTACTCATGGCGTTGGCCGCTTCGGCAGGCTCGGATTTGCTGTCGGCAATGACCAATTCGATTTTTTTACCCAGTACGCCGCCTTTGTCGTTGATCTGTTGGACGGCAAGCTTCATACCGTTGGTGATCGAGGTACCGTAGGAAGCGTTGTTACCTGTCATTTCGGCAACGACGCCGATCCTGATAGCGTTGGCATTTTTGTCGGCGCTGTTGCCACAGCCGCTAACGAAGACCGACATAGCCAAAAGCGTGCTGCCTACTGCGAGAGCCAGGTTTTTCTTAGTAAGTTTCATTAATAGATCCCCCTCATAATAAAATCAAATCACTGTTAGCGAAGCAGGCAAAAAATTTGCTTAAATAATTAAAGAAGCCAAATCTTAAGATTTGACTTCTCTAAGCCTCATTGCCGGAGAAGCATTCGGGTAACATAACCAGGAGTTTCTTCGCTAGGACTATTGTACTTCACGGAAAAGCATAATGCAAGAAAAATTTAATGAAGCTTAAAAAACAGCAAAAAGTGTAAAGTAAGATATACTTTCCATATCACAAGAGTATAGTGAATGGTTATTTTTGTAGCAGGATTTAATTGTTTTGCAGCGAATAAATTTAGAAATAGCATACTGTTTGGGTATGAAGGGAATATTTTTAGTAAGGGTGTGTAATAGATGCAGTTAACAACGGTGCAGCTTGTGAGCCTGGTAATAACGCTGGTAGCGACGCTTTTGCCGGGCATATATGCGGGGCGCAGGGTCAAGTCGGCCGACGACTATGCCTTAGGTGGGCGCAGCGCTGGCGTAGGAATGGTTGCAGGCAGTATTATCGGGACTATCGTCGGTGGTGCGGCAACTGTTGGTACGGCGCAGCTGGGGTTCACGCTGGGGCTGACGGCCTGGTGGTTTACCCTGGGTTCGGGCATCGGGCTGATGGTAATGGGGCTTTTTTATGCCAGGCCCCTGCGTAACAGCGGGCTGACGACGATCTCGGAATTTTTGGTTATCAACTTTGGTAAGCATGCCGGGCCTTTGGCCAGCTTATCGGCAACGACGGGTATTTTTTTCAGCATCGTTGCCAGTATGCTTACTTCTATCCATCTGATGGTCGGTTTATTTGATGTCAGTTTATTTACTGCCGGTACGTTGATCGTTGTGATCGTAGCGGCACTGGTTTTTTTTGGTGGCATCAGCAGCTCAGGTCTGGCAGGTATGTTTAAGCTGGCTTTGATTTTTGCGACGGTATTTGTGGGTGGTTTTCTGGCTTATGGCGATTTGGGTGGTCTGCCAGGTATCAAGGCCACTTTTCCGGCGTTTCCCTGGCTTAGCCTGTTTGGCAAGGGCGTCGAGGACGGACTTTTTAGTTTTGCGTCGATGTTTATCGGCGTTATTTCTACTCAGACTTATGTGCAGGCGCTGTTTTCGGCACGCGACAGTAAAACGGCTGCCGCTGGTTGCGTTGCTGCCGGTCTGATTGTGATCCCGGTGGGTTTGCCTTCGGTAGTTATCGGGATGTATATGCACGCTGCCCATCCCGAGATCAGCGCTATCGACGCGCTGCCCTTATATCTATGCACCTATCTGCCTGAATGGCTTGGTGGTGTTGGTATCGCCGGGCTGCTTATTTCATCGTTAGGTTCGATTGCCGGCTTGGCGTTGGGGATAGGGACGATGATCTCTCGGGACATTTTTTATAAAATGCTGGGTATGCAGGACGGCAGAAGACTGCTGTGGATCAGCCGGTTTTCAGTTGTGGCAGTAACGGTATGCGCGGTAATATTTGTTTTTCACCAGCTGGATTCGCTGGTGCTGTACTGGAATTACCTGTCGATGGCTTTTAGGGGTGCGGGCATCTTTTTGCCGCTGACCTTTATTGTTTTTGCTAAAGGGCTGATACCGGCTAAGGCTGGGCTGGCGGCAATGGCTGCTGGGATACTGATAGCTTGTATATGGCCGTTTCTCTTTCCGGAATCCGCCAATGCTTTGTTTCCCAGTTTGGCCTGCAATCTTTTGTTTTTGCTGCCGGGAGCAGTGTGGACTTTGATGAAAAGAAAAAATGCTTAATATTTTCAGCAGCGCCAGCCTTGGAGCAGGTGCTGCTGTTTTGCTTGGTGCGGGGCATAGGCTGCTGTTGTAGCCGGTCAGAGTTTTGCATAGTTTAGGGCTATTTATGGTATAATAAAGAGTATGAATTTTAGAGTGAGAACGACGTTGTTTTTAGAAGGAGAACTGCTGTGAGCGGAACATTTACGCATTTACATGTCCATACACAATACAGCCTGCTGGACGGGGCTGCTAAAATAAGTGACCTGATAGGCTATGCCAAAGAGCTGGGTATGAAGAACCTTGCTATCACCGACCACGGCGTTATGTACGGCGTCGTCGATTTTTATCAGGAAGCCAAAAAAAGGGGTATCAAACCGATCATTGGCTGCGAGGTATATTTGACAAACGGCTCGCGGTTTGAAAAAACAAACCGTGACGGTATGTACCATTTGATTTTACTGGCCGAAAATGACGAAGGCTACCATAATCTGATGAAGCTGGTTTCATTAGGCCATTTGGAAGGCTTTTATTATAAGCCGAGGATCGACAAGGATATCCTGCGTCAATACAGCAAAGGTATCATTTGTTTGAGTGCCTGCATCGCGGGTGAAATACCGGTGCAGATATTGCGCGGTAATCTGGAAGGGGCAGAACGCAGCCTGCAGGATTATCTGGATATTTTTGGCAGGGATAATTTCTTTTTAGAGATACAGGACCACGACATTGAAGAAGAACATACAGTCAATGCCGAGCTGAAGCGCCTGGCTAAAAAATATGATTTGGGATTGGTGGCGACAAATGACCTGCATTATGTGCGGCGCGAGGATGCCGACGCACAGGATGTGCTGCTGTGCATCCAGACTACCAGTACGGTGGACGATCCCAAACGGATGAAGTTCCCCAACGACCAGTTTTATTTGAAAAGTGAAGCCGAGATGCGGGTTAAATTTGGCGATTGCCCGGAAGCTTTGACAAATACGGCTAAAATTGCCGAGCGCTGCAATGTAGAGCTTAGTTTCGGACATTTGCTGCTGCCTGAGTTTCCGATCCCTGACGGTTTGACTGCTGATACTTATTTGCGCAAGCTGTGTTTAGAGGGGATGCCGAAATGTTATCCAGAGCCGACGCGGCAGGTTTGGGACCGTTTGGAATATGAACTGGGTATTATCAATAGAATGGGCTATGATTGTTATTTCCTGATCGTTTGGGATTTTATCAGTTACAGCCGCAGAAATGATATACCGGTCGGGCCGGGGCGCGGCAGTGCGGCCGGCAGTATCGTAGCCTATCTTTTGGGCATCACTAATATCGACCCGTTGAAGTATGACCTGTTGTTTGAACGCTTTTTAAATCCTGAGCGGGTAAGTATGCCTGATATCGATACAGATTTTTGCTACGAGAAACGTCAGCAGGTTATTGACTACATCATCAACCGCTACGGTAAAGATAAGGTGGCGCAGATCATAACCTTCGGTACCCTACAGGCCCGCGCTGCTGTGCGCGACGTCGGCAGAGCCCTGGACATGCCCTACAGCGTGGTCGATAACGTGGCGAAGCTGATCCCACGTGATTTGGGCATTACGTTGGAGCGGGCGCTGGAAGCGAGCAAAGACTTGAAAAGCCTGTATGACAGCGATGCCGAGATCAAACGGCTGATCGATCTGGCTCAGAGCGTGGAAGGTATGCCGCGTAATTCGGGTACCCATGCCGCCGGCGTGGTAATTGCACCGGAGGATCTGAAGGATTATGTGCCGCTACAGCTTTCTAATGAAAATTTTATTACGACTGAATATGATAAAGATAAAATAGAGAGTTTAGGTCTTTTAAAAATGGATATTCTGGGTCTGCGGACCCTGACAGTGATCGGCGACGCACTCAAGTTCATTTATGAGAATACGGGTGAGAAGATAGATATTGATAAGATACCCTTTGATGATGAGGCGACCTGTAAAATGCTGTGCAAGGGTGATACCCAGGGCGTGTTCCAGCTTGAATCCGGTGGGATGACGAAGCTGGTGACTGATTTGGGGCCGGAAAGCTTTGAGGACTTGATTCCCTTAGTTGCTTTATACAGACCGGGGCCGCTGGGAACGGGCATGGTGGAAGATTTTATTGCCGGACGCCACGGTGAAAGAACGGCAGAAACGCTGCACCCTTTGCTGGAATCGGTGCTGAAGGATACTTTTGGCGTTATTCTTTATCAGGAACAGGTCATGCAGATCACGTCTGTTATGGCAGGCTTCAGCCTTGGCCAGGCCGATATCCTGCGCAGGGCCATGGGTAAGAAGAAGGCGAAAGAACTGGATTCCATGCGCGAGGCTTTTGTGGAAGGCGCGAAGAGAAAGCATGGTATCAGCGCCGGGCTGAGCAGCGAGATTTTTGCTTTGCTGCAGCATTTCGCAGGCTATGGCTTCAATAAATCACATTCGGCGGCCTATGCGCTGGTGGCGTATCAGACTGCATATTTGAAGGCTCATTATCCGGCGGAATTTATGGCTGCGTTTTTGACCAGTGTTATCAGTGATAGTGAAAAGCTGAGCTGGTATATCAGTGTCTGCCGCGGAATGGGTTTGAAAATACTGCCGCCTGATGTGAACGAAAGTGGGCGTAGTTTCTCGGTAAATAAAGAAAGCATCATCCGTTTTGGACTGGCAGGTGTCAGAAATGTGGGCGAGAACGCGATCAACAGTATTTTGGGCGCCCGTAAGGATGGCCCCTTCACATCGCTGTTGGATTTCTGTAAACGTGTGGACAACAGGGCCGTTAATAAACGGATGCTGGAAAATCTGATCAAATGTGGCGCAATGGATTCCTTTGGCAACAAGCGTTCTGAATTGTTGGCAGTGATGGAGCAGGCGATGGATCTGGGCAGTAATTATCAGAAGGATTATCAGAGTGGGCAGATGGGGCTGTTTGGTGATGACAGTTTTGCCGATGTGAATGAGCTGCTGATACCGAAACTGGATGAAATACCCAAACGAACTATTTTACAGTACGAAAAAGAGTTGATCGGTTTTTATGTGACTGGTAATCCGTTGGATGCCTATATCGGTTCAATGCATCGTTATATTCCTATTCGAAAGATGATGGAGGCTACCGAAAATATGGACGGTAAGTATTTCAGCGTGGCGGGGATCATTACGGAATGTAAGATCAGAAATACCAGGCAGGGTGACAGTATGGCGATTTTGTCGTTGGAGGATTTTACAGGGCGGCTGGAGATCGTTGTTTTCCCGAAGGTGTACCGTGAAGCTTCTCGATTACTGTTTTTAGAGAATGCGATCAGTGTCGAGGGCAAGCTGAGCATTGACGAGCGAGATCGGAAAATACAGGCGGTAAGGGTCAAGCCGCTGAAAGAGGCTGCTCCCGATCTGCACATCCGCATCGAGAAACGGCATGAAAACGGCGTAGTGCAGCAAAGCCTGAAAAGGATTTTTGAAACATTCAAAGGCGAAACGCCTGTGTTTTTACATTTAGTGGATTCGGGCAAATTGATCAAAGTAGAACGCTGCTTTTGGGTCAACGGCAAAGATGCCGGAGTCTATACGGCACTGGACGAGCTTTTAGGTGACAAGTGGCTTGTAGACGATTGAAAGCTTGTGAAAAAACAGGGTTTTGCTTGCCACAGCCAAGTAAAGAATGTTACAATAATAAATATGTAGTTGAAACCTTTGCCATAAAATAGAGGAGGGCTCACATGAATATTGTAGTATGTATCAAACAAGTTCCTGATACGGAAGAGGTCAAGATCAATCCTGAAACCAACACGCTGATTCGCGATGGTGTTGAAAATATTATGAATCCTTTTGACCGTCAGGCCTTAGAAACGGCGCTGATCCTGAAGGATGCCAACGGTGCGAAAGTGACTGTTGTTTCCATGGGGCCGCCGCAGGCAACTGATATCTTGAAGGAAGCTATCGCTATGGGCGCTGACGACGCTATTTTGGTCAGCGACCGTGCTTTGGCCGGTTCGGATACCCTGGCGACCAGCGTTGCTTTGGCAGCGGCGGTACGCAAGGTGGGCGAATGTGATTTGGTATTATGCGGCAAACAGGCTATTGACGGCGATACCGCTCAGGTTGGACCGGAAATGGCAGAGCACTTGGCGGTGCCGCAGGTTACCGGCGCGTTGAAGGTAGCTTTGGGCGAGGATGGCAGATTGCTGGTTGACCGTGAGAACGAAAGCAGCAGCCAGACGCTGGCTGTTACCATGCCGGCTGTAGTTACCGTCACCAAGTCCGAAAAAGAGCCGCGTTTTGCCAGCATCAAAGGCAAAATGAAGGCCAGAAAAGCAGAGATCCCCGTTATGGGAGCTGCTGAGCTGGGTATCGACCCGAAAATCATCGGTTTATCGGGTTCTCCGACTAAAGTCTTAAAAATCTTCACTCCGGTTGTACCGCAGATCGAAAGCGAGATCATCACTGAAGAAGATACAGATAAAGCAGTCGATATGCTGATCGAAAAATTGGTGCAAGCAAAAATTATTACTCATTGAGGTGAATGAAGATGGCAATTTGTGTAGACAGAGAACAATGTATCGGCTGTGAATCCTGTGTGGCAGTGTGCCCGGTGGGCGCGCTCAGTATGGTTGACGGCAAAGCAAATATAGATCAGGACACCTGCATTTCCTGCGGCGCCTGCATCGGAGAATGCCCGGTAGAGGCTATTGTACGCGAGGAAGTTGTGCGCGAAGTAAAAAATAAAGAAGGCCAGGACCTGTGGGTCAATGTAGAGCTGGAAGACGGCGAGCCTGTAGGCGTAGTTTACGAGCTGCTGGGCGTTAGTGCCGAGCTTGCTGCTAAATCCGGCCAGCGCTGCTGCGCGGTGCTTATTTGCAAGGACGCCGGTACTTTACCGCAAAAATTGTTTGCAGCCGGTGCCGATGTAGTTTATGTTGTGGCTGGCCCTGAATATGCAGAATATAATACCGACCTTTATACCAATGCTTTTTGCGAATTGGTTGAAGCTTATAAACCGAACGCTGTTTTGTGCGGCGCTACTGTTGACGGACGCGATCTTGCTCCGCGTATCGCTGCCCGTTTAGGCACCGGTCTGTGTGCCGACTGTACCGCGCTTGATATTAACGGCGAGCTGGTGGAATGGACCCGTCCCGCTTTGGGCGGCAATATCCTGGCTACCATTATTTGCGACGAGCATCGTCCGCAGATGGGTACCGTACGTCCTAAAGTATTTAAAACTAAACCTGCCGATGCTTCTAAAACCGGCGAGGTCATTAATTATACCGTAAAAAATGCCGTAGCTTCCAAAGTCGAAATGGTACGCAAAGACGCTTTGGGCGTCAGCGGCGCTATTAAGATCGAAGAAGCTGAGATCATCTGCTCCGGCGGACGTGGTTTAGGCAACTGCGATAATTTTAAAATGCTGGAAGAATTGGCTGCTTTGTTTGAGCATGGCAGCGTAGGCGGATCTCGCGCTGTTGTTGACGAAGGTTGGGTAGACCATGCCCATCAGGTCGGCCAATCAGGTAAAACCGTTACTCCGAAAATCTATTTTGCTTTTGGCATTTCCGGTGCTATCCAGCATCTGGCTGGTATGTCGGCATCCGATGTGGTCATCGCTGTTAATAAAGATGCTAACGCTCCGATCTTTAAGGTCGCGCAGTATGGTATCGTTGGCGACGCTCGTGAGATATTACCTAAACTGATCGCAAAAATTAAAGCGGTTAAAGAAGCTTGATTTAAGCTTGAATAAAATTTGATAAGATCGTGAGTATAAAAGCCTAAGTTGTCAGCTTGGAGGAAAAACCCGTGTGGAAGGTAGTTTATATCGCGCAGACAGCTGAAGCGTCTGCTAAAATCAAAGAAATATTAGCCGCAAACGGTTTTTTGACGCAGACGAAAACAACAAGTTCAAAGCATGGAGGTGGGGTCTACGAAATCAGTGTGCCCATTTCCGAGGCCGAAGATGCTTATGAAGTGATCTGCGAAAACAAGTTTCAGTTGTAAATCTAAGGAGGCCGGGCAGTGAAGAAAACAAAAATCATTTGCACCGTTGGTCCCAGTACAGATAATATCCCGCTTTTGGCAGCAATGCTGGAAGCGGGTATGGATTTGGCCCGTTTTAACTTTTCACATGGCAGCCACGAAGACCACGCCCACAGGTTGGGTATGGTGCGGGAAGCTGCCGCACAAATCAATAAACCGATCGCTATGATCGCCGATACCCGGGGGCCTGAGATGCGCCTGGGTATTTTTGAACATGATAAGATCACTTTGCAGGAGGGGGATGCCTTCTGCCTGACCACGCATGAGCGGCTGGGTAATGAGCGGATAGCTTCGGTAAATTACGATGGCCTGCCCGGAGAATTAAAAGAGGGCAACGCTATTTTGCTGGCAGACGGTTTACTTTCGCTGGAAGTAGAAAAGATCGAGGGCAGTGAGATTTATACCAGAGTGGTGCACGGCGGTCAGCTTGGTTCGCGCAAACGTGTGGCCTGCCCCGGGGTAGAGCTTAAATTACCGTTCCTGTCGGAGCAGGATATTGATGATATCAGTTTTGCCATTAAGCAGGATATGGATTATATCGCTGCTTCTTTTGTACAGAAGGCCGATGATGTTATCGCTATCAGGAAGGTGCTGGAAGCAGCCGGTTCCAAGATGGGGATCATTTCTAAAATCGAAAATCAGGCTGGTTTCGAGCACATCGACGAGATCATTGATGTGTCTGATGGCGTGATGGTCGCCCGCGGCGACTTGGGGGTCGAGATACCCGCCGAATATGTGCCGCTGGTGCAGAAGGAGATCATCAAACGCTGCAATAAAGCAGGTAAGCCTGTTATTACGGCGACGCAGATGTTGGAAAGCATGGTCAGCAGCTATCGGGCTACCAGGGCTGAGGCCAGTGATATCGCTAACGCAATTTTTGATGGTACCGATGTTATCATGCTGAGCGGCGAAACTGCTTCGGGTGCTTATCCGCTGGAGGCGGTGCAAACGATGGCGAAGATCGCTCTGCGCACAGAAGAAGCGCTGGATTACGCCGCTATTTTTAAAGGCAAGGGCATCAGCGACCGTATCCATTCTACGGAAGCGATCAGCCATGCGACGGTGCAGATAGCGCAGGAGCTGGATGCCGACGCTATCGTTACGGTCACAGAATCGGGTTTTACGGCCAGGATGATCGCTAAATACAGGCCGAAATGCTATGTAGTTGGTGTGTCAAGAATACCGGACCGGGTACGTGCCATGCAGTTATATTGGGGCGTACGTCCGCTTTTAGGGCCTTCCAGTGATAATACTGACGAAATGATCGATCTGTCGCTGCAGTGTGCCCGTGAGCACGGCTATGTCAGGGAAGGCGACTCAGTAGTTATCACAGCCGGTGTGCCGATAGGCAAGCCCGGCTCAACTAATTTGATCAAGGTGGTTAATGTGGGTAATAAATTAGTAAGTGGTGTCGGTATCGGCAAACGGTCAGTTACCGGTAAAGTATGTAAGGCAGTTTCTTTGGCCGATTTTCAGGAAAAATTCAAGCCGGGCGAGATTTTGGTCGTCGGCGTGCTGCCTGACGAAACGGCCCGCTATGCGGCTAAAGCTTCGGCTATTATCGCCGAAGAGGGTGGCTTGACTTCGTCGGTCGCAATCATCGCTATCAATTGCGGTATACCCGTTGTTGTAGGAGCCGCCAATGCGCTGGAGCTATTGAAAGATGGTATGGAAGTCACCGTAGATACTGTAAGCGGTATCGTTTATGAAGGTGCTATCAATATTTGATAAAGGATAGAGGTTGAAATGGCTGAAGAATCGACCAGGATAGTGCATGGTCCTACGTTTAAAACTCTTTTAGACAATGTGACCAAACTGGAAAAGCAAACACAGAAAAAAGATTTAACGGCAGATGAAAAAAGCAATCTGGCCCAGCTTCTTTTGAATTGCCTTTTAGAAGCGCTGGATATGCAGGCGGAAGCGGTAATGTCGCAAAGCGTCAAAGAACAGATGGCGGTAACTATCGAACGCATCGTCAGGCGCTTTAAGCTGTTGGCCGAGCAGGGGATAGCCTGCGAAGCCTGTCTGGAAAAACTTAAAAATGCCTGCATCTATTTTATGCGTGCCAAGCATGAGATCTTAGCTAAAGAGATCATAGCTGTATTTCAGCCTGTCCTGGTGACTAATCCGCAGCTGCGGTCCGATGGTATCCGTAAGCTGGGTATGCTGGGCTGCTTAGCTATGAAGGATGGTATGCCCGAAGTTACGGCGCAGTGCGCGAATATCGTGGTTGTGGTGAGCAACGAGCTGACCGCCGCTGATGCCGATATGGAACGGGAAATGCTGCAAATGCTGCAGGATATGGCGGTTATGGCAGCCAGAATGCGTGATGAAGTACGTTTTGCGGCCATCGTATCCAAAGCCGTAGTGCGCTACAGTGCTGAAAGTACCGTGTATGCCGGCAGCAAAATGGTAGAGTTTTTGCTGACGCTGTTCTTCACCGCTGCCGACCGGCGTTATGTGAATGTTTTGCCGATGCTGCGCTGGATGAGCTTGCTGCTGACCAATAACGACTCGCTGACGGACAAAGAATTGCAGCATTTTGTACGCGAATGGACGCAGCTGATCGCACAGATAGCCCGCCGCAAATGGGAGGATGAAACCAAACAGCTGCTGGACGGTTTGTTTGTATTTCTGGTCAGGGAAAAAGATTTTGTGCTGACCCGCAGTACGCTAATGAATATAGCATTGCACTTTCAAATGTATGCGGCCTGGGATGGCTTTGCCAGTGCTTTTAAGATCTATGCGCCGTGGCAGAACTTTATGCTGGTCTTATTGGACCAGGCAGTGCTGAGCCGGCGGACTTCGGAGCAGCGTGAACAGATCGGCAGCCTTGTTTTACGGACGCAGCGTGATTTGATAACAGCAGTAGCCAGGCAGACCATGCAGGAAGAAATGACTGTTTATGGCGAATGGCTTAAATTGGGTTTAGAAGCGGCTAAAAGTGCCAAAAACAAAGAGCGTATACGCAGAATGGTGCAACTGACTGTGGGTTATTGGGCTGTACAGCAGCCCCGCACAAGCCGCGAGCAGCTGAAGCATTTGTTATATGTTTTTGAACCGGACTTAGTAAAAGGTAAATATTTAGAGCTGCTGGAAAAAGTTAGATAAGCAAAAGACGTTTTTCTTTGGAAAAACGTCTTTTTTTATGCGAATTCACTTTTTTGTCACAAATATCCCTAAGGAAAGGGGGCTGTTAATAGCACAAAAGCGAATATTCAGAAGCGTGATGGAGGTGGTGCGATGCAATCATACCGCTGGCGGGCCCGTAGTAAAAGCGGCAAGCTTTATCAAGGCAGTTATTTGGCCGACAGCAAGCAGGAGGTAGCAAGCTTTCTGCGAGAAAACTACGGCTATGCCACAGGCATCGAAGAGCAGCGGCCTTTAGCAGATAAACTGGGTTGCTGGTTGGGTAGCGGCAGGGTGAGCGATAAAGAACGCAGCCGCTTTTTTCAGCAACTGGCAAAAATGCTGGACAGCGGCATTCCCTTATGCAGGGCGCTTGAGCTTTTGCGTAATCGTTGCGCAAGATCTTTGACGACAGTTTGCTGCGCGTTGATCAGCGAATTGCAGGCTGGCAAGTCACTTGCGGTGGCTATGCAAAAACAGCCGCAGGTGTTTACTGCTGTCGCGGTAGCAGTTGCCGAAGCGGGCGAGCATGGTGGTGTTTTACAGGAAATGCTGTCGGAATTAGCTGCTTATTATGGACAAAAAGCTGAAACAGCCAGTTTTTTGAAAAATATTTGTTTGTATCCCTGTTTTGTACTGGTCTTGTCGCTGGCGACTTTCATTTTATTTATTATCAAGTTGCTGCCGTTATTTGCCGACCTGTATCAGTCTTTCGATATTCCCCTGGCTACGTCCCTGCGGGTCATGTTGCTGTTGCGTCAGGGTGCGGCAGAGTATTGGTATGCTTTGCTTGCCTTGATAGCGGTAATGGGCTGGTATCTGTGGCAGCGCAGGCTTTATTTGGCAGGCTGGTTTTGGCGTTTGCCCGGCGTGGCTGCATATAGGCAGCTTTTTTTAGAAATACGTTTTTGTAAGATCCTGGCGCTTTTGCTTTACAGCGGCATATCATTACCTCTGGCGATACAATCTGCTGCGGCCGGGTTAGGGGATGAAAAATTGCACAGGAAGGCAACCACTTTGGCCGATGCTGTCGTCAGGGGCAGTGATATTACTAAAGCAGCAGCTTTGGCAACGCCGCTGCTGAGTCCAGTGACGCTGGAATTTTTAACTGTCGGCGAAAGTTCTGGTTCTTTGGCCGCGATGCTCAAAGAAGCGTCTTTGCTTTTGGAACAGGAGTTTACCACTAAGTTGAGCGGACTGAAAGCATTGTTCGAGCCGGTGCTTTTAGTTGTGATCGCGTTGATAGTAGGTGCTATGATCTTTACAGTGGCAGAACCGTTGCTGACGCTTTTGACAGAACTGCCGGAATATGAATGAGAGAAGTGAGAGTGTGAAACTTAGAAAAAGATGGTGCGGACGGGCAGGCTTTACTTTGATAGAATTAGTAGCCGTCACGGCTATGCTGGGGGTACTGGCGGGTATGCTGCTGCCGTCGATAGATTCGGCTAATAAAAAAGCTAAAAATGCCAAACTGAAAAATGATTTACTGACAGTGGACAGCGCGATCCTGCTGTATAAGATGGAAAAAGGTATCTGCCCAGAAAAGCTAGAGCTTTTAACAGGTGATTATATCGCTAAAAATAAAGGCCTTAAAGACGCTATGAATAAAGAGTTTTCGTATACTACTGCTGACAGTGGACTTACCTATACCCTGAAAGGCGCCGATGCCGAAGGTAAAGACGTAGTCTCTGATGGCAGCATGTAGTCGTAGCAGTGCAGGCTTCACAATGGTAGAGCTGCTGGCGTATATAAGTATTTATCTGTTGCTATTGACGCTGGTGGTTCCCTGTGTTAAAAGCATTACAGCAGCTGGCAGCCGTTTGGAACTGGAAGGATTTTGCCAGCGTTTGGCAGCAGATATTTCGGCTTTGCAGCAGGACTCACTTTGGGGCAACAGTTTGCAAAATAAATTTACACTTGATTTGAACGGACAAAGCTATAATATTTATCGCGGTGGACAGCTGCAAAAAACCGTCAGGCTTGCAGAAGCAGGACAGGGCCAGCTTTATTTTTACAGCCCTAATACTTGGCAGCTGCGCTTTTCGGATGAAGGTGCGCCCAATGGATATTTTTACGTTTTAATAAAAAACAGGCAACAGCCCCAGCTGGCAAAAAAGTTTGAGGTACAGCCTGTAACGGGAAGGATCGTTATCAGTGATATTAAATAAGCAGGGCTTTGTTCTGGCAGAAATAACAATGGTTTTATTATTAGTCAGTCTTACCTGTTGTTCGATTTTAGCCGCCTATCAGGGCAGCGTCCGCATCATGCAGAAGCATAATAAAATGGTGTTAGCTACAGAGTTGGCAGAAGCCGCTGACAGCGAAGCAGCGGCTAAAGAGGGGCTGCTGCTGGAATGTGAGACTTTAGGCTGCGGCTTTGGCATTAGGCAGGAAGTGATAGCAGTTTTAGACGGACAGAGTGGTGAGATGCTTATAAACAAGGTGAACTATGTTGTACCGTAATAAAGGGTTTTTATTGGTAGAACTTAATTTAGCTCTGCTACTGATGATGATTGTAATGCTGATGTTCTCAGGCAGCTTAAAGCAATTGTTGCAGGGGTGGCAGAAAATGCAGGCGGATGTGTTGCTGCACCGTGCCGCCAGGTATAGCTTCGCGCTACCGGAACGGGAATTGTTTCTGCATGCGGCTAAAGTCAGTATCGGCAGCGGGGCTAAGGGCAATAGCAAAGTGCTGTGCCGTGATGTTTTAGGTAGCCGCCAGATAACATTTTATTTGAGCGGTGGTATTTTATATCGTGAAACGAAAAGCAATTCCTTGAAAGGCGTCAACCCACTATCATTGCCGTCGATAAAGGTGCAGGAATTTACAGCAAAACGACAGAGTGAAAAAGAATTACTGGTGAAGTTGAAATTACTGGAACCACGCAGCGGCAGAAGCTTAACTGCCAGTAAAGTGATGGCATTGAGCAATGGAGTAGTAGAATGAAGGGGTCGGATAAACAGTGCGGCAGTGTCAGTATTATCGTTTTACTGCTGTGCCTGCTGCTTGCGGGTGTAGTGCAGGCTTTATACCATTCGCTGCGGGGAGAAGCAGAAGCTGCTGATGAATGTATTTTGCGGCGTCAGCTACAAACGGCTGCTAACAGTGCTTTGGCCGCCGCGTTGACATTGGAGCAGCGGGGTGAGCTGGCCGATAGCCTGATGTTGCCTGAGCAGAAGCTATACCCTGCCAATACCTTGCTGCAGGTTGAGGTGCTGCGGCAAAAAAACGAGCTGCTACCGGGACGAAAATTAACTGCCCAAGCAGTTGCAGCTGATAAGCAGATCACTTTGACAACGGTGTGCTTGCAGCCGCCTTTAGGCCAGGGGCAGAAATTTTACCAAAACACGTTGACGGCCGGCAGCACCATAGAGGGTGACCCAATAACTGATACAGAAGTATTGATATCTGCTGAAGCCGGCCCAGTGCTGCAGGATCTGGATGTGACCTGTTATGAAGACTGGAGCCGTTATAGCTTTTTAACTGCTGAGGAATACAAGCAACTGGGCTTTGGCAAGAGGATTTATTATAACAAAGATTTTTACGGGGTTACGATACCCAGTCTGGTGCGGGAACTGAAAGGAGATGCCTTTTTGATAGCCGAGAAGAATGTCACCATTGAAAAGAACCTGCATTTACTGGGGCGTATTACTTTAGTAGTGGGCGATAATTTGATAATTGGTGATAATGTACAGCTGGAACAGGTGCTGCTGGTGGTAAAAAATAATTTACATATTGGCGCTAACTGTGGTGTTAAAGGCGTGATAGTTGCCGGCGGCACTGTGACCATCGGCGATAATTTTATTTTGCAGCGTGATGAGAGGGTTTTAGCGCCGTATCATGCAGCAGTTTATTTGCAATAGCATACTGTTTGAGGTATATAAAAAGTCCCTGCCATCAGTTAATGATGGCAGGGACTTTAACCTTTTAGGGTCAGGCCAGTTCGATGCTGGCGCCCGGTTCAACGATCAGGACTTTGGAAGCAGTGTGCGCTTCCACGTCTGCTTTAAATTGAACAGGGTCTTGAGCGATCAGCGGCCAGGTGTTGTAATGGATGGGGATCACATATTTGGCTTTTAAGAATTCGGCTGCGATAGCTGCGTCTTTGGGACCCATGGTAAAGTTATCGCCGATCGGCAGCACAGCATAATCAAAGCTGTCCAGTCTTTGCAGCAGCTGCATATCACCAAATAAAGCAGTATCACCGGCAAAGTATAGCCTGGTGCCGTAAAAATCGACAATAAAACCGCAGGCATGGCCGCCGGGTACACCGCTGCCGTGGAAGGCCAGGGTAACGCGTACTTTACCAAAGGGGAACGCATGGGTGCCGCCCAAGTGCATGGCATGGGTCTTGACACCGGCTTCACCGGCAACGCCGCAGACCTCAGCAGTAGAAATAATGGTAGCATCACAGGCTTTAGCCAGCTCGATAGCGCTGCCCAAATGGTCAAAGTGACCGTGGGAAACGAAAATATATTCAACATTAAGATCATTGATATCTTGAGCGCTGCCGTCGAGATAAGGGTCAAAAATCACAGTATGGCCCTCATGAGCTAGGGTAAAGCAGGCGTGATTGATAAATTTAAAAGTGGTAGACATAAAATATCAGCTCCTTTAAAAAATTCTCCATTTATATTATATCATAAAAGATGCGGATTTTTTGTGAAGAAGGTTAATAAAACTTTACAGTATCAGTAGAAATGGGGTAAAATTTAACTATCAATATAATCATTGACAGGAGACGTAACGTGAATTTAAAAAAACAGCAGCTTGTGGCTGTGTCTTTGGCTGTTTGCTGCGCCGCAGCATTGCCGATGCAGGCAGAAGCAAAAAAGAAAGAAAATAAAACAGCAGGTAAGCCACAGATCGTGGTATCGTCTGTACCGCAGCCCCGTGCCCAAAAGCAGGTGCTGGTGCAGAAGACGCCTGTTGAAACGCGCCGCAGCACTACGGCCAACCAATCATCGGCACAGGTGCGCAATGTTACGGCAGAGCCGCAGCAGAAAGCAGTAAAGCTGGACTCCAGGGCTGCGAAAAAAGCAGCGAAGCAGAAGGCTAAAGAAGAGAAAAAGCAAGCAAAACAGAAAAAAGATAAAAAACAGAAAAACGAAGCGCCGCTGACGACCAAGTCAGGCGGCAAGCAAAACGATAAAGCTGGCAGCACTGTTGCCGCGCAGGGGGCAATGCCTAAAGCTACAGGTACAGCAGCTTTGCCTGTGGGTTATCAGGAGATCGGTATTTTTGGTGAAGCTGTGGCAACCAAAGCACAGGCTGTTGCTTTGCTCAAACAAAGCAATCCTGATTTGAAGCTGTCCTGCAGCGTTGAAGAGATAGTAGACCTGTATTGGCAGGAAGCAGGACGTGAAGGCGTGCGTCAAGATCTGGCTTTTGCTCAGGCGCTGGTGGAAACAGGATTTTTCCGTTTTGGCGGCGATGTGAAGCCTGAACAGAATAATTTCTGTGGTCTGGGAACTACGGGCGGTGGCGTCAAGGGCGCTCATTTTAAAACACCGGAACTGGGTGCGCGTGCGCATATCCAGCATTTATTGGCTTATACTACCCAAAAGCATCCTTCCACAAAAATCATCGATCCCCGTTATGACCTGGCACACGCTATCCGTCTGGAGCGTGGCTTGTGCGATACCTGGTACAAGCTTAATGGTACCTGGGCCATGAGTCCTAATTACAGCGAGAAGATCATGGGCGTATGGCAGCGGATGCTGGCTGTGGAAGCGGCTGAAAGCAAAGCCGATAAGAATAAGCAAGACAAGGACAAACACGAGCAGGATAAAAAAGATGACAAGGTGAAACAGGAAGAAGTTGCGGCAGCCGAGCAGCATAAAATGCGTGAGCTTGTTGACGAACTGCTGAAGAAAAATAAATAATGCAGTTGCACAGTCGAACGTACTGTGCATTTTGCGTTTCTAAATTTTGAAGAGGTGAATGATTTATGCATATCGTTTTAGTGGAGCCGGAGATACCCGGCAATACAGGAAATATCGCACGTTTGTGTGCCGCTACTGGCTGCCATCTGCATTTGGTGCGTCCACTGGGCTTTTCGGTGGAAGATAAATATTTGAAACGAGCCGGTCTGGATTATTGGAACTTGGTAGACGTGCATTATTATGACAGCGTTTATGAAGTGCTGGAAAAATATAAGGACAACGATAAGTTTTTGCTGACTACCAAAGCGCATAAACGTTATACCGATGTGCAGTACGCAAAAGACAGTCTGCTGATTTTTGGTAAGGAAACTGCCGGGCTGCCCGAAAAACTGAGGTTAGAATATGAAGACTGCTGCGTACGCATTCCGATGATCGACGAAGCAAGGTCGTTGAACCTGTCCAATTCGGCAGCTATCGTTGCTTATGAGGCGCTGCGCCAGCAGGACGATTTTGCAGGCTTGTCAGTATAAGTGATTTTGGAGGGGAACTATGTTTATTTTAAAAGAGTTTGAATTTGACGCTGCTCACTATCTGCCTGAATATCATGGCAAATGCGAAAAGCTGCATGGGCACACTTATAAATTGGTGGTGAAAGTCGAAGGTGCCCCAGATGCAGAAGGCATGGTCATCGACTTTATCGTTTTAAAAAATATCGTTAAAGATGAGGTTTTAAGCAAGCTTGACCACGCCTGCCTTAACGATATCCTGCCGCAGCCTTCGGCGGAGAATATTGCCGTGTGGGTGTGGCAGCGTTTGGAAAAATTGCTGCAAGGGCCCAACTACAAGCTTTATGAAGTAGAGGTGTGGGAAACCAAAACCAGCGGCTGCATTTACCGAGGTGACCTATGATGAAGGATGTACAGGGAGAATTAGACCGCCGCAAAATACCGCTGAAGCATGTTGGCATCAAAGACTTGCGCTGGCCTGTCGCCTTGAAGGATAAGGAAAAAGGCACTCAGCATAGTGTCGCTAATGTCAGCCTGGCGGTAGATTTGCCCCACGATCTGCGGGGGACGCATATGAGCCGCTTTGTGGAGTGCTTGCAGACCTTAGGCCCGGTGACACTGGGATCGCTGGAAAATATCCTTGACCATCTTAAAGAGCGTTTGCAGGCTGAGAAGGCATTTTTACAACTGAAATTTCCTTATTTTATCTATAAAACTGCACCGGTCAGCGGCCAGCGGGCACCGATGGATATCGATTGCGTTTATACGGCCGAGAAAGATGAAAAGTTTTCATTGCGTATTTCAGCTGAGATACCGATCCAGACCTTGTGCCCCTGCTCGAAGGAGATCAGTGCTTATGGCGCCCATAACCAAAGGGCTTTGGCCAAGCTGGAGATCACTTCGCAGGAAATGGTGTGGCTGGAAGAGCTGGCGGAGATCGCAGATGCGGGAGCCAGCGCGCCTGTTTATGGCCTTTTAAAGCGTCCTGATGAAAAGTTTGTGACCGAGCAGGCTTATGATAATCCCCGTTTCGTAGAGGACGCTGTGCGAGAGATCGCGTTGCGCCTGGAGGCTGACAACCGCATCACCTGGTATCAGGCTACTGTTGAAAGCATTGAAAGCATTCATAATCACAACGCTTTTGCCTGTGTAGAAAAGGGTTGGAAGGATGTGGAAGCATGATTTTAAAGCTGGAGCCGCAAACACTGGCGGAAGAACTCGGTCATCTGGGCGTCCATCCTGCCAGTGAAAAGATTTTTTTGTATAAGGGTGAGATACTGCCTTTAAAGCTTGTCGATATCCGCACGCCGGCTGCTAATATCATTAAGCAGGAAATGCTGGCCTGTGGCGGCGACTGCGCTATACCTGCGGGCTGCGTGGTGTGCGCCGAGGAACGGGTGGACGCCATTTTACTGGGCACGCGCAAGCATTATGCCAGACTGCTGGAAAAACTGGCGCAGATGCCGTATTTTGGGATGGCTGCTGTACAAAGCGAATTAGAAGCGCTGCTCGATCCGGCTCCGCTGCAAACTATTTTAGCTGACGGAAGAACGCTGACTTATGATAGAATGTTAGTGATGGGTATTTTAAACATCACGCCCGATTCATTTTATGCAGATTCACGAGTGCCCCAGCTGGAACAGGTGTTAGATCGGGCCGGTAAAATGCTGGAGCAGGGCGCAACCATTCTGGATGTTGGCGGCGAATCGACCCGCCCCGGCAGCGATGCTGTGGCAGCTGACGAAGAGCAGCAGCGGGTTGTGCCTGTGATCAGGGCGATTAAAGAGCGTTATCCCGACTGCATCATTTCCATTGATACCTATCGTGCCGCTACGGCACAGGCAGCCCTGGCAGCAGGAGCCGATATCATCAACGATGTTACAGCGATGGCTGGCGATGCGGCGATGGCCGATCTGGTCGTCAGCAGCAAGGCGCCGATCATTTTGATGCACATGTGTGGCACGCCGAAAGACATGCAGCAGAACTGTGCCTATAAAAACGTGGTAACGGAGGTTGCCGCTTATTTAGTGCAACAGGCACAAATGCTGGCAGAGCGTGGCGTAAGCAAAGATAAAATAATTTTTGACCCCGGTATCGGCTTTGCCAAAGATGTTAAACAAAACCTGCAGCTGATGCAGGGCTTAAAGTCGTTGACTGGATTGGGTTATCCAGTCCTTTTGGCGGCTTCGCGTAAAAGCACTGTCGGCAGCGTGTTGGGTTGTTTGCCGGCAGAGGAACGGCTGGAAGGCACTATCGCCACCAGTTGTCAGGCTGTTTATGCCGGCGCGCAGATGGTACGTGTGCACGACGTGCAGGAGAACCTGCGGGCGATCAGGATGCTGGAGGCGATCTTATGTCCGTCGCATATATAGCTTTAGGCAGTAATTTGGGTGATAAAGAGGCCAATCTTAAGCAGGCTTTGCAGCTGCTGCAAGAGCAGGGGTTAAATGTCAAAGCTGTATCCGGTTTTTTAAAAACAGCGCCTTACGGCGTGACTGACCAGCCGGAATTTGTTAATGCAGCCGCTTGCGTGGAAACATACTTAGCGCCGGAGCCGCTTTTAGAGCTGCTGCTTAAGACTGAACTATCAATGGGGCGCGTCCGTTTGCGGCATTGGGGCGAGCGCAATATCGATCTGGATCTTTTGCTATACGATGATCTGATCTATCACAGCGCCACGCTAACATTGCCGCATCCCGATATGCAGAACAGACTTTTTGTTTTAAAACCGCTGGCCGAAATAGCCGCGGATAAAATACACCCCGTTTTAAAAACAAGTATCGAGAACCTCTTAAAATCTTTGACTGGCAGGAGATGAATGAGATGAATTGCTGCGCTAATTTAAGTAATCTGGTGATCTACCGAGCCCTGTTAGCCGATCCGATCGTAAATGCCCTGCGCAGGCCTAAAGAATTTTTTGCGCCGGAGCTGGAAGGCTTGCTGCTGGTTGCGGCCGAAGAAAAAGGCCTGACCGGGATCATTCCGCTGGAGTATTTGATGTCGGCTATCGTCCACGAAAACAATGTGTTTTCAGCCGTTGCCGAAAAAAACGGCGGGCAAATAGGAGAGGGGCTGGCACGGGCGGCCGCGCATGATATTGTTATCCTGCGTGAGTTTGTTGACGATGTTTTTGCCCGTTACAAAAACCACCCGCTGCTTGGTAATTACACACCGACCCTGTTCAAACCGCTGCCCGGGCGCAGTAAGCTGGAAAAGATACTGTTGCATGCTGAAGGCGATGCTAATGGCCGCCAGGCCGTAGAGGTTTTATGCGGTTATTACAATGATTACGGCTATGGTACGATGCTTGATAATGGCGCTTTTGCCTGGAATGGCGAGTTGGAGTGCCTGACAGGCACCAAAAATTATTCCGATATGACATTTGACCAGCTGTATGGTTATGACCGCCAAAAGGAAGAGCTGATCGGCAATACAGAAGCCTTTTTACACGGCAGGCCCGCCAATAACGTGCTGCTGTTTGGCGACCGCGGCACCGGTAAATCTTCGTCCATCAAAGCTATTGGTAATGCCTTTTTTGATAAAGGCTTGCGCATGGTAGAGGTCAAACGCCACGATTTTGCGCAGCTGCCTAAGGTGATGCAGGAATTGAGCCGCTGGGGCAAAAAATTCATCGTCGTTTTAGACGACCTGTCTTTTGAAGAATTTGAAGTGGAATATAAAGCCTTAAAATCTATTTTAGACGGTGGGCTCGAGGTCAAGCCTGATAACGTATTGTTTTACGCTACCTCGAACCGCCGCAATATCATCAAGGAAGTGTGGCAGGATCAGAATATGAACGAGCTGCACAGCCGCGACAGTATCAATGAAAAAATTTCGCTGGCCGACCGCTTTGGCATCAAATTGTTCTTCGATTCCATGGATCAGGAGCAATATTTCCGCTTTCTGGAAAATAAGGCCGAGGTAGAAGGGCTGGCTATCAAAAAAGAAGATCTGCGGGCCGCTGCTGTTAAATGGGAAATGAGCCATACGGGCCGCAACGGCAGGATCGCCCGGCAGCTGCTGGACTATTTGCATGGCAGGTCTTAGGAGCTAATAAAAATGAATACATTAGATAAAGAACAGATCCTGGCACGTTTTAGAAGCTATGTCAGTTTGGACACGGCTTCTGATGATAAAGCAAAAACTTCGCCCAGCACGGTAAAGCAGCTGGAACTGGCTAAACTGCTCTACAAAGAGCTGACCGGATTGGGACTGCAGGACGTAGAACTGACCGAATACGGTTATGTGCTGGCTACCATGCCGGCCAATACCGATGAGGAACGCCCGGTGATCGGTCTGGTGGCCCATATGGATACCAGCAGCGAGGCGTCCGGCGCCGATGTTAAAATGCAGGTGCATCCTGCTTACGTCGGTGGCGATTTGCTGCTCAGCGAAGGCATCAAATTAAGTCCACGGGATTTTCCTGAACTGAAAAACTATATAGGTCAGGAGATCATCACCTCTGACGGCACTACTTTACTGGGAGCCGACGATAAAGCGGGCATCTGCGCTATCGTATCAGCCTGCGAGTATTTGCTGGCACATCCTGAGCTGAAACATGGCAAGGTACGCTTGGCTTTTACGCCCGACGAAGAGGTTGGACGCGGCACAGAGCATTTTCCGCTGACTGAATTTGGCGCTGACTTTGCCTATACGGTAGACGGCGGCGCAATAGGTGAGTTAAACTATGAGACATTTAACGCCTGCAATGCGAAGATAACCTTTTATGGAGTGTCGGTGCATCCGGGCTCTGCTAAAAATAAAATGCGCAATGCGGTGACTATGGCTGCCAAATGGCAGATGCTGCTGCCGGCAGGCGAACGCCCTGAATACACGGAAATGTATGAAGGCTTTTACCACAGCCTGCGCATTAGCGGCGGTACCGATAAGGTGGAGCTGGAAATAATTTTGCGCGACCATGATAAGCAAAAACTGGAAGCACGCAAAGCCTTGCTATTGCAAATGGCCGAGTATATGAATAGCGAATATGGTGCCGGCAGCGTGGTTTGTCAGCTGGAAGATGCGTATTGCAATATGAAGGAATACATCATGCCGGTGTATGAGATCATCGAACGGGCTGAAAACGCTATGCGTGCTGCCGGTGTAGAACCACAGCTACTGCCTGTTCGCGGTGGTACTGACGGAGCCAGGCTTTCGGAAATGGGACTGCCCTGCCCGAATATTTTTACCGGTGGACATAATTTCCACGGGCGTTTTGAATATTTGCCTGTACCTTCACTGCTGAAATGCGTGGAAGTGCTGATAAAATTACTGCAAAAGTAGGTGCTGTGATGGGAGAGGGATTTTCGCAGAGGAGTAAAACAGAAAAGCTGACGGTAACGGCTTTGCTGGCGGCGTTGTTTGCCGTTACGGCACTGGCCTTTAAGGGGTTTGTTATTATACCCTCCATAACAGAGCTGCGGCCTGTTAACGCTTTGCCTTTGATCTATGGCCTGCTGTTTGGTTATTTAGGAGCTGTTGCATCTGCGTTAGGCAACCTTTTTGGCGACGCTGTAGGCGGTACGCTGACCTTTGCCAGCGCTGGCGGCATGATCGGTAACTTTGCCATGGCTTATATCCCCTATAAGATATGGGGCGCGCTGCTGTGTAAAGCTGATGAAGATATTTTTTTACTGACCGGCGCTAAAAGCTATTTTTGGTATTTTGTGCTGGCCCTGCTTTCAGCGATCCCGGCGGCGGTAATCATTCCGCTTTTCACCGACGCGCTGGGCTTTGTTTCTTACAATATTTTGTTTGGCATAATTTTTGTCAACAACTTTTTGGTAGAATGTACTTTGGGTGTGGTGCTGTATGGCTTCTTCAGCCGGGCCTGCCTTAAAGGAAAACTGGCGGCGGTACGCAAGCTGGTCTTTTCGATGGAAGGCGTGCGTGGAAAACGTGTGGCGGCTTTGGTTTTGGCGGCTAATACCTTTATTGCTTTTGGCTTGTCGCTGTTCTTTTTCTTCAGCTATTCCAATGAACCGGGTCAGCTGTCGATTTTAGTGCCGATGGGCATTTTAGCTACGACGATGCTGCTGAGTATGCTTAAATAAAAGAAAACTCCTGCTTTTACGGGTACGTTTTTCGTACCGGTAAAAAAACAGGAGTTTATTTTTTGTTTATTTGCGCTTCAGGCTTTGCAGCAGCTCTTTGTCTGCGGCGCTGACCCGGCAGGATTCACGGCATTTTTGCAGGGCTTTGTTCAAGGTGAAGTCGTCAAGGTTATTATGTTGGAATAAGATGAGAGTTTTATCGCGCTGTTTGACAAAGCACAGCTGCAGGGCCCAGGCCACGGCCATTTTAACATAATAACCTTCGTGACGGGTGGAATTCAGCACCTGTAGCGTATCGTCGATGTAGCTGTCATCATGGTAATAGGCCATCAGCATTATGATAGCGAAGCGCAGTTCATATTCATTAGCCGAAGCAAGGTACTGGTCTAAAAAACTGCGTCCTGCGGCTTGATGCTTTTTAAAGACCTTCAAACCGGCGCAGGTAACATCGCAGATGCTCCAGCTGTCGATGCGGGGCACAAAAAGTTGTAGATAGCCCAAAATTTCGTCAAAATCGGTTTTGAGCAGGCCTATGACCATACCGCATAAAGTTGCTTCCTCACTGTAAATAAAAGGCCCGTGCAGGGCTTTTTGTAGGTAAGCACGCCAGTCACCGCCCTTAACGATCTCGGCTGCCAACTGACGCAGTACGGGTGTGCGGATACCAATAATGTTTTCGATACCAGGGCACAGGTCACTGTGGAACTTTTGATATTTTTCATCCTGCAGGCTCAGCAGGCGTTGGCGTAAAGTTTCCATAAGTAATGATTTCCTTTCCTGCAGCTTAATATGCTATAATTATAACGTATTTTAAAAAGCTTTGTAAATCAAGGAGGGCACTATGCTCAATATCGGTTGCCATTTATCATCGGCCAAAGGCTATTTACATATGGGGCAGGAAGCGCTGTCTATCGGCGCCAATACCTTTCAGTTTTTTACTCGTAATCCCCGCGGCGGTAAGGCGAAAGCTATCGACAGGGAAGATATTGCCGCTTTATTGAAACTTGCTGAGGAGCATGATTTTGCGCCGCTGTTGGCCCACGCTCCCTATACGCTGAACGCCTGCTCGGCAGAGCCGAAGCTGCGCGAGTTTGCCCGGATGGTAATGACAGAAGACCTGCGGCTGCTCGAGCTGCTACCGGGAACCAGATACAATTTTCATCCCGGAAGCCATGTTAAACAAGGGGCAGAGCAGGGCATTGTGATGATCGCCGAACTTTTGAACGAGATACTGTACCCGGAGCAGCAGACTGTAGTGCTGCTGGAAACCATGGCTGGTAAAGGCAGCGAGGTAGGACGCGATTTCAGCGAGCTGCGTGCTATTATCGACAGGGTGGAATTGCAGGATAAGCTGGGCGTTTGCCTTGATACCTGCCATATTTTCGATGGCGGCTATGATATCGTCAATGAATTGGACAAGGTGATCGCAGAGTTTGATAAAATCATCGGCTTGGAGCGCCTGCAGGCTATCCATATCAATGACAGCCTGAATGTTTTGGGGAGCCATAAAGACAGGCACGCCAGGATCGGCGAAGGAAATATTGGCCTGGAAGCACTGAGCGCTGTGACAAATCATCCGCAATTGAAAGAACTGCCTTTTTATTTGGAAACACCTAACGAACTGCCCGGCTACAAAGCCGAGATCGAACTGTTACGGTCACTTTATAAATGGTAAAACAAAAACAGGCCGACGCTTAAGGCGTCAGTCGTTTAAATTTGTATTTGTTTGTCATCGGCAAAGGCTATTGTTATGGCGTATGTTTTAATGTATTCCGAGAAAAGGGGTGGATTCAATGCCAAAAGTTAAGAGTATTCGCTATTTAGCTGCTGGGGATGGTAATGCAGAGTTGATTTTTTGTAATAACTCTACAATAGCTTACCCGCTGCATAACCATACTTCTGTTTTTACGATCGGCATTGTTTTAGAAGGGGATATTATCTTAAACACTCATCATACGGACCAGGTGTACGGCAAAGGCCAAACCTTCATCATACCACCATATGCACCCCATAGTATCAAGGGCAATGACGCTTATTCTTTGTTAAGCCTGTGTATTAGAAAAAGTGTATTTAATTCATCCGACGACATAGAAAAAGTAATCATCAGTGTAACAAACCTGCTCGCCGAGGCGGTCGATTCCTATAAAATAAATCAGGAACCAGCTTTAAAGCTATTGACTTGCCTGCATTATTCTAATGTATTTTTTCCAGCTGCAACAGCTAATAATGACCCTTATATTGATACATTAAAAAGACAGCTTGAGTTGTTTCCTGAAAACAAGTTCAGTGTAGAAGCAATGGCTGATGTAGCATTAAAAAGTAAATATTATTTTATACGGCGGTTTAAAGAAATAGTGGGTCTAACACCACATCGATTTCAAATACAAAATCGTATACGCAAAGCACAACGTTTGCTTTGTGAAAGAGATACAATAACAGAAGTGGCTTTGAGCACAGGTTTCTGCGATCAAAGCCACTTCATAAAACAATTTGAAAAACTTGTAGGGTTGACACCATCGACCTATAAGTTATCTGCCGGTATATTTAAGCCTGGCGTCAAAAGTCAGCAAAGTGCTGGAATAAATTTGGCAAAAAGATAAAGGCCATCGGGCCCGGCAAGCACTTCGTGAGGTAAACCAATTGGAAAAATGGAAATGACGCCCGGCTCGTATGTAAGTTCCGTGCCGTTATTGATACATGTTCCATTGCCAGAAATTATCTCATGTGTTTCTAGCTGTTCTTGATGAACGTGATTGCCAATTTTTTTATGGGGTGCAATTTTAACCAAATGATAGCTGAGCTGCCCATTGGTCTGCTTTGAAACGACGATATGTTTTAGCTCTACCCCTTCAAAGGTGGGATGCTTTGACCACGGTATATCTTTAAAAGTAACTGTGGCATCAGGCAAAAGTAATTTTCCGTCAACGTTGAAGGTTTCAAATAAGTTTTTGCAATACATTTTTAACACACCCTTTTGTTTATTAGCAGCTTGATTGCTTAATTATATGATAGGGCGCAGCATAGCTTTTGAATTGTATAAAATTGCTCGATTTCCGGGGTGTGCATTTTAGCTTTAGGTTCTGGTGGCCTGCTGGGTTCACTTTCTAAATGATAAAACAAAAACAGGCTGACGCTTGGTGCGTCAGCCTGTTTAAATTTTTACTTATTTTGCAGCGGCAATTGCTTTGTTCAAATCAGCAACAAGAGCCTCAACGTCGATGCCGTGAGCACCTGCGCCCTGACCGATGCTTTCGTAGTGGGCGGCCATACAGCCTACGCAGCCCAAGCCGTATTTTGTGAATACATCTAAAATCTCGGGATGGTTTTGAACAGCATCAATGATGCCGGTATCTTTAGTAATGATATCCATGGATAAACCTCCTTTTATGGTGACTTTGATTTGTCAGAGGGGCGGCTCTGTGTTAAAATGACAACAGACGCCTGCCTGACTTCATGTATGGATATATTATAGCACAGAAAAGATAAAAATAAAGAGTTTAGTTGTGGCAGAATTGCAAAAGAAATGTGAGGGATGAAAATGGAATTGGAAGAACATGCAGCAGAGTATGAAGCAAGCCTGTACAGAGTTCAGGAATGCCTGAAGGCCTACCCTGAACTGGAAGTGAAAATATTGCCGGGTTCTACCCATACGGCAGAACTGGCGGCCCAGGCACTGGGGACTACACCGGGGCAGATAGCTAAAACCTTATGCTTTTTAGCCGACGGCGAGCCGATACTGATCGTAGCCTGCGGTGATAGAAAAATAGATAATAAAAAATGGGGCCGCGCCATCGAAGCCAAAAAGATAAAAATGGCCGATGCTGAAACGGTGATGCAGGTAACAGGCTTTGCACCGGGCGGAGTCTGCCCGTTTGCCTTGCAGCAGCAGGTAGCGGTTTATCTTGACAACAGCCTGAAAGAGTATGACATTACCTTTATTGCGGCCGGTACGCCGCATTCGGCTTTGCCTATCAGCGCTGAAATGCTGGAAAAGGTAACGGGTGGCATCTGGGTAGACGCAACTAAATAAGATTTATAAGTTTTGGCAGAAGGTGAAAAATTCGCTTTTCTGCCATTTTATTTATAGCGTAAAGTAAAGAAAGTGCATGAATTGTATGGTATAATTTAGTTATTGAAAATTTACTTGAGGAGTAATTTATGAGCACTGAGAATAAAATTTTAGTACATGAGAAAATAATTGTGAAAATAACTGGTTTGGGCAGTAGTGGTGAAGGCGTTGGCAAAGTAGACGGTTTTACTGTTTTTGCGCATGGAGCCCTGCCGGGAGAAACAGTGGAAGTAGAGTTGGAACGTGTTAAAAAAAGCTACGCTTCTGGCCATGTGACGGCGATTGTGGAAGCGTCGCCAGATAGGGTGGAGCCTTTGTGCCCTGTTTATGAAGAATGTGGTGGCTGCCAGCTGCAGCATCTAAGCTATGCAGGGCAGCTTAAGGCTAAAGAACAGCAGGTGCGCGACGCTATGCTGCGCATAGGGCATTTGGAAGCTGTTAAGGTCATGCCTATCATTGGCGAAGAAGACCCGTGGTATTACCGTAATAAGATGCAGTTTCCCGTAGCGACGGAAGCCGGCACGCTGGAAATAGGCTGCTATGCCGCAGCTACCCACCGCGTGGTAGGTGTGGAAGCCTGCCGCATCCAAAAACAACGCAATAACGATATTATCGCCGCAGTACGCCGCTGGATGGAGCAGTACGAAGTACCTGCCTATGATGAAAAAACAGGTAAGGGCGTAGTGCGTCACATTATGGGACGCGTCGGCGTCAATACCGGTGAAGTAATGGCGGTCATCATCACTACCGGCTACGACCTGCCACACAACAAAGAACTGATAAAAATGCTGCGCGATGCCGTACCTGGCTTAAAAAGCGTAGTACAGAACATCAATAAAAAACAGACTAATATCGTCATGGGCAACAAAACAAGGCTGTTGTATGGTAAAGCTACCATCAAAGACCGTTTGGGGACTTTAAAGTTCAATATCTCACCCCAGTCCTTTTTCCAGGTCAACAGCGCCCAAGCCGAAAAACTTTATAATAAAGCGGTGGAATTTGCCGCATTAAGCGGTAGCGAAACCGTTGTCGATTGTTATTGCGGTACAGGAACCATTTCTCTGTATCTGGCTAAGCATGCCCAAAAAGTCTATGGTATCGAACTTATAGCACCTGCTATCGAAGATGCCAGAGGTAATGCGGAAGCTAACCGTTGCGCCAATGCAGAATTTATTTTAGGTGATGCCGCTGTTAAAATGCAGGAGCTGACAGAACAGGGAGTGCGTCCTGACGTGGTCTTGCTGGACCCGCCGCGGGCTGGCTGTGAAGAAAAGGTGCTGGCCGCTATCGCGCAGGTCAAACCGTCGCGTATCGTTTATGTATCCTGCAATCCGGCATCGCTGGCCCGCGACCTGGCTTATCTGGAACAGAACGGCTATCAGGCAGTAACTGCCCAGCCGGTAGATATGTTCCCAATGACGCACCACGTTGAGACTGTTGTCTTGATGTCACGAAAAGATAAATAACAGGCCCGAGAAGGCCTGAAATCAGAGGTTTCCAGACTTTCGGTAACAATCGCCGATTGCTGGGAACCTTTATTTTTTATCTTTCGAATTAGCGTAGGCCTTAGAAGAATTGTTGGGTTGAGGCTAGAGAACTACTTTTTGCTCTGCGAGTGTTCAGAACTGCTGTTTTTAGGATAGGTTGAAGCTATAGAACTGTTGTAATAATTTTAAGGCGGCAGTCCTGTTATGGAACTACCGCCTCGCTGTTTATATTCCTAAATCTTCACGATCAATATGTTGCTGGAGTATTGTACGCATTCGTTTTACCATATAATTGACAGTCGTTTGTGGCTTTCCAATTAGCTCGGCTATTGCGTACTGAGATTTTCCGTCATAAAGCATTTCAAAGATCGGTGCTAACTCAGGCGCCTGGCTGTGTAGCTTTTCGAGAAGATCTTCAAAGAGCATTGCGGTTAGGATGGCTTCGTACTGATTCGCGTCGGGGTCCTCGAATTCAAGCTCAGTTTCTTCGAAGAAAGACTCAAGGGAAAGCGGAGCTCCGTCCTTCATCTTTTCGCAGGACTTACAGTCCAATTCGCAACGTTTAAGCTTACCTTTTCCATCACTAACCGTGCAGCGGCGGCCACGTTCTTCACGCTTTATTTCTGCCCATAGAGGTTGCATGTAGGCATCGTACTGTTCTTTAGTTGCCGGAATCATGATGGCGGATACAATTTTGTTTCCGATTTTTGCTGGTACCACTTGCGAGCCATCTAAGTTGAAATCTTTGATCGTCTCTTTGGTGACTTCCATAGGGATGAAATACTTCTGATTGTCTGAATTTGTCATAATATGAGCCCTCCTTCGGCTTGAAAGCGAAGCGAGAGCTCACATGACGTGCACCAGCCAAAAAAGGCATAGTCGACCGTCCGAATGGGATTACTCCCGCTTCAGAATTGGCGACCAGCTATTCCAGTAGGCTGGTTGCAGTTATTCAGTTGTTCACCCGATAGGTCTGGAATCATCCTTGATCAGGGGATGCCCTATGGGGTGATGAGTTACGGTGTAATCGAAAATGAAGAATGACTACGACTAAGCGATTTTGTAGTACCAGTTGCTCTGAGCTGTCTTTGATTAAAATTAGTTCTGCTTTCTAGGCTTGGTTTGCAGCTAGCCACTACCAATGAGCATTGTGATCATCTCCTTTCTTTGTGGATTTATAGGTAATAACAGATAAATGAATTGATTTTCGCATGGGTATGTGATAAAATACATAAATACATATCCATCGGGCTGGGTCGGACGGCGAGTTTCCATCCCGCACCATGCCGCTCACAAACAAAAATCCCTTTCTCTGAAGGCCAATTACCTACAAGAAAAGGATACAAAAAAAGCGGTTAAAGGTATTTCCTCCAGGTTTGACTAGGATTTGACCTATATTTGACCTTTTAGAAAGGAACGAGCGAAATGAGCAGATTGTGCTTTGGAACCTACGCTAAAGCCGTGCAAAAAGTCATGAAGTCTCCTAACGGAAACAAAGATGTCACCGAATTACTGCTGTCCCTGATCATCGACAATGTTGAGATAACAAATCAAAGTGGCGATGTTTTTGTTGTGACAGACAAGATGGCAAGCGACCTCCTGAGCTTCAAGATCAATCTACAGAAGAAGATAGTTTCAGCCTCCAGCGACCGTGTGGTTTCCGAAGCAGCTTGTGATTTTTTTGAAGACGTTGTAATCCCCGTGCTAATGCCAGAATTACACGACGATTTAGTATCTGACTTGTCCACGCTCGTTTCAGCAGATGCGAAAATTCCAGCTAAAAAGAAAGATGAACTGCTGAAATCCGCGCAGGAAGATTCGATTAAGAGCTTTTTGTCCGGATTATTTTTATATGCAATAAAACTACCTAACCGACAAACAACATTGGACGCTTATTCTGACTCCGATACGAGGCTTTCATCGGCGATTGCAGACATGAAGAAGCTGGACGAAATGCTTACAAATATTCCGAAGCCAAATCCTGTCGCAATACCTGACACGCCTTCCTCAGACGAAATGGCATACATTACTGAATTATTGGCGGCCTATGCAGAGGTGGCTGGCAAGACGGAATTGCAATTGAACGAGCTTGACTCGCTTCCGAAATACAAAAGCGACCTCGAGCGTCGGAGAAAAGACTATTATGCTGCCGAAACGATACGCGAAGGCACAAGAGATTCGTTTGGAGATAAGGAAGAAGTTCAATTTAAAGTGCTCAAGGAAGAAACTTATGAGGGTATCGTTGATAGTTACTCACAAAGCTACACCGACGCGTTCTCTAGATTAACCGGTGTGATGTCGCAAGCGGTACTGGTACCGATAAACAGATGCCTGTTAAGCAAGCTCAATTGGATCAGCGGACGCGAGAAAAAAGGGGTGTGCCATTTCCTCGTTAACGATGGCCAATTAAAGTGGGTGATTGATGATGACTAATGTGTTCAACACGACTTTTGAATTATCGCTCCGCGTTCTATTGACGCTTGACTCGTCAAACAACAGTCCTAGAACGGTTGATATGATAACCGCCTTGGATTTTATTACCGTATATGGAAAAGATTTTGGCATCTCGGACGAAAACTTACACGGAGATAATTCGTATCGGTTCTGCGAGTTAGCGGTTCGTCGTGAATTAATAACCGGTGCACTCAAGTCTCTTGTACTGGACGGATTAGTATCTGTTCAAGCATCCGAGAAGGGCTTTACATACGAGATCAATAGTAAAGGTAAAATCTTCTGTAATGAAATGGAAAGCACCTACGCAAAAGAATACCGTAAGGCGGCCGTAACTGCACAAGCGTTTGTCTCTCGTAACAAACAGAAAGATGTATTGAAGATTATCAATCAACAATCGTTGTTGGCGCTTCAAAGGGGTGAATCGAATGGCTGATTTCTATATTGCAAAGCTGAGAATATCCGGGGACGGAAAAGAAACATCTGTTGTTGACTTCACGGATGGTCTCAATATCGTTTGCGGTCCGTCAAACACTGGCAAAAGTTACATCGTTGAAATCATCGATTTTCTGTTTGGAAGTAGCCGCGTGCCATTCGATAAGACTTTGGGTTATGACACCTTCGAAATGGTGATAAAAACAATACGAGGCACAATCACAGTCCGACGACAGATGGATGCCCGAAAAATCAATGTCAGCAGTTCCGATCGACGAATTGAATCTGGAGATTATGGAACGACTAGCGGCAAGTTAAATGTCAACGAAGACCTGTGGTTCAAACTGATGGGCATTGAGGACAAGCATGAGATTATTAAGAACAAGCTTTTTAAGCGACAACGGCTTACCATGCGCTCAATTCTGCACATGATTTTAGTCAAAGAAGAAAACGTCATCCAGCGTCAGCCTGTTCTAATGCCGAGACAAAACTCCGCATCAACGGCATTTTTAGCCGCCTTATATTTCCTCATAACAGGCGAAGATTTTGATGGAATGAATGCTCAGGTTGATAAGAAAATCAAAGAAGCTCGAAAAAAAGCGGTGATCGATTATATCAATGAACGCTTGTCTGCTTTTTCCGTGCGTAAGAACGAGTTGAGCGAATATCCGGTTGAAGATACATTATCACTCCAAGAAAAAGCGGAGAGCATGCTTGATGAGATTTCATGTATTGAACAACAAATCAGTACAGCGGTTACCCGCAGTAAACAGCTTTTGAAGGAAATCTATGCTCTCGGAGAGCAAGTGACAGAATGCAACACTCTATATGACCGATATCAAGCACTCAAAAGCCAATATGCATCGGACATCAAGCGACTCACCTTTATCGTCGAGGGTGAAATACACAAAAAAAATCTATCGCATCCGCATACCTGTCCCTTTTGTAACGGCCAAATAGCGCCGCGGGAGCAGAAAAGTTATATTGAAGCATCTGCCGCAGAGCTGCAGCGGATTAAATTGCAGTTTAACGATTTGTTACAAGCGGAAATTGATATTGTTGCCGAGCATAAGTCATTGGATGTAAGCCTACAGGCCCTTCTTAAAGAAAAAGACGACGTCGACGCTCTGGTCAACCAAGAGCTGAAGCCAAAGGTAGCAGAACTAAAAACAGCCCTGCAAAATTATCGCAGGGCAATAGAAATACAAAACGAATCCGATCTCATCACCAGCTATGAGACAAATTTGAAGAGTGAGCTATTCGAAAAAATGGCCGAAGACGAGTCTGAATTAGAGTTCAAAATTAAGAGTCACTTTGAACGCACAATTTTGGACGATGTCGATGCCTATCTGACAAGAATCCTTGAAGCATGTAAATTCGATTCTTTCAGTTCCGCCTATTTGTCAATGAGTAGTTTTGATGTAGTGGTAAACGGAAAAGGAAAAGAAACATTTGGAAAAGGGTATCGTGCATTCCTAAACGCGATTGTTGCGATTGCCTTTTTTGAGTACTTGTCTGAAAAAGGCAAATATTCACCGGGACTCTTAACCATTGATTCGCCGATTCTGTCACTAAAAGAAAAAGGAAGCGAACAAGCGTCCGATAGCATGAAATCTGCGCTGTTCAGCTATTTACTTGGGAATCAAAGCGAAGGTCAAATAATTATCATCGAGAATGACATCCCGGCGCTTGATTATGAAAAAGCCAATATAATTCGCTTCACCAAAGACCTTGAACATGGTCGTTACGGGCTATTGGAAAATGTCCAATAAGGAAAAATTGGAGGCAAAGAATATGACCGAGAAACAGAATATCGAAAACTGGATGTCGATGAGTAGCATTACAGAATATCTCGACGTAAGCAGAGAAACGGTATTACAGTGGATAAACAACAGAAACATGCCCGCTCACAAGGTCGGTCGTCTGTGGAAGTTTAAGGCATCCGAAGTAGACGAGTGGATTAGATCTGGCGGTGCGGCCGAAAGCAACAGTGAGACCGTATCGGATGACGCTCCTGCCAAAGATGGCAGAAAGGAAGGTACTATAAAATGACCGACAACCAGAAGAAATTATTGAATATACTCCGGGAGATGTTCCAATTTGACCAGTCAGATCTTGATTTTGGTATTTACCGCATTATGCGAATGAAGCGCGACGAAATCAGTAGATTTGTTGATGAAGAGTTGCCGGCGCAGATTAGCGAAGGCTTGAGCGAGCTTGCCGGTCTGGATACAGCAGCTGAAATTGCCGCAATAGATAAACAGATCGCGGATACAAAAGCCGCACACCTTTCTGAAGCAATAAAAACCGCTGCCGTTGCAGAGCTTGAAGAAAACAAGAAGGCCATTGGCGGAAGCGTCAATGTTGCCGCTGTGGAAGCAGATGTTTATAACCATTTGATGAACTTCTTCTCCCGCTATTACGATGACGGTGATTTTATATCTCAGCGTCGCTATAAGGATGGAGCGTACGCCATTCCCTACGAGGGCGAGGAGGTTAAGCTCCATTGGGCGAATGCCGACCAGTATTATGTAAAAACAAGCGAGTATTTTAAAGATTACACCTTCAAAACGATGTACGGTAAAACTGTCCGTTTCAAGCTCATCGAAGCCGAAACTGATCGGGACAACAACAAATCAAATGAGAAACGCTTCTTCCAGCTTCATACCGATAAGCCGTTTGAGGTTATTGACGGCGTTCTGTACATATACGTTGAATACAAAAACGGCGGCAAGAAAAATCAGGCTGAATGTACAGCAGAGATTGTATCGGCTTTTGTTGCTGTGCAAACTCAGACGGAATACCAGCCGTTTTCCTCAATATTATCAATAGCGGACAATAAGACATCGCTTGAGCGTCAGCTCACCCGCTATACCGCCCGCAACACCTTTGACTACTTCATTCACAAGGACTTAGGCAAATTCCTGCGCCGCGAGCTTGATTTTTATATTAAGAACGATGTTATTTTCCTCGACGACATTGACGAGCAGGATGATGCGAAGACGAAAGAATATCTGACGAAAGCAAAGGTAATCCGTAAAATTGCACGCAAAGTCATCACCTTCCTAGCGCAGATTGAGGATTTTCAGAAAAAGCTGTACCTCAAAAAAAAATTCGTGGTCGAAACGAATTACTGCATCACGATCGACCGTGTGCCGGAGGCATTGTATCCCGAAATCGCCACTAATGAAGCGCAGCGCGAGGAATGGGTGCGTTTATTTGCCATTGACGAGATTGAAAGTACAGATGGCGACCTTGTAAATGCTGCTACACTGGCTTATTCCGTGCCGATGACTGTAGATTTCCTGAAGCAGAATCCGTTCCTTGTATTGGACACTGCTTTTTTCAGTGCGGAATTCAAAGAACGGCTTGTCGACAGCATAGATAATTTGGATGAAAATCTTGACGGACTAATGATTCATAGTGAGAATTCTCAGGCCATCAGTTTGCTACAGAAAAAGTATCGCTCAACAATAGATTATATTTACATTGATCCTCCTTATAATACTGATTCGACACCAATTCTTTACAAAAACGGTTATCGAGATTCGTCGTGGTTGTCACTGATGGATGCTCGTCTTACGGAATCACATAAACTACTCACAGAGCGGGGTATTTATACTGTTGCAATAGATGACACTGAGGCTAATAGGTTAACTCTACTTATGGAACAAGTATTTCCAAATAGCCGAATATCTCCTATAACTGTTGTTCATAACCCAAAAGGGTCCCCAACCAAAGATTTCAATAGAACACATGAGTATGCGATTTTCGCAACAAATGAGAATGTGAAAAATTGCATTGCTCGCATTCTTGAAGAAAATGATACTCCTAGAAAAATGCGACGTTGGGGAGAAAATTCAAAAAGAATAGAGCGGCCTCTCTCGTTTTATCCGATTTATATTAAGAACGGAAAGATAGTTGATGTAGGAGTCGTACCGAAAGAAGATTATCATCCAGTTGGGAAAAATGAGCCTTGTGCTGATGGACGGATAGCAATTTGGCCTATAGACCAAAACGGAGTCGAGCGTCGATGGAATTTTGGTTTAGATACTATAAAAGAGAATTTGGATCGCGTTACAATCATTGAAGACGAGGGCGTTCTCGATTTGTTTGTTACACATGAAATGACAGTTCCAAAAACTGTATGGAAGGGCGGCGAATATGATGCTGGCAATTATGGCAATACACTACTTACAAATATTCTCGGAACAAAATCGTTCGACTTCCCCAAGTCTATTAACACGGTGGTGCGATGTGTTAGGTTAGCAACAGAAGAGAATAAATCTGCTTGTGTAATGGACTTTTTTGCTGGTTCCGGAACAACTGGGCATGCGGTTATTAATCTAAATCGTAGCGATGAGGGAAAACGTAAATATATCCTTGTAGAAATGGGCGAGTATTTTAATACCGTGACAAAACCCCGTATTCAAAAGGTAATCTATTCAATGGACACTGAGGCAAAAAAAGGCTGGAAAGAAGGCAAGCCCGTATCTCGCAAGGGCTCGTCTCACGCCTTCAAATACATCCGTCTTGAATCCTACGAGGATGTGCTGAACAACATTGTCCTTCGCGGCGGCGATTATGATATGTTTGCTGAGGCACGGGAAGGCTATATGCTCTCCTATATGCTTGGTACCGAGGCTGTGGGCAGTGCCAGCTTATTGAATGTTGAAAAGCTGGATAAGCCGTTCAGCTATAAGATGGATATCACGCGCAATCTAGAAAGCTGTGAACGTACCATTGACCTTGTGGAAACCTTTAATTATCTAATTGGGCTTACGATCAAAAAAAGCCACATTCTTGTCTCATACGACGCTAATTTTGTCACTGGAGAATACGGCGCTGTGTCGGCTTCTCTAAAAGCCGGAGATTCCTACAAATTTAAGGCGGTCGAAGGCACGGTGCCGAGCGGCGACAAGACGCTCGTGCTGTGGCGCGAAATGACCGGCGACATCGAAAAGGATAACGCCGCGCTCGACGCCTACTTCCTTTCGCTTCCGAATGCACGGAGCTTCAGACGGGTATATGTCAATTGCGACAACAACCTTTTGAATCTGCGTGGCAACGGCGAGAGCTGGCAGGTCATCCTCATCGATGAGGAAATGAAAAAGCGTATGTTCGAGGACGCAGAATAAGGAGGCGGCACAATGCCAAGAAGAACGACGGCTAACGAGCCGCAACTAAAATTCTATCAAAAGCTCATATTGAACCGTTACCTGCTGGCGCAGTTCGGCGTTTCAGACTTGCACGAGCTTTCCGTGAACATGAAAAAACCGTCGTTGGAAGAAATCGATGGTGAAGGTATCACGGGCTTTTATAAGCAACTGATAACACAATTCGGTGTTAAATGCGCGATAAGCGAGGATACACTCGCCCGCTATGACCTGAACATAGTTTCTCATATGCGTAAAATCAACGAGAGACGATTCGACCCACTGGTGTTGAAATATTTTCAGTATCTCTCGCTGCTTTTTGTCGAATATTACCTCGACGAATACTTTAACAACCGTCAAGGTTTGATTGATGGCTTGAACGCCTATGTTTCCGATTTTAATGCCCAGTATCCAAATGATGTCTATGAGTCTTATGTGGAGAGCGATCTCAATAAAATTGCTGTGTGGAACGCCACAGGTAGCGGCAAGACGCTCATCATGCACGTCAATTATCATCAGTACCTGCATTACTCCGGTGGAAGACTGCCGGACGATGCTTCATACATTTTACTTACGCCCAAGGAAGGTTTGTCACTTCAACATATCGAGGACTATGCGGAATCTGGCATTTCTGCGAGGATTTATGATAAGTCAGCCAGTCGCTGGACGCAAAGTCCTAATGATATCAGTGTGCTTGAAAACACGAAGTTGGGCGACAAAGACCAGGACGCCGTTGTATCCGTCAAGCGTTTTGGAAGTCGTAACGTCGTATTTGTGGATGAAGGTCATCGTGGTTCCTCCTCCGGCAAGGAGGGTAAATGGCAAAAATACAGGGACGAATTATGCTCTGATGGCTTTTCCTTCGAGTATTCGGCAACCTTCGGTCAAGCAATAGCATCGTCCAGTGACAAATCACTCGCTGAACGCTACGCCAAGTGCATCATTTTCGATTACTCTTATAAGTATTTCTATGGAGACGGCTACGGTAAGGACTACAACATTATCAACCTGCCGGACGATAGCAACGAAATGAAACGCAATGTGTATCTCACTGCTTGCCTAATGTCCTATTATCAGCAGAAAAAGCTCTATCTGGCACAGGAAAATGAATACGGACCGTTCAATATCGAAAATCCGCTGTTCGTCTTTGTTGGAGCAAGCGTTAATGCCGTGCGCACCGAACGCGGACGCAAGGTTTCTGATGTTGTAGATATTCTGCTGTTCTTCCGAGACTTCGTTACGAACATAGCGGTTTCCACAGTAAATATTGAACGTGTCATTTCCGGCAATACAGGGCTGCTTGACAGCAAGAACAGGGATATTTTTAGAAACAATTTCCCGTATCTGACGGGAGTGGGCATGTCTCCGACAGCCATGTATGCGGATGTCCTGAAAACCGTATTCAACTGTGCTTCGGTCGGTGCTACCTTCCACATTGAAAATCTTAGAGGCATTAGCGGCGAAATCCGACTGCGTCTTGGTGAAAACGAACCGTTTGGTGTTATAAACGTCGGTGATGATTCGGCTTTACTCGGATTGTGTGCAGATAACGGCTTCAATACAGATTCCATCAATTTTTCCGATTCGCTATTCCAAGGCATAACAAAGCCACATTCGACCATTAATTTGCTCATCGGTTCCAAGAAATTCACGGAGGGATGGAACTGCTGGCGCGTTTCTACAATGGGACTGATGAATGTCGGTCGCAGCGAAGGAAGTGAAATCATTCAGCTCTTCGGGCGCGGCGTTCGTTTGAAAGGCTGCAAAATGTCGCTTAAGCGGAGCAGCTTCTATAAGAAGGACTATCCTGAGACTGTTGTCCCGAAACACATCGGTATTTTAGAAACTCTCAACATATTCGGTGTCCGGGCAGACTATATGAGGCAGTTTAAGGAGTTCCTCGAAAATGAGGGAGTGCCCAGTGAAAAAGGACAGCCGCTTGTACTAAAAATGCCTGTGATACGGAACAAAGAGTTCAAAAAGAGCGGGCTTTATTCCCTACGCGTAAAAGGCGGTGCGGAGTTCAAAAAAGCTGCCGCAAAGCCGCTATTGCAATTTAAAAGCGGACTACCTGTGGTTACGCTTGACTGTTATTCAAAGGTACAGTTTGAGTCCTCGCAGACACGCAGTGCGGCCGAGGTCACAAAGAATGAAGCCGTGCTTCGTCCTGAGCATCTTGTATTTTTGGACTATGAGGCGATTTACTCTGAGCTACAGAGATACAAGACCGAAAAAGCGCGTCACAATGTGAATATACCCCGGCAAGCTGTAAAGGAATTACTTCAAAATAATCAATGGTACAAGCTGCTCATTCCGGAGGACGAGCTCGTTGTGAGCAGTTTTGAGGATTACAAACGGTTTGAAAAAATAGCTATTGCTTTACTTACAAAGTATTTCGACAAGTTTTATTACGCGGAACAAAATCGCTGGGAATCTCAGGTGGTCGGATATGACCTCGTGCCAATGCAAGATGATAACGAAAACTTCTTGAACGAAGAAAAAGACGAATACAGCATCAGCATCGATGACACCAGCGAAAACGAAACCTCAATAGTGTGGCTTCGAAAGGTTATTGAGGAAGTTGAAAAGGCGAAGAAAGAAAAAAGACTGCCTAATTTCGCTATCCCTCGCCAAGGCGATATCGAAGCAATCAGCGTTACGTCGCATCTGTACAATCCGCTTCTGTATCTGGCTAAGGGAAATGTGGAAATAGGAATATCCCCTGTCGCGCTGAACGAGGACGAGTTAAAATTTGTTAAGGCGCTCCATAAGCACATCTCCAACAATGTCACATACTTTGCAGATAAAGAACTGTACCTCATCCGCAATCGTAGCAAAAAAGGCATCGGATTTTTTGACGACGCAGGATTTTATCCAGACTTCATTCTGTGGCTAATTGCCGATGATAAGCAATTCATTACATTCATTGATCCGCACGGCATGGGTAGAGAATCAATATCCTCTAGCAAAGTCGGACTGCATAATCGTTTGAAAACTGACATTGAGAATAAGCTGACGGTACCCTCCGTTGCATTGAGCTCCTTCATTCTCTCTCCTACAAAGTATGCGGACTTACCGGATCATAGAGCCTCCATCGAGGAATGGAATAAAAATCACGTGTTGTTTATGGATGATTCGAACTACATCAAGCATCTAATGGAGGCGATTACAGAATAAAACTAATATTTCGATGATGTTGTTTGCCATCGAATTCACTTGATTTCAAGCCTTTTGAATCTCCAATACGAAAATGACTATATCATTTTGTATCAAAGACGGCGAGAACATATAGTAGATGATAGCCTCTGAAGGAGTAAATTCCCTCAGAGGTTTTTTTTAATCTTTCTTATAAAACAGGGTCTCATAGCCGTCGGCTCTAAGTGCCAAACCTTTGATCCAAGGTGGTGTTCTTCCCATCTGTTCACAAACGGCTTCAAGGGAAACACCCATGCTAGATTCGATAATTAGCTCGTCATGGACATGTCCACAGATAAAGCAGTTTCGGAGTGAATTCATGGCGTAGGCCAGAATATCTCTGCTTATGGCTTGAACGATATTTTCAACGAATTTCGGACCATAGCTTTCGATGCGTTCCCACTTTTTCGTGTTGCCGGTCCCTTCGTAGGTAACCGACTCGCCACCGAATTGGTTCGGTTCGATCTTGGGCTTCACATATGAAAGCCTTCTGCCGGAAGGAAGCTCGATAAAAAGCATTCCTTTCTGGTAGTAAAATTTAATGCTATGCGTTTTGGTATGTGTTCGTAAGCGAACGGCCTCTCTAACGGTCCTATCAACATCCCACCAAAGCTTCGTGATGTTGGGGTTCGAAGATCTCCAAGAATCAACCAGTGGCTGCAGTTCGTCTTCATTAAGGCCCATTTCCAGTGCACCCATAGCCTTGAGGGCACCTGTACTGCCGCCATAACCAAGCGCCAATTCTGCGATTTTTCCCTTTTGACGAAGGTAGCTGTTCACACTATGCTTCTCAACCGGTACGTGGAACATAGCAGAAGCAGAAGCGCAGTAGATATCACCATCGCTTTCAAATACATCTAGTCGCCACTTTTCCCCGGCTAAAAAAGATAGAACTCTAGCCTCGATCGCACTGAAGTCGCACACAATAAATTTGTGTCCTGGCTTAGGAATAAAAGCAGTGCGGATAAGCTGAGAGAGGGTATCCGGTACATCTTCGTAGAGTAGTTTCACGGCATCATAATCCCCGAACTTAACAAGGGACCGTGCATCTTCTAAATCAGGGAGATGGTTCTGAGGAAGGTTTTGTAATTGTATATGCCTGCCTGCCCAGCGACCAGATCGGGAAGCACCATAATATTGGAACATTCCGCGCGCCCTGCCATCTAGGCAGACCGTGTTCTGCATGGCCTGATATTTTTTGATGCTGCTTTTTGCAAGCTGCTGGCGCAGTAGAAGCACGTCACGTTGATCATCTGGTACCGTCTTTATTAGGGCTGCGACATTCTTTTTGCCAAGGGACTCGGTTTCTATTCCGCTATCAGAAAGCCACTGTTTTACCTGTACAACGCTGTTTGGATTATCAAGGTGGGTAAGCTCTTTCATGGCAGCAGTGAGTTCTTCTTTAGATTTCTCATCGATGAGAATGGCATTTTTAACGACACCCATATCAAGCAGAATGCCTCTATCGTTAATCTCCTGATCTAAATGGTACTCATCCCAAACAAATTCAGGTACCTGATAGCTTTCTAAGCGCTTCTTCAGTGCCTGTTCCACTTCGACATCGCGGATATTGTATTTCTTAAATAAAGACCATTTGGCGATATCGTGTTCAGGCAGGTTTCGAGTACGGCCACCATTGACGTTGGTAGGCTTACACGGAACACAGAAGTAGCGAATGAGGTCTTTGCCTTCTTTTAGCTTTTGCTCGCCGAGTTTCAGAACGGCACCTACACCATCAAGCGAAAACGGTAAGCCCATATAGGCAGACCATATCATGCTGCAGCGCCACGAAGATGGATCAAGATACGCTCCAACCGTATCCTCCGGGATACTGTAACTACGAAACTTATCTGGGTGGTGCCTGCGAAGCCAATAGGATAAACAGATACGCTCAAAGGAAACGTTAAAGGCCCATTTTGTTATGCTGTCGTCGGTTAGTGCATTTACGATCTCTTCCGGGATTTTTTCACCTAAGGCCAGATCGACAATGTGTACCTTGCCACCGTTAATGGCGTAGGCAAACAGGAGTATTTCAAAGCTCGGGGATTCTGCATAACGATAAACACCGCATTTGCCAAGATCTGCGTCTGAGTAGGTTTCCAGGTCAAGAGACAAAGTTTTTATAGCTTCCATAACATCCTCCTTTCAAAAAAAAATAAGGGCGGCAGCAGGAGTGCCACCGCCCAAGCGATTAAAACTTATCGAGTGGATCAAAGTTCTTCTTCGCTTTTTTGTATTTCTTGATCCAGTCCATGATTTCAGTTACGACCCAGAACAGAGCTCCGACGATAAACACGGCGTACAAAATCATAAATTCAATTACAAGAATAGTTTCCATATGATTTACCTCATTTCTTTGATTTGCTTAGGTGGTAGGGGTTTCCTACCACCCGGATTGACGTTACCTGTTAGGAAAGAAAATCGTCATCATCCTCAGTGGCAAAGTCATCTTCAGCGTTTGATTTACCGCCAAGAGGCTCGCCATCACGGATCTTCTGAAGGTTATTAAGGGAACAAGCAATGCCTTTATTTCCATTGGTGTTGAAAGCGTAGAAGTTAACGCTGGCACGACCATATACACCGGAATAAATCTCAGAGCGCTTGAGTATAGGCAGACGGTCTGCATCTACGATGCCAGGAGCAGAGCCGTTGTTGGCATTTATAAAATACGCGTTTGCGTAAACAGGATCATCAGAACGTTCCGCATCACCATCACGAAGCGGAGTCTTAAGAGTCGCAAGAGATGGTACAGTACGACCATTGCCTTTGAGCTTGCTTTCTCCTTCATGGTAGGCTGCTTCTATTGCTGCTTTAATCTTCTCAATGGTCTTGGTGTCGGACTTAGGGATAATGAGAGATACACTATACTTGGGGATGCCGCCATTAATGGATTTAGGCTCCCACGCATTCACATAGCTCCAGCGAGTATCAGGGCCAGTCACTACTTTTAATGGATTAACTGTCTTTGTCATGATTAATTTCCTCCTTGATTTTCATCAAAATCTTCATATGCTGAGTTAAATTCAGGCCTCTTGTCATCAGCGGTAACAAGGACCGGTTTTCCAGGCGGCTTATAGGTTAGGCCACCGAGAATATCTTCAAATGCCTTTTTGCCGAGAAGTGCTGTCATAGCAGTTATGCCGAGTAACTTCTTCTCGTATGGGTCTTTACCGGCTGCAATAACAAGATCAGCAGCGGCAGTTTCGTCTGTGTATTTCCTGTTGGACCGACCGGCAACTAATTTGAAACCTTCAAACTTGGTACCGTTTAGCGCTTCCTTCAATGCATATTCCTTGACATCGCTTACCCAGGAAACCAGTTCATCTGCTTTAGTAAGGATCGCTGCGATCTCATCGTGATCAAGCGTGGCCGGTACCTCAAAGTCGTACTTTGCAAGCTCCAGGTTGTATTCGGCACGCTTCCTACAAGTTGCTTTGGCCTTACAGAACTGACAATGCTCGCCCGCTTTGTATTCGCCCTCGCCCTTGCTGGCAAGCTCAGCAGTAGGAGATAAGACGTCCTCAGCCCACTGGATGAGTTCACTCTTTGAGATGCTATACTCGCTAATGTTTTCTCTACGCGGCTGATAGATGACCAGACGGACATTGTCGATGTCGTAGATCCCATCGAACAGTGCCAAGCCGCCAAGCGCATAGCAGAACATTTGCGGATTTCTTTCCGATGAAACCTTGATTCCAAGTCCGTATTTATAGTCAATTACGGTAAGGGTGCCATCTGCGATAATCAGGCAGTCCACATGACCATAGCCTTCTGGGACATACCTTGAGAAATCGAGCTTCTGCTCAATAAGTACCTGAGGATCGACGCAGGTCTCTTTTGCTTTCTCAACTTGTTCTAATACAAAGACCGCATAATTTTCTGCGTGATCGTTCATTTCCTCATCGTAGAAGCTTATGGGTGCTGTTAGAGCAGAACGCTTTTGCGATGGTGCATTATTACTTCCCAAAGAACTACGGAAAGAAAAAGAGAGGAGACAAATAGTTATGAAGATTCATTATTTTCAAAGATATCATGCGAAAGAAAATGTTGCTACAGCAAATACAATGTTGTTGTTGTCCCGGCTGTATCAATATTCTTCGGATAAGTTTTTTCGTTTCTTGAAGTCGGAGTTCTTCTCTGATTCCTTTGAGCCAGAAATCGTATTTAATTTACAGGAGAAAAGTGTTGATAGCATTCCTGATGCGACCATCACACAGGAGAGCTTTAAGATCGTTGTTGAAACAAAAATGTCTGATTGGTTTTATTCAGATCAGCTTATGCGGCATTTGAATTCTTTCAGTGATGAAAAGTACAAGGTAATGATTACACTGGCACCTGAACTAATGGAAGAAGACAAAAAGAACATTTTTGAGCAACAGTTGAGGAAGTATAACGCTACTCAAACTAGTCATGTTATTCACATCAATACAACATTTGAAGGTATAGCAAATGCAATACAGGAAGTAATTGATGATAGGGATTATGAAATGCAGGAGGTTTTGGATGATTATCTGAATTACTGCTATAACGATGGACTCATCACGGTTTCAGATTCGTGGAAATTTATGAGGATGCAGTTGGCAGGGGCCACTCTTGATTTTAACGTAAGTGAAGATATTTACTATGACAATGTTGAGCGTGGTTTTAGGGCTCATGACTATTTAAGTCTATATAAAAACAAAAGTGTGCGTGCAGTGGGCAAGATTTGCGCACGTATTGTAGCAGTTGAAACTGAGGAAGGTATGCAATATGAGGCAGAGTATGGTGAGC
>PPYE01256514.1_pt1 | contig 52067 bp, 41 predicted proteins | sample 1559881 | NCBI WGS metagenome assembly PPYE01 (sample SAMN08240022, study PRJNA423297) | Human gut metagenome, whole genome shotgun sequencing project.
TTACAGCACCCAGTTCAGTTACCTGACCTTTTTCAAAACCTTCCAAACCTGGTTTGGTTTCTTCTGCGAACAGTACATCATAAGACGGATTGTGGATGATTTCCTTCACGTCTTTGATACCGTACTTGCTTAAATCTAAATTTGCCATTTCTTTTAATGATTTAAAATTTTGGTATTTGGTTTATTAATCTCTTGCTAATATCTTTTTACCTTCTCTTTTCAAGGGGAAATTGGTATGAATTGGGTTATGTTCCAAACAGCCCCTTGTTTTTCGCGTACAAAAGTAGTATTTTCTTTCGAAACAAACACCTGATTAGAGAAATTTTTCTTTAATGAGAAGTCTTTTATAACTCCGTAACAATATCTGCAAACTGAATGTTGCAAATTGCACAAGAAATCGTTTACTTTGCGCATATAAATTCAAATTACATCATGAAAATTATCAATTTTGCCGAGACAAACTCCATCCTGAACCAGTATGTTGCCGAGATCCGGGATGTACAAGTACAAAGCGACCGCCTTCGCTTCCGTCGAAACATTGAACGCATCGGGGAAATTATGGCGTATGAAATGAGTAAGGACTTTGCTTATTCTTTGAAGAATATCCAGACTCCGTTGGGGATAGCACCTGTGCAGGCCCCGGATAATCAGCTGGTATTAAGTACCATTTTGCGTGCCGGATTACCTTTTCATCAAGGTTTTCTAAGCTACTTTGATGGTGCGGAAAATGCTTTTGTTTCTGCTTACCGAAAGTATAAGGATACGCTGAAGTTTGATATTCATATTGAGTACATCGCTTCACCACGCATCGATGGAAAGACACTGATTATTACGGACCCTATGCTGGCAACAGGTAGTAGCATGGAACTGAGCTATCAGGCTATGCTGACGAAAGGGCACCCGTCGGAGATACATGTCGCTTCCATTATTGCCAGCCGTCAGGCTGTAGAACACATTGCTGCAACATTTCCTGAAGACAAGACTACAATATGGTGTGCTGCCATCGACCCGGAGATAAACGAACATTCATATATCGTTCCGGGGTTGGGAGATGCAGGTGATTTGGCTTTCGGCGAAAAAGAATAGATATTATCAAGCTGCTTACTGCCAATCTTCAGAAATTGGTGGTAAGCAGAATGGATAAAACAAATAAAATCGAAATTAGATATCCCGCAGATAGTTTTCCAGTGTAACATCTTGTCCGAGTTGCATCTTCTTACGGATTCTGTATCGACTTGTATTTATAGTTTCAGGTAAAACGGAAAGCATTTGTGCAATTTGTTTTGTTTCCATACCAGTGCGTACATATGCACATAAACGTAGTTCATTTTCTGATAAATTGGGATGAATGGAATATAGTTTCTTAAAAAAATCGGGGTGTACTTCTTCAAAATGATGTTTGAAAAACATCCATTCGTCTTCTGTATCCAAGTGCGATTTAATTTGTTGTTTTAGCGTTCTTCCTCCTAGCGTAGACAGTTCTTTACTACCTTCCAGTTCCTCTATTTGCTTTAATAAACCTTTTAGAACCCGATTCTTTTCAATAGAGATCATGGAGTTGGACGTCAATTCCCTATTTTTTAGATCTAACTCCAGATGATATTTTTCATTTTGTAATTGTTGGCGTTGAAGACGTTCGTTTAGTTCTCGATTTTCTGCTTCTTTCAGTTGCTTGGCGATCTTTTCCTTCTTTTTTGACAACCAGAATATATAACCAATAATGCAGCAAATCATTAAACCTATTAAGAAGCTGGCTATAGTCAATTTTTTATGGAGTTCGATACGCTCGGAAGCTTCATGCAATTCATTCTCATATTGTTCAATTGCCATTTTCATTTCATACTGATTGATTTCATTTGATTTGGCATACCCGGTTGTTTCTTCTTTGTATTGCAAATACTGTTTTAGGTACTGATAAGCACTGTCGGGTAAGTTTTTCCTATCATATATTTCTGCAAGGCCATATAAAGTGTGAATGGCTGAAAAGGCATCCTTGTTGGCCTCGGCAGAATGGCGTGCTTTTTGAAAATAAAAAAGGGCAGAATCTTTTTCATTCTTATAAATATATAATGCTCCCATATTAATGAGAGTATAAGTTTGTGATGTCTTATTTGTGATTTTCTGAGCGGTTTTATATGCTTCGCGCGCGTACTTCTCTTTATCAGGTAGAGTTTGCGAAACAAAATAGAGTGAGGTCAGCACATCGGTTCTGAAAGGAAGGTCTTCTTGCGCTATTCTCTCATCAAGTAAAGCAGTCAATATCTCTATGCCTTTTTGTGGATGTCCAAGATGATATTGACTAATTCCTATATTGTGTCGATTCTTAATTTCATCATCAATGAATCCACCTTTCTTGAATATTTCGTCGGCTTGCAGATAATATTTATATCCTTCTTGGTATTCTCCTATTCTTCTCATAATCGAACCTATATTGACATATGTATAACCAAGACTATATAAATCATTTATGGATTTAAAGTAATTTTCTTGTCTCTTAAATGTGCGATAAGCTTGTGGGTATTTGTTATGTTTTGCCAAAAGCATTCCCTTAACGAAGAAAATACGGGCGTGATCATAAGTGTAATTAACGGAATCCACTTTTTCTAATGCTTCTTCTATAAGGGTTTCTGTTTCTTCTGTATTTGTTTCAAATTTCAGCCAGGCATCCCAATATAAGGCACGCGCTTGCAGGTTTCTATTGTTTTTTAGATTTGCTATCTGGTACATGCGAGTGATAAGTGGATAAAACTGCCTTCGTTCATTATTTTTATAGTCCACCAGCTCAAGTTGCTTTCCTAAAGAGTCAAAAGAAGCATCGATAGGTTTCCATCGATATGAATTACTTCCTAAAACAGAATGTTGTAATAAGAATATACATAAATATATTAAAAATGCATTTTTCATGCTACAAAGATAACAAAAAAGGGTTTTGTACATCATTTGTCTATTCGGTTTTTTTCGATGAAATGGGGTCTTCCATTAATTTTGCCTATTATTGTTTAACGATCTCAAAGGAGTATTCTCTCTTTGGGAATAAAATGATTGCTTATGGGAAATATTACTTTTAAAATGTTTTTTCTGCTGACTGCATTGTTGGGTTACAACTTTGCTATGGCGCAGACGGGGGCTCCTCATACTCTAAGAGGAGAAAGTCAGGTTGCAAGTGTATCATTGAATTGGAAAAGTCCAGCCGAGGCTAAAACAATGCAATGGCATAATGATACACCTTATAACGGTGTGAGCGGAGTAAGCTTGAATGGGGAGATTCCTGTTCTTTATATTGCTAACCGTTTTGATAAGGATGATCTTAAAGAATATAAAGGTTCAGTAATTGATGCCATCTCATTTTGTAATTACAGTGCAGTGCTTGAGGTTAGTCTTTTGTTGTATGAGAATGATAAAGTAGTACGTGAACAGAAGGTGAATCTTGAGAATCTGAAACTGAAAGAAATGCAGACTATCAAGTTGGACGAACCTTATACTGTGCGTGACGATGTAGAATTGACTGTAGCTGCTAAATTTGTTCATGGTACGAATCTTACTTTTGTTGGCATTATGGACCGCGTACCAGGTGTTACGGGCAAGGGTGACTTATATTCGTATGATGGAAAGAATTGGAAAAACGTGGTGAAAGGTAATTTCCTGGTATCTGCTCATATTGATATACCTGCTGCAGGAGAACCTGACGGATATAATGTATATCGTGGCGATACTAAAGTAAATACAGCTTTGCTGACGGAAAAAACTGCCTTGTTGAAGGACGAACCTAAGGGTACTTATGATTACTGTGTGTCGGCTGTTTATGGTGAAAAGGAAGAAAAGTCATTCCCTTTGTCATTGACCAATATTCCTGTAGAGGATGCCCGCCCAATTGCAGTGGACGTAAGAGCTGCGGTTAATGGTTTGAATGCGACGTTGAGTTGGAAATCTCCAATTCTTGCTGATAAAACATTGACTTGGAGTAATGGGGAAAAAGGTAAGGCCATGGGAGGAACTTCCGGTATAGTGCGTAAAATATGGGCAGTAAATGCATTTTCCAGCGATGAATTGGCTTCTTATGCTGATCATAAAATTACAGCCATTAATGTTATGCTGAATTCTGCAGTAACGGAAATGCGTTTGGTGATTCTTGAGAATAGTAAAATTGTATATTCTCAGCAGGTGTCAGCTGAAGAAATTGCTGCACTGGAAGTGCATAAATGGGCTAAAATGGCTTTAACAACTCCGTACGTTATTGATCCGAGTGCAGAATTGTCTTATGGTTATTATGTGGTTCATGCAGCAGATCTTTTCCCTGGGTTGTTGGATAGTGGACCGGCTATTTCCGGTGCATGCTTTATTTCAACTTCTACGGCAAAATCTGATTTTGATACTACAGTGCCCAGTTGGACTAATATTGAGGCAGCAGCTAATGCAAACTGGATGCTAAGTGCTGATGTGGAAGCTCAGAGTGAGATTAAGACTCCGGTAGTGAAAGACTATACCGTATATCGTGATGGCGTGGAAGTCAAATCCGGAATAACAGGTTTAACTTATACGGAGGAATTAGCTCCAGGTACATATACTTATACAGTTGTGGCAAATTATACAGATGGTCTTTCTTCAAAGGCTTCCGCTTCTGCTACAGCTACAGTTGAATTGCCGGCTGAATATGTACGTCCTACCTTTACCGAAACTGATTTCGATAAAGGAAAGTTATCTTTGAAATGGGATGTATATACGGATTTGCCTATGGAATTGAAACATTATGGTGAACCCAAATATAAATGGGGCATGACCAATGATGGAAAAGATGTGGATCTTTATGTCGGAGCACAATTTACCAAAGAAGAGTTGGCTCTTTATGCAGATTATGAGATAACAGGTGTTAATCTGTACTTAACGGATGATGTTAAGGAACTGAAAGTTGTGTTGTGCTCTGCCAATAAGAAAATCTTAGCTTCTAAGACTGCTACTTCTATTAAAACAGGTGAAATGTTTAGTGTTGCATTCGATGAGCCGGTAGCTGTACCTGTAGGAAGTTCTATTTATGTGGGATACTTTGTTCTGTTTGCTGATGGAAAAGAACCTATTGCTGCTGATGCCGGTCCACGTGTGACTGGAGGTGATATGCTTAGTTTGGATGGAACAACTTGGGTTGCTTACAGCCGGATCGATGCAGAATTTAATAGTAACTTTGTAGTAGGAGCACAGGTACGTTTGAAAGGTTCACAAAAGGCTGCTACGACTACACTTAGAAAGACAGCACCTGTTAATAATCAAATGGTTCCGCTTGAAAGAATGTCAGGCAGATCATTCTCTGACTTGAAATCGGCAACAGCCTTTGGGGTAAATGGTGTTGTTGCGACTCGTGCAACTGATAATAAGCCTACTATAAAGAACTTCCGTGTTTATTGTAACGGTTCATTGGCTACTGAAACAGAAGATCCGGAGTATACTGCAACGTTGAACTACGGTAAGTATGAATATGCTGTATCCGCTGTTTATACAAATGGATGGGAATCCGCTCTTTCTGATACTTATACTGTTGAATACAAGCAACCTAATCTTGCACCTGCTCCTTACGGTTTGAGTGGTACATTGGAGAATAAGAATCTGACTTTGACATGGCAATCGCCTGAAGCTGCTAATGAAATGAACTATCAAGATAAGACATCCGGTAGTAAAGCAATTGGATTGACTAGGAGTAGCGGGGTATATGGATACTTTGTAATTGCTTATGATGCTGATGATTTGGTTGATCAGGTAGGTAAATATATAACTCACATTAAATATAGTTTGAGTGATGTTTATTTGCAGACTTCTGCCATAGCTGTCTTTTATGATCGTAATTTAGTTTATGAACAAGAAGTTGATGTGAAGACTCTGGTAGCAGGAGAAAATGTTGTTCGTTTGGATAAACCGGTAGTAATTCCGGCTGGTCATGAAGTTTGTGTAGGATATTATGTTAGCCACATTAATGGAGTGAAGCCCAATATGACAGATGAAGGACCGGCAGTGGATGGAAAAGGTAATCTGATTACTACCGATGGAACTACTTGGAGAACGTTGAAGTCTATGAATAAGGATTTGGATTACAACTGGCGAATTTCCGCAGTTCTGCAGGATGCCGATAAGCAAGCTGTTACTCGTGCAGAAGAACCTGCTACAACTTATAATCTTTACATTGACGGTACACTCTTGAAAGAAGGTATTCAAGCTACCAATTATACAGTTGAAAATGCAGCAGACGGCTCATATACAGTAACTGCGGTGGTTGGCGGTGTAGAAACGGCTGCATCTAATGCTGTTATTGTAGGTGTACCGACAAGTATTGATAAAGTAGAAGATGGCAGTGTGAAAGCATATTATGACAGCCAACTTCAGAAAGTAGTATTACCAGAGGTGGGAACTGCTTATATCTATTCTGTTAGTGGTACTCTGATAAAGCAAGTTATGAATGTTGAGTTTGTAGATATGTCGGACTTGCCGGCTGGAGTATATGTTGTACGAGGGGTACTTACCAGTGGAGAACAAATGATTAAAGTCCTTAAATAAGAATGTTAATAGATTGACAATGGAGGTTGAATAAGTCTTCCTCTCTAATGATTAAAAGTTCTCTCTACTCTTTGGGTATGAGGGAACTTTTTTTGTTATACGTTGGGAGAAGAATTTTAGTCATTCTTTCCGTAATTGCGCTTTATAATAGTGGCCTGAAAAGCTTTTTTATCGGCCAGTAGCAGATCTTCATCATCAAAGGCACGAAGGCTGTACCAAAAAAGAATATCTCCCGTACCACTCAGAACGCCAAATAATCCCAGAAAGAATATGTTGGCTTCTCTTGTACAGAATCCATGGATTGCAGGCATCACTCCCAATAAGATGCCCGGTAATAATAAGGATACCCGATAGAACTTCAATGGGATTGGACGGGTTGGGGTAAACCCTATGCTATGCTGATGAGGAGTATCTGAAAGAGGCTTTAAGTAACCTGATAGACAATGCGGTGAAATACTCTAAGGATACGATAGATATACAGATTACTTCCTGCCTTTCCGGACAGTATACTCAGATCAAGGTGCGGGATAATGGTATCGGTATTCCGCTTGCGGCTCAACGGATTGTATTTGATAAGTTTGAACGCGTAATTACCCGGAATGAGGATGCGAAGAAGAAAGTATCCGGCTTCGGCTTGGGGCTGAACTATGTGATGAATGTGGCTCGTGAACATGGAGGATACGTCAGTGTGGAGAGTGTGGAAGGAAAATATAGCGAATTTACGGTTTCTTTGCCATTGCCGGTGGAGAACGAGGAATGACGTGGCCTGACCTGTCCGCTTTTCGATAGGCAAGCCGGACCACGTTTTTTTAATTGTTATTCTACAGGCGGCACATCCAGAATACTGCCATATCGATGGTATTCGAAGGAGATGCTTTGTTCTTTAATATAATGTATCAACTCTACACGTCCGTTTTTCACAGGTTTTGCCGTGGCAATGTATTTGTTTCTACGGGCTGCCTCTTCATACATTTCCATCGGAATATCAGCGCCACAAGTGCGGATACGTTCATAGCTCCTCATTGTTTTGAGGAATTCATCCAATGTTTCTTTCTTTAGTGTACAGTCGGTAGATGATAATGCAGTCGTGCGATCATCATTCGGGTCAAAGCTGATAGTCAGTGGTGTGTGGCAGAGCTTTGTGGCAAGTGCAATCATTTCCGCTTCTTCGTTACTATCTCCCGGGAAAAGGCGGAGTACCATATTCTTTAATGGCAGATAACGGAATGCATTCTGTTCGCCATATAACTTATTGATATCCCGTGCATGCGCAAATTCTTCTTCATAAGCATGAGGATAACTTTGCTTATAATCCGTATTACTTTCCGGTTTGTCGGTAATCTTCACAAGGCAGGCACAATAGTTCGGTCCGCCTGCTTTTACACCACCACCGAAAGCAGATAGTTTCATTCCACCGAAAGGTTGGCGGTTGACAATAGCACCTGTGATACCACGATTGATATAAAGATTACCTGCCAGAATGGAGTCCTTCCAGAGTTTTTGTTCGTTTTCATCCAGGCTTTGCAGACCGGAAGTCAAACCGTAGTCCAGGCTGTTCACCAACTCTATTCCCTGTTGAAGATTGTCAATACAAGCCACACTTAACATGGGACCGAACAATTCGGTACGGAATGAATAACTGCCCGGTTTTACTCCCCACTTCACGGTAGGGGCGAGGATGTATTGCTTCTCGTCAATAAACTTAGGTGGAACCAGCCAGGACTCGCCGGGTTTCAGTGTAAGGGCTTGCAATAACTTGTCGTTCCGGTTGGTAATCATGGGGCCTACTACGTTACCAGCTTCCCATACACTGCCTACTTTTATACTGGTGGCGGCATCCTTCAGCTTATCCTGGAAGTTCTTGTCTTCGTATACAGAGCGTTCTACAAGCAGTAGGGAACATGCTGAGCACTTTTGTCCGGCATTTCCGAAAGCAGAAGTAACGATATTCATGATGGCATGATCACGGTCGCCCGAGGCTGTGAGGATAATAGCATTTTTTCCACCGGTTTCGGCAGAAAGTGGGGTAGACGGGTTGGTACGTGCAATGCTTTGGGCTGTATCCGTACCTCCTGTCAGGATGATATGCTTGATAGCCGGAGCTGTGGTCAATTCTTTCAGTGCTTCACGGTCGGTTATAATGACTTGCAATGCTTCTTTGGGCACTCCTGCATCCCAGAAAGCCTTGGCAAATAGCCATGCTACGGGAGCAGCTACTGTTGCGGGTTTCAGTATCACGGTATTGCCACCGGCCAATCCGGCTACAATGCCGCCGATAGGAATGGCACATGGGAAGTTCCACGGCGAAATGACGAGGATTGTTCCTTTGGAGGTGATGTCCACATCATGCAGTGCGGCGAATTTTTTCATTGTTGTGGTATAGAAGCGGGCGTAGTCGATACCTTCGGATACCTCTACATCTCCTTCTACCACTGTTTTACCTGTTACAGCACACATGCTGCCTATCAGGTCTCCGCGCATATCACCCAGGCGATTGGCTGCTTCGAACATGATTCTATGACGTTCCTCTAAGGTAGTGTTCCGCCAGCCTGTGGGATCTTTCTCTGCAATGCCGATGATTTGCTTTATTTGTTCCGTATTGGCTTGCGACATTTCGCAAATACATACTTCATCATTCTGGCAGCGGTCCATGTACTTATGGCGTTTTTCACAGATGATGTCTTCGGTTCCTATTTGCAGAGGAATGATTTCCGGAGTATCGGCGGAAGACTTTTTCCATTTGGCAAAGATCTTTCGTACCCATTTCTGGTTTTGAGGCAGATCAAAATCCGTATCCGGTTCGTTTTTCATCACGTCGGATGGGGGGACGGGAGAATACGGTAAAAGCCTGTTCTGCGTGCGCGTAGGAATATGAGAAACGCTATCTTTCTTGTGATATGCTTCTTCAAACTGTTTTTGCAGGAAATTCCAGGTGTCAGTTCCCGGTTTCAGATTGAATGAATGAGTGAGGAAGTTATCCGGAGCTGTATTTTCGTCCATGCGGCGTACCAAATAAGAGATTGCATTCAGGAAGTGTTCATCTTTCACTACCGGTGCATATAGTATGATGTGATTACCCAGTTGCGACTGTGCACGCCATACATGGTCGGCCATACCTTCCAACATCTCAAATGTCATATACTCTGAACTGTTGTTTTTCTGGCTTAACAGGTAAGCGTAGGCTATTGTGAACAGGTTATGCGAAGCCACTCCGATGTGCAACGCTTTTGCATTTTCGGGCAGCAGGGCGCGTTCCAGAATATGCAGGTAGTTTGCATCTACTTCCGTTTTTGTGGAAAGTATGGGGTTGGGCCAGCCGCGCAAGGAAGAAATCACGGTTTCCATTTCCAGATTGCAACCTTTTACAAGGCGCATTTTGAGTGGTGCACCTCCCTCAGCCACGCGTGCCTTTGCAAATTCCAACAATTCCGTCTGGAAATCATAGGCATCGGGCAGATAAGCTTGTACAACGATACCGGCTGAATAGTCTCTGAATTCCGGTTTGCTTAGTACAGTTTTAAACAGGCGTAAAGTAAAGTGTGAATCTTTATATTCTTCCATATCCAGATTGACAAACTTCGCATGTTTCACTCCGTTTTCATCTGTATGCGGGAAGTCTATTGCTTTTTGGTAAAGAGCGGACATGCGTTTCACCAGTTCCGGGAAACTCTCTTCATAATTCAAAGCATGCGTCTGGGCATAGATGCCGGATATCTTTACGGAGATATAGTTAATATCCGGAGCTTCCAATGCTTCCAGGTAGTGATGGTAACGGTGATCTGCTTCCCCATTGCCTAAAACGACTTCACCCAGTAGGTTCACATTTTGTCCAACCTTTTGCTGTGCACGTTCAGACAGGTGTTGGGTTAACTTGGGACGCGCTTCATCAAGGATAACTTTAGATGTATCCATGCGTAAGCGTTTCTTTATAATAGGTATGGCAATGAAGTCGAAATGATGTCCGAAGGCTTGGTACATTTTAAAGAGGAAAGTATCCCGCTTGTTCAGGAATTCAGGTACTCCATAGCGGTCTATCAGAGTCTTAATGCGGGCGGCAAGTTTTTTGCGATCACGTATCTGCGAAGATTCATCCAGCATTTTCACTAGGAACTTCTTGTCCTGCGGGCGTTGCACCATGACGGCATACTTGTGCTGTTCTTTGCGCTCTTCGTTTGTAATGGTTTGCTCACACGTGTTGTGTAGCTTCAGTACCCATTCTTGTACTTCGGCTATGGTAGGTCTATTATCCATAATCTATTCATGTTTAGTAAATGACTGAAAATAAATATCACTCGCGAACTAAAAACATGAATAAAGGGTGGGACTGAACATTACGGCACGATACCGGTGCAAGGTCTGGAGAGCTTGCTGGGAAAACCGGTCAAAGATTAATCTTCTACCCATAGTACAGTGATGTTAAAGGTTAATGTATGCCTGATGCAAATATACACTAATTCTTTTATTATCAAAGAGAAAGGGCAGAAAAAACTTTGAAGGCGCAGCTATTCTAATACTCCTTCTGGAATTGCCGGAATGGTATTGAATGCCCCGATAATGGAATAGTCGGTATCATCCACTGTCATTGTTAAAAGTGGTTTTATGATAATGTCATTTCTTGTAGAGGCGTCTTTGGGGACAAGTTCTTTCCAATCTACATCCAGGTAGCGTTGTATGAGGCCAAGTATAGCGTAACTCGTGATACCGTTTTCCATTTCAAACTTGAAATTATGCGGTGTGGGCGGAATTGTTGCATCTGTAAAGTTTCCTTTCGTATCGGCCGAATAGTTCAATGTGAGATAAGGTATGGCATCGGTAGAAGATGAAGCTTCCGTGACATGTTCTGTTTTTGACGAAAAGCTGTAGATACCTTTGGCAATGAGGTGATCCGAAACTTTGTGCTTTGAATCAGCGTAAGGGAAGAAATAGCACTCCAATCCGGAACGGTGTTGGAGTGTTGTTCTCTAATTTGTCGTCATCACAGCTCGTGAAGCTGATTACGGATATTAACAGGAATATCCAGAATAAGTGTTTTGTTTTCATCTTGCTTTATTTCAGGGCAAATATAGGCTTTTAAAGTTTAAATCCCAAAATTGTATATGATATTTGGGATTATCTGTTGACGGAATTGATTCTTTGCGGAAAAGATGTGAATCAAAGGTTACTGATGACTTTCTTGTTAGTTTGTTGATAATCAGCTAATAGTATTTACCGAGTGCTTATCATAAGATGTAAAAGCGTTTACCGCCGTATGTAACGGCCTTTACCCCTTATTGTAACGGCCTTTACCTCGGCGTGTAACGGTCTTTACCTCGGCATGTAAATGGAGTTACCGTGTGGAGTGAACAAAGTTACCATTTGGGGTATCCCGCTATCACTTTATCACACTTTATTCATAACCCGTCTTCAACTATTGATTTGTATTATTTCTAAAAAGCCTCATTACCGTACTATATAATAGTAGCGGTAATGAGGCTTTTTAGAAAAGGAATAGTGTATTCGCTTACTTTACTTCCCAAATATCATTCGTCATCAACAGTTCCTTGAAGTTGTGATACTTCTTCTTTGCTGATACTTCTTCAATCTGTTCCATTACAGCATCGTCATAAGTCGGAGCTTCCACATCGCGGATTACACCGAGAGCAACCGGGAAGTCAGGACCTTCCATCAGAGCCAATTTCAGTTGCAATGTATTATCCATGCAGTGTGCATCATGAATGAGGATATCCTTTTCTGTGATACCGTTCTCGCCCAACTTTACAACTTTCAGTCCGAAACCTTCCTGCATCAATCCAAACTCTTTGTTCTCACCGAAAAGCATTGGCTTACCGTGTTCCAGGTAGATAGCATTCTTGGCACGTCCGTCTTTGTTGTATATAGAGTCGTAGGTTCCGTCATTGAAGATAACGCAGTGTTGCAAAATCTCACACACAGCGGCTCCTTTATGGTTAGCAGCAGCCTTCAGAACTTCTCCTGTGCCGGGACCATCTGTGGCTACACAGCGTGCAAAGAAACGTCCACGGGCACCGAAGCAGAGTTCAGCTGGGTGGAACGGATCTTCTACCGTACCATAAGGAGAGGATTTGCTGACGAAGCCACGGGGAGACGTCGGGGAATATTGTCCTTTTGTCAGACCGTAGATGCGGTTGTTCAGCAACAGAATGTTGATATCTATATTACGACGGATAGCATGGATAAAGTGGTTACCACCGATAGCCAGACCGTCACCATCACCTGAAACCTGCCAAACGCTCAGGTTAGGATTGGTTACTTTACATCCGGTAGAGATGGCGGCAGCACGTCCGTGGATAGTCTGCATCGCATACGTATTCATATAATAAGGCAGACGGCTGGAGCAACCGATACCCGAGATAACGGCAGTTTCCCAAGGCTTAACACCGATTTCTGCCAACGCTTTGTGCAGTGAATTCAAGAAGAAGTGGTCACCGCAACCCGGACACCAACGAGGCTGTCCTTTTTTGAAATCTTTAGCTGTATATTCGCTCATGTCTTTCGATACTTTACGGGGTTATTATTTATTTAAAATCTCGGTGAAGGCAGCCACTAATTCGCTTACTACGAACGGCTGTCCCTTGACTTCATTGAATTGATACGGAGTGAAATTATCCACCTTCATGCGGAGATAACCGGCAAATTGTCCCAGATTCTGTTCGGCAACTACCACTTTCTTGTATTTCTTCAATACTTCAGCCGTATTTTTAGGCAGAGGATTGATATAAGAGAAGTGAGCTAAGGCTACTTTTTGTCCGGCTTTGTTCATCTCTTCCATAGCAGAATACAAGTGTCCGTAAGTACCGCCAAAACCTACAATCAGCAGGTCTGCATCATCTGCACAGCCTTGTACTTCTACATCGGGTACAGCAATCTTTGCAACTTTTTCTGCACGCAGGTGGCACATTAGATTGTGGTTTTCAGGATCGGTAGAGATCGCACCAGTGTTGCTGTCTTTTTCCAGACCACCGAGGATATGAGTATAGCCTTCTTGTCCCGGAACGGCCCAGTAACGTACTTGGTTCTCAGGATTGCGTTTATAAGGAGTATAGTTATCCTTCATTTCAGGAGTAACATACTGAGGTTTGATTTCAGGATATGTATCCAGGTTCGGCAGCTTCCATGAACCGGAACCGTTGGCTACGAAACCGTCTGTTAACAGAACTACCGGAGTCATGTGTTCCAAAGCCATTTTACAAGCTGCATAGGCTGCATCGAAGCAGTTTGTCGGTGAGGTTGCAGCAATAACCGGCATTGGACTCTCACCGTTACGACCAAACAAAGCCTGTAACAAGTCCGTTTGTTCCGATTTAGTCGGCAAACCTGTGGAAGGACCACCGCGTTGTACGTCCAGAACAACCAAGGGAAGTTCTGTAATCACTGCAAGGTTCATAGCCTCTGATTTCAGGCAGACACCCGGACCGGAAGTGGTAGTTACAGCCAATGCACCAGCAAAAGAAGCACCGACAGCCGTGGCACAGCCGGAAATCTCATCTTCACATTGAACGGTAATGACACCTAAGGATTTATGTTTGGAGAGTTCATGTAATACGTCCGTAGCCGGAGTGATGGGATAAGAACCCAGGAATAACTTCAGACCTGCTTTTTCAGCAGCAGCAATGAAACCGTAGGCTGTAGCTTTGTTGCCCATGATATCCATATATATTCCGGGCGTCTTTATCTTACTTTCTATCTTATAAGTATGTGCTACGGAAGCGTGTGTATTGTGACCATAGTCGTAACCGACGTGAATTACCTTGATGTTGGCTTCTGCTATTTCCGGCTTTTTTGCAAACTTCTCTCTAAGGAAATCTTCTGCAATCTTCAGGTCGCGATTGAACAACCAGCATACCAGGCCGAGAGCGAACATGTTGCGGCATTTCAGCATTGCTTTGTTGTCCATACCTGTTTCTGCCAGACAGTCTTTCACCATTTGAGAAATAGGAGCGGCAATAACATCTTGCTTGATACCCATTTCTTCGATAGGATTGTCAGTCTTGAAAGCGGCTTTCTGTAAATCGGAAGCCTGGAAACAGTCTGTGTCGATAATGATGCAAGCAGTAGACTTAGCAAACTTATACTGTGTTTTCAATGCGGCAGCGTTCATAGCTACCAATACATCGCATTTATCACCCGGGGTGAATACTTTGCTGGCGCCGATGTGTACCTGGAAACCTGATACGCCGGTCAGAGAGCCTTGCGGGGCGCGGATATCTGCGGGATAGTCGGGGAAAGTACTGATGTCATTTCCCACCGTAGCCGATACTGTTGAAAAGATGTTGCCGGCGAGCTGCATACCATCGCCGGAGTCTCCGGAAAAGCGGACTACCACTTGATCCAGTTCTTTTACCATCATGTCGTTTGCCATAATTTCGTATTACTATGATTAATTTATAGGATCACTTAAAATCTGTTCTCATGTTGGTTGGGGTACTTACAAAAAGTACTACGCTTTTTATAGGCACGTTTGCAAATGTCGGAAAGTTATGCGACTTGGCAAAATCTTTTTGAGTTAATCTGTGATTGTGTTCTAAAAGAATTGAGAAATGAGTGTTTTTTGATATTTGGAGTGAGCAAAACTCTGACTATGTGTCTGACTTGAACGAATAAAAGTTGCATATTATCATTTGTTCTACTGATGCATGTGTTGACTAAATGTAAGTATAGGCGCTTAAATTAATGCTGTGTGAAGCTGTTTTGACTTTACACTTTGATAAAATCTTGTGTTGCTTGTATTTTCTTGACTTCTCGATAAAATCTTCGTTCGGCCTTGTGAAGTCGGGAGAATGCCTTATCTTTGCAACCGCAAATGTTGCTGGTCCTGTAGTTCAACGGATAGAATAGAAGTTTCCTAAACTTTAGATAGGGGTTCGATTCCCCTCGGGACTACAAAATAAAAAGGGAAGTCGATTCATTCGGCTTCCCTTTTTTATCGTTAACTTGTATAGTCCTTATTTAGCTACTTCAGCAGCCGGCTCAGCTATTTTTTTGTTCTTCAACATCATGTATGCGATAGGAGATGCAATGAACAAAGAAGACAATGTACCAATTACAACACCGAGGATCATTGCGAATGCGAAGCTGCGGATAGAGTCACCACCAAGGATGAAGATACACAGCAATACGATTAATGTACTCAATGAAGTATTGATAGTACGTGCCAGAGTAGTGTTCAATGAGTCATTGAACAACTGTTTCTTGTCGCGTTTCGGATACAGGCCGAAGAACTCACGTACACGGTCGAAGATTACCACCTTGTCATTGATAGAGTAACCGATAGCTGCGAATCAAGATGTACAGACCGATAGCAATCAGAGCAAGCACTACAGACCACATAGCGGAAGTCTTGATATCATCTGCAATGCTCGGACCTACTTTCTGTGAGCTGACGATACTACCACCAGTATGGTTTTCACGATCGATAAATGTTTCCAGAGTAATGTTTTGCGTCAATACGGGCTTCAATGTCTCATAGAGATATGCTTCTATTTCAGAGTCAACATTGTTGCCGTCTTCTTCAATACGATAGTTTGTACTGATACGTACAGTTTTCTTATCTGTACCGATAGCGATTACACTGACGTTAGCGTCACCAAATTTACTGGAGATTAACTCGCGTACTTGTTCTGGTTCTACCGCATTCTCAAATTGTACCTTGAAGTTACGTCCACCTGTGAAGTCGATACTTTGGCTTAGACCGCGTACAAAGAGTGAACCGATACAGATTACAAGAATAACACCTGTAATTGTCAACCACTTCTTGTTGCCACCCATGAAGTCAAAATGTACATTCGCCATCAAGTTCTTGGAGATCTTGGAAGAGAAGGTCAGGTTCAACCACTTATCTTTATTCATGAAGTACTCATAAACCAAACGTGTCATAAACACGGCGGTAAAGAATGAAATCAAGATACCGATAATCAAAGTCGTGGCGAAACCACGGATAGGACCTGTACCGAAGTTGAACAGGATTATACCTGTAATAATAGAAGTTAAGTTAGAGTCGAAGATAGCTGAGAATGCGTTGGAGTAACCATCTGCGAGTGCTTTCTTCACACCCTTACCTGCACGCAATTCTTCTTTGGTACGTTCGTAAATCAATACATTAGCATCCACAGCCATACCCAATGCCAACACCATACCGGCAATACCGGACATTGTCAAGGCCGCCTGGAAAGACGAAAGGATCCCCAACGTAAAGAACATGTTCAGTACCAATGCACCATTGGCAACCATACCCGGAATGAAGCCATACATGGTACACATATAAATCATCAACAGTACCAATGCCACGATGAATGAGAATACACCGGCGTTGATGGAAGCCTGTCCCAAAGACGGACCTACGATATCCTCCTGAACGATACGTGCAGGAGCCGGCATCTTACCTGACTTCAATACGTTCGCTAAGTCTTTTGCTTGCTCAGGAGTGAAGTGTCCGGTAATTTGTGAGTTACCACCTGTAATTTCAGTATTTACATTCGGTGCAGAATATACATAACCATCCAATACGATAGCGATGCTCTTACCAATGTTTTGCTTAGTCAACTGAGCCCAGCGGCGTGAACCGTCTGTGTTCATAGACATACTTACAGCTGGTTTACCAAATTGGTCGTATTCGTCTTTAGCGCTAACAACAACGTCACCTTCCAATGGCGCACGTCCGTTACGTTCGGTTGAACGGATAGCATAAAGTTCGAAAGTCTGACCCTTCGGATCATATTCATAAGCAGAAACGCCCCATTTCAGACGGAGGTCTTTCGGGAGTTCAGCTTGAATTTCTCTCATAGAAAGATACTTGTTGATCTCAGCAGTATCCTTATAGTTAGCATAAGCTACAACCGGGCCTTGTCCGCTGGAGTTAACCTGCAGAACGGCCAGCAACGGATGTTCTTTCTTGATTTGTGCAAGATCGACAGTTTGTGCTTTGTTTTCACCTTTCAATACTGCAGCAAGACTATCGGCAGTGCTGGTAGCTTGTGCCATAACCGGAGTAGCAGTGCTGTCAACGGCTGCACTGTCAGCCGGTGCTTCATTAGCTAAAATGCTGCGGAGTTTGTTATCAGCAGCTTGCAGATAAGGTGCAACATCCTTTGCGTTGTATGTTTCCCAAAACTCCAGATTAGCAGAACCTTGTAGTAATTTTCTTACACGCTCTGGCTCTTTGATACCCGGAAGTTCCACCATGATACGTCCCATCTTGTCTTCCAGACTCTGAATGTTGGGCTGAACCACACCAAAGCGGTCGATACGAGTACGGAGTACATTGTATGAGTTATCAACTGCGGCTTTTACTTCCGAACGCAGTACTTTTTCTACTTCAGCGTCAGAAGTCTTTTGGTTAACTTTGTCTTTTAACTGTTGAGTGGCGAAAAGTTCGGAAAGACGTGCATCCGGAGCAATTCTGTGATACTCTCTAACAAACAGGGTAATGACGTCATCCTGGCTGCTGATAGCCTGTTTGGCGGCAGTTGCCAATGCTTGGTTGAATGCTTCGTCGGTTTTGTTGTCCGCCAATGCTTTGATAACATCAGGAACAGAAACTTCAAGGATAACGTTCATACCACCCTTTAAGTCCAAACCTAAACTGATCTCCATCTCACGACACTGTTTCAGTGTCCAATTGCCGAACCACACTTTCTCGTTTGACAGAGAATCCAGGTAGTCCTGCTCTAACTTCAGATCGCCTTTTGCGTACTCTTTTGCCTTATTGTTATAATGGCGAGTCACAAAAGAGAAGGAAAGGTAGAACACACATACCAGTGTGAGCAAAATTGCAAAAACCTTTACAAATCCTTTGTTTTGCATGTTACTTTTAGTTTATTATGATTACTTTATTAATTGATTTCTATAGCGTACAAGGCTGCAAATATAGTTTTTTTTTCACATTCGGAAGTAAAAGGAACTCAAATATTTGCATCTGGCAATGATTTTGCTGCCTTTGTATAGTACTAATTTTACTTCATTCCACGATTTTTTAACATTGGTTCCAGTTGAGGCTCAGCACCACGGAAATTCTTGTAAAGTGTCATCGGGTCTTCGCTGTTACCTTTTTCAAGAACATTATACCGGAAAAGATCTGCTGTCTTTTTGTCGAAGATACCATGCTCTTTAAAAGCTTCAAAAGCATCGTTATCCAATACGTTTGCCCATAAATAGCTGTAGTAGCCTGCAGCATAACCACCGATGATATGATTGAAGTAGGTGGTACGATAACGCGGGGCTATTTCGGGGATAAGATTCAATTGATTCATGGCTTCTTTCTCGTATGCCAATACATCCAGATTCTTGGTGTCAGTCAGGTTGTGCAGATTCATATCCAGAATAGCTGCAGCCAGTAATTCTGTGGTCATGAAGCCTTGATTGAAGGTTTTCTGATTCAGAATCTTTTCGATAAGGCTGTCGGGAATGGTTTCTCCTGTCTGATAATGCTTGGCATACATTTTCAGTACTTCAGGTTCAGTAGCCCAATGTTCATTTATCTGGGAGGGCAATTCAACAAAGTCACGTACGACATTTGTTCCGGAAATGCCTTTATAGTTGCATTTAGTCAATAATCCGTGCAGAGCGTGCCCAAATTCATGGAACAGAGTTTCTACCTCGTCAATTGTCAGCAGTGACGGAGTGTCGCCTACAGGTTTAGTGAAGCTGCATACGTTGCATACCAGTGGACGAATATCGCCTTGTTGTTCACGATAGTTACTCATCCATGCACCACCGCTCTTGCCCGGGCGTGGGAAGTAGTCTACATAGAAGATACCCATATGAGAGCCATCTGCGTCTTTTACTTCGAATACTTCTACGTCAGGATGATATACGGGAATACCTTCCAGCTTCGTTAATGTAATGCCATAGAGCTTGTTGGCAACTGCGAAAGCTCCTTCACGTACGTTTTCCAGTTTAAAGTAAGGCTTGATTTCATCTTCTTCAAGATTATATTTCTCTTTGCGAAGCTTTTCAGTATAATACCACCAGTCCCATGCTTCCAGTTTTTCTCCTTTGCCTTCTTTATCCATGATCTTTTGCAAATCAGCAGCTTCGGCTTTTGCTTTCGGTAAGGAGTAGCTCCACAGGTTATTCAGGAAATTCATTACAGTAGTGGAGTTCTTAGCCATTGTGTTATCCAGAACGAAATTGGAATAACAGTCAAAGCCCAGTAATTGTGCTTTCTCAAGGCGAAGACTTACAATGTCCGTAATGATTTTCTTGTTATCGTTCTTATCATTGTTGTTACCGCGATTGATATAAGCCTTGTATATCTGTTCACGCAACGGGCGGTTTTCTGAGTATTGCAGGAATGGGAGTCGGCTGGCATTTCCTAAAGTGAACAGCCATTTTCCTTCCTGACCGTCTGCCTTTGCTTCTTCTGCTGCACTTTGGCGGAACCATTCGGGCAGTCCGGCAAGATCTTCTTCTTTGTCGATGTATAGTTTGAAAGCATTATTTTCATTCAGAATATTATCGCTGAATGTAAGACCTAATGTAGATAACTGTTTGTTGATCTCACGCAGACGTGCCTGCTTTTCGGAAGAAAGGTTTGCACCGGAGCGAACAAAGTCTTTATAAGTCTCTTCCAACAGACGCTCTTGTTCAGTGGTCAGTTTCAAAGATTCTTTTTGTTGGTATACGGCATTTACTTTTTTAAAGAGCTCTTGGTTCAGTGAGATATTATCGCTGTGCTCTGATAATGTCGGAGCTATTTTTATGGACAGTTCATTCAGGCCGGGTGTTTTTTCGGCATCCGTCATATTATAGAAAATAGCACTAACCCTGTCCAGTATCGGGGCGCTATTGTCGAGAGCAACGATTACATTTTCAAAAGTAGGTGTTTCAGAATTATTCACTATTGCATCGATATTCGCGTTTTGTTCTTCGATCCCTTTCAAAAAGGCGGGTTCGTAATGTTCCAGTTTAATTTTATCGAAGGGCGGTACGCCATGTTCGGTTTGGAACTCAGACAAAAACGGATTCGTTTCCGTTTGTGTGGTACAGGAGTACATCATACAAGTTGTAGCTAAAATAAAAATACACTTCTTAAACATAGTTTTAAGTATTAGATATTAATCATTTTTTCTTTATTCTTTTTTCTTTTTTCTTCAGATAACACCAGATTGGATAATGGTCAGACTCTTTTATAGATCGGTCTACCGTACAGTTATAAGATTTTAGATTTTTACTTGCTAGGATATTGTCAATCCTGAAGTAGAATTTGTTTTGATTGTAAGAGATACCCAGTCCGCGACCTGATTGTGTGAAAGTATCATTCAGTCCCTGGCCGTTAACTCTGTGAGCGTAGGAGATAGGTGTATCGTTAAAGTCACCGCATACGATAATGTAAGGGTGCTGTGACGCTGCAATTTTTTGTGCGATGCTGTCGGCTTGCGAACCACGGATGGCAGAAGCTTCTGCCAGTTTGCGGATAAGCAGGCGGGCACCGCTTTTTACCTTTTTCGTTTCGGGAGATTTGAGCATACTTTCATAGACAACTTTATCTTCTTTCGTCAGTTTATTAGATTCCAGATGGTTGTTGATAAGCATTATAGTATCTTCTCCTATTTTTAGCTCATAAACCGCAGAGCCATTGTATTCGCTGGCATAATCTAATCTGCGGGACGAAAGTATGGGGTATTTGGAATAACAGGCTATCCGGTTGGTATGGCCTTTTCCGCTTCCTACAGTTTGAATCTTATGATAAGGATAATCTTTCAGAGCTTTCTCGACATCTTTCTGGCTGAGATAATGAGAAGATTCAATGGTCTGGTACTCTTGTAGGCATAGGATGTCTGCTCCACTGTTTTTTAGATAATTTAGAATAGGGTTCTTTCCGTCTTTCTTAACGGCTCCATCGAATCCCATTATATTGTACGATAAAACTTTGAAGCTGTTTTCCGGTAACTTGTTCGTATGAAAATTAATAGGAAAATAAGTCCGTATCTGCGGATAGCATAGAAGAAGACTTATCAATGTGACTAATGAAAACTTATAGTTCTGGATAATAAGCCAAAAGACCAGAAAACAAATATTAATCACCAGAAAGATAGGAAATGCCAGTCCGAAACAAGATTCCACGGGATGTGCGGCCGGCTTAATATACGGGCTGTAAGCGGTAAGAAGCAACAAACCTATGAAGAAGATGTTGACCGCTAAAATCAGATAAGCGACGAATCTGCCAATATGCCTTATTCCCATATTTCTATATTATCGTTTGCTCGCGTCGAAAAGACTTTTCTTTTCTTCCGTAGTCAGGCTTTCGTATCCCGATTTTTTTAGTTTATCGAGGATGCGATCTATTTCTTCTGACTGAACTTTCTTGCGGGCGTTGTAATCGTAGTCTTTCTGACGACTGTTACCATAATGCACTTTCATTTTGGGTTTGCGAGGCTTGAAGCTGAATACTGAAACGATAGCATCCAGAATCTTATTGATCCAGGACGTAATGTCTCTGCCTTTACTCAGTCCTGCTGCAAACCAGACTCCTGCTAATGCGCCACCCAAATGGGCGATATGTCCACCTGCATTGCTGGATGTGATGAACAGTAAATCAGTACCGATAACAATCAGTGCCAGATATTTCAGTCGTATCGTGCCAAATAGGAATAATCGTATCGGGTAGTTCGGCTCACGATATGCGGTCGCAGCTACAATAGCAAGCACAGAAGCAGATGCTCCCAGCATAAATGAGTAGTCAACCATCGGACGGAAATACGGAAAAACGTTATATGCCACCATATACAGCAATCCGCCGCAAATACCTCCCAATATATAAACTCCCCGCAAATGCTTTGCAGAGAAGAACATCAGGAACAATGCGCCAAACCAATATAGCCATAGCATGTTGAACAGAATATGCAGAAAACCTGCATGCATAAACATGTATGTGAACAGTGACCAGGGCTGTATGATGAATTGGGTAAATGAAGCAGGAAGTTCCAACCATTCAAATACCCCTCCAAGACTACGGTTGAATAGCTGCAAAATAACTTCCGTCAGCGTAGTAACCACGAAGACGGCTACGTTGATATAAATCAGTTGGATATAAATATTCCCTCTCCGAAAAGCTTCTTTAAGATCAGTTGTAATAGTACCCATTTCCTCTGTCTTTTTTTCTCCAATACATGATCAGTATAAAACCGAATATCATACCACCCAAGTGTGCAAAGTGAGCTACATTGTCACCCGGATTGTTAGCAAATCCTGCATACAGTTCAATCAATGCGTATCCGATAACGAAATACTTAGCCTTGATCGGGAATGGCAGCGGGAAGATAAATAACGGCTGGTTGGGGAACAACATTCCGAATCCCAGCAGGATGGCATATATAGCTCCCGACGCTCCTACAGTAGTCATCATGTTGAGATATTCTCCCATCGGAATGACAGAATAGCCCGTGTTGACGCTGGTGTATGCACAAAGCACCATTTCGTAATGTACATATTGAACGATTTCCTGTATAAATCCTGCGCCGATGCCACATACCAGGTAGTAAAACAGAAAACGTTTCGGTCCCCACACTTGTTCGAGGATACGGCCAAACATCCACAATGCGAACATGTTAAAAAATAGATGCGTAAAGCCTCCATGCATGAACATGTATGTGATGAGCTGTGCTATATTAAAATTATCGGCAAGAAAAAAGTGAAGTCCCAGATAACGGGCTAAATCCAGGCCGTAACTTTGAGCAACAATGGTCGCAAGAAAGACCAGTACATTAATGATTAATAGGTTCTTAGTAACTGTTGGTATGGCATTCATAATCTGTTATTTCATTCATTGAGTTGCAAAAATACGAATAAATTCTGTTCTATAACAGAAAAACGGCTTTCTATTCCTTTTTTTTCGCCAAAATCCAATCTTTTTTTAATGTTTTTATTTGATATTCAGAAATATTGCTCTATTTTTGTAGAGCTTTGTGAAATTCTATTGCAGATATCTTTTGTGTAACATATTAATTATTAAATTTTAAATTTATGAACAAGTCAGAACTTATCAGCGCTATGGCAGCAGAGTCCGGTTTGACAAAAGCGGATTCTAAGAAAGCATTGGATGCTTTCATGGCATCAATCACAAAGGCTCTAAAGGCTGGTGATAAAGTATCATTGGTTGGCTTCGGTACGTTTGCTGTGTCAGAAAGAGCAGCACGTCTGGGCATTAATCCTTCTACCAAACAGAGCATTACGATTCCTGCAAAGAAAGTTGCTAAGTTTAAACCTGGTATGGAGTTGACTTTGGCCATCGGATAAAGACGGCTACGAATAAAGAATAGGAAAGGAGATGCAGCAGCACCTCCTTTTTTATTATCCCTACAAACGGAGTACTTAATTCGCCAAAATATAGTATCTTTGCACCCGGAAAATACTTTTAAATCATGAATATAGAAGATAAACTGGTAACGTCCGTAATCAATGGACTGAAAGCACTGTACGGACAGGATGTGCCTGCCGCACAGGTGCAACTGCAAAAAACCAAGAAAGAATTTGAGGGACACCTCACGCTGGTTGTTTTTCCTTTCCTGCGCATGTCAAAGAAAGGACCGGAGCAGACAGCACAAGAGATTGGTGAATACCTGAAAGCTAATGAACCTTCCGTTGCTGCGTTCAATGTCATCAAAGGTTTCCTGAACCTGACCATTGCTTCTTCTGCCTGGATTGAGTTACTGAACAGCATTCATGCCGATAAACAGTACGGTATTACTGCTGCTACGGATCATTCTCCGCTGGTTATGATAGAGTATTCTTCACCCAATACCAACAAACCACTTCACTTAGGTCATGTGCGCAATAACCTTTTGGGTAATGCCTTGGCCAACATAGTTATGGCGAACGGTAACAAAGTGGTAAAGACGAATATCGTGAACGACCGTGGTATTCATATCTGCAAATCCATGTTGGCATGGTCCAAATATGGAAATGGTGAAACTCCTGAATCATCCGGTAAAAAGGGCGATCATTTGGTAGGTGACTATTATGTAGCTTTCGATAAACACTATAAAGCCGAAGTTAAAGATTTGATGGTCAGATTCCAGGCTGAAGGTGTGACGGAGGAAGAAGCTAAAGCGAAAGCAGAAGCTGCCTCTCCTTTGATGAACGAAGCTCGTGAAATGCTGGTAAAATGGGAGGCCGGTGATCCGGAAGTACGTGCACTTTGGACAAAAATGAATAATTGGGTGTACGAAGGTTTTGATGAAACTTATCGTAAGATGGGTGTGGGCTTTGACAAAATATATTACGAGTCAAATACCTATCTTGAAGGTAAAGAGAAAGTTATGGAAGGTCTTGAAAAAGGTTTCTTCTATAAGAAAGAGGACGGCTCTGTATGGGCTGACCTTACTCCGGAAGGCTTGGATCACAAATTGTTGCTCCGTGCCGATGGAACTTCAGTTTATATGACCCAAGATATCGGTACAGCTAAATTACGTTTTGCAGATTATCCTATTGACAAAATGATTTATGTAGTAGGTAATGAACAGAACTACCATTTCCAGGTGCTTTCTATCTTGCTTGATAAACTCGGTTTCGAATGGGGAAAGGGGCTTGTGCATTTTTCTTATGGTATGGTCGAGTTGCCTGAGGGTAAGATGAAGAGTCGTGAAGGTACAGTAGTAGATGCCGATGACTTGATTGAGGAAATGGTGAACACTGCTAAGGAAACTTCAAATGAACTGGGAAAACTGGATGGTTTGACTCAGGAAGAGGCTGATAATATTGCCCGAATTGTAGGATTGGGTGCTTTGAAATACTTTATTCTCAAAGTGGATGCCCGCAAAAATATGACGTTCAATCCAAAAGAGTCAATTGACTTTAATGGGAATACAGGACCGTTCATTCAATATACGTATGCACGTATTCAATCTGTATTGCGTAAGGCGGCTGAAGCCGGTATCGCAGTTCCGGCTGAAATCCCTGTAGGTATCGAGTTGAGTGAGAAAGAGGAAGGGCTTATCCAAATGGTGGCTGATTTCGCTGCTGTTGTGAAGCAGGCAGGCTCAGATTACAGTCCGTCTATCATTGCCAACTATACTTATGATCTGGTGAAAGAATACAATCAGTTCTACCACGATTTCAGTATTCTGCGCGAAGAGGATGAAGTAGTGAAAGTATTCCGCCTTGCTTTGTCGGAGAATGTAGCTAAAGTAGTTCGCCTAGGCATGGGATTGCTGGGTATCGAAGTACCGGATAGAATGTAATTACAGATAATATTATAAAACATCAGCCCCGGAATGAGAGAATCATTCCGGGGCTGATGTTTTATGATGAATCGCTTTATGCTTTCTTCTTGGCATATTTTCCACGTTTCGGTTTTGCTGGAGCTGATGCAGCTTTTTCACTTTGCAGTTTGACGATTTCCAAGCAGGCATCCAGACTTAAATCTTCCGGAACGATATCTTTTGGGATCTTATAATTGCTGCCTTTATAAGCGATATAAGGGCCATATCTTCCGTTCATAATTTCCAATTCCGGTTCTTCTTCGAATTTTTTAAGATGCTTTTTGGCTTCCGCTTCTGCTTTTTCCTTGATCAGTTCCAGAGCCTCTTCCAATTCTATTTCCATAGGATCTGCTCCTTTGGGAAGTGAGGTATAGGTTCCGTTATAATAAATATACGGACCGAAACGTCCGGCATTGACGCTGACAGTTTTACCCTCATGTTCTCCAAGGGTACGTGGCAATTTGAACAGTTCCATAGCCTCTTCCAGGGTAATAGTCTCGATAGACATACCTTTCTTCAGAGGAGAAAAACGAGGTTTCTCTTCATCTTCCGCACTTCCTATCTGTACTACCGGACCGAAACGTCCAATCTTGACTGAAACAGGTTTGCCACTGACAGGATCGTCTCCCAATAAGCGTTCTCCGGTCTTATGTGCATTCTTGGCTGCGAGGGTACTTTCTACAGATGGATGGAACGTTTTATAGAACGTCTTCATGATAGTCGTCCATTTTGTATCGCCTTCTGCTATCTCGTCGAATTGTTTTTCTACGCTTGCCGTGAAGTTGTAGTCCATGATGCTGGGGAAGTATTGCATCAGAAAGTCGGTTACAACTGTACCGGTATCTGTAGGTAACAGTTTGGCTTTCTCAGCCCCGGTAATCTCAGTGCGTGTATCATCTGCAATCTTATCTTCTTTCAAGGTAATCACATTGTATAAACGCTCTTCGCCGGTCTTATCTCCCTTCTCTACATACTCACGCTGCTGTACAGTAGAAATAGTAGGTGCATAAGTTGAAGGACGACCGATACCCAACTCTTCCAGTTTGCGTACCAGGCTTGCTTCAGTATAACGGGGTGGATGTTGCGTGAAACGTTCCGTAGCAGTTATATTCTGGTACTGTAGTTTCTGTCCCTTCTTCAAAGGAGGTAACAGACGGCTTTCATCTTCCTGCTCCACATCATCATCATAAGATTCTCTGTATACACGCAGGAAACCGTCGAATTTTACCACTTCTCCGGTCGCATTGAATGTATCAGATGCATTGCTGATGCTGATGGTTGCTGTTGTCTTTTCCAGTTCGGCATCTGCCATTTGGGAAGCTATGGTACGTTTCCAGATCAGGTCATACAGTTTTTTCTCCTGTGCGCTGCCTTCTATTTGCGCCTGTCCCATGTCTGTAGGTCGGATGGCCTCATGTGCTTCCTGCGCTCCTTTGGTCTTGGTGTTGAAGTGACGTGGGTGTACATATTTATCCCCCATCATGTTAGCGATGGCTTCTTTACTGCCGTTGATTGCGTATTCCGATAAGTTTACCGAGTCGGTACGCATATAAGTGATACGTCCGGATTCATACAATCTCTGAGCCACCATCATGGTTTGAGCGACAGTGAAGCCGAGTTTACGTGCAGCTTCCTGTTGCAGGGTAGAAGTGGTGAACGGTGCGGCCGGGCTTTTCTTTACCGGGCGGGTTGTAATGTCTTCAATGGTAAACATTGCTGCCTGGCAATGCTCCAATAGTTTCTGAGCTTCTGCTTTAGTCTTGAGGCGGCGTGCAAGTTCTGCTTTCATCTCTACAAGTTTGCCGTCGGTGTCGGGAACCAGGAAAATGGCAGTGACCTTATAAGATGCTTCACTTTGGAAAGCATGTATTTCACGTTCGCGCTCTACGATGAGGCGTACGGCTACTGATTGTACACGTCCGGCAGAAAGTGCAGGTTTTACTTTCTTCCACAGTACGGGCGATAATTCAAAACCCACGATACGGTCGAGGATGCGGCGAGCCTGCTGTGCATTAACAAGATTTATGTCAATGTTTCGAGGCTGCTCAATAGCCTTTAATATAGCGGTTTTGGTAATTTCATGGAATACGATGCGTTTAGTATGTTCCGGATTGAGTTTCAATACCTCATACAAGTGCCACGCGATGGCTTCTCCCTCGCGGTCCTCATCGGAAGCCAACCATACGGTATCTGCTTCTTTCGCTTCAGATTTCAGTGTCTTTACCAGCGTTTTTTTATCTTCCGGGATTTCATAGTCCGGTTCAAAGTTCTTTTCAACGTCAATACTGAATTCTTTTTTCTTCAAATCGCGTATATGACCATAGCTGGAAAGAACCTTATAATCTTTTCCCAGGAACTTCTCAATTGTTTTTGCTTTTGCCGGTGACTCGACAATGACAAGGTTTTTTGGCATAAATTTCTGTTTTATAGTGACTCCTGTCACTGAATTCGCCCGCAAAAGTAGAAAAAAACAATTGTTTCCACCTTATAATATGTGGAGAATATATTCTTTTTTAGTAAAAATGACTTTTTTTGCCTCGTTGCTTGTTAAAAACGGAAACTCACACCACCCACGAAATTGATACCTTCTGTAGGATATCCCCAATAATATTGATAGTCTTTGTTCAATAAATTGTTTACACGAGCGTAAATAGAGATACCTTTGAAAACTTCGTAGCTACCACCAAGGTAAAGATTACCAACGGGATCTACCCGCTCGTTTTCTATTTTCTCACGAGTGATGTGCTGGTATCCGAGGCTGATCAGGACTGAGGAGATCGGTCGGATATCTGCGTGAATGTTTGCTTCGAAAGAGGGCATATAGGCAAGTAGCCAATCTCCGTTATCCTCTTCTATCTTTGCAACTTTCCAGTCACGGTAGACACCTGAGGCGGAAAAAGAGAGAATGTCTTTATAGCTGTAGCTGACCTCGGCACCTGCATAGATGTTATGCATGTTTCTTTGGAACAGTTGGAGATACGATTGGTTGTTGGTATCTACGAAATAGCTTGAAACTCCGACAGAGGCAAGGTTATTCTTTAAATCCTGGTATCCACCATAGAGGTTGAACCATAAACCTGTTACAGGACTGGTCTTGAATCCGAGTGCGGCATTCAGTTGCTCGTAAGTGGCATCCAGTTGCATTTCACTCTGTCCGTAAGGCGAAACGGTTTCCAGTCTGCGGAAGTCATTGGTTCGGCGTCCGCCTGTGGCCTGGGCATAAAGAATGTAACTGTCAGAGAAGATATATTGGGCAGTGACGTCCGGTGATACCCGGAACTTCTTGCCAAATCCGAAAGCAAAATCCACATGGGCGCCAAGTCGGATTTTCCAGTCATCATTCTGATACAAGTAGTAAGGATTGAGTTCTACAGATGTATAATCATCAAAAAGATTGTTCTTATAAAATACATTGTCCATTGCCAGGTCTACTCCTACAGATTGTTCTTCGGAGATAGAACCCATTGCACCTGCTTTGGTCCGTACCATCGCTTCCTGTGCATCTTTCTGAGAGAGGTCATACTGGCGTTCATAGAACATCAGGTTCGTTTCGGCATGAAACTGAAAAGGTAAGTCTTCGCTTGTCGATTTGACTCCAAAATGTACATCGCCCGACAGGAATTTCTGTTTGTTGTTTATACTATAGGGTATAAAGTTGAAATTGTTCAGACCGAAGTTGCCGGCTACATTTAAGTCCACTTTCCGGAAAGCATGTACATAGTCCATACCAACGTGTGTACGGTAGTAACGTGCATCCCATTTCTCCGCAAAACCGGGTACTTTTAGTTTGCCGTCCATGCCGTTCATGTGGAAGTTCAGATTTAGCTTATCGCTATTGGGAAGAATAAATAAATAATTGGCGCGTGCGTCCAGATTCCCATAATTTCCATATCCCAGGCGCGCGTATCCGCGCTGTGCTTTGTCCTGGCTTTCTGCTCCGGTATAAACTTGCATGGTACTTGCGGGGATATTTCCTTCCGGTACTAACCTTGCATCATATTCCACTGCTTTTTTGCTGACAGTTGGCGGTGCCACTTGTGGCAATACATTTACCTTGGAAGCATCCATGATGTCCGGATTATATTCTTGTTCTACCACGACCGTGCGGCTCAGGGTAGTGTCTTTAGCTTGCGTTTGGGCCTGTGCCCAGTTCGGGAAGGCTATTAGTGCCAATGCTCCGAATATATATTGTACCTTTTTCATATTTATAGTTGACGAGGTTTTAGTTGACAAGTTGACAAGGCCTCGTATCTTGTCAACTTGTGTCCTTATTCCTTTATTTCAGTTTTTCCAGTCTTTCATTGATCATCTGTTCAATGTCATCGTCAGCATGGTAATTCTGCTGCAGGCTCAATAAGTATTGGCGTGCATCCAGTTTCTTATCCATGGCTACATATACATCAGACAGCAAAATAAAGCTGCGTGCCAGCCAGTAAGCGTGTGGTGTACTTTGTTCGATGAAGTTAAGTATTTCTTTCTCGGCGGCAGCATACTCATGGGCTTTATACAGTTGCAGGGCAACCAAGTATTTAGCTTCGGCTCCATAGAGAGTGCGTGTATCTTTAGCCAATGCCTGAAGATCGTTCATCGCTTTTTTGTCGGCCTGTTGATTCAAGTATGCTTTAGCGCGGAAATACAGGGCTTCGTTGCGCAGTTCCGGTGTCAGCTTAGCCTCGGCAAGCATGTCTGTAGCAGCAGCGATTGTTTCTACATCATCCTGCATCATGGCTGCACTGCGTAGCATACCGGTTGCTGCAAGCTGGCGACGTTCGGTGGTGGTCGCTTTTGCCTTCAACTGCTTGTAGTCGGTAAGTGCCTGGTCGAAATGTTTACGGTTGAATAGTATTTCAGCCCGTGCGATAAGTGCTTCCTGTGAGTAGGGAGTGTCCGGATATTCCAACAGCTTACCGGCGTGTTCCAGTACTGCTTCTTCATCTTTCTGCTCTTTGCCGATGACACACAAGTAATAGTGCGCATTCAGGCTGAATGCACCGTTGGGATAACTTTGCAGATAGCGTATAAAGCTTGCCTTTGCTGGTGCAATGTCTCCTTTCATGTATACCTTTTCAGCAGCGATGTAAGTCAGTGAGTCCTGTTCGCTGGCGTCGAAACGAATTTCCCCCGGTACTTTAGCCGCCAGCTCGGCAAATTCATCTACACGGTTGGCATCCACATAAATGGATTTCAAGTCTCGCATGGCAAGACGTGCTTCCTCGCTACCCGGATATTGTGTTACAACATGCTTGTATGCTTCTATCGCACGATCATAATCATCGTTCTGATAGTACAGCAAGCCAATTTCAGCGGCAGCTTTCCGGCTGACCGGGCTTTCCGGATATTTATCCAGTAACTCTTTGAAGGCTGCGATGGCTTGGCGGCTGTTGTTAGTCTGTACATACGAACGTCCTTTTTCATAAAGTGCATTTATGGCGTAAGGAGAATTCGGATATTTGCCGGAGAGACGGTTGAGTAATGCCACTTTGCCGTCATAATCTTTTTGTAGGCCGGCTACTAAAGCCAACTGATAGAATGAGTAGTCTCCTGCGGGAGTTCCCATATTCTCAGCTTTATTATAGTATTGTTTGGCTTCATCAAAACGGCGAACATGTAGGTGGCAGTCGCCTATACGGTTATAGGCGTCGGCAAGTGCGGTGGCATTTTCTCCTTTTTCCAGTTGTGTAAACTTCAGGAAGCGGTTTTGTGCAAGCGTATAATCCTTTTCGTGGAAAGCAATATAAGCCAGATTATAATATGCCAATGCATAAGTCTCCGTATTCCTGTCCGGAGTCAGGTTCAGATATTCGTTAAAGTTACGGGCAGCTTCCTGCATCCGGTTCAGGCGATAATAAGATTCACCTCTCCAATAGATGGCATCCGCTTTGGTTTGCAAGTTGTATTGCCCCAAAGCGATAGACTGGTTGAAATAACCGATAGCTTCTTGGAATTGTGTATTTGCAAAAGACTGGGTGCCGAGGTGGAACAGGATTTTCTGTTTAGCCTCCAGAATGGCAGCACCCGGATGGGTGATACGTTCGATGGATTTCAGGGCAGCTTCATAACTGCGGGTATTCATATACACCTCTACCAGATAACTGCTGACTTTATCCACATACTGGGAATTGGGGAATTCATTGAGGAACTTTTCGAAAACGGTGACAGATTCACCGAAAGCGGAATAAGAAGTTTCGTGAATACAGAGGGCATAGTTGTATGCGGCCTGCTCCTTGATCTGCATGTTTGCATTAGAGGCGGAAGCCTGTTCAAATGCCATACGCGCTTTGTTCTTGTCTCCCATTTGCAGGTACGACAAGCCCATGTGCAGATAGGCATTCTGTGAAAGCGCATCATTCCCTGTAGCTACTTCCCCGAGGGTATTGGCTGCTTTGGTATACACACCGGAGTGATAATATGAAAGTCCCAGCATGTAGAGCGCATCCCGGCGGGGCGCTTCCTCTTTGTTGTTTGCCAGGTACTTTTCAAATGCTCCCATTGCTTCGTGGTATTTTCCGAAGTGATAGTCCGCATCACCCAGAACACGATACATTTCTGCGGTATATTCATTATTGGGGTAGGCAGACAAGTAATTCTGTGCGACGATTTCCGCCTTATCATAATTCTTCTTTATCAGATAAATTTCTGCTATATAATAAGGCGCCAATGCTTTATACTTTTCATTATCCTGCAAGGACAGGAAGCCAGTCAGGGCGTCATCGTAGCGCTGTTGGGTATAGCGGATGTATGAAAGGTAATAAGTGCAATCCGCAACATATTTCTTGCTGGTGCTACGAAGCGTCTCGAACCAGATGGCAGCTTCTTTCACATTTCCTGTTTTCAGGTAGCAGGTGGCGAGGCGATAGGTCATGTCATCCCGTTCTTCATTTCCAAGCAAGTCGAGGCGGGAAGCATTGAACATAGCCATAGCCGCATCATAGTTTCCTTCGAAGAAGTATACGGAAGCCATGAGTGCATAAATGCGATTAGCGTATGGAGTATCGGGGTACTCATCCAGATAGGCACGCAATTTATCTATACTTTTCGTATCTTTCAGTTCATAAGCGGCGCATACCAGCATATATTCAGCCTCCATCCGTTCGCCTTCGGCAGGCAATGGTTTGCCTTCAGCGTCTACCTGGCGCACAAAGGCCTGGAGTGGCGGGATGGCGGCAGCGTAAGCTTTTTGTTGGAACAATGATTGTCCTTCCTGATAAAGTCGTTGGGGGGAAGTGATTTTCTCGCTGGTCTGTGCTGTAGCGAGCAGGGGTGCACAGCAGAGAGCCGTGCACAGTATTCGGGAGATTTTATTCTTCATAATACAACGCGTTTTTACAAAAGTACGGGTTTTAAGTCGAATTTGTTACACTTATTTGGCTTTTTTAGGATATACAGGTGTCGGTTGAATAATTATTCGCTCATTTCTTTCAGGAATATTCCTAATCCTTTCCGGATAGACCCCAGTCCGAAATCTTCTGTGCGTATCTCTTTCAATGGGATAAAAAACAGGTCTGCGGCATCATCCATTGCTTTGTAATGCAGCGTATCAGCTACCGTGCAACGGAAAAACAGATCCAGCGTGTGGACAGGGAAACCGGAATACACATATATGTTAGGTAAGGAAAAAAGATATTCCGCCTTATTCACTTCCATGCCTGTTTCTTCTTTCACTTCACGGCGCACTCCTTCTTCTCCGGTTTCGGCCATGTCGATGAAACCGCCCGGCAAGTCGAGTGTTCCTTTGGCCGGGTCTTTGGCGCGGCGGCATACCAATAGTTCGTTCCGTTCATTCATAATCAAGGCTACGGTGGCGGCGGAGGGGTTGAAGTAATATACAAATCCGCAGTCGGCACAGCGTTTTGATTTTTCGTTGTTGATTTCAAAGTGTATGGAGCCACACTTGGGGCAATACTTGAATTGGGAAAGAGGATGTTCCATGAGATTTTATGAGTTTATTAAACCTTTTTATTTTCTACCTAATAACAAAAGAACTTGCCTTCCGGTTTTTGAAATTTTGTATGTTTGTTTGGGACTTGTCCTTTTGTCAGGAAACTCCATCTCCACCCATCCATATGAAAGTAGTGGATCCAAATACTTTAGTCTGTTATCTGAGTGGTTTTTTAATCCCATCATTTCAAAAAGCTCTGTTCGCGGAATTCTCTTTTGCAAAAGTATCAGCATTTCTTTCACTCTATTGTGCACTTTCCTATTTAAGAGATCGCTAACTTGATCGCTAACTTGGTCGCTAACTTGGTCGCTAACTTGGTTTGTGAAATTAATAAGGTCATCAATGGTATTGAAACTAAGTTTAATATCAAGATTGATATTTGGCTTTATAAATGTTTGATCCGCTAAAATATGCGCTGGAATTGTTGCTAAAAAGTAAGTACTATCACCGTCTGTTTCAAAAACAGGTTTGGGAGAACCATTTGCCTCCAATGCGTCATATATAGCAGGAAAGCCTGTGCCTCTCCCTTCTGTTAATTGCAACTCCTTCAGGAAATCACCGATACGTCTGTTTCGATATTCACGGGCTACAATGCTCTCGCTACCTACACGTATATAGGGTTGTCGTTGTGCTTTTGTACCAAGTGTTATGGGAGCGGAGTACATGCGATTGTCTCCTGCAGGACACCAGAGTACCATGGTGTGGATAATGGTTTCCGGATTCCACCCGGATTTAAACTCTATCCTCTCCCATTCAACAGTGTTGCCTTTTATTAAGTCTTCTATATTTATTGGTAAAGCCATATTCAGTCGCACAATATTTCTGCAAATGTACTGAATGTTGTCGGTATAACAATAGGACAGGTCGGATAAGTGGAATTTTCAAGTCTGTGTCTTTCCAATAATATTAAGGTTCTGAGTTCAGCCTCCCCTTAAAGTTAGTCTCAATCTACTATCACTACTCTCACTTTCGAAATAAATCGTTGATAGCTAAAATATTAGGTGTGAGTGAGGGTAAAGTTTGCGCGTGAGAGTAGGGGCTTACTCTCACGCGCAAATTTTACATTTCTATATCGTAACTTGTTCTGTCATACGTAGTATCCTATCGTATGATGCATATATCGGATGGATCTGTAATCTGATGTTTTTTAGCCTTTTTCCCCCGTGTAAACGATAAGATTGTCATAGTTGTTTGTTCTAATTATAAGGTATTAATTGGTTTTGTATAAGCCATGATTTTGTTTTCTCCTGAGGAATATCCAGTTCACTCTTAGGAATAATTGGATGTCAACCTTGGTCAACAGGCCTGTCAACCTTGGTTAACAAGCCGATCAACCAAGGTTAACAGGCCGATCAACCAAGGTTGGCATCCAATAAGACTTACTATAAAGTTATAAATGAGCAGGGTAAAGTCAAATGCTTCCCTGTCTGTTATTTGAAGTATCCATTACATGTCATCTTCCCAATGCCGCATCCATCATCTTCGCCTCATAATCATACCAATCCAGCCCATGCATCCTGTCCAACTCTTCCCGCTGTATTTATAGGGCTGTTTTCCCGAAGTTTCAGTATCTACCTCAAATACTCCTCCGAAAGGATAATAATGGTTCACCTGTTCTGTGTTCCACGACGTTCCGTTCAAACGCATCACCATCCGGTTATTTCCCTGATGATCTTTCAGGTAATAGTAAAATGTTGGAGTTGTCCCGCTCAGAGTGGCATATCCTTCTTCTGTGAGCACCTTGCTCAGACTTCCGTTTTCATAGATCACATTTCCACAATAATCCACCGTATGGGTTTGTGAAATCTGATTTGCCGCATCTTTCCGGTTCCCATTGGTAAATTGCAGTGTTGCAGGCAAATTTAAAGGATTATATTGGATTTTACTAATTTTTTTTTGTTATAATCCTGCTGCATATTTCCGTTGGAGTCATAGAGATATTCCGTTCCGCTTCCCTTGTTCTCATCTGTAAAGTTGAACACGCCGTTGTAGCATGGCGTGCTGTTTCCATCCGTGTATGTTGTAATCATCCGTAATGCTGTTGGCATTAGAACCATGATGTGACTTGCTTTTCAGTCTTCCAAGTTCGTCATAGGTGTTTGTTGCCAGTGTTATGGTATTGTTGCCTAACGTATAATTTACCGATGTGATACGCTCGGCGTGATCATAATTATAAGTATAGTTCTCTTCTGTTGTATTTTTATTGGCTTTACTCTCATTGCTGGTCTGAACATGCTTCACAGTCTTGGGTCTTTCCTGTAAAAGTATAAGTGTTTTCCACAGCTTCGTATCCATCCAGGCTGCCAAGTGAGGCGGAAACCATTCATATTATTTAAAAAAGTCTGTAAAGCATTTTTGGAATTACATATCTATTGTCGATTGAAAATTTGTCCATCCCTATATTCATACCACCAATACAAATCTTTATCCCCTCTATGATGAAATTCAAATTGGTACTTTTGGGGGGCAATACAAGAAATTGTAGTAAAACGTCCTGTTTTGTGAAGGAGTATATTATATTCTACTGTATCTACATAGAAATTATATTCTTTGTAGCTAAAGACGCCTTGAGTCCACTCTCCGTAGTTATAGAAACGAGGACTATAAATAACACCAATTAAAATGTATGGATTAGGCGAGAACCTCTCCGTACCAGATATATAGTCTTTACAAGTATTGAAAGAAAAGGCTATTTTAGTTTTTAGTTCTTGATATTCAGGCCGGCTTTCTGCCTTCAATATGATGGAGTCAAGGACAGGAAATAATATTGTATCCACCTCATAGATGTCCAGTCTTTTGGTTATATAATCCTTTTCCTTATAAGGTTTGAACTTTACAATGGTTTCGTAGGAATTACATCCCCATAGCACCAAAGATAATGAAATGATAAAAATATAGTTTAATTTATTCATAATAATTCTCTGCTTATTTAGGTATATAATTATATCAATACTTCGGTAAAAATTTACCGAAGTATTGATAGTTTATGTTGCTTAAATGAAACTACGCAGTCTCTCATGAATTCTCATTAATATATTATAAAAAGAATCGAAGGGGAAGGTTAAACGTTTACTTGATACAATTATATTTAGTTCAATACTATCTCTCAACAAATAGCAAATAGCTACTTTCTTTTTCCGGTAATATAAATGTATCCACTTCTTGTCTTCATTTACTTCTTCTTTTATATGGAATTCATTTTTTATTATAATATTTTTGATATTAGTAGGAGCTAAATACAACTTAGTTTTGTATAAAACCTCACAGAAACGTTGAAGTTCTAAATGTTTCACTTCATTTACATTGCAATATATCTGAATCTCTAAATAGCCGTTTTCTTGATTTATTTCAGCATAAAAGTTATCATCTTTAGCTATTTCAGCAACTAAATATTCTCTGTCAAAAGGACTGACTATCGAAATTTCATATTTGTTATAAATCATATTTTTTAATATTTTTACGTAATAGATTGGTTTTGTTCCGGGAAATTTCTTCTCTACGCATACGTAATAACATATACATCAAAAAACATATTCAGACTGTAAAGTGAAATAGATAGACCTTATTTTAAATACTATTGATGCCAGCCTCAAAGCATAAAGTAGCTAATAGATTATTTCCAACAATGGCTTTTCCCTTAATACTTTCCAGATACTTATTATTACTCACTATTTTTATGGCATACTCTTTTCTCATTTTAGTATAGTCTACATTCAAATATGGAGAATACCCCCAAATATAAAGCAAATTTAAAGAATCTATTCGGAAAGACTTTTCAAACATTCGTTCTATATCATTACAGGTTAAATCTAAGTAAAACTCACCCAAAGAAGATGCTATGTAAGCTGTATAAAACAAAAACTCAGGATCGTTTATATACTCTTCATCTTCAATAAAAATTTTAAAGGTAGAATTTAAATCCTTTAAATAGATCTGTTTAGTTTCTTTTGATATATCTGTTTCAACAATAGAATACAAATACACATAGATTAGATTGATAAATGTATCTAATAAATCATTTTTTTCTAATATATTTCTTTTCAGTAAAGCAATAGAATATGCATAATTGCCATTCTTAAAATAATCTTTTATCTTTTTTCTCCATTCCATAATATAAAATAATTAGTTATGGAAGAGCTGAATTAGCGTATATTAGCTCTCCAATAAGTTTTTTTGTTAACTTTGTTGATATTTATAGATAATAGCCATGCTAGCCCTACCGATTACCTTAGCGAAAATACCATATTTATCTATCTTTTTCATCATAAATCAACCGTTCAACCATAAAAAAGAGACCAAAACCTCTATCACATACCAATCAGCTATATATAAACATTGTCGCTATTTTGGGAAATCCCTCTTGGACTATTCCTCTAACTGTAATATTTGTACCACTTAAAGATAACTCTTTTATTTTATGCATTATATTCTTATTTATAAAAAGGTAGCCATCTTCTGCTTTTTTGGAATGTACATAAACACTTCTTACTTGATGAATAGTATCAATATCCTAATGATCAATCCTCAAATCCGTTCTATCTAAATGAGAATAATATATATTATTAAAAATGTCAGGTATTAATTTTTGCTCTATATTGTCAATATAAAGCACTTGCTTATAGGAATTGTATATTTCATTTCCATGAGAGTTTATTTGAGCGTTTAGTTCATGAAAGTTACTCAAATGAACAAGGATTGCTGCTAAAAATATAAATTTCTTCATTTTACTTATAATTAGTCCTAACTGTTTTACTATGGTTTAGACCAAAAGGCCTTATAGGAAGTCCTATAATTTTTCTTGCATAATTTTCATAATCAATGACCCCACCTCTAAAGTTTATATTTGAAATATTTCGTTCATCTATCTCATGAAAAAGAGTAGATGTTGTATTTTGTACAACATTTATTTATAGTTTCTACACTTGGAGCAATGACGATTGTGTTATCTATTTTAGAAAACATACTTACTATTTCGGTTAATACTATCATTGTTCTTATTTATTTTCTGTCCTCCAAAACTACTATTTACTCTTAATAAAAATATCTCCTTTCCAATTTATCGAATTTCCACATACTCTCGCGTATTCACCTTGTATGAAAAAACGTTCAAAGAAGGTATCGTTTATAGCCGGAAGATAGATGTGAATAACATTTTTATCATTGTTAAATTTTATTTCTTGAAGTGGATCATATTGTATAATACCAAAACATACACTTCCAAATATAGGCATCGGAGATTCTTTTAAATAAATTATATAACTAAAGGCTTGAGTCTGTTCAGGCTATGTTAAGGACTTATTGTGAGATGAATATTTTAAATTAAAATACTTCAATTCATCAGTTATAACTTCTATTTCCACTTTTCGTTGACAAGGAAAATCGAAAATAACTTGCTTCTTATATACAAGAGTTGCATCATATTCTTGAACGATTTGCATACTTTTCCTGACAATGTCAACTGGATGTTCAGAATTTAGTTCTATGAAATTATCACCAATCCTTTTTATTGAACATTTAGCCAGAGTATCATTTTCAAAAGCAAGATGTGTGCCTTGAGCAATAACGAAATAAAAAGTAGTATCGACTATTGCAATTTCAAAGGTAGCATTATTAAAATAACTTCCCTCCAATTTCGTTTGTGCAAATATTGTTGGTATACAATGGAGAAATGTTAAAATTATATAGATTGTTTTCATCTCATTATTTTTTTTAGAAGCTGTTTAAAAATGAATTAAAATAATTGCGATGTAAGTGTTCATTATATTGAATATCAGTAGGCTAATTGATGTGTTATTTGTAACTTTATGGTTACTAGGACATTAAGTTATGGAACAATAATCAACCAACCTCACTGATAAACAGTGGCAATTTATAGAAAAAATAGTGAATACACAAAAGAGAAGACGAAAATATTCTATTCGTGGCATTTTTGATGCCATTCTCTACTTGCTCAGAACAGGTTGTCAATGGCGTATGCTCCCCGCCAATTTTGCACCTTGGCAGAGTGTATACTACTATTTCAGTAAATGGAAGAATGAAGGTATGATAGAAGAACTGCCAGACATCCTTCATTCTAATGTACGCAAACAATTAGGAAAGGCTGCAAGCCCGAGTTTAGGAATTATTGACTCGAGAAGTGTGAAGACTTTCCATCATGTTGATTCCGATAGAGGGATTGATGGTAACAAAAAGATTAAAGGGCGCTTCACTGGTTGTTGATAATCTCGCGTTCAAATTTCCACGTTTGATCAAAATCCTCGCTGACGGAGGATACGGAGGAACTCTTGCTGATTGGATAATGGATAAATTCGGATGGGAACTAGAGGTCGTTCTACGACCTGATGAATGCCCGTCAAAATTTCAAGTTTTACCCAAACGCTGGATTGTGGAAAGAAGTTTTGCATGGCTTGAAAACTTCAGAAGGCTTACGATTGACTACGAGTTCCATGCAGATACAGCGGTGGCTATGGTGCAATTGGCGTTCTGTAAAATCATGCTTAATAAATATTTCGATTAATTTTTAAACAACTTCTTAATGATGCTATTTTATTATCTATCTTTTCCTTTAGTCGTTCCGCTTCTTTGACATCATCCCATAGGCGGAAGATGAATTCTTTCCGCTACGTTTCAGTCCTAGAATATTCCCATTCCTGTCATATCCGGCATTCGTCATCCGGTTTAGGTGGCTATAGGTGAACTTATATCCTCTTGTGGTTTCGGCATCTGCTTTCTTGGTCATACTATATCAATATCATATTTGATATTGTTTTTTATAAGATTAGCAATGAATGGATTACATACCCTCTTTATAGTAAAGCCCGATACTACCTGAATAATGGAAATAAAAGAAAAATTGTTTATTGAAATCATATATAAGATGTCCGTATGGAGCTTATCCCTTTTATGAGACAATCCAACGCAATAGATAGGTAGGAATTCCAGTCATTACGTATACAGCTACCGGAATCTCCCTGCACTATATCAGACTTTTCTAACATGATTAAATAGTTCGCAGTCTCCTTAGATAAGTATTGGGGACTATAACAATATGTCAATTTGCTTTTTACTCTGATTGTTATGATACCCACAATAATATTTTTTTTTCAATCACCCATTTATCTTTAATTTTGTGGATACAAATAATTGCTCCTTCACCGCAAAGCCGTCCACAAATATAAGAACTGTACAAAAGTCCAAATTGTTTTTTGGCATCAAAATAGATCCTTGATATCTCCAATACCCCTGAAAAGAGAAAGTCGTACTTCTCTCTTTCCCAAATTTTAATTCCTTGGGGAAATTCTGAATAGTATTTCAATGTGAATCGCTCGCTTTTCCTTATTTTGGATATATTGAGTGGTTGACTTATAATTGAAGTTGTTCTCATTGTATCAAGCACCTCGATATAGCCTTGGTTCGTTAATTGCTCTTTGATATATTCTATGTCTAAATTTTCATTTATACAACTGAATAGAGTATCTAAAACAGCAATAACCAAAACGGTATCTTTCATTTTCCTGTTTGCCTGAACCTTATCAACTTCTCTGAGATACTCAATCGTATCATAGATATTATTGTTGCTATCAGAAGTAGATAATAAAGGAGGAGGGGGAGTTTTATATCCATCTAAAGCGCCCATTTCCTCAACCAAATCATCGAAAATTTCAACAAGCACTTTCATCTCATAGTCATCGGTACAATCTGTTTGACACGATTGCAGCATAAATAATAGTATTGTAATAGCTATATATTTTTTCATAATTAGTTGTTTGAAAATCCGTAAATCATTTTCATTATCACTTCGTTTGATTTTAATATTCCTTGCGATTTGTAATATTGTTGTATTATGGGTACTCCTATTCTTTCCATAGCCCTATTGACATTTCTTTCTTGCCAATGTTGGGTATAATTTCTAGATTTGTTCATTCTTCTTAATGCGGGATAAGCATTCGAATTGTTCATTATTCTATCATCAATAAAATCAATAGAAGATTGGTCTGCATGAATTACAATTTCGTGAATAAAAGTATCCAGTAAATCAGCAATGTCGGAAGATTTCCCTACTCCAACTTGGATATTCATATTGTTTGTCTTCACAGTGAGAAATGTGCTACCTGAAGAAAATTGCCTAGAAGTCTTTGTTCCAAATGATATATCAATACCTTTTTTATGAAATTTCCCATCTTTATTAAATGTAACACCTGCTATTGTTTGTCCTTTCGCAGCATAATTTGCCAATAATGCCTTTCCTTCTTTTGTACTTATGAGAAACTCAAAAGCTTTCACTTGATTGGAATTTACGAGATTGCCTCGTTCATCTTGCTGGTAAAGGTCTACAACACTTATGCTATCGCCGTTTAAGTCAATATGTTTCAATGGATTATTTGCTACATATACATATGGACTCACTCCATAATATTTATCTGCTAGCGGATCCACGACATGCCACCTTCCCAACGCCGCATCATAATGCCTCGCCCCATAATCATACCAATCCAGCCCATGCATCCTGTCCAACTCTTTCCCGTTATACTTATAGGACTGTTTTCCCGAGGTTTCAGTATTCACTTCAAATACCCCTCCGAAAGGATAATAATGGTTCACCTGTTCTGTGTTCCATGACGCTCCGTTCAAACGCACCACCATCCGATTATTTCCCTGATGATCTTTCAGATAATAGTAAAATGTTGGAGTTGTCCCGCTCAGAGTGGCATATCCTTCTTCTGTGAGTACCTTGCTCAGACTTCCGTTTTCATAGATCACATTTCCACAATAATCTACCGTATGGGTTTGTGAAATCTGATTTGCCGCCAGTTCTTTTATCTGCCCCATGGGGACGGATATATTTGCTATCGCCGTCCTGTGCACGACTTTCAGTTTCTTTCCGTCCGCACTATAAGTATAGTCTTTCCGGTTCCCATTGGTAAATTGCAGTGTTGCAGGCAAATTTAAAAGATTATATTGGATTTTACTAATTTTCTTGTTATAATCCTGCTGCATATTTCCGTTGGAGTCATAGAGATATTCCGTTCCGCTTCCCTTATTCTCATCTGTAAAGTTGAACACACCGTTGTAGAGAGGATCTGTTGCGGCATCCGTAACATTCTTCAGTTGGTTGCCGTCATACGTCAGAGTCAGGTTGTCAATCATCCCATAGGCGGAAGATGAACTCTTTCCGTTACGTTTCAGTCCCAGAATATTTCCATTCCTGTCATATCCGGTGATAATCTCGGAGAAGCGTCCTGCGTTAGCCGACAAATCCTCTCCTTCACCATATCCGGCATTCATCATCCGGTTCAGATGGTCATAGGTGAACTTGTATCCTCTTGTGGCTTCGGTATCTGCTTTCCAGGTCATACTGCTGATATTACCGTTGTAGCATGGTGTGCTGTTTCCATCTGTATAGTATAACTTCTGAGTGAATTTCGGGCTTTCTATTTTCTTAGTCCATCCTCGTGTGTTGTAATTATACGTAATGATGTTGGCATTAGAACCATGATGTGACTTACTTTTCAGTCTTCCAAGTTCGTCATAGGTGTTTGTTGCCAGTGTTATGGTATTGTTGCCTAACGTATAATTTATTGATGTGATACGCTCGGCGTGATCATAATTATAAGTATAGTTCTCTTCTATTGTATTTTTATTGGCTTTACTCTCATTACTGGTATGAACATGCTTCACAGTCTTGGGCTTTCCTGTAAAAGTATAAGTGTTCTCCACTGCTTCGTATCCATCCAGGTGATTGGCGGACAGGCTTTGGATAATCTGCCCCTTAATATCGTAGATATTGACAGAATAAAGTTTGGTACTGCTTCCCGGTACCTTTGTGATACTGCCCGCCGGATATCCCTTGACGTAGTTTGGGTTTGCAGTTGAAAATGCAGTTGAAAATTTGCTGCTGTTGAATCCGGGCAGTGTCTTGAATTCGTAGTCATCATAGTAGTTCACTATATGTACTTCGGGTGAGGCCAGCGAGAAAGTGGAACTGTATTCGCTGCCTTCCAAGCCTGTGTTGCCATTGCTACGTTCACAATTGATGATGACTGAAGCTGCCGAGGCGGTATTGGTGTTTTTGCATACGCCTTGTACCGTCGGCCGTTGGAATTTGTCGTAAAGATAGAATGTCCATTCTCCGGCGGTACGCTGGTTTCCATCTTGTGAGAACATGAGACGTCTTGTTTTGTCGTATACGTAATAGACCGGTTCTGCTCCGGGAAGTTTCTTCTCTACGCATAAGCGGCGGGCATCGTAACGATAATAGTAAGCGTACTTCTGCAGGATTTCGTTGTTTCGGATGCTCCACGTGCCACTGCTGCCAAGTGAGGCGGAAGCCATTGGCGGAAGTACCAGTAGGGGATTGCCAAGGGCGTCATGTACGGTATAAGTGTCATAAAATTCTCCATTATTGACTTGCCGTATCAGGACAGTGTTTCCCCGGAAGTCGGTGAATGTGTATTGTTTGTGACCGTCTTCATCTGTTGTTAATATAACTTCCAGTTCTCCCGCCGGGTAAGTACCGGTACAACGGAATTGTTCATCGTTTACAGCCTCATAACGATTACAGTTTAAGACTGCTATCTGTGGGCTGTTAGCCAGATATTCGTAAGTAACCGGGTGTGTCCGGAAATCATTCCCCGGAGGAGTTTTCTTTAATAACTGCTCCATAGGTGCTGCTTCATGTGTATTTTCCGTGTAGGCGTATGGGTCGCCATAATAATTGGCGGAAAGATTGGCGTAGTTAGTGGCACGTCCGTTTGTTGCGGTTGGGATAGGTAACCAATTGCGTGTCTCGCGTCCCAGGCAATCATATTCAAAAACGTGGAGCAGGTTATTCCGGAGTGGAGTGATTTGTTTCTCCAATATTTGTATAGGCTGTCCCAGTCCATCGTAATATTGGGTTTGTTCCAGGTAACTCACCGCTCCGTGTAGATAGTTCCTTGTTGTAATGCTATTCTCTGCTGCACCTTCTCCACGCAGGGTGTAAGTATATTCTGCGATTGTCTTTTTTGAATGATCTGTTATTTTACTGAGTTTACCTCCTAAATATTGATAATTTGTCTCTTCCCCGTTGGGTTCTGTCACTTTAGTACAGCCAATGAGTGGTTCATAATCATAGCATGTGGTTAAGGAACCGGCGGGCTTTTGCCATACTTCCACAACCGGTAGCCACTCGTCAGTGCTTTTGCCGGAAGTACTTGCAATCTGTACTCGTGTGTCTGCATAGGAAGCGCCCTGTACTACTGCAATAGGGTAATTCCAGGATAAATTCCAAATGTAGGCGGTGGGAGAAAGCCGGTTGAGGATTGTCTCCAGTGGATATTCTTTTTCATAGAGAGTGAAGACCTGTGAGGCTGTTTCCTGTCTGTTCCATGAAAGTACTTTGCGGGAAGGCCGTATATTTCCTCTCCCGAAATCAGCGTATTGCCAGTTCAGCAAGATTGTATCTTTGGTATTTATAACCCATTTCTCCATAACCGGAAGACTGATATTTCCGTCATTGGCAATTCTTTGGAGGAAACCACCCGTTATATTGGATGAATAGCAATAATAATGTTCAAATGTTTGGTTTCCGCAAACTGTTTTGGTGGATTGAAGTATGCCATGGTCGGCCAATTGTGTACTGTCTTCCGTAAAACCGGGGAGTATGATCCTTAACGGTGGGGGAAGTATATTTGTCAGGCTGGAATACACTTGGGAACGGTTGTAGGTATATGAAGTTACTTCACGGTGTGAAACGGAATTAGGGTAATGTATGATGGTGATTGTTGTATCTTTGAATAAACGTCCGCAAGCGGTTTCTGTTTCAAAAAAATTAAAGTCGGATGTACTCTGAAAATCTTCTTTGCTTATTCCTGACGCGTCTATGGTACGCAGAATACTTTCTACATAGAATCCCGTTCGTACGACACCTGTGCGGTCAAGAGAATACCGGTTGATTTCCTCTTCTATGGGTTCATAGCCTGAAGGTGTATGTTTATATATGGTACGGTGGATGAGTGGGGCCTTTTCCCAACAGGTTTCTTGAAAATAGCCGCCTACGAACTGCGGGCCATAAATGCGCTTGCATTCTTCGTAGGTTTCCGGACTTAAATTAGGATAATATATTTTGGTGCCCAAATAACGAGCATTGTCAGGGTCGAGCGATGGATTGGAAGATATACCTGCACCCTTGAAAGGATGCAGGCAATTGGATGTGTCATATTCATATACCGTTTTCATTTTTTGCGGGACACCACTCCCGGATACAGTTTCAGTCACTTTCCCATAATATATAATAGCGTTTTCGGCACGATAGCCCGGGATGCGGCAAGAAGTGGTACGGACACTTCCGGTGCTGATGCTGGTAGGAGATCCGATGTAAGAGGCACGGACCCCGGACAGGGAGATGAAGGCTGTTGTTCCGATATCGTCAAAGTTGATGGTACAGGCCTCATTCTCGTATGTGAATTCGGCTGTTTTGCTTTTCCCGGTCACCGGATCGGTCACGGATATACTTTGGATACGTAAACCTATGTTTACCGGAGAACGGAAAAGGTTACAGCGATTAGCCTCATATGTATATGTAGTGATGGCACCTGTCGGTTCCTGGATACTCTCTAAGGCAAAGGCACGGGCACTTGCAAAGTGATAGCTCCGGTTGCCGGAAAGTTTTCCGGAATAGTCAAGGATACTGTTGTGCTTTAAAGTTGTGGTAATTCCGGAGTTGCTGTATCCGAAGAAGTCTTTTTTGTCATCGCTGTAGCTGCCATATTCATTGTAATAAGTAAAGGTGCGCTTGTCAAGTAGCTTGGTGCCAGATGTAATACTGACACTCTCTAAACGTAAGCGTTTGTCTCCGAATAATTTGTCATTATCGAATGTGATGCTACGTACAGTATTGCCAAGCGTGTTTTTTATGTCAATTTTCGCCATACGTATATTGGGAGTTCCGTATTTGCGGGTACCGGAAATGGTAGAAGAGGTAAAGTTTATAGTGGTAGTCCTGCTTTTTATCTGGGATAATACCCGTTGATTAGAAAACGTAGTGCGGTGTATGGCCGAAATTGCATTTGACTGTTGGCTGCTGGTTCCGGTTGCTCCGTTGGTGGTGGTTACAAAAGAGGAAGAGAGGCTATTGGCTGACTCTTCACGTCGCCACGAAGGAATGGTAGTGTAGGTTAGTGAAATACTATCTGTACGATATGGAGATACTATTTTTGAGAGATGCCAGCATGATACTGTGCTATAATTAGGACTACGGTAGAGATTGTCCAGAATGGTTGGAAAATATTCATAACTCATCTGCTCACGCTCTGTGAAATAATAGGTACAGCCTGAAGGAGTTGTTATCAGAAAATCATAAATGCCATTAGAGGTCTTATTTATGCTTTGTATTTTTAAGTTAGTGGGTGGTAATTGTGTAATTGTTCCGTTGGGATTGCATATAAAACTTCCTGAATAACCCTCAAAATTATAATAATACCGGTCAGGACTGGCTTCTTTCTGCAAGTGAACAATGTCCTTTAAATAATCTAAATCAGCACTACTTTCTATTTGTTGGCGGGTCTTCAGCTGATATGGAAGCGACTCGTCCGGTTGTCCGTGAATTACTCTGGAGATGCATCCGCCTGCATTTAGGGTCCATCCCAGTCCAAGCACTCCGGGGATATCGTCTACTTTACATCCGGAAGTATGATATGACATGGATATAGAGAAAGGTATGTCTTTTAGAGATAAATTATATAAAGGGATATGTACGTCGGCAGTTCCGGTATTACGTGACACCGGGTAGTCTACATAACGGTTCATCTGGGCTGCTTCGGGAGACGGGAGTACAGTTTCATCCGAAATGGTACGGGGTACAATATAAGGGGAATTGTCCAGACTGTTCAGGGAAGGACTGTTTGGAGTTGGTATGCTGTCTTGATTTTGAGCATAAACCGGCAGAATTGATACCGATACTAATATAGCGAATAAGATATTTTTCATAATGATGATAAATAATCCGTTTGACTTATTTCTTAAATAGCTTTTTAGCATAAACTTTTTCCCCGGTTGTTATCCGAAGCAGGTATTCTCCTGTCGGATAGCTGTCCATTGAAATAGTTTCATTGTAGAGTCCGGCCGAAAGGCTTGTATGTTGTATTGTCGCCAGTTTTTGTCCTTGCAGGTTGAAGAGAGAAACTGTGACGTTGCCGGATTGTTTCAGTTCGTAGTTAATGTATAAGTCACTGTTATTTTCTATTCTATAATTGTAGTTGATAGTGTCGTCATTTGTTCCTTTTTCCAGAGATTTATCCATATTTTTCCATTTGCGTTCGAGTTGTTCTTCTGTTGCCATATCGCGTTTTTTTTGATTGTCGGTGTCATAAGGTAAATCGTAATATTGTTCTTCAGGTAAATAGATAAAAGAAGTGGAGAAATGCTCGTATGGTTTGCTGTCTTGATAAACCGTACTTTTGATAGTTTCTACTACTGGATAACGGTAGCCGTAGGCATACCAACGCCAAGTCTCTATTTCCTGATGAATAGAGTCGTTGGTTAGTAGATATTCTATGCTATCGCAATTTAGGGTGTATGGGAGAGTATCCACTTTTAATAAGGCTGATACATTATCTTTCAGAATTATACTCTGATGAATCTGTTTATGAGTGTGTATGCGAAGGACTTTATGTAAGGTATCTCCCTCAGGTAATATTAAATCACCGGAGGCATCGGCTGTGATGATACTTTTACCACGTTGCCGGATATACATATGTTCGCAATAGCGCCCCTTTCCATCGAAGTAATCACTGATTTTCTGGTTTTGTAAAATAGGGAAGATTAGAAGTAGTTCAGGCTTCTGATAAGTGATAAGAGTTGTAGGATTTTCATATCCCAGGCAAAAAAGGCTGTCTCCGGATATAGAATGATAATACATCGTACGATGTTCAATGGCAACAAGACTGTCAGAACCTTGCATTGTGTACTTCAGCTGATAGCTCGCATTCTTGAGTTTCAGGTTGCTGAAATCCCAAATTTGTTCGGAACTCATATCTCCGGGTTCACAAGTAGTAACTACATGTTTTATGAGTTGGTCACCACTTCTGGGCATATTGGAGGTAGTGCTTAATGTCTGTGCATGGAGAGACAGAGTAAGAATACTGCCTGCCAAGAATAAGAGAGCTCTCATGTTTTTTCGTATTATTGGGTTAACATAAATCTTTTGCCTAATAAATATGGTGCTTGTGTATTGGTAAATTTGCGAGTCAGAATATGCACTGACTATTTATTTGATGATAATATATCGGTGGATATTATTATGTAACTGCAATATTATAGAAAAAGAATGAAATATCCAATAGTTTGTTTGTATTTAAGTATATAAAATTCGGCATATTACTCTGACTGATATTAAAAGTTATTCGGACTTCCGGAGATAGTTGATGTTATCGTTGTTCGATTCATGGAAAACATTGCGAAGATATCTAAAAGGATCAATTCCGTACCAAGTCCACACCTGCTCCACTCTTCCAATCTCCGTATAGGAGTGGAGAAAACACGGAGTTGGTAAGGAGCAGAAGTGTTTCTGACCAGAATCAGGTCTGTCTTTTAGCTTCTTTGATGTTATTAATTTGTTCTTATTGAGCCATTCTTTCAGAAATAGATTTTGGCTTATCTTACCCCTCGCATCATATTTATTTGTACTTTTGACCCGTAAAACTTTAACTGGAAATTTTATGAAAACTGGAAAAATCTATTTCATGCTCCTTGTAGGTGTGGGTATGGCATTGGCGAGTTGTGGTAACTCTCAAAACAAGAAAAATGAATCTCCTGCAGTAGGTAGCGATAAAGATGAACATGGCTGTATTGCTTCCGCCGGATATATATGGAGTGAGGTGCAGAAAGACTGTATCCGTCTTTGGGAAAAAGGTGTCCGCATGGAAAGTGTGGCAGATAAGGAAAATACAGCGTATATTGTTTTTGCTCCCGACTCATTGCAAGTAGAATTATTCTTCTCCGGTGACCAACCCAATGAAATATTGGATCGCCGTTCGCTGCCGGACGGAGACTATGTCTGGAATGTAGAAGACGATGATACAAAGAATGTCCGCCAGGAGAATGGAAAATGGACAATCAGCCAACGAGGAAACCTGATCTATCAGCAGGTGGACGAGGCTAAGTAATTGTTTGAGATGTTATGGAGAACTTTGCTGCCATAGACTTTGAAACTGCCAATGAACAACGCACCAGTGTGTGCAGTGTCGGGGTAGTGATTGTGCGGGATGGAGAGATTGTAGATCGTTACTATAGTCTTATTCGTCCTGAACCGGAGTATTACTCCTATTGGAATACCCGGGTACATGGGTTGACATTGGCAGATACAGTGGAAGCACCGGTATTTCCGGTAGTATGGCAAGAGATTGCACCGCTTATAGAGGGGCTTCCGCTTGTGGCGCATAACAAAGGTTTTGATGAAAGTTGTTTGAAAGCGGTTTTCAAGACTTACTGTTTAGATTACCCCGATTATGAATTTCATTGTACCTTGAGTACGGCACGAAGGCGAATCAAAGGTTTGCCCAATTATCAGTTGCATACGGTAGCGGCCTATGTTGGATACGAGTTGGAACAGCATCACCATGCATTGGCTGACGCTGAGGCTTGTGCCTGGATTGCCCGGGAAATAATAGAATAACGAAGAAAAAAGTACGAATATGGATTTAGCATCACTTACTGCGGAAGTCTGCCGCATTGCTATGGATGCAGGAAGTTTTTTGAAAGAAGAAAGAAAAACATTCCGTAGCGAGAGCGTGGAAAAGAAACATGCGCATGACTACGTGTCCTACGTAGATAAAGAATCGGAGAAGCAGATTGTTGCCGAGCTCTCCGCATTGTTGCCGGAAGCCGGTTTTATTACGGAAGAAGGTTCGGCTGTGTATCAGGATGAACCCTGTTGCTGGGTTGTGGACCCGCTGGACGGGACTACGAATTATATCCATGACAATGCACCTTACTGTGTATGTATAGCCCTTCGCTCCAGGGAGGAACTTTTGTTGGGTGTGGTGTACGATCCTTGCCGGGATGAGTGTTTCTATGGTTGGAAAGACGGTGGCGCTTACGTGGATGGTCAGCGGATACAGGTTTCCAATGTACAACAGATGGAAGATGCCTTTCTGGTAGTAGAACTGCCTTATAACTCATGCCAATATGCCCGTACGGGAGAACACTTGATACATAACCTGTATGGTAAAGTAGGTGGCATTCGTATGACCGGTTCTGCTGCCTTAGCGATATGTTATGTAGCTGCCGGACGTTTTGATGCCTGGGCGGAGGCGTTCATCGGCAAATGGGATTATTCGGCAGCTGCGTTGCTTGTATTAGAGGCAGGTGGCCGGGTGACCGACTTCTATGGAAATGAAAGTTTTATAGAAGGGCATCATATTATTGCTACGAACGGACATCTGCATTCTACGTTGCAACAACTGATACAAGAAGTCCCTCCATTGGGGATGTAACATAAATAAACTACTTAATGAAAAATACTGTGAAAATCTGGTTAGGCCCTCTGTTTCATCTCTTTTTTCCACGTTGTTGTGTGGTTTGTGGAGCTCCGCTCGTAGAAGGTGAAGAGGCTATTTGCACGCATTGTAACATTAACATGCCCCGTACCAATTACCATAAGGTAAAAGACAACCTTGTGGAGCGTATGTTCTGGGGAAAGATTCCTTTGGAACGTGCCACTTCTTATTTCTTCTATCGCAAAGGGAGTGATTTCCGCAAGATACTGCATCAGTTCAAGTATGGAGGACGAAAAGAACTGGGTGCAATAATGGGGCGTTTTATGGCTGCAGAGTTGGCTACAACAGATTTCTTCGAAGGTGTAGATATCATTATCCCCGTGCCTCTGCATCCCCGTAAGAGGAGGGCGCGCGGGTACAATCAAAGTGAATGGATTGCCCGTGGTGTGTCTCAGGTAGTCGGATTACCTGTGGATGTATCTTCGGTGATACGTGAGAAGCATACGGATACGCAAACCCGTAAATCGACTTATGAACGTTGGGAGAATGTGGATGGCATCTTTCGGCTTCGTCATCCGGAGAATTTTGTGGGAAAGCATGTGCTGATTGTTGATGATGTATTGACTACCGGTTCTACTACTACTGCTTGTGCCGATGTTTTTCATGAAATAGAAGGAGTACGCATTAGTGTGCTGACATTGGCGGTAGCCGAAGGATAGTATAAATAATGTTAATATAGAGGTTGAAGCTCTGCATTCAGCAGATTCTGTATCATTGATGCAGCTGTTTGCAGGATAGAAAACAAAAAAGGTTCGCCGTAATGACGAACCTTTTTGCTCTTCCTCTTGGACTTGAACCAAGGACCCTCTGATTAACAGTCAGATGCTCTAACCGACTGAGCTA
>PPYE01661713.1_pt1 | contig 52043 bp, 44 predicted proteins | sample 1559881 | NCBI WGS metagenome assembly PPYE01 (sample SAMN08240022, study PRJNA423297) | Human gut metagenome, whole genome shotgun sequencing project.
ATGTTATTCTATAGATACAGATTATCGATTCAACATTATAAAGTTGTTGAATCGAAAAAATAAGGAGGTTTGCCATGATTTACACGGTAACACTGAATCCGGCCATGGACAAGACGGTAGAGATTCCGTCTCTGACCATTGACGCGGTAAACCGTATTGCATCCATGCGGACGGATCCCGGCGGAAAGGGGATCAACGTCTCAAAGGTGATCGGTAAGCTGGGGGCGAAAAGCATTGCCACGGGAATCCTGGGCGGTGATACGGGACGGGCTATCCTGTCGGCGCTGGAGGAAATGAAGCTTGAGACCTGCTTTCATTTTGTGGAGGGAGAGACCCGCACGAATATGAAGATTATCGATCCGGTGAATCACACCAATACGGATATCAATGAACCTGGGGTAACCGTATCTGAGGAGATTCTCAACGGACTGCTTAAGGAGCTTCTGGAAAAGATCGAAGCAGGGGATATTGTGGTGATTTCCGGAAGCATGCCCAAGGGGTCCCCCAGGGATACCTATTACGTGTGGACCAAGGCCTGCCGGGAAAAGGGCGCGAAGGTGATCCTGGACGCGGACGGAGATCTGTTAAAGGCCGGGCTGAAGGCATCTCCCTACCTGATCAAGCCGAATCATCACGAGCTTTCCGCCCTGGTGGGAAGGACCCTTTCCGCGCCGGAAGAGCTGGCGGAGACGGCGCGGAAGGTGATGGCAGAGTATGGGATTGAAAAAGTGGTTGTCTCCATGGGCGGCGATGGCGCGCTGTATGTGACCGGGGAAGAAACCATCTATGCTGAAGGACTGAAGGTTCCCGTGGGAAGCACTGTGGGAGCGGGAGACAGCGTGGTAGCAGCTCTTGCTGTGGCAGAGGAATCCGGCATGAGCCTGGAGGAGACGGTCCGTCTTTCCACGGCCACCGGCGCAGCCAATGTCATGTGCAGCGGAACGCAGGCGGCGGAATATGACGTTATTGAGGGACTGCTGCCAAAGGTTGTTTTTTATCGGATGTAAGCATTGCAAAATAAGCAAATTTTCATTATGATAAGAAAGGAGTTTTATTATGAAAGCGAAAGGCGTACGGCTTCACGGAGCGAATGATTTAAGACTGGAGGAATTCGAACTTCCCGAGATTACGGATGATGAGATCCTGGTTAAGGTGGTTTCCGACAGTATCTGTATGTCGACCTATAAATGCGCGATTCTGGGTGCGGCCCATAAGCGTGTACATGAGGATGTGGCAGAGCATCCGGCCATCATGGGCCATGAGTTTGCCGGTGATATCGTAAAGGTAGGAAAGAACCACCAGGATACCTTTAAGCCCGGCATGAAATTTACCCTGCAGCCTGCGTTAAACTACAAGGGAACTATGTGGAGCCCCGGTTACTCCTATGAATTCTTCGGCGGAGATACTACATACTGCGTGATTCCTGCAGAGGTTATGGAATTAGGCTGCCTTCTGGAGTATAAGGGACGTGCTTACTATGAAGCATCCCTGGCTGAGCCCATGTCCTGCAGCATCGGCGCTTTCAATGCGGCTTATCACACCCAGATGGGCGTTTACACCCATCAGATGGGCATCAAGGAAGGCGGAAAGATGGCCATTATGGCAGGCGCCGGCCCCATGGGACTGGGCGCGCTGACTTATGCTCTGCACAGAGACGTACGGCCTTCCATGGTTGTGGTGACCGATCTGAACCAGGAACGTCTGGACCGGGCTGCCGCTCTGTTCCCGCCGGAGGAGGCCTTAAAGGATGGAATCGAGCTGCATTTTGTCAACACCGGAAAGTTTGAGGATCCGGTGGCGGAGCTGATGCGGATTTCCGGCGGAAAGGGCTATGATGATGTACTCTGCTATGCGCCGGTTGCCTCTGTTGTTACCCAGTCCAGTGCCATTCTGGGACGGGACGGCTGCCTGAACTTCTTTGCCGGCCCTACGGATAACCAGTTCAGCGCCACCATTAATTTTTACGATGTACATTATAACTCCACTCATGTAATGGGAACCACCGGCGGAAATACCGATGATATGATTGAGTCTCTGAAGCTGACGGCAGAAGGACGGATCAATCCGGCGGTTATGGTAACCCATATCGGCGGTCTGGATGCAGCTGCAGAGACCACATTAAACCTTCCCAAGATTCCAGGCGGAAAGAAGTTAATCTATACCCACCTTTCCATGCCCTTAACCGCTCTGACTGACCTGCGGGCAAAGGGAGAGGCTGAGGGTGATAAGCGCCTGACAGAGCTTGCGGATATTGTTGACGCCCACAACGGTCTGTGGTGCCCCGAGGCAGAAGAATATCTGCTGGCAAACTTTATTCAGGAATAAACGGTGTTGGGATATCCTGTCTGGTTTCCCGACACAGACAGGAGGAATTTATGGATTCAATGGAAATGCGCAGAGATGCGATCGTTCAGCTGATCAATGAAAAAGGAACGGTAAGTTTTTCGCAGATTAAGCAGGAATTTCCCAATGTATCAGAAATGACTCTGCGGACGGATCTTAAGCTTCTGGATGAGGCGAAGAGGATCCTCCGTGTCCATGGCGGTGCAAAGTCTGTCCAGGTAATTATCGGCACCGATGATTTTCTGAACCGGAAATCGGTTCGGAACATTCCGGAGAAGCAGAAGATTGCAGAAAAAGCTCTGACGCTGCTTCATCCCGATACCACCATTTTTCTGGATTCCGGAAGTACGGCCACGGTGCTGGCCAGGCAGATTCCGGACCAGTCTTATCTGATCTATACCACGGGATTAAGCTGCGCTACAGAGCTTGCGAACCTTTCCAAACCTGCGGTGATGCTTCCGGGAGGAAAATTAAACCGTTACAGCCAGAGCGTGTTCGGCTATTCGGCCATTAAAGAGCTGGAACGGGTAAATTTCGATCAGGCTTTTCTTGGGGTAACCGGATTTCACCCTTCTGTGGGATTTTCCTGCGGGATTAATGACGAGGCCTTTTTAAAGCAGGCGGCGATCCGTCAGGCCGAGCAGGTGATTGTCCTGATGGATTCCTCAAAGATTGATATAAAATGCAGCTTCAGCTTCTGCGGACTCTCGGATGTGGATATCGTGGTTTCGGACGGAAAACTTCCGGAAGAATTTCTTTCCGAGTGCCAAAGATACGGCGTGCAGGTTCTGTAGCCGGATAAACGAAGATGTGGCAGCTGGACCATTCCCCATTGAGACCTGGAACGGTTTAGTGGAGGAGGGTTTTCGTGAAAAATAGTGTTCAACGTTTTGGTAAATTTTTATCGGCCATGGTGATGCCCAATATCGGCGCCCTGATTGCTTTCGGCTTTCTGGCTGCGTTTTTTATCGACACAGGATGGATTCCAAACGAGGGCTTTAACAGCATGGTCAGTCCCATGCTGACCTATCTGATTCCCATTCTGATTGCGTCTACCGGAGGACGTATGATCGGCGGAGACCGGGGCCGGGTGGTAGGGGCCATCGCTGTGATCGGCGCTATTATGAGCAATACCAGCATTACCATGCTGATGGCGGCTATGGTGATGGGACCTCTGGCGGGTTTTTGCATCAAGAAGTTTGACGAGGCCATGGAAGGCCGTATGCCGGCAGGCTTTGAGATGCTGATCAATAATTTTTCCGCCGGCATTATCGGCATGATTCTGGCTATGCTGGGTTATGTGGTGATTGGACCGGTGATGAGCGCCATTCTGGCGTTTTTGTCTGCGGGAGTAAATGTTCTGGTGCAGAACAGCCTGCTTCCGCTGGTGGCTGTATTTATCGAACCGGCCAAGGTGCTGTTCTTAAACAATGCCATCAATCACGGCATCTTTACGCCTCTTGCCACAGCGCAGGCGGCAGAGGCCGGGAAATCCATTATGTATATGCTGGAACCGAACCCGGGCCCCGGACTGGGTGTCCTGCTGGCCTACATGTTCTTCTGCAAGGATAAGGTGACTAAGGATTCGGCTCCCGGCGCGGTAATTATCCACCTGCTGGGCGGTATTCATGAGATTTATTTTCCATATATCCTGATGAATCCGCTGGTGATTATCGCTCCCATTGTGGGAAATATGGCGGCGATTTTCTGGTTTAACCTTACGGGATGCGGTCTGGTAGGACCGGCCTCCCCGGGATCTATTATCGCTTACCTGATGATGACGCCGGGATCCGATCTGGTGAAGGTGATCATCGGCGTGCTGCTTTCCACCGGCATTTCCTTTGCCGTTGCCACTCCGTTAGTGAAGATGGCAGGGGGAAAGAGCCTGGAAGAAGCGCAGAATGAGATGGCGGCCATGAAAGCGGCTTCCAAGGGGGAAACTGTGGTTCCGGGAACCATCGAGCGTTCTTCCGAGATCCGCAAGATTGTTTTTGCCTGCGATGCCGGCATGGGATCTTCGGCTATGGGCGCCACCAAGTTCAGAAACCGCATTAAGGATGACTGTCCCAATATTACTGTGACCAATACATCTGTGGACAATATTCCTGCGGACTGCGATATTGCCATCGTGCAGGCCACACTGGCTTCTCGGGCCAGAAAATCTGCGCCCCAGGCCCAGCTGATTACCATTGGAAATTTCCTGGCAGATCCGGCTCTGGATGCATTGTATGTGCAGCTTACCACCGGCGATGCCCCGGCTGCCCCCGCCGGTGAAAATACGGATGTGGTTATTCCGGATACGCCCATTAAGAAACAGGTGATTATCGCTGACGGCATCAAGCTGGGACAGAAGCCTGTCACAAAGGAAGAAGCCATCCAGGCGGCAGGGGAGCTCCTGGAGAAGCTTGGCTATGTGGACAGTACGTATGTGGAGGCCATGCAGGAGAGGGAGCGGCTGGTATCTACTTACATCGGCATGGGGGTAGCGATTCCTCACGGCACCACCCAGGCCAAAGATACGGTAAAGAAGACGGGAATCGTATTCCTGCAGTATCCGGATGGAGTTGACTTTGGCGCCGAGAAGGCGCAGCTGGTATTTGGCATTGCCGGAATCGGCGATGAACATCTTGATCTTTTAAGCAAGCTCTGCACCCTTTTGGAGGATCCGGCCAGACTGGAGACTTTAAAGACCACAAACGATGTGGAATGGGTTCTGGAGCAGCTGTCATAGAGGGAAAAGCAGCGGTCAGAAAGAGGGAGTATTTGCAATATAACCCTGCCTCCGGACAGGAGGCAGGGATCTGAGGGGAAATAATTTTAACGTAAAAGAAGGATCTGTGACTTTTTGCGTCACGGTCCTTCTTTGTGTTTTTGGGCTGCGCTTTTTCAAGAAGGAGTATACCAAGTACTTTGGATGGCTGGTGCTTCTGGTTTATCTGGCTGTCTACAGAATCGCCGGGGCCATTCCTTATTAGCAAGCTGACAAAGCTTAAATCTCACTGGAAGAAAAAACATGTGCCCCGTTCTTAAGAAACAGAGGGATCTCTTCAAGCGGAGCGGAAACTTCCAATCTCTGCCCTCCGGAATAAATTTTTCCCGTGGCCATTTCCGTCCACTGGGCGCCGACTGGAAGGTAGACTTCGCGCCGGCGGATGCCAGCATCCAGAACGGGAGCGACTAAAAGATCATGGCCAAACAGATATACATCTTCAGCCTCCCAGGCCAGGGGATCCTCAGGGAAGTCGTAAAACAGGGGTTTCATTACCGGCGTACCCTTTTCGTGGGCTTCCCTCATGGCCTGGCTTAAGTAATCTTTCATGGCCTGGCGAAGGTGAATGAAGCGGATCATCATTTCCTGAACATGGGGCGGATAGCTCCATACTTCGTTCCCTGCTCCTGATGCCGGAGTTCCGGGGATTGCGGGCTTATGGGGATCACGGTCTCCGTGAAGCCGCATCACCGGGCAAAAGGTTCCGAACTGGAACCAGCGCATGAGAAGCTCGTGAAAGGCGGGGTCGTGGATATTTCCACCGTGAAAGCCGCCGATATCTGCTGTCCACCAGGGAATCCCCGCCATTCCCATGTTCAAGCCGGCGGCAAACTGATTCCGCAGATAGGTGAAGGTAGAGGGAACATCTCCCGACCACACCAGAGCGCCGAAACGCTGGGAGCCGGCCCAGGCGCAGCGAATCAGGTTAATGGGATTCTCGATCCCTGCCTCCTTCATGCCTTCGTAAAAGGCTCTGGCGTAACAGGCCGGATACTCATTGGCGCATTCCAGGGCCTGGCCGTCATAGTAGCGGTAATTGTCGAAATCAGGAACCGTGTATTCCGGTTCAGCCTCATCCAGCCAGAACAAAGCAACTCCCTTATCCAGATAATTTTTCCTGGCGGCCTGCCAGATAAAGTCTCTGGCTTCCGGGTTGGTGACATCGGTAAAGCTTTCCATGCCGCAGAACTCCATGGCTGCATCGATTCCCCGGTTGGTGCGGATCAGCAGATCCCGCTCTTTCATCTCCTGATAATGGACAGAATGCCGGTCTACCGTTGGCCAGATAGATACCATTAGTTTAATGCCCATGGAATCCAGCTCTTTGATCATGGCTTCAGGGTCCGGGAAGTACTTGGGATCGAAGGTCCAGTCTCCCTGATTAGGCCAGTGGAAAAAGTCAATGACAATCACGCTTAAGGGAATCTGACGGAGGAAGTACTCCCTGGCTATCTGAAGAACTTCTTCCTGAGTCTCATAGCGAAGCTTGCACTGCCAGAAGCCAAGAGCAAATTCCGGCATCATGGGAACTTTGCCGGTCACATCACTGTAGCGCTCCACGATCTCTGCCGGGGTGTCTCCGGCGGTGATCCAGTAATCAATTTCCTTGGCGGACTGGGAGGAAAATTCCGTAAGGTTCATGCCGAACACTGCCTGACCTACTGCCGGGTTGTTCCACAGCAGACCATAGCCTTTGCTGGATACCATAAAGGGAACGCTGGCCTGCGTGTTTTTCTGGGCAAGCTCGAGGCAGCAGCCTTTCAGATTCAGGTAAGGCTGCTGGTACTGGCCCATGCCGTAGATTTTTTCGTTATCATCTGATTCAAAGCGCAGGCTCAGGGAATAATTGTCTCCGCCGGCGCTTTTGTAGGTTCTTGCCGCCATGCGGCACATGGTAATCTGATCCAGATCTTTCCAGTTTTTGGTACCATAGTTCCAGGAGCGATAGTATTCCTTCAGCAAAAGCCTTCCCTGACGGTCAAAGAAGGATACTTTTCCGTAAGGAGTAATTTTTATGGTAAGGCTGCTGTCGGCGCTGGTAATGGATGCGCCTTCCGGGGTAATTTGAATGGATGCATTTGGAGTAGGGATTTGAAGAAGGGCCCAGTCCCTTTGGGTAAACCATTTGTTTTCTGTGGATCTTATCCGAAATCCGTTGCCCCAGGGGCGGATTTCCATGAACTCTCTGCGGCGTCTGAAAATCAGGGCACCATCTTTTTCTTTAAAAAATTCCATCTCTTTCTCCTCTCTTCAATTTTTTCGCCGGCAGGGAAGCGGTCTCCGTCTGAAACGCTGCATCACGATACGGCTTCTGCTGTTATTATACGGCTTGGTCTGTTGTCATTTCCAGCCATCCCATTTATAATAGTAGACAAAAATTAACCTTTACTGCACTATCTGCAGCAGAAAGGAAGGGGTGCATGATCGTTTATGAAGATTGCCATTTTGGGGAAAAAGGCCACCGGGCCTGTTATGAATTTCAGGACTTTTCTGTAGTCCCTCATTTTCACCGGAGCAATGAGCTTTTGTATGTGGAAGAAGGAAAAATAAAAGCGGAAACAGATGGCAGGACTTTCTGGCTGGAGGCTGGAGACCTGCTTTTGGTGCTTCCTTATGAGATTCATGCTTATGAGACCCAAGGTCCCTCTAAATGCCGGGTGGCAGTATTTTCTCCGGACTATTTGAACGAATTTTCTGACATAGGAGCAAAGTATGTTCTGGAAAAGCCGGTGATTTCTCTGGGGAAAGAGGCTGCAGAGTTTATGCAGACCTTTTTGTTCGGCGAGCAGGAGAATGTATGGATGAGCAAGGCATTTCTTTATTATGCTGCAGGACGGCTGGAGAAGGAAACCCGTCTGGTGCCCAGAAAAAGGGGAAGAAGTGATCTTTTGCATAACATTCTTCTTTATGTTCAGGAAAATTTTCAGCAGGAAATCAGTCTTTCTTCCCTGGCTCTTTATCTGGGCTACAGTCCTGTGTACTGTTCAAGATATCTGAATCATTCCCTGAATCAGTCTTTTACAGACCTGGTAAACCGGCACCGGATCAGCTATGGAGTTTATCTTCTTGAACATACAGAGGACAGCGTCAGCGACATTGCTTTTGCCTGCGGCTATTCCGCTATCCGCTCCTTTAACCGGAACTTTAAGGCTTTGGAAGGGGTGACGCCCCGGGAATACCGGAAAGGGATCCGATCCGCACGTTAAGGGTCTTTTTGACTCTTTTTGCATGACTGCATGGAGCTACCGGTCCTACCGGACCGACTGGTCCCGAGGCGGAATCAGCTGCGGCAAATCTGCTCTCTGCTTATTCTGTGCCTGCGGCTGCGGGAAATAACTGCGAGGCTCTCGTCTTTGACCGGCATTCCCTGTCATACGGCACGGCAATTGACCATACGCCGGGAACAGGAGAATTTACGATTAAAGAGCCGGGGGTATATGTGATGTCTTTCCAGGGGAATTTTGCACCTGTAACAGGGGCATCTTTCCCGTTTACGCTGACACTGTATCTGGATGTGGACGGAACCATGATCCAGAGCGGCGCGGCACCGCATGTTTTCAACACATCCGTGGAGAATCAGAATATGGCGTTCTCTTCACCTTTTGAGGTTTCTTCGGCTCCGGTCACTGTCAGTGTCCGAAGCCAGGGCGGAACCTATCTTTACAATACCGTTGGAATTACCATTTACAAGCTGGGAGAAATTCCGGTGTAAGAGCCGCATCTTGTCGGGCTTCAAATTATCTGTCTTAAGGGGAATGGGTGCATGAAGGTAGTCGTATACGCGATCAGCAAAAATGAAGAACAGTTTGTGGACCGGTGGATGGATTCCATGGGCGAAGCGGATCAGATCGTGGTGCTGGATACGGGATCGGAGGACGGCACGGCTGCGCGTCTCAGGGAGAGGGGAGCAAAAGTTACGGTGGAGAAGATTTTGCCCTGGCGTTTTGACCGGGCCAGGAACCGGTCCCTGGAGCTTGTAGATGAGGATGCGGACATCTGCGTGTGTACAGATCTGGATGAGGTATTTCATCCGGGATGGAGAAAGATCCTGGAATCGGTGTGGACCCCGGCGGTAAGCCGGGTCCGCTACCGCTATACCTGGAGCTTTCAGCCGGATGGAAGCGAAGGAGTCGTTTTCTGGATTGATAAGATCCACAGCCGCCGGGGATACCGATGGGCGCATCCGGTTCATGAAGTGCTGGAATGGACGGGAGAAGGGGTACCTGGACTTTCTGTTTTCGCAGAAGGAATCCAGCTGGACCATCATCCGGATCCGTCAAAATCCAGGGGACAGTATCTTGGACTTCTGGAATTTTCTGTGAAGGAAGCGCCGGAAGATGACCGGAACATGCACTATCTGGGGAGAGAGTATCTGTTCCGGGGGCGTCTGGATGACGGGATCCGTACACTGAAGCATCATCTGTCCATGCCGTCTGCTGTATGGAAGGATGAGCGGGCGGCATCCATGCGCTATATTGCCGGAGCGCTTGCGGCGAAAGGGGAATGGCAGGAGGCCAGAGACTGGTATCTGCGGGCCGTGGCTGAGGCGCCTTATCTCCGGGAGCCCTATCTGGATCTGGCAATACTTCTTTACGAGGATCGGCAATGGGAGGGCGTTCTTTACTTTACCGGCTGCGCCCTGCAGATTACGGAGCGTCCCAGAACGTATATCAGTGAGGCCGGGGCCTGGGGAAGCCGTCCTTACGATCTGCAGGCGGTGGCTTATTTCTATACAGGCCGGTATGAACAGGCGCTGGAGGCAATAAAAAAGGCGCTCTGCCTGGAACCGGACAATGAGCGCCTCAGAAACAACGAACAGCTGATCCTGGAAGCCTGCCTTGCGCAGGAGAAGACGCAGGAAAATCGTAAATGTGATTAGGCGTCCTGTTCGGGCTCTGCATCACACAGGAAGGCGGCTGCTCCTATGTCATATCGGATGACGGGGCGGCCGTGTACCTGCGTCCTTACCCCGGCTATCTTTTTGTTTAATATGTTTTCTGCTCCTTCATAGAGAAGAGGAATCAAATCAGGAGAAACGGGAAAGCTTCCATGGGAGGGATAGATGATATCGAAGCGTTCACAGTATTTTTGCAGCTTCTGCAGGCTCAGAAGATAAGCGTGAAGCTCTCTCTGCTGCCCGAACATGTAAATGGCTCCGTCCTGTATGGGATCTCCGCTGATCAGCACACGGTGATTGATGTCCAGGACGGCAATACTTCCCGGCGTATGGCCCGGAAGCGAGATGATTTCTAACGGTCTCTCTCCCAGATCGATTATGCTGCCGTGTTCCACCGGATCGATGATGCCTGCGCCTTTCTGCACACGATAATAATTGGACGCTTCAGCCGGATTCATGTAAAAAGAAGAAAACTGTCCGTTGCTTCTTATGTGATCCGGGTCGGCGTGAGTGTTTAACAGCTTCAGCGGAAGATCCGTCAGGCTTTCTGCAATGTCTCTTGCGTTAGTAACCTGCATGCCGCTGTCAATCAAAAGCGCCTCCTTCGTACCGGTAAGAAGAAAAAAGCGGACATTTGCCTCTTCGATCCGATAAGTGCCGGGATTAACCGGAATGATTTCATAAACAGAGTTCATAAGGATTCTCCTTTCGCGATAGATTTTCTGATATTCTGTAATCTGATTATACCAGATTCTTTTCGCCGTTTCTCCCTTTCGCAGAATTTTCACATTTTTTACAAGAATATTACGCATTTCACGGATATTCTTTTTCTATAACAACTGCCGCCGGACAGGCGGCATGGATTCAGGGATGCAGGAGGAATCTTATGGTACAGGAAATCTTTAAACGATACGGGAAAAAATATCTGCTGACGGAACAGGATTTCAGCCGCCTGATGCTGACGATCGGCGGAGTATTAAAGCCGGACGAATACGGAAAGCACCAGATCAGCAATATTTATTTTGACACGCCGGATTACCTGCTGATCCGAAGATCGCTGGAAAAGCCGGTTTATAAGGAAATGGTCAGGCTCCGTGCTTACGGAAAAGATATCCGTATGGATACTCTTGTTTTCCCGGAACTAAAGAAGAAATATGATTCTGTGGTCTATAAGCGCCGGATACAGATGGAGCTTCAGGAGGCCAGAGAGTGGTGCTACAATGGAGCAGAACCGAAGCGTAAGGATCAGATTTTTCGTGAATTGGATTTTACGATGAAGAGATACGGGCTGAAACCGATGGCTTATATTGCCTATGAGAGAGAAGCGTATGTCTGTTGTCAGGATGAGGAAATCCGGATGACTTTTGACCGGAACATTCTGGGGAGAAGCAGCGAGCTGGAACTGGATCGGGGAAGCTTCGGTGAACGTATAATGGAAGACGGGCTGGTGTTGATGGAGCTTAAGGTGGCCGGTGCGGTTCCCGTATGGCTTGGAGAGATTCTCAGCGAGTTCAGGATCTTCCCGGTATCTTTTTCCAAGTACGGTACTTATTATCAGAAATACATAGGGGTCGGCCTGGGAAAGGCCTGTGCGGTGCTCGGAGAAAGGGAAGGAGGGAAACGCTGTGCTTGAAAGTATTATTACAGGAACGGGGAGTACCGTCACCATGTGGCACATGGCAGTCTGCACACTGGTTTCTGCAGGACTTGGCATATGCCTGGCTCTGGTTCATCGATATAAAAATACCTGCAGCCGCAGCTTTCTCATGACACTGATCCTGCTTCCGGTGATTGTGCAGGTGGTGATCATGCTGGTGAACGGCAATCTGGGAGCCGGAGTGGCGGTTATGGGTGCCTTCAGTCTGGTGCGGTTCCGCTCCCTGCCGGGAAGTGCCAGAGAAATTACCAGCGTATTTGCGGCAATGGCAATCGGTCTGGCCGACGGTATGGGATATTTAGGAGCAGCGTTTTTCCTCACTGCAGCAGCGGCGGCGGTCACGATTCTGTTCCTGGCTGTTCCCATAAGAGACGACCGGCTTCTCCGGAAAGAGCTGAAGGTTACGATTCCGGAAAATCTGGATTACAGCGGAATCTTTGATGATATATTTGACCAGTATACCAGAAACGCACAGCTTATGCGGGTGAAAACCGTAAATATGGGCAGCCTGTATGAGCTTGAATATGAAATACTGCTGAAAGCAGAGAATCAGGAGAAGGAAATGCTGGATGAGATACGGTGCAGAAATGGAAATCTGACGGTATCCTGCGGGAGAAGGCCGGAGAGGGAAGAGATGCTGTGATCTCTTTTGGGCGTGCCTTTGCCGGCAGCTTCGTATCACAAAACAGATCCATAATCAGTTCCGGCAGATAAGCAGATAAAGGCTGTGCCGGAAGAAAGGAAAGGTGAGAAAACCGGATATGAGAAGAAAAGATAAATGGCTCAGAGGAGCGGCCGTGATTCTGGCGGCAGGTCTGCTGGTACAGACCGCAGGGTGCGCCGGGAAAAATACAGATACTTCTTCGGAACAGACCCAGGCAGAAGGTGCAGAAGAAACGGCAGAAAGTCAGGAAGCAGAAGACGGAGAACAGGAAGCGGAGAGTACAGAGACGGAGCGGGGTGGGGCGGTCTGACTGCAGAGTATGATGAGGATGATCTGACCATAAACGGAACGGGAAGCCTGACGGTAAATGGAAATTACAGCAATGGCATCCGCAGCAAGGATGATCTGAAAGTAATTTCCGGACAGATACAGGTAACGGCAGTGAAGGATGGAATCAAAGGAAAAGATTCCATGACAGTGAAGGATGGTCAGATCCGGATTACCAGCGGTCAGGATGGGCTGAAGGCCAGCAATGACAGCGACCCGGAGAAGGGCTATCTGATTATCGACGGCGGTGAGATTCAGATTAACGCAGGAGATGATGCCGTCCACAGCGAGACCTGGCTGACGATAAACGGCGGGACACTTACGATAGAAGAAAGTTACGAAGGAATAGAAGGGATGAAGGTGGATATTAATGGCGGAACCATCTTTGTCCGGTCCTCGGATGACGGCATTAACGCCGCCGCGGCAGCCGGTTCAGAGGAAAGCACAGATGCCAGAGAGTCGGAACGCCAGAAGATGGAGGCGAATCCCGATGTTTATGTGCAGATTGCAGGCGGAGAAATCACTATTGATTCCGGCGCAGATGGGATTGATTCCAATGGAAATCTTTATGTAACCGGAGGAGTCACTTACGTAAACGGACCGGAAAACGGAGGCGAGGGCGCTCTGGATTATAATGGAAGTGCATATATAAGCGGCGGCACCTTTGCTGCGGTGGGAAGCTCCGGCATGATGCAGGCGTTTTCCGAGGATTCCCAGCAGCAGATTCTGGTGGTTCATTATGATGAAACCCAGGCGGCAGGGACGCCCATATCCCTGACGGATGAATCCGGTCAGCAGATTTTCTCGTGGACACCGGAGAAGACGTATCAGTGCCTGGTTTTAAGCATGCCGGACCTTACTGACGGAATGACCGGCACATTGACTACCGGCGAAAGCAGCCAGGAAGTGTCCATAGATGGCGTGATCACCCAGCTGGGTGAAGGCGGCCGCGGCGGTCAGCGCCCTGATGGTGAGATGCCGCCGTCTGACAGTGAATCGGGCGGCGAAGCGGCAGAGTCATAAAGCTGGCAGTCACGAATGCTCCTTGCAGGAGAGAGAATCTACCTCCAGCAAAAAGACGGCAGTATGATCAAGGGCAGCATCGGGGAATTCCCAGTCTGCCCTGCCGGAATTCTGAAGCATCAGCATTTTAAGGGCATGGCGCTTCTGGTCCGAATCATCTAAAAGGGATACCCGCCCGGTTCCGATTACACTCTGAAAGCGGGCGGAATAGCTGCAGGCGTTTTCTCCGGCGTTAACTGCATAATTGGTATCCAGTTCGAATCCAACGGAAGGATGATCGGTGATCAGGCTGATTTTCCTTCCGCTTTTTGCGCCGTGGAAGTAAAAAATCCGCCGGTCTCCCAGATCCTCATAGCCAAAACTTAAGGGAACGATGTAAACTTCACTGCCGTCATAAAATCCCAGTCTACAGCAGCTGCAGGAGCGGATGATTTCATTGATTCTGGCACGGTCGGTGACCTGGCGGTCTGATCTGCGCATGGCAAGTCCTCCTTTGCGGCCTTTCGGCGATCCGTCAGGCCTGTATGATGATTTTCTTTATCACAGTATAGCAGATAAGAGGGAAAAAGTCGAACCGTAAGAAAAAAGTCGTGTATTTCGTAAAAAACGGAAGCTTTCTGTAAAAAACGGGAATTTTCGTAAAAAAGCAGGGATTTTCGTAAAGAAAGGGAAAGCGCCGTTTAGAATTCTTTTATTTGCGTGTTATTTGCCTGTTATTTTTCGCCCCTATCATATAGGTATCCGGTAAGAAAAAGAATAGGAGTGATGAAAATGACAAAAAAGATGAAATTGACTGCCGTTTTCGGAGCTGCCTGCCTTCTTTCGGCGGGAGCTTCCATGACGGCCATGGCGGACTGGGTGCAGCAGGGCAGTGACTGGCTGTATCTGGACAACTCAGGGAACCGGGTAACTAATGAATGGAGACAGTCCAACGGGTATTACTTTTATCTGGGCGGAGACGGCGTTATGGTCAGAGACCAGTGGGTAGATGATGAGTATTACGTGGATGTGAACGGCGTAAGAGTCACAGACCGGTGGATCTACTCAGAGGATGGAAGCGACGGAGCGCCGGATTCCGACGGAGGGTGGTTTTACGTAGGAAGCAACGGCCGCGTCCTTTCGGATGAATGGGCCACGATCAACGGACAGAGATACCGCTTTGATTCTGACGGTTCCATGATGTACGGCTGGTATTCTGATGACAGTAATCTTTATTATCTGGGAGGTCCCGATGACGGCGCGGCAAAAACCGGATGGCTGTGCCTGGCTTTCGACCCGGATGAAGACGATCAGGATGAGGGCTCCGTTTATGAGACGGATGAGAGCGGGTACGGCACATGGTTTTATTTTAATACCAATGGCCGCGCAGTAAGGGCTGACGGAGAAAACAGCTATGTAAGCCGGAATATTAACGGCTACCGCTATTATTTTGATGAAAATGGCGTTATGGCCACAGGCTGGGCCAGCGTGGCTGACCAGGCTTCTGATGATGTTACCGGCATCAGCACATTAAAGTATTTCGGTGCGCCGAATCAGGGCCAGATGGCCACAGGCTGGGTATATCTCTATGATGATCCGGAGGATTCGGATTACTATGATAATAACTTCAGCTTTAACACCGCATCCGCCAGCAATGCCAGCCGCGGTGATTCGGGAGACGGCGCGTGGTACTATTTCAACAGCAGCGGTGTTCCGGCTTATCTGGAGTCTGATGCAGCCACACTGACCGATGCCACTACCAGAGTTAACGGCGAACGTTATTTCTTTGATGAGTATGGACGGATGCAGAGCGGCCTTCTGGGAATCCAGCTGGCAGACGGAACAGTAGTCAGCGCTTACTTTGGAGCTGATGATTCTGACGGCGCCATGAAGACCGGCCGTGTGACGAATGTTGTAGAAGAGGACGGTGAGGTATCCACGTTCTACTTTACTGCCACTTCCGGAGGTCAGACCGGCGTGCGCAATAACTATCTGTACAACAATGGAAAGCTTGTTCGGGCAGAAGACGGCGAGGACTATCAGGTATTTGAGGTTAACGGCACATTGTACCTGGTCAACAGCTCAGGCCGTGTACAGACCTCAAACCGCACATATCGGGTCGACGGCGAGTATCGCTATGAATATGACAACGGCACCATTTACTATATCAATGATGACAGGGAGCGGCTGGGCCAGGTAACCAGCGGATCCAGGGCGCCGTACATTTCTTACGAAGCCATTTATCAGTTAAGCGGACAGACCCAGTAGGAAAACGGAGGTTGATTTACCGAACGGAATAGAGAAAAGGAGCAGGAATGCATCGTCATTCCTGCTCTTTTGCGTCTGGGGAAGGTTATTTCGGGAAAAAGGAGGCGTCGCACATGGCCTGCGCATACTCCAGCGCTTCCTGGGGAGAAGCCGTTCCGGTTACCGCATTTCGCACGGCGATGCCCAGAAGATTTTCAAATTTCTTTTCATTAAACTTCCGGTAGACCGGACTTTCCGTACGCCTGGTACCGTGGATAAAGCTGGCGGGGAGCGCTTCCATCCAGGGAAAAAGGGAGGTGATTTCCGCGTTGGCGTAGATGGAACGGCTGGGGGAGAAGCCGCCCAAAAGGGTGAGAAGCTGGGCCGTTTCATCGCTGAATACCCATTTCAGAAACTCGGCAGCAGCCTGCGGATGCCGGGATGAACGGGAAATGCCGATCACGCCTCCTCCTGTAAGCGGATGGCCGCCCGGCACCATGGCGCAGCCTACTTTTCCAACCACATGGGAATGCTTGCTGTTGATCAGCAGGGATGCGTGATTGGAAAAGGTGATGGTCATGGCGGTATTTCCCTGGGAGAAGCTTTCAATGGACTGGGCCCACCATTTGTTTGTGGCCCGGCTGGTATACTGGAACGTTTCCAGATAGTTTTCCAGTGCGGCTTTTGCCTGGGGGGTATTAATGGCCAGGAAGCCCTTCTCATCAAAAAGGGATCCGGTTTTTTCCAGAAGCCTGGGAAGGTAATCGCAGGCGGCTACTCCGGCGGTACCGAAAGTGAGGGTAGTGCCGTATTCTGTGGGAGAGGACGGGTTCTGTGATTTGCAGAAAAATGCCGCCGTCTGGTTGTAATCCTGGAAGGTTTTCGGCACTTCCAGCTCCCTTCGGTAGCGCTCATAATACTGCCGGCGGATCATGGCATCCTCAAACAGATCTTTCCGGTAATAAAGCATCTGAATGCTGGGATCAAAGGGGAGGGTATACACTGTGCCGGAGACCTGGAAATAGCTTTCGTCGATTTCCGGAATCAGTTGGGCCTTTAACAGAGAAAGCTCCGGAAAGTCCAGGGGCTGATATACCTGCTCGGCCAGATGGGACATCCACGCCGTATCCATGCGGATCAGATCATAAAAGCCGCTGCCGCCTGCCGTGCTGATGGTGTCATACAATTCGTCAAAAGGCAGAATCGTAAGCCGGGGGCGGATGCCGGTCTGCTTTTCAAAATCCGGAAGGATACGGTTCAGCGCCGTGGATGCCGGAGACTCCAGTGACAGGATCTGCAGGGTCTCTTCCGGCATTCGTTTCAGGCCGGGGAACTGGAAGCGGAAGCCGGAATTGGGAATCATGAGTGCCGGCATGGAACTCTCTTTCTTTTCCTGCTGCTCCAGGACGGCCCGGGCCACAGCCTGCCCCATATAGCGGTAATTCAGTTCATAACAGAGAAAACGGCTGTCGGGCAGAGTACGCAGGCTGGACAGGGTCAGGATCCGGGGAATGGTGTCCATACAGCGGCATCGGGCTGCGCTTAAAAGTCCCTCGGCACGTTCCGGAGTATCGGTTACTACCAGTTCAAAAGGCTGAGAAGCCTGCAGGATATCGAAAGCTTTTCCCAAAATCAGCTTGTCATCACAGGTGAAATGAACCAGCTGAATTCCGGGAGCCAGAGATTCCGACAGAGCCCGGGAAAAACAGGTGCCGGAATAATGCCGGGAAGAGTTGGTAAACAGGGCAGCTCTTTTGATGCCTGCGCGATTAATATAAGAAGCGGTATCCTTTCCTGCCTGAGAAAAATCAAAGGAAGCGAATCCGGCCCGGGAGCCTCTTGGTACCGGCTGGTTTAAAAAGATCACGGGACAGTCGGCAGAGGAAGGATCCGGCGCGGACTCCTGGGAAGAAATGCATACAATGGCATCCGGACGAAGGGAACAGGCTCTGTACCAGAGCGTTGATTCCACCTCCGGGATGCCGTCGGTCAGGTAAAACATAATGTCATATCCGGCTTCCGTGAGTTCATGGTAAAAAGAAGCATAAAAATCCCGGTAGCAGGCGCTGGAAAAGGAAGGAAGGAGCAGGCAGACGGAGTGCGAGGAGCCCTGCCGCAGCTGCTGAGCCTGCATATTCGGTTTATATCCCAGTTTCTTCGCCGCTTCTTCCACCAGGCGGATTTTTGCGGCGCTTACCTTTCCCGTTTTATTCAGAACGTTTGATACGGTGCCATGGGAGACACCGGCTTCCCTGGCAATGTCCTTGATGGTTGGCAAAATGTTTTCCTCCGTTTCATCAAAATGAAAGATTCCCGCCGGATTTTTATGAGGCGGTTTTACATCTGCCCGTTGGGCGTATACACAGGTTTACTATATCATAAAAAGCAGAAAAGGAAAAGATGGGAAGAAAAAATATGCAAATAAAATTGAACGTTCCAATTAAAAGGAGCGAAACAAAACGAAAATAAAAACGGAAGAAAAATCAATTTTACACAAAATTTACGGAAAATATACGTGCAATTTCGTTAAAATAAAAAATAAAATGATTGATACGTACCAATTTAAATGCTATTATGTACTCAAGATAAGAAAAAGGAGGAGGGAATTATGGCAGAGTACCCGAAAAAGCAGCCATTAATTGCCGCGCACAGAGGAACTTCCGGCGCAAATATTATTCAGAATACCATAGCAGCATATGAAAATGCATTGCTGCACGGAGCGGATATCATTGAGGTCGATGTGATCCAGACAACGGATGGAGAATTCTTTGTTTTTCATAACGGACAGGAACCGGGATTGGTAGGAGTCAATCGGGACATCCGGACCATGTCGTCGAAAGAAGTGCGGGAGCTGCGCTTCATTAACGGCATGCAGGAGCGGGTTTCGGAACCGGTGAACCGGCTGGACGACGTACTGGAGCATTTCAGGGGCAGATGCCTGATCAATATCGACCGAAGCTGGTTTTACTGGAAAGACGTGATTTCTTTTCTGGAACGTCATCACATGAAGGATCAGATTATATTGAAAAGTCATGGAAGCAGAGAGGAGCTTCAGATCCTTCAGGACAGCGGAAGCGGACTGATGTACATTCCTATTGCCAGGAGTGAGGAGACGATCCTTCAGGCGGAACAGTATTCCATCAATCTCTGGGGAGCAGAAGTGATTTTTGAGACGGAGGATCACGGGTTTGTTCAGGATGAATTTATCCGGGATATGCACCGGAAAGGGAAAAAGCTTTGGGTAAATGCGATTACACTAAATGACACAACGAAATTAACAGCAGGTCATGATGATAATACGGCCATACTGGAAGATATGGATAAAGGCTGGGGATGGCTGATGGACAAAGGCTACGATATTATCCAGACAGACTGGCCGCTGCTGATGAGAAGATATATGGAAGGTGGAAAAAGGACCGGTTTTTAAGGACCGGTGCATAATGGCAAAGAAAGAGAAAAACAGCAGGAGGAAAAAAATGAGAAAGAACTATGTTTTTGCCGTTGCTTTGGCGGCTGCAGCCGCATTGGCAGGATGTTCCGCGGGAACAGAGGGGACGGGAACGACTTCGGGAAATGCAGAAGGCGCCGGGACGGTTACCGTAAATTATTACGGAAGACCGGATGATAATGGGGTGGAATCGGCGATTGTGGCAGCTTTTGAGGAAAGTCATCCGGATATTAAGATCAATTACGTAGAGCTTCCGGATTCTTCCAATGACCGGCTGAAAACCATAAATACGGTGCTTCAGGCCGGAGACAGTTCGATCGATGTTTTTGCCAGCGATGTGACCTGGCCGCCGATTTTTGCTTCGGCCGGATGGGTGATTCCCCTGGATGAATATCTGGATGAAGGCGAACTGGACGTTTATCTGGAGGGACCGCTGAGCGCATTCCAGTTCCAGGGAAGCAATTACGGCCTTCCGTTTATGGCGGACTGCGGCGCTTTGTATTACCGGAAGGATCTTCTGGAAAAATACGGAAAAGAAGTACCGGAAACCTGGGCTGAAGTCATGACGACCGGAAAGGAAATTGCTGAGGCGGAAGGCGGCGATGTCAGCGGTTTCGTGTCCTACTGGATGCAGAACGAAAGCCTTACCTGTGCCATGCTGGAGTTCTATTGGGAAAAGGGCGGAGAAGTGGTCAATGAAGAAGGAAAATCCGTTCTGGATCAGGAGCTTCTGACGGAAACGCTGACGGAGATGCGGGACGTGATTCAGAGCGGTGCCGGGGCTGCCGGAATGGAAACCTTCGGAACCACCGAAGCCAGAAATGTAGTGACGGCCGGAAATGCCGTATTTGCCCGGGACTGGCTCAGCGGCTATGAGCCCTATAATGATGAAGAGACTTCTGCAGTGGCGGGAAATATGGAGATAGCCAGTCTTCCCAGCTACGGAACATTAGGGGGCTGGGGCGTTATGGTATCGGCTTATTCGGCCAATAAGGAGGCCGCTGTGGAATTTGCCAGATTCAGAGCCGGCGAAGAAGCACAGATGATTGCCAGCGATCTGGCAGACATTACCCCTACGTTAAAGTCCGCCTACGAGGAAGGCGAATTCCTGGAGAAGAAGCCGGATCTTCCCAAGTTCCTTCCTGTGCTGGAAAATTCCAGACCGCGGCCGCAGACGCCGTTTTATGCGGAGATTTCCGGTGTTATGCAGCTGGAGATTCACAGTGTAATCACGGGAATGACTACGCCGGAGGAGGGTGCGGCAAATATTACCGAGCAGGTGGCTCAGGTGCTCCAGTAAGGGGCGCCTGATGCCGGAAGGGAGAGGAAAATGGAGAGGAGAATGACCAGAATCGGATACCTGATGCTGCTGCCCAGCGCACTGCTGATTGCGGCTCTTATCGTCTATCCGGTAGCCAATACGATTTATCAGAGCTTTTTTGAAATCAGAACCCAGACGGCAGCTCTGGGGCCAAAATTCATCGGCATGGATAATTACATAAGAGCGATCAATGACACCCATTTCTGGGATACCCTGATCTGGACTTTGATGTTTACTGCTGTATCGGTGTTCATTGAGCTGGTGATCGGTATGGGACTGGCTCTCCTGATGAAGCGGAAAATGCCGGGACAGGGACTGATCCGGACCGCTGTGCTGATCCCCTGGGCGATTCCCACGGTAGTGGCCGGCATTGTCTGGACACAGTTTTTTTCGCAGAACGGGATGATTAATTATATTCTGCAGACCTTCCATTTGATCGACCAGCCGCTGAGCTGGCTGGGAAATCAGTGGCTGGCTAAGCTTTCTATATTAATTGCGGATATCTGGAAGAATACGCCGTATATGTCTCTGCTTCTTCTTTCCGGCCTGCTGACGATTTCCAAGGATTATTATGAGGCGGCGCAGATCGACGGCGCCACCCGGTGGCAGCAGTTTACCCGGATTACCCTTCCGCTGATTAAGGCGACCATGTCGGTTACGGTGCTGTTTCGTATTATTGCCGCCATGCGGGTGTATGATCTGATTGTGGCAATGACCGGAGGAGGACCGGCCGGAAAGACGGAGACGGTATCCATGTATGCGGTCAATACATATTTTACCTATGGAAATACCGGATACGGAGCTGCACTGTCTGTGCTGATGCTGCTGATCTCCATAGGAATCAGCCTGCTGTTCGTAGACAGCCTGAAGACGAAGGGAAGTGTTTGATTATGGTACGGAAAAGAAAAATCGAGCAGGCGGCTCTGCTGGTCTTTGTGGTAGTGTTTCTGTTTGTCATGCTGGCTCCGCTGATTTATATGGTGTCGGCTTCCTTTATGAGCCAGGCAGATTTAAATCACATTCCTCCGCGGCTTCTTCCGTCGGCACCGTCGCTGGATAATTTTGTGAGCGCGCTGACCCAGCAGCCGATTCTGAAATACGTTTACAACAGTTTTGTCATCACGCTGATTGCCGTGGCCATCTGCCTGATCGCGGGAAGCATGGCCTCTTATGCGCTGACCCGGACGCAGATCCGCTTTAAGACCACATTTCTGGTATTCGTCCTGGCCATTTCCCTGCTGCCTACGATTACGCTGATCAATCCCATTTTCAAGCTTTACAGCCGTCTGGGACTTTTAAATACCCACATCGGCCTGGCTGTGGTGGCGGCGGTTCTGGATCTTCCGATGACCATCTGGTTTCTGACTGCGGTATTAAAAGGAATTCCCACATCGTTTGAGGAAAGCGCAAAGCTGGATGGAGCCAATATCTGGCAGATTTTCATTTATGTCCTGGCTCCGGTGATGAAGGCAAGCCTGTTTTCTATCAGCATTCTGGTGTTTATCGGCGCCTGGAACCGCTACCTGCTGTCTCAGGTCCTGAACCAGTATGAAGAATGCAGGACCGTGGTAGTGGGTCTGACTCTGTATCAGACAAATCATACCGTACCCTTCGGGGTGGTGGCTGCAGCCGGACTGATCACGATTTTCCCTCTGTTTCTTCTGGTTCTCCGATTCCAGAAAAATATCCTGGGAGGAATCATGGAAGGCGGCGTAAAGGAGTAAAAGTACAGCGGGCCGGGTATATCTGGAGAATCCGGTCTGCTTTGCTGTAAAGAGCAAGCACGGAAAGGCGGGAGGACATGGGAGAATTCATTATGGAGACAGCTGCGCGGATAAGAGCCATGGACTGGCAGGAGTTAACCGCAGCCTCGATTATTCTGCGTATTCTGCTTTCGATTGGCGTGGGCGGTGTGATCGGTTTGGAAAGAGGAATTAAGAATCAGCCGGCTGGTTTCCGCACGTACATGCTGGTCTGTCTCGGAGCCAGTCTGGTGATGATGACGAATCAATATATCTGCGGTGCATTCGGCGGTGGCGATCCCTCCCGCCTGGGCGCCCAGGTGATCAGCGGCATCGGGTTTCTGGGAGCGGGAACGATTCTGGTGACGAATGGGAGTCGGATTCGGGGACTTACCACGGCGGCAGGACTTTGGACGGCTGCCTGCGTGGGACTGGCGATCGGTGTGGGGTTTTACCAGGGCGCTGTTGCGGCGGGAATTACCATCTGGCTGATCATGACCTTCTTCCAGAGGGTGGATTACCGGCTGAGAGCCCGATCACGTTACATCCGCCTGTGCATTCGCTTTGCATCCGGGGAGGGAGTAAACCGTTTTCTGAACCAGTGCGGTCAGATGAATCTGAAGGTTACCGATATGCAGATGGCCAGGGAAAAAGCCGGAGGAAAAGGAGCGGTCACCGTAGTCTGCACGGCGGAGAGCCGGGAGAGGTGCCGGCATATGGATGTGATCGGCCGCCTTTCCCAGGTAGAAGGGCTGAGGCACATTGAGGAAATGTAGCCGGTATTTTCCTAGTATTTCCTGTACCCAATTAAAAACTTGCATTCTCCTGGTGTTCGGTGTTATAGTTTTGGCGAAGCTGTAAATATACAGAGCAAATCAAGCGATCGAAGGACAAAAAGGAGAGTATGTAATGAGAGGAGTCGAAACACGTATTCAGGAGATCCGTCACTGGATTTTCCGTGAGGTAGCCCGTATGGCCTATCATACAGAATGGCCGATTGACAAGCGGATCGAGGAACTTCCTTATAAGATCATACCGGGCGAAGTTGGAAATTTCCGGAACGATGTATTTCTGGAGCGGGCGATCGTAGGAGAGCGTCTGCGTCTGGCCATGGGCCTTCCCTGCAGAGGTGCAGGAGAGCATGCGCCCTTATCCGACAATATTGAGGCGGCAGACAAGCCGGAGACCTATTACACCCCGCCGTTAATTAATGTGATCAAATTTGCCTGCAATGCCTGTACCGAGAAGCGGGTATTTGTAACGGACGGCTGCCAGGGCTGTTTGGCGCATCCCTGTGAGGAGGTCTGTCCTAAGGATGCGGTAAAGCTTAACCGGACCAACGGCCGTGCCCGCATTAATGATGAAAAATGCATTCGCTGCGGAAAGTGCGCAGATGTATGTGCTTACCATGCCATCATCATTCAGGAGCGTCCCTGTGCGGCAGCCTGCGGCGTAGATGCCATTCATACCGATGAAAACGGCAAAGCGGATATCGATTATGATAAATGCGTATCCTGCGGCATGTGTCTGGTAAACTGTCCCTTCGGTGCGATCTCCGACAAATCCCAGATCTTCCAGGTGATCCGGGCGATCCAGGCGGGAGAGAAGGTTTACGCTGCTGTGGCGCCTGCTTTTGTAGGCCAGTTCGGACCCAAGGTGACCCCCGGGAAGCTTCGTGCGGCCATGAAGGCTCTGGGCTTTACGGACGTATTCGAGGTGGCCATCGGCGCGGATCTCTGCGCCACCCAGGAGGCCATTGATTTTGTAAATGAAGTGCCGGATAAGATTCCGTTTATGGGCACATCCTGCTGCCCGGCCTGGTCGGTAATGGCAAAGAAGATGTTTCCCGAGTATGCAAACTGCATTTCCATGGCCCTGACCCCCATGACCCTGACTGCTCGTCTGATCAAGAACCGGAACAAAGACGCCAAGGTGGTATTTATCGGACCCTGTGCTGCAAAGAAGCTGGAGGCTATGCGCAAGGATATCCGCAGTGATGTGGATTTTGTGTTGACCTTTGAAGAGATGGCGGGAATCTTTGACGCAAAGCATGTGGATATCGAGAATATCGAGGAAGATCCGGAGGGCGTAAATGACGCTTCCACAGACGGACGGAACTTTGCCGTAGCCGGCGGCGTGGCAAAGTCGGTGGTGGATGTAATCCATCAGCGTTTCCCGGATAAGGAGATCAAGGTGGTCAATGCGGAGGGCCTGCGGGAATGCCGCAAGATGATGACCATGGCCAAAACCGGAAAGTACAACGGCTACCTGCTGGAGGGCATGGCCTGCCCCGGCGGATGCGTAGCAGGTGCAGGAACCATGCAGCCCATCAAGAAGTCTCAGGCTGCAGTGAACCTGTATGCTTCCAAGGCAAAACACAAGACTTCCAATGAGACGGAGCATGTAAAAGAATTAGATAAACTGGTTGATTAAAGAAAGAAGACGGATTGTCCGGAATGTGCGGATGATCCGCCTTTTACTTTTACAGAAAATCTTTTACGATTGTATTGACAAAAAACAGGAACAGAGGTATCATACACATGAACAATGATTCATATGAAAAAATGAGCAATAATTTAAAACATCAGAAGGGAGTGATTGTTTGGCGATTCAGGATGTAGAGTGCTGTGATATTTTTCAGGTTCACGACGAGCTGGTTAAAAAGGTAAATTCCAGGATGCCGGACGAAGATGAACTTTACGATCTGGCGGAGCTTTTTAAGGTATTTGGCGATTCCACCAGGATCCGGATCCTGTATGTGCTTTTTGAGGAAGAGCTCTGTGTCTGTGACATTGCCCAGACCTTAAACATGACTCAGTCGGCCATTTCCCACCAGCTGCGGATTTTGAAGCAGTCCGGCCTGGTAAAGAACCGGCGGGAAGGAAAGCAGGTTTTTTACTCCCTGGCAGATGACCATGTGCGGACCATAATTGCCCAGGGCAGGGAGCATATTGAAGAATAAACCATCATGCGCCGGCGGCTGACGCACAGCCATCCCGCAAAAGTCTTGGCGGCGCATTTGGCATCCCTGAACGAATGCCGCCTGTCCGGCGGCGGACTATTAAAGAAAATGGAGGATAAGATAATGAAGAAGAAATTTAAAATGGAAAATCTGGATTGTGCAAACTGTGCGGCGAAGATGGAAAACGCCATTAAGAAGATCCCCGGCGTTCACGATGCCAGCGTAAGCTTTATGATGCAGAAAATGACTATCGATGCAGAGGACGACCGGTTTGACGCTATTATGGATGAGGTGATGGCAGCCTGTGCGAAGGTAGAGCCGGACTGTAAGATCCTCCGGTAAAGGAGTGGGTGCTTATGACAGAGAAACACAGGAAGATGCTGATTCGGATCCTTGTGACGTTTGTACTTTTTATTGTGCTGATGATCATGGATCACAGCGGCATTTTTTCATGGATGGATGAATTTCCAGGCGGATTTTTCCTTTATCTTGTGCCCTATCTTCTGATTGGATATGACATTATCTGGAAGGCGGCGCGGAATATCCGGAACGGACAGGTGTTTGATGAAAATTTCCTGATGATGGTGGCTACATTTGCGGCTTTCGGCGTGGGAGAGTATTCAGAAGCGCTGGCAGTTATGCTTTTTTATCAGGTAGGCGAGCTTTTCCAGAGCTACGCGGTGAACCGTTCCCGGAAATCCATCTCTGATCTGATGGATATCTGCCCGGAATATGCCAATATTGAAGTGGACGGTGTGCTAAAGCAGGTTGATCCGGACGATGTGGAGCCGGGAGATCTGATTGTCATTAAGGCTGGTGAGCGGATCCCCCTGGACGGTATCGTGGCAGAAGGGGAATCCATGATCGATACGGCAGCCCTGACCGGCGAGTCCGTTCCCAGAAGGGCAGCGGCAGGCGATGAAGTGATCAGCGGCTGCGTAAACGGAAGCGGTACCCTGAAGGTAAAGGTGACCAAGGGATTTGAAGATTCCACCGTGGCCAAGATCCTGGAGCTGGTGGAAAATGCCAGCAGCAAAAAAGCGAAGCTGGAGAATTTCATTACCCGTTTTGCACGGTACTATACGCCGGTGGTGACAGTGGCTGCGGCGGTGCTGGCTGTGGTTCCGCCCCTGATGCTTGGCGGCGGATGGGCGGACTGGATTCAGCGTGCCTGCATTTTCCTGGTGATTTCCTGCCCCTGCGCGCTGGTGATTTCGGTTCCCCTGGGATTTTTCGGCGGCATCGGCGCCGCTTCCCGGATCGGCGTCCTGGTTAAGGGCAGCAATTTCCTGGAGGCAGTGGCCGAGATGACCACCATTGTTTTTGATAAGACAGGAACTCTGACTAAGGGAGAATTTAAGGTGACAGAGGTGATTCCCCAGGGAATCAGTGGGGAAGAGCTTCTTAGGACGGCTGCTTTTGCAGAAGGATATTCGACTCATCCCATTGCCCGTTCTATTCAGGAAGCCTATGGGAAGCCTCTGGATCTTACAAAGGTTTCTGATGCAGAGGAGCAGCCCGGACACGGAATCTGTGCGAATGTGGAAGGACACTCTGTCCTGGCCGGAAACGGAAAGCTGATGCAGCAGATGCAGATCCCCTTTACGGAATGCCGCCGGGGAGGCACGGTGGTCTACGTGGCTGTGGACGGACGCTTTGCCGGAGCCATTGTCATTTCCGATACCATAAAGGAAGGGGCAAAGGAAGCCATCCGCGATATGAAGCAGGTGGGCGTAAAACAATGTGTCATGCTGACCGGAGACCGGAAGGAAGCTGCTGAGGAAGCGGCCGGGGAGCTGGGCATTGACCAGGTACACGCGGAACTTCTGCCTGCCGATAAAGTGGAAAAGGTGGAGGCGCTGTTAAAAGAACAGCCTCCCAAAGAACGGCTTGCCTTTGTGGGAGACGGCATTAATGATGCGCCGGTTCTGACACGGGCGGATATCGGGATCGCCATGGGAAGCATGGGATCGGATGCAGCTATCGAGGCAGCAGATGTGGTCCTGATGGATGACGATGTAAGGAAGATCGCGGCCGTTGTCCGCATTTCCCGAAAGACCCTGGGGATCGTAAAGCAGAACATTGTCTTTGCTCTGGGAGTAAAGGCGCTGGTGCTTCTTCTGGGTGCTTTTGGCATGGCGAATATGTGGGAGGCGGTGTTTGCCGACGTAGGCGTCTCCGTTATCGCTATTTTAAATTCCATGCGGGCGCTGAAAAGCAAGTAACTGAAATTTTATGAGCCGGAATGGCAGCAGATGGACTGCAGGATTTATGCCTGCGGTCCTTTTGCTGTTTTTGAAGGCAGATTTTTTTATTGATGATAAAAACCGTCAAGGGAATTGTAATTCCAGGCAAAAACCGGTATAATGCTTGGAGACGTAGCGATGCTGCAGGCGTGGTATCCCGCTGGCTCTAAAACAAACAGGGCAGCGGCAGGAGACAGGTCCGCGGCAGAAGAGAAAGCGAGGAATAGGGATTCATTGAAAAAGAAGGAAGCAGTGCTTCTGGCGGCCATTTTTCTGGCGGCCATGCTGGCAGGATGCGGCAGCCGGCAGGGGGGAGAGAAGGACTCGGAAAAGATGGCGCTGAATCTTCAGCTGGATGCGGAGATTTCCACGCTGGATCCTCAGGCGGCGGTGGACAGCGCTTCTTTTGAGGTAATCGGTCTCCTGATGGACGGACTGTATCAGATGAACGGTCAGGAGATGCCGGAGCCGGCGCTGGCAGAAGAGACGGAGGTTCTGGAAGATGGACTTCTCTACCGGTTCACGCTGCGGGAAGCGTTCTGGTCTGACGGAAGTCCGGTTACTGCGGCGGATTTTGTGTACGGCTGGCAGCGTGGGGCAGACCCGGCTCAGGGAAATGAAAATGCCGGTCTGTTTCGTACAGCCGGAATTGCCAATGCAGATGCGGTGACGGCAGGAGATGCGGATGTGTCGGAACTGGGAGTCCGGGCGCTGGATGAGCGGACTCTTGAGGTGCGGCTGGAACGGCCGGTGCCTTATTTTCTGTCCATGCTGTCTCTTCCCGCATTCTTCCCCATGAAGGAGTCTTTCTGCGATACGGTGGGGGACGGATACGGTACTTCACCGGATACGGTTCTCTCAAACGGGGCTTTCTGCCTGGAGGAGTATGAGCCGGCAGGACAGGAAATTCTTCTGACGAAGAACCCGGATTACTGGGACAGCAGTTCTGTGAAGGCCGATGAAGTTTCCTACCAGGTGATCAAGGATTCCCAGACCGCCTATATGGCATACCAGTCCGGTCTCACAGACATGGCCATTCTTTCCGGCCAGCAGGCACAGATGTATGAAGGAGAAGAAGGATTTCGGTCGGTTCCCCTTGGATCCTTATGGTATCTTGTGCCGAATCTAAAGGAGGGGGATCTGGCCAATAAAAATCTGCGGATGGCCCTTGCGCTGTCTTTTGACCGGGAAACGGCGGCAGAAGATGTGCTGGAGGATGGTTCGAAGGCCGCACAGGGAGCGGTTCCGGAGGGAGCCATGATTGGCCCCGATGGGAAGGATTTCCGGGACGGAGCGGAAACGTATTTAACGCCGGATAAGGGACTTGCGGCGGAGTATCTGGAAAAGGCGAAGGAAGAACTGGGAAAAGATTCGTTTTCTTTTGTCATTCTGATTGAAGACACGGATACGGCAGGAGATCTGGGGCAGTACCTTCAGGAAGAAATCAGCAGAACGCTGCCGGGAGTCACCATTGAACTGGAGGCTGTGCCGAAGAAAATGCGCCTGGAGCGCATGGCTCAGGGGGATTTTGAAATCGGTCTGACCAGGTGGGGAGCGGACTACCCGGATCCCCTTGCGTTTCTGGATCTGTGGAGCAGCGGAAGCGCATTTAATTACGGTTCCTGGGAAAACCAGGAGTATGACGCCATGATCCGGGAAGCCAGGGAAGGAAGTCTTCTTTCCGATGCGGCAGCCCGGTGGGAGGTTCTGCACCAGGCGGAATCGGTTTTGATGGAAGACGCAGGGATTTTTCCGGTGTGTGAAAAAGCGGTCAGTATGCTTTTAAATCCCAATCTGGAAGGAGAGGAGTTCCACACCGTGGGCATTACCCGGGTGTGGAAACGTGCCTGGAAGGGGATGTAGGCGGCATGCGGCAGGAATTTCAAAGTAAACCTTCATGCGCCGGCGGCCGATGCACCAGCCATCCCGCAAAAGTCTGGCGGCGCATTTGGCATCCCTGAATACATGCCGCCTAATCGGCGGCAGGACTATCAAAGTAAACCCTCATGCGCCGGCGGCCGACGCACCAGCCATCCCGCAAAAGTCTGGCGGCGCATTTGGCATCCCTGAATTAACGCCGCCTATCCGGCGGCAGACTATCAGAGTAATATGGAGGATAGAAATATGGCTGAAATGGAGAAGAAAGAGATGGAGAAAAGAGAAATGGAAATTACAGCAGAGGACTGGGATATTTCTGAGGATTTTTATCGGGAGAATGATGAGAAGAAGGAACTGAAACTGGAGGACTTTATGAGTCCGGAAGATGAGACGGTATTTTCCGTCAATGGAGACTATGAGGTGGAACGGACGGCAGAGCATGTGCGCCAGGTGATGAAACTTTCGGACGAAGGGAAAACCATTGGGGAGATTGCTGCTGCACTGGGACTGGAAGAAGAATATGTGTATCGGATCCAGATCTGCGCCCTGGGGGACGGGGATCCGGTGTCTGTGGCTCATCTTGTTTTAATGGGCTGAATCAGGGAGGACATGCGATGATAAACATGCTGTTTGGAATCCTGGTTCCTTTTCTGGGGACCAGTGCTGGAGCTGCCTGTGTTTTCCTGGTAAAGAACACCATCCGCCCTGGAGTGCAGAAGGCCCTTCTGGGCTTTGCTTCCGGCGTTATGGTGGCGGCATCGGTGTGGTCTTTGCTGATTCCTGCCATGGACATGTGCGAAGATATGGGAAAACTGGCTTTTCTGCCTGCGGCCTGCGGCTTCCTTCTGGGAATGCTGTTTCTGTTGGTGCTGGATCATCTGATCCCTCATCTGCATATTAATGAGGAGAAGCCGGAGGGACTCCACGCCTCCTTTGCAAGAGCTACCATGCTGGTACTGGCAGTGACCCTTCACAATATTCCCGAAGGCATGGCAGTCGGGGTGGTCTTTGCCGGAGCCATGGCAGGGGGATCGGATATCACTCTGGCCGGAGCCTTTGCCCTGTCGATCGGAATCGCCATCCAGAATTTCCCTGAGGGCGCCATCATTTCTCTGCCTTTAAAAAGCGAGGGCGCAGGAAAGGGAAAGGCTTTTCTCTACGGAGTCCTGTCCGGGGTGGTGGAACCTGTCAGCGCTCTGATTACAGTGGCCCTGTCTGCTTATATTACTGCGGTGCTGCCGGTGCTTCTGGCTTTTGCTGCCGGGGCTATGCTGTATGTGGTTGTAGAGGAACTGATTCCTGAGGCATCGGAAAGCCCCCATTCCAATATCGGAACCATTGGTTTTGCCGCCGGTTTCGTTATTATGATGATTCTGGATGTGGCGCTGGGATGATAGAAAAAAGGTGATTGTGCATAATGCACAAAAAAGAAACGAGAAATTTGGCGGTTAAAAAATTGACAATTACCTGGGTCTCCTTTATACTGGTTTCAGATTAAAAATCATAAAGGTGTGTTACTGGTCATGCAGGCATTAGCGTTTGGGAACATATTGATGTTCTTTTTCGCTGATGCCTTTTTTGTTTTGCTGCGGTCCTGCTGTGGGCGGGATGCTCTCTGTTTGGCAGAACCTGGCCGGGAACCGGGAAAGGAGAAGAGATGAAAGATAAGATTTTTGCAGTGCTTCAGCGGGTGGGGAGAAGTTTTATGCTTCCCATAGCCGTGCTGCCGGTGGCAGGGCTTCTTCTTGGAATCGGAAGCTCTTTCACCAATGAAACCACCATCGCCACTTACGGCCTTCAGGGGATCCTGGGAAACGGGACTCTGCTTCATGCGCTGTTAGTTATCATGACGAAGGCCGGAAATGTAATCTTTGACAATCTTCCTATTATTTTTGCTGTAGGTGTGGCCATCGGCATGGCTCAGTCGGAGAAGGAAGTGGCGGCTCTCTCAGCTATGATTGCGTTTCTGGTTATGCACGTTTCCATCAATGCAGTGCTGATCAACGGCGGAGAGATCCTGGCGGATGGCAGCATTTCGCCGGATGTGCTGGATGGAACCATTACCAGCGTCTGCGGGATCCAGACACTTCAGATGGGTGTCTTTGGCGGCATTATCGTGGGACTGGGGGTTGCGGCCCTTCATAACCGGTATCACAAGATCGTGCTTCCCAATGCACTGTCTTTCTTTGGCGGATCCAGGTTTGTGCCCATCATTTCCACTATCGTTTATGTGGGTGTGGGAATTTTGATGTATTTTATCTGGCCGGTGGTCCAGAACGGTATTTTCGCTCTGGGCGGACTGGTGACAGGAACGGGATATCTGGGAACCTTAATCTTTGGAATTGTTAAGCGGGCACTGATTCCCTTTGGCCTTCACCATGTATTTTATCTGCCCTTCTGGCAGACGGCTGTAGGCGGAAGCATGATGATTGATGGAAATCTGGTACAGGGCGGACAGAATATTTTCTTTGCGCAGCTGGCTTCCTCTAATGTGGCCCATTTCAGCGCAGATGCCACACGGTATTTTTCAGGAGAATTTATCTTTATGATCTTCGGTCTTCCGGGAGCAGCTCTGGCAATGTACCGCTGTGCCAAACCGGAAAAGAAAAAGGCGGCCGGAGGCCTTCTGCTTTCCGCAGCTTTGACCTGTATGCTTACCGGCATTACGGAGCCCATCGAATTTTCTTTCCTGTTTGTGGCCCCCATGCTGTTTGTGGTACAGGTGATTTTAGCCGGAGCGGCCTATATGATTGCCCATATCCTGAATATTGCTGTGGGGCTGACCTTCTCCGGAGGACTTTTGGATTTGTTTATTTTCGGTATCCTTCAGGGAAATGAAAAGACCAGCTGGCTTCGGATCATCCCGGTGGGAATCCTCTATTTCTTCTTATATTATGGGATCTTTACGTTTCTGATTAAGAAATTCGACTTAAAGACACCGGGACGGGAAGATGAGGATGAGGAGACCCGGCTGTATACTAAGGCAGATGTAAATGCCAGAAGGGCTGCTGCGGGAAGCGGTGCAGCAGCTGCGGCAGGATCTGCCGGAGAGAAGAATGGAGCCGGAGAGGATTTATTAAGTGCAGACATTGCCAGAGGTCTGGGGGGAAAGAAAAACATCACTTCGGTGGACTGCTGTGCTACCCGTCTTCGCTGCAGCGTGGAGGATCCGGAACTGGTGCAGGAGAAATTATTAAAGGCTACAGGCGCTGTGGGCGTCATTTGCAAAGGCCAGGGAATCCAGGTGATCTACGGGCCGAAGGTGACGGTAATTAAGGCCAATCTGGAGACTTATCTGGCGAATGCGCCGGAGGAGGAAGTTTCGGCAGAAGAAGAGCCGGCAGGGACACAGGAACAATCCGGGGCAGAAACAGAGAATGTGGGGGAAACTTCCGGGCGGCATATCCTTTCTTCGCCCTTTAATGGTCAGGTTTATGGAATCGAGAAGGCGCCGGATGAGGCTTTTGCCAGCCGGATGATGGGAGATGGATACGTGGTCTTCCCGGAAGATGGTCAGGTAAAGGCTCCGGAGGACGGCCAGGTTCTCTTTGTATTCCCCTCCAGGCACGCCATAGGATTAAAGACGGAAGACGGCATGGAATACCTTCTTCATATCGGAGTGGATACGGTAAAGCTGGATGGAAAAGGATTTCAGGTCTTTGTCGCAGACGGTCAGAAGGTAAAAAAAGGCGATCTGCTGATGGAATTTGATCTGGAGTACATCCGGGCCAATGCTGCTTCAGAGGCTTGTATGGCAGTATTTACCGGCCTTAAAGAAGGGCAGGAGATCCACATGGAACGGACCGGGGCAGTAAAAGCGCTGGATGAGATCGCCTGGTATTAAAAGATCACCTGGCATTAAAACATTCTTTGCCTGAGGCAGATGACCGGTTCGCCCATGACCCGGTAATCCGGGTCATGGCGGGCCGCGGATGGACAGGCCGCGGATTACCGGGACATGGCGGGCCGCAGGTTATGCACGGATTAAGCGCTGCGCACGGTAAACGCCCGATTTTAAGGATGTTCAAAGAATATTGACATGCTTGCTGTACATTTTTCTGTCAGATACGGTCATAAAACCGATTTTTCATACAGGAACCGTAGTTTTTTTGGGGGGCTCACGGATCCAAACGCCATTTTTTACCACAGAACCGTAGTTTGAGAGATGACTTTACGGTTACGAATGGAATATTTCACTGTAGACCGTAATCCACTATAAAGAAAACGGATTTACTTGCAATTTTTTCTGAAATAACTGTAATTGCAGGGTGAAAAGCACGGACTAATCTGCAATTTTTGCTGTAGTAACCGTAATAGGCCGGATAGCTGTACTACAAAAACATATGCTTATCCCCCGTGAACAGGAACAAGAACGTGCGTTTGTCATGTTAAGCGCAACAAGGGTGGATATTTTAGTTCATTTCAGGTATAATGGAGAAAATCGGCAGAACTGAGAAGAAATACGGATCTTTTCATGAAGAAGCTGGTGGATGGAGAAGCGCAGATTTTGCAGGGGGAGTTATGTACCGGATTATCAAAGTATTGAATAATAATGGCGTCCTGGCTTATGATCAGGACGCCGGGCAGGAGATCATTTTTCTGGGGAAAGGCGCAGGCTTCAGCAGAAAGATGGGGGAGCGTGTTTCGGAACTGAAGGCTCCGGACGGTAAAAGATATGAGCTGGTAAAGAAGGGGGCATCGCTCCTTTCTCAGGTAAACAGCATCGATCCGGTGTTTATCGAGGCATCGGCGCGGATTATTCAGGAAGCGGAATCCATGTTCGGAGAGATTGACAAAGGGATCCTCCTTCCCATGGCAGACCATATCGCCCTGGCGGTGAACCGGGCCAGGAAGGGAATGGAACTTCCGAATCCATTTCATCAGGATATCCGGGCGCTTTTCGAAAAGGAGTATCAGGCCGCCCTGCGGGGGCGGGAAATCCTTCTGGAGATGACAGGCAGCCGCATTTCAGATGATGAGGTAGGATATATCACTTTGCATATTCATTCCGGACTCTCCCGCGAGAATGTGGCGGATTCTCTGAACCTGGCCAGGATGGTGCAGGAAGGCGTCGGGCAGATCGAAAAGGGGCTTGGGATGAGCCTGGAACCGGACTCCCTGGGATACAACCGCCTGTTAAGCCATATGCGGTATCTTATTGCCAGAGTACGAAAGGGCGAGAGGGTGAATCTGGATCTGGAAGACTATGCCAGAAGCAATTTCCCCGATGCCTACGCCATCGCCGGACAGGTATGCGGATTTATGGAAAAAGAGCTGGGACTTCCCATTCCCCAGGAGGAGATCGGGTTTCTGGCAATTCATATACAGAGGGTGAGACAGCCCGGGGCTTGAATGCCCCGGGTATTTTTTGTGCGATAAGCCCGGCAGGCGTATGCGGGCTTGCACGAGCAGCAAGCCGCCGCAAAAACGTCTATAATTTAAAATATATTTTTAAGAAAAAAGTAAAAATGAAATGAATTTTTTAACATATGGCATGCTATACTGTCCACAATGAAGAAGAAAATGATGGGCGGATGTCAACCAAGGTATACTTTGGTTTACACCTGCCGAAACGGAATTTCTGCCATTTCAAATCCTGATTTTTTCTGAATTTCGCAAAATTTTCTAAATGATTTTAACAAAAATACCGTCTTCTGCGTCCCATTTCCAAGTCTGTGACTGCCGTCAACTAAAGTATACTTTATTTTACATTTCCAGCCTGCTCCCCATGGAATGGAAAAGGGTGAATGGAAAATGAAAGAGCGGCCATACACGCAGTTTTATGCCCGCCTTTTGGGGGGCTTTTCTCTGTATTTCAATCAAGAAGAAATCCAATTTTCCGCGCACATTCAAACAAAATACATGTAGCTTCTTCTGATGCTTTTAAAAGCCGGAGAGAAAGGCGTCGAACGGAAAAAACTGATCGAATTTCTGCGGCCGGAAGAAACCGATGTGATGAAAGGATTAAACAACCTGCGCCAGCAGATTTTCCTTCTCCGCCGCGTCCTGCGTCAGTCAGACTGCCCGGAAGGAAAGTACATTGTCCCGAAGGACTCCCGATATTACTTTTCACTGGAGTATTCTCTGGAGACCGATACGGGGCAGCTGGACCAGCTGGCCTACCGCATCCGCAATGAAACCATGGATGAGGAAGAAAAGAAGCAGGTGCTTCTGCAGTACTGTCAGACCTATACCGGCGAGTTTTTGCCGATGCTTGGCGGGGAGGAATGGGTGGCTCTGGAAAGTGCGTATTATCAGAAGCAGTATTTTTCCTTTTTAAGCGAGCTCTGCACGATCCTGAAAAAACAGGGAGAGATCGAAAAAATCCTGGAGCTCTGTACCAGGGCCAGCGAGATTCATCCTTATGATGAATGGCAGGCGGTGCAGATTGACTGTCTGATGTCCATGAACCGTTACCGGGAGGCGCTGAAGGTTTACGAAAAGGCCACAGAGATTTTTTACGAGGACCTGGGAGTTACTTCCATCGATAAGGTGATGACAAAGTACCGGAACCTGGGCGGCCAGCTTTACTATGCTGCCAGCGCCATGACCGGCATCAAGGAAGTTCTTCAGGAAGAGGAACCGCCCACCGGCGCTTACTGCTGCAGTTATCCCAGCTTTCTCGACCTGTACCACGTTATGGTGCGGATGACAGAACGGACCGGAATGGAAGTGACGCTGATGGTCTGCACCATGGAATCTGAGCCGGAATCCGGACAGGAACCGCCGGACCGGAAGATGGAATTGCTGCGGCAGGTGCTTTTATCGGGAATCCGGGCGGAAGATGTGTATACCCGTTACAGTGAAAATCAGTTCCTGGTGCTTTTACTGGGAGCAAACGAAGAAAATGGACGGATGATTGCCAAACGTCTGGAAAACAACTGGCTGAGAATCAGCGGGGACGGAAAGACAAAACTACAATTTACAGTTCAGCAGGCAGATGGTCCGGGAATAAGGGAGTGCGGAAATGAGGAAAAAGGAAACCTTCATTATTCATATAGTTAGTCAGGAAAACTCCACCTGGCAGGGACAGGTCACATGGCTGAATGACAACAGGACAAGCAGTTTTCGAAGTCTCCTGGAATTAATCAAGCTGATGGATGAGGTCGTGGAGACAGGCGGAGAAGCTTAAATGCAGAGAACGTCCGTATTTGGATTCGGACGAAAACAAGATGGCATCCCGGCCGTCTGCAAAGCAGAAATGCCAGCGGACAAAGGGCCGGAAGCTATAAATGGTACAAAAAGGAAAGAGAGGAAACAGTATGGAGGGTAAAGGAAGGTCGCGCAGGCGCAGCCCCCACCAGCAGTGGAAACGGCGCCTGAGCTCAGTACTTGCCATAGTGCTGACGGCAGTTATGGTGCTGAACATGCCGCTTTCCATAGACGGTCTGGGACTGCATGTATCCAATGCATTTGCGTCCGCAAGCAATGCAGACCGGAAGGACAGCGTCTGGGCTACGGCAAGCAACGCTAAGTACAAGCAAGGAGAAAGCCAGGATGTGGACATCTATGTAATCGCAGACGATAACGGTGCGGTTCCGGGGAATACCTCATCCATGACGCTGTACTTAAAAAACAATACGAATCAGATGATCACAGAAGGTGTGCTGACCTTTAAGGGAAGCCATATCCAGAAGGAAGACGGTGTCTTCCAGGATATCGGGGCAGGCGATGAGGCATCCCAGGTGATTGTAAGCGGTCCGGGGCAGGATGCCGGCACGACGCCGGAGAGCGGAGCAGCCGCAGATGACGGGGCTGCTGCAAATGAAGGAGCTGCTGTAAATGACGGAGCCCCCCAGGCTGCTGATGTTTCCGGAAATGATGCAGCACAGGGAACCGGCCTGGCTCAGGATACGGTAACCTCCGGCGAAGGACTCCTGTATGAAGAATCTTTTGACGCTGACGAAGCGGGCGAGGATTCCGATTTCGCGGAAGATTTTGAAGGGGACGAAGAGGACAGCGAGGAAGAAGAAACCTGGAAGCTTACCGGAATCGACCTTCAGCCGGGAGAGATGCATGAAGTTTCCTTTGCATTTTATACCGATGAGGATGTCAAATCCACCAAGGCACATGTGAAATTCTCCTTCGCCGGTGAAGACGAAGAAGGGGAGCGGGTAAGCAGCGACACCCAGTTTTATTACAGCATCGGTCTTCCCCATGTAAACATTTCTCTGGAAGACGGCATGCAGATCGAAAGCAACGTCAATAACGACATGGAGATCTGGATGACCGAGCCGGATTGGGTAGACGAGGACCTGGAAGAACGCATTGAAGACCAGGAGGAAAAGGAAGCCGAGAAAGAGCAGGAAGAAGACGCAGATAACTCCGGCAGTTCCGATACTGCATCCGATTCCAACGCTTCCAAATCCGATGCAGACCGGGCAGACACCGCCTCCGATTCTCAGGCAGACCGGGAAGAAAAGCCCTCTGTTATAAGAGACGAGGAAAAGATCGACAAATACACCGATGAAGCCATGACGATCTCCGAATCCAGGGTTTCCTACACGGTGGAAATCTTTGGAGCAGAATACGACCTTCATGCCAGAAAGGCGGACGAGGTGGAGGATATCGGCTGGATCAGCTGTGTATACAAAATCGCCAAAGAAACTCAGCCCGGCATCTACTACGGAAAAGTAACCGCAGCAGGCCGCTGGAATAATAAAAAGTTCACCAGTGAGCAGGGCTTCCTGTTTGAGGTGACTGGTGAGTGGGATGGAAACTATACCGCAAAGAGCGAGAATGTCACCGTCCACGCCCACGCGGAAGACGGCGTGCTGCCGAAGAACGTAACCTTAAAGGTGACGGAGCTGGAAGAAGGCGGCGCAGAGTACAACAAGGCCAAGGAAGCCATGGACGGAACCGACATCCAGCTCGACGGCATGAAGGCCCTGGACATCCGCTTTGAGAACCAGAACGGCGAAGAGGTAGAGCCGGAAGGTGAAGTCCAGATCTCCATCGAGATGAAAGAAGGCGCTCTGCCTGCTGACGCAGCTCTGGACACGGTAGAGGTCCATCACCTGAAAGAGGTAGATAACGAAACCATCGAAGTAGAAACCGTAGCCGACGCAGCCGGCCTCACTGACGGAACCGTAAAGAGCGGGGAGGCGGTTCAGGCGGAACTGGAAGAGATCGCAGCCGATGCGGAAGAGGAAACGGAAGCATCCGCGGATGTATACACACAGGCAGCCATCCCGGCAGCTGCAGCCGCACCGGTAACGCTGGATGCAGTAGCGGAAGTGGATAAGGATACGGTGGCTGTGGCGGAGTTTAGTGTGGAGAGTTTTTCTTCGTTTACGATTACGTGGGGAGGTCGTGAAGCAACCATTCATTATGTAGATCAGAATGGAAATGATATTTCTGGAAACCAGTCGGGGGAGATATCTGTTGATAATAGCGAATGGGTTAATCTTGATTCCTATGGAAAAGAGATTTCGGGCTATACTTATCAAGGCGCACATCTGGGGGCATATAATGGGACAGAAACAAAGTGGGTGAGATATGTGAGGTATAACCGCGGCGGAAGATGGGAATATTCTGATTCTGATAGAGAACCATCATTCGGAAGAGAGTGGGACGGTTCTCGAAATATCTATCTTGTATACACTAGCAATGGCAAGCTAACAACCGTTGACACCGTAGACAGTACGGCGGAAGGTGTACATATGTACATGATTGATTATGAGGAGGCAGCGTTTAGTGGAGGTGGATACGGAACCGGTGATACGAAAGAAGGATTAGCTTCTAAAACTGTTGATAGGAATACCGGATGGCCAAGTTTAACAGGAAAGTCCGGTACGCCAGAAGGAAAATCTTTTTCTGATTTCTTTGGGGAATCACCAAGTGCTTATAATGTTGACGAAGAGTATGCAGTAAATAATTTATTCCTGCAAAGTCGATATGATGAAGACGGAACATTCTATTACAGTGCGTTTGAAAACTTTGCAACCTTGAAAGATGATGAGGATAGAGATTTTACTGTGTATGAGCAGTTGGGTTCTCCTCGTCCGGATCGGTACATCAATGGTACGGATAAGCCAGCATATTTTTTTATGCGTGGTAATTTCTTTCCATACAATACACTGAAGGACTGGACAATGCGCCCATGCCGGAGTCTTCCACCCTTACCATAAAGAACGGAGGAAGTGCCTCCTTCGGTCCGATCCGGTATACGGTTCCGGAAGATTATCATTACCGGATCCGCCAGACCACCGAAGCACAGGAGAATTTCACCTATGATACGGCTGTTTATAATGTAACCGTCCAGGTGGTGAATGCGGAAAACGGCAAGCTTTCCGCGACTGTTGTAGGCGGCCGCGAGGGCAGTACGGAAAAGTCTCAGAGCCTGGTTTTCAATAACAGCTACACAGCGCCTGGTGGCGGCAATGAAAACGGCGGCGGAGGCGGCGGAAGCAATGGCGGCGGAGGCGGCGGAAGAACCGACCTGACCACCGACGATACTGTTACCATCACCGACTCCGGCACACCTACGGCGCAGATCGGTGAGGGCGAGGTGCCTTTATCACCCGGCGATGTCATTGACCAGATCGTAGACACGCTGGTGCCCTTAGCAGTTCTTCCCAAGACCGGAGACGGTTCCCTGTCTTACGGTGTACTGCTGGCAGTCCTGATTGTCAGCGGCGGACTGGCAGGCGGTCTGTACTGGAAGCGGAAAAAGAATGAAAATGCAGCGGAATAAGATGCAGGATTAAACGGCATGGATTCCGGACATGCAGAATCGAACCATAAACAGAAAATGGCAGTGCTTGAAATGACGTGTAAGCATTTCGGCGCTGCCGTTTTTATTGTACGTTCCGGGAAAAATGCCAAAAAGGCCTTGCAATATATGTAAAAATATGGTAATATAAAGTAAAAGATTTCCAGAAAATGATTTGATTTACCGGCGGGTTTGCAGCGGATTTATTTTACAAATTTATGGAAATTTTCATACCCTGCACGGAGAGGACGTGATCGGATGAAAGTGCAGACGCAGCTTGCAAGACTGATCGATCTTACAGAAACAAAGGTAAGATACGACGCACAGGTGAAAAAAGTCCTGGCAAACGAAGCGATTCTTGTCTGGATTTTGAAGACGTGTGTGGATGAGTTTTCTTCCTGTTCCCTTTATGAGATTGCCGAATGTATAAAAGGGACACCGGAAATTTCCGCAAGTGCGGTTCATCCGGTGGATCCGGACGCGGAAGGAACTGGGGAGCAGATAAACAGTGACAGGCAGATTGAGAGCACAGGCACAGAGGACGGCAGCCTGAAGGAGCAGACGGTTTTTTATGATATCCGTTTTCATGATTGTGTGCCGGGAAATGTGAAGCCGGTCCGGCTGATTATTAATATCGAGGCCCAGCAGGCTGCTGCACTGGGATATCCCATAGAGAAGCGGGCAGTATACTATTGCAGCCGGTTGATCTCCGGTCAATACGGAACGGTGTTCAGCCATTCGGAATATGGAAAGATTCGAAAAGTATACTCCATCTGGCTCTGCATGGATCCGGCCAAAAAGTGGGAAAACAGTATCGAAAAGATCACACTGGATGGAAAGGTGATATATGGAGATATTGATTTTCCTCACATAAACGCGGATCTGCTGCAGGCAATGATCATTAATCTGGGAGATCCGGGCATCCCGGTGGAAAATCCGATTCTGCGGCTGATGAACGTACTATTGGCTGCAGAGACCGGCGCAGAAGAAAAGAAGCAGGTGCTGCAGGAAGAGTTTCATATTGCCATGACGGCAGAATTAGAAAGCGAGGTGCTGGAATTGTGTAATTTGAGCCAGGGAGTTTATAATAAGGGCATGAAAGCCGGCTTTGAGCGTGGAATCGATGAAGGCGTTAAGCGTGGGATCAGCCAGGGGATCAGCCAGGGAATCAGTCAGGGTATTAGCCAGGGAATCAGCCAGGGAATCAGTCAAGGCATCAGCCAGGGAATAAAGGGCACTGTGGCGATTCTTCGAAGAAGCGGTTATACGGATGCGTATATTGTGGAACAGATCATGGAGGAGTACCAGCTGACTTTAAAGGAAGCAGAGCAGTATGTGACGGCTTCCGGTTCTGCCTGAGATTTTTTCGTAAAGAAGGAGTCTCATCATTCCGTTGCACATCTTCCCCCAAAGAAGTATAATATCTCCGAATGCTTTTGACGCCGCATATTATCAGCGGGGATTTTGCACTGAGGAGAACGAAAAATGATCGAAATTAAAAAAATACGTGCTGTATCGGACAGCCGTGCCTATACCAGAGGAAAACAGCTTTTTCAAAGTGGCGGAATCCAGGATATGTCGATACGCAGAGAGAAAGATATGGTCTACATCCTGGCGCAGGTGGAGGGGAATGTTGAGGATTCTTATGAAGTGCGCCTGACCTACAGTCTGAAGCAGGATCGGTTTGCTGCCTGCCACTGTGAATGTCAGGCGTTTTATACATATTCCGGGCTGTGTAAGCATTGCGTGGCGGCTGCACTTGCTTTCTATTATGAAGACACTGCTCCCGAAAACAAGGAAAAAGGGGCATACATCCCGCCTACAGATGAAATTCTGTCACAGGTGATGTATTCCAATTCCATGCAGGAGAAAGCGCGGTATTTTCAGCCGGAAATTACAGGAAGGGTGGAACTTCTGCCGGTGCTGAAGATGAAGAGTGGAGAATGGTATGCGGAGTTTCGCATTGGAATCAGTCATAAATATGTGGTGAAGAATATCACGGACCTGGTCATGGGCGTGCGGGATTACGCCTACATTGAGTATGGAAAGAAGCTGGCATTTTATCATGAGCGGGGAGCTTTTACGCCAAAGAGCCAGGAATTGTTAAATTTTCTGGAGGAGTATGTTCAGGAGAGCCAGAGCGCCATGAGCAATTATTACCGTCAGAGCAGCTATTATTCCTATTACGATAGTGACGTAAGTGATGTGGTTAAGCGGGAGATTCTCCTGACGGACATCTGGATGGTAAAGCTGGCAGGGATTTTAGCCGGAGGAAGCTGCAGTCTGGAAGCGCCGCAAATGAAAGAAAAGATGGAATTTCTTTCGGAGGAAGCCAGGCTTTCTGTGAAGCTGAAGGAGACACAGGCCGGCGGGTATCAGCTGGAGATGCCGGCAGCGGAGATTTTCACAGGACAGAAATCCTGCTGCATCCGGGTAGGCAGCACCATGTATGTGTGCAGCAGGGAATTTGCCCAGAATCTGGGGGGAGCGGCCCGTCTGTTTCAGGGTGGGAGAAAAAGGACTTACGGAATCCATCCGGCAGATGCGGCAGTATTCTGCTCGTCCATACTGCCGGCTCTGGAGAAATGTACGGACTGTACAGTTCCGCCGAAGCTTGAAATGCAGCGTCCCCATCCTCTGGAAATACGGATCTACCTGGATTATATGGGCGGTGCTGTGACCGGGAAGTTTCTTTTCTGCTATGGGGAGAAGGAATATAATCTGATGGATGAGATCACCGTCCGGGACATGCACCGGGATTTTGAAAAAGAGAAGGAAGCAGTCCGCATTGCGAGAGAGTATTTTCAGGATTCGGATGCGCAGCAGAAGGTTCTTTTGCTGGATGAAGATGAGGAAGAGCGGCTTTACGGTCTTCTGGAATCGGGCATTCCGCAGATGCAGGAGATCGGGCAGGTATATGTTTCGGACAGTTTTAAGAAGATCCAGACGGTGCGCACTCCCCAGGTGCGGATCGGTGTGGCCATGAAGACGGGCCTTCTGGATATTGAGCTGGAAGGGGAGCGCTTTTCGGAAGAAGAACTGGATGGAATTCTCTCTGCCTGCAAAAAGAAACGGAAGTTTTATCGTCTGGCAGACGGAACTTTCCTTAGTCTGCAGGAGAACGGACTTTCTGCTGTGGCGGAGATGGCAGAAGGGCTGGAATTAAAGGGGAAGGATCTGGTATCAGGACATGTATCCGTACCGGCTTACCGGGCATTCTACCTGGACCGGATCCTCCAGGAAAACAGCGGACAGATGGAAGCGCAGCGGGACCAGGCATTTAAGGCGCTGCTGCGGGATATGAAAAATGTGGAAGACAGCGATTTTGAGGTGCCGGAAGGACTGCATGCTTCTCTGCGGCCGTATCAGGCATTTGGCTTCCGGTGGATGATGACTTTGTCGAAGCTGGGCTTCGGGGGAATCCTGGCAGATGATATGGGGTTAGGAAAGACCGTGCAGGCCATTGCCTATCTGGCGGGCCGGCGGGAAGGCGCAGATTCTTATGCCGCCCTGATCGTTTGTCCGGCGTCCCTGGTATATAACTGGGAGGCGGAGCTTGTTCGGTTTGCGCCGGAACTTCCGGTAATGACCATAGCGGGAAATGCGGCGGAGCGGAGGGAAATGATCCGATCCGGGCGGGACGGTGTGCGGATTACTTCTTATGATCTTCTGAAGCGGGATATTGAGGCGTATGAAGGGCTGGTATTTGATGATATGATTATCGACGAGGCCCAGAATATCAAGAATTACAGTACCCAGTCTGCCAGGGCAGTGCGGGCGGTGAACAGCCGGCATCGGTTTGCCCTGACGGGGACGCCCATTGAAAATTCCCTGAGCGAACTTTGGAGCATCTTTGACTTTTTGATGTCGGGAATCTTAAGTTCCAATAAAAAATTCCGTGAGAACTACGAGCAGCCCATTGTGAACAGTCAGGACGAGGCAGTTTCCGGCCGCTTAAAGAAGATGATCCGGCCCTTTATCTTAAGAAGAACCAAGAGGGAAGTTTTAAAGGAACTTCCGGATAAGCTGGAGAAGGTGATCTACTCTGTCATGGAAGGCCGGCAGAAGGAGCTGTACCAGGCCAGTGTGCAGCGCCTTAAGGATTCTTTGGAGAAGCAGACGGATGAGGAATTTAAGACCGGCAGGCTGCAGATTCTGGCAGAGCTGACCCGGCTCAGGCAGATCTGCTGTGATCCATCCATGGCTTTTGAGGATTTTAAGGGGGAATCGGCTAAGACAGAAGCCTGCATCGAACTGATCCGCACCGCAGCGGCAGCCGGAAATAAAGTTCTTTTGTTTTCCCAGTTTACCTCGGCGCTGGAGATTATCCGGAAGCGCCTGGAAGGGGAGAACATTGAAAGCTTTCTGCTGACCGGTTCCACGCCCAAGGAAAAAAGAATCTGGATGGCAGAGCGTTTTAACCGTGACAAGACGCCGGTATTCTTGATTTCCCTGAAGGCGGGAGGAACGGGATTAAACCTTACGGCGGCGTCCATTGTCATCCATTTCGATCCCTGGTGGAATATGGCGGCCCAGAACCAGGCCACAGACCGGGCCCATCGGATCGGGCAGAAGCAGGTGGTCACAGTCTATAAACTGATCATGAAGAATACGCTGGAGGAAAAGATATTAAAGCTTCAGGAGAGGAAGGCGCAGCTTTCCGATGAGATTATTTCTGAGGGAAGGATTCAGAATACTCTGGCATCCAGGGAGGAGCTTCTGGAGATTCTCCGGTCTCCCTTATAACTGCAGCGGGGAACCTTTCGTCTCAGTTTAGGAAATCGTAAGAATATGACAGCCCTGTGTAATTGCCAGGGCTGTATTTTTTCTGATAAACTGTTGATAATGCCGGGGTCTCATGAAGTATGCAGTGCTTAACTTAATGGCCTGGCAGACAGAAGGCAGATTGCATTTGCTGCCTGTAACAGAAAGTCTGACAAGAAGAGTTTTACGATAAAAGGGGAGTTGAATGATTCATATGAAACGAAAGAGACCCATTGCGGCAGAAGGACGAAGATATTGTATGGCAGGGCCTGTACGGATTCCGGGAGAGGCGGCCAGATTTGGCGCGGGATTTTTATGTTTCTGCCTGCTTGGCCAGCCCTTTTCTGCGGTTGCGTCCGAGTGGACCAGAGGGGCAGACGGTGTTTATCAGATGGCAGACGGAACACCCATTAACGGGGCCATTGCCAGAGGAATCGATGTATCTTACTGGAAGATGGACATTGACTGGGAGCAGGTGGCCGCTGACGATGTATCTTTTGCCATGCTGGGAACCCGGTTTCGCGGCACGGTAGATCCGTATTTCCCGGTAAATGCCCAGAAGGCCAGGGAAGCCGGTCTGGAGATCGGAGCATATATTTATTCTTATGCCACGTCTGTGGAGATGGCGGAGCAGGAGGCGGATTTTGTTCTGGAACTGATCAAGGATTATCCGATTTCCTATCCGGTGGCTTTTGATGCGGAGGATAATGACACTCTGGGAACCCTGTCTCCTTCTGAGGTCAGTCAGGTGATCAATGCTTTCTGCAAAAAGATCGAAGACGCGGGATATTATCCCATGGTGTATGCCAATGAATACTGGCTGACCAACAAGATTGACCTGTCTATGCTGGATTACGATATCTGGGTGGCACGGTATAATACCATGTATACCTTTGAAAATCCTTCTATGTGGCAGGCTACCAATACCGGCTCCGTAAACGGAGTAAATGGAAACGTTGACATTGACTTCCTTTTTAAGGATTATACAAGCATAATTCCCGATGATACCTGGCGGACCATTGCCGGGAACCGTTATTATTACGAAGACAATGTGATGCAGAAGCAGACCTGGATCGATGACGGCGAGGGCTGGTACTACATGAATGAAAGCGGGAATCCGGTTCTTGGCTGGATGACCATGCCGGAGGGAAGCTATTATCTGGATGAGACCACGGGACAGATGGCAGTGGGCTGGAAGGAGCTGGAGGACAGTTGGTATTATTTTAAGGCCACAGGTCTGATGGCTACCGGCTGGCGCAACATAGACGGTGCCTGGTATTACATGGATGGAAGCGGCGTGATGCAGACCGGCTGGCTTGATCTGGACGGAACCAGATATTATCTCAGCCCCGGCGGGGCCATGATAACCGGCTGGCAGGAACTGAATGGAGCCAGATATTATTTCCAGCCGGACGGCGCAATGTCTGCGGGATGGACCCAGGCAGAGGGAAACTGGTACTATATGAATGAAAACGGCCAGATGCAGACTGGCTGGCAGGAAGTCGGCGGTGCAAGATATTATCTGAATCCTGACGGTGTGATGCAGACGGGCTGGCTGAATGATAACGGCAGCTGGTACTACTTAAATAACTCCGGAGCCATGACCACTGGCTGGCAGGAGGTAAACGGCGCCCGCTACTATCTGAACGAAAGCGGCGTAATGCAGACCGGCTGGCTGAATGATGGCGGCAGCTGGTATTACTTGAATGCTTCCGGAGCCATGCAGACCGGCTGGCAGGAGATAAACGGCGCCCGCTACTATCTGAACGAAAGCGGCGTAATGCAGACCGGCTGGCAGAATGTGGGCGGCGCCTGGTACTATTTTAATGAAAGCGGCGCCATGCAGACCGGCTGGCTGAACCAGAATGGAGTCTGGTATTACCTGAATGAGAGCGGTGTGATGCAGACGGGCTGGCTGAATGTAGGCGGTGTCTGGTACTATCTCAACGAGAGCGGCATCATGCAGACCGGCTGGCAGACCATTAACGGCGTCCTGTATTATCTGGATGTAAACAGCGGCCAGATGGCGGCCAATGCCGTTCTGGATTACAATGGAACGGCTTATCAGGCGGATGCTTCCGGAGCGTGTACTCCTGCTGCGGTGGCTGCGGAAGGAGAGGAAACCCAGGCAGCCGGTCAGGAAGGAACACAGACTTCCGGGCAGGATACGGCTGCGCCAGGTCCGTCAACGGCGATCCAGGTGGAGATGGGACCGGGCTGGAACCTTTAATCCTTATTTTCTTTTCTAATTCTTTTCTAAAATCTGCGGCCGGAGCAGCTGGTAAAAGCGGCTCCGGCTGGGTGTGTGAAAGATCACAGGAATTTTTTCTCCAGCCAGTGGATGCCCTGATACAGGACTGCGGACATCAGGCACAGGATGATGATGGAGGCCACCAGCGTATTCATCTGAAATACCTGGCTGGAGTAGATGATCAGGTATCCCAGACCGGCACGGCTGGAGAGAAACTCACCGATGATGACACCTACCAGACACAAGCCGATGTTTACCTTCATGCTGCTGATGATTAAAGGAACGGAGGAGGGAAGGAGAACCTTGGTAAGCACATCCATTTTTCCCCCTCCCAGGGAGTAAATCAGGCGGATTTTGTCCGGGTCAGTCTGGCAGAATCCGGTATGGAGTGTCAGAATGGAGCCGAAAAGGGCCACAGAGACGGCAGCCACCACGATGGTTCTGGTATTGCTTCCCAGCCACACGATCAGAAGAGGAGCCAGAGCGGATTTTGGAAGGCTGTTCAGCATGACCAGGCATGGCTCCAGGATCTGTGCCAGAGCAGGACTGAGCCAGAGGAGAAGGGCGGCGGCCAGTCCAAGCACCACCACCAGGAAAAAGGATATTACGGTTTCTCCTAATGTTACTCCCGTATGGAGAAATAGGGTGCCGTCCAGGGCCATGGTCCAGAGGCAGCGGCCAATTCGTACGGGGCTGCTGAAGATAAAGGGATCGATCCAGGAAAAGGCGGCGGCCAGTTCCCAGAGTGCCAGAAACAGGATAAAAAGCATTATCCGTGATATGCTTACCCTGCGCTGGTGGAGAAGCTGGGCAGCCAGAAATTCCTTCTGTGCCGGGGATATGTTTTCCTGCTTTACGCGGGGCTTAAAAAGGCTGGGAGTCATGACTCTTCATCTCCTTCCATAGAGCATTGAAGTATCCGGAGAATTCCGGCATGTTCCGTCGTTCCATAGGACTTAACACATGATCGGACGGGAACGATATAGGAAGAACCGCCTTTACGGTGCCAGGCCTGGCAGACAGAACGATGACACGGTCGGCTGCGCTTACGGCTTCTGACAGATCGTGGGTGACCAGCAGGGCCGTTTTTTTGTTTTCACGGATAATGGAGCTGATATCATCGCAGACGGAAAGGCGGGTCTGGTAATCCAGTGCGGAGAATGGTTCGTCCAGCAGGAGAAGATCCGGTTTCAGCGCCAGTGTGCGGATTAGGGCGGCCCGCTGGCGCATGCCTCCGGAAAGCTGCGAGGGACGTTTATCCTGGAACTGCTCCAGACCGTATGCTTTCAGCATGGAAGAAAGCTCCTCCAGACGCTGGGGTGTTAAGCATTTCCGGATTTCCAGACCCAGGGATACGTTGGAGAGGATGGAACGCCATTCAAAAAGGTGATCCTTCTGAAGCATGTATCCGATCCGGTGTTTCGACTGGGAGAGCGGTTTTCCATCCAGGAGAATGGTTCCTTCCTCTGGTTCAGCCAGTCCGCACAAAAGAGAAAGAAGCGTGGATTTCCCGCAGCCGGAAGGACCGATCACTGCCAGAAATTCCCCGGGATTTACCTGGAATGATATATCAGAAAGGGCCCGTGTTTCTCCTTCCAGAGAATGATAGGAGTAAGAGAGCCCACGGATTTCAAGCTTCGGTGTCATGGGATGCTCCTTTGCTATGAGATATATGGTATGATATGTGACGTTGGCGGCGGATGTTCGTGCAGCTGCCCCTGCCAGGTATTTTCTGCAGTTTTTGCGGGCAAAAAAATGCTTGCATTTCTGTTCAAACCGTGATATCATGATTATGATAATAAGATTAAGGCAGGTTAATGAAGAGTGGATGCAGATCCACTCTTCATTTTATGTATTCCTTCATATGGCGGGAAAATCGCCCGCCGGCCCATGATGGCTGCTGTGAGGGAAAGGAGTGCCTTGGCAGAGGAAAGGAAGGTGGTGGCAGTATGACAAAGAGAGAAAACTATGAACAGCGGACGGAAAAGTTTCTTCTTCCGTTAATGGAAGAACATGGTTTTGAGCTGGTGGATGTAGAGTTCGTGAAGGAAGCCGGCGTCTGGTACCTGCGGGCCTATATTGATAAGGAAGGCGGAATCGCAGTGGATGACTGCGAAGTGATCAGCCGAAAGGTCAGTGACTGGCTGGATAAAGAGGATTTTATTGATGAAAGCTACATTCTGGAGGTCAGCTCTCCCGGTCTTGGAAGGCCTTTGAAAAAAGAAAAGGACTTCGCCAGAAGCATCGGAAAGGATGTGGAGGTCCGTCTTTACAAGGCGTTAAACAAAAGCAAGGAGTATACCGGAGCCCTGGAGGCATATGATAAAGAGTCGGTTACCCTTAAGATGGAAGACGGTTCACAGATGACTTTTCAGCGGGCAGATATTGCACTGATTCGTCTGGCCCTGGATTTTTAAACGCGTAGAGGCTTTAGGAGGATAACCATGAATAAGGAACTGTTATTAGCACTGGAAATGATTGAAAAGGAAAAGAACATCAGCAAGGAGGTCCTGCTGGAGGCCATTGAGAATTCCCTGCTGACAGCCTGCAAAAACCATTTCGGAAAAGCGGATAATATAAAAGTTACCATTAATCCGGACACCTGTGATTTTTCCGTGGTTGCGGAGAAGGAAGTTGTTGAGACGGTGGAAGATCCGCTGACCCAGATCTGTGTGGAAGAAGCAAAGCTTAAGAACCCCCGCTACATTCCCGGCGACATCGTGCCGGTGGCGATCCAGTCCAAGGAGTTCGGCCGTATTGCCACCCAGAATGCAAAGAACGTGATTCTGCAGAAGATCCGCGAGGAAGAGCGCAAGGTGCTGTATAATGAATACTACAGCCGGGAAAAGGACATCATGACCGGAATCGTTCAGAAGAATCTGGGACGGAACATCAGCATTAACCTGGGCCGTGTGGATGCTATCTTAAATGAAAGTGAGCAGGTAAAGGGCGAGATCTTAAAGCCTACGGATCATATCAAGGTTTATATTCTGGAGGTAAAGGATACTTCCAAGGGACCGCGGGTTTCCGTTTCCCGGACCCATCCGGACCTGGTAAAGCGCCTGTTTGAGTCTGAAGTAGCTGAGGTAAAGGACGGCACCGTGGAGATCAAGGCCATTGCCAGAGAGGCCGGCTCCCGTACCAAGATCGCCGTATGGTCCAATGATCCCAATGTTGACCCGGTAGGCGCCTGCGTAGGTGTAAACGGCGCCAGAGTAAACGCGGTGGTAAATGAACTGCGGGGCGAGAAGATTGATATCATTAACTGGGATGAAAATGCCGCATATCTGATTGAGAATGCTTTAAGCCCGGCAAAGGTGATCTGCGTTGTGGCTGATGAGGAGGCGAAGGAGGCGCTGGTTATCGTTCCGGATTATCAGCTTTCCCTGGCCATCGGCAAGGAAGGACAGAATGCACGCCTTGCGGCACGGCTTACCGGCTACAAGATCGACATTAAGAGCGAGACCCAGGCCAAGGAGCAGGGACTGTTTGAAGAACTGGGTATCCAGTACCAGGAAGATATGGTAGATTATAATTACCAGGATGACGAGAGTTTCCAGGAAGGTGAAGAACTCCAAGAAGCGGAAGAGTCCGGCATTCAGGAAGGTGAAGCTGATCTGGAATCAGAGGATCCGGATACGCAGGAGGAAGCGTAAAGACAGGAAAGCAGGTGTGATGAGACCGTGAGTGTGAAGAAGATACCCTTAAGACAGTGCATTGGCTGCGGCGAGATGAAGAGCAAGAAAGAAATGATCCGGGTGCTGCGTACAGCAGAGGGGGAGATCCTCATTGACGCCACTGGGAGAAAAAATGGACGGGGTGCTTATCTTTGTCCCTCCTGTGAATGCCTGAAAAAAGCGGTAAAGTCCAAAGGCCTGGACCGCTCCTTTAAAATGGCAGTTCCCAGGGAAGTCTATGAAGCTCTGGAAAAGGAGATGGAAGAACTTGGATTCTAAGCAGAAGGTTTTGAATATGATCGGCCTGGCCACCAGGGCAGGCAAGGTAAAGAGCGGAGAGTTTTCCACGGAAAAGTCTGTTAAGAGCGGACGCGCCAGGCTGGTGATTGTGGCAGAGGATGCCTCGGAAAATACCAGAAAGATGTTTGAAAACATGTGCCGGTATCATCACGTGAGCGTAAGCTTTTTTGGAAGCAAGGAAGAGCTGGGAAGGGCCATGGGCAAGGAGATGCGTGCATCTCTTGCAGTGGAGGACCAGAACCTTGCGCAGGCGATCGGGAAACAAATGACTATAAACGGAGGTAGCGAAGTATGAATATAAATGATTTAGGAAAAGAGCAGGGAAGCCCTATGGACGGGCAGAACCAGAAGGCTTCGTCCCAGGAAGGCGCAGCCTCGGGCAAAAACGAGGGCGGCGCGGCATCTCCCAGAAAAAAGCTGGTAGCGGTATACCGTCCGCAGAATTCCCAGCAGATTAAAAACCGCCCCGCCGGACAGAAAAAGCAGGCTCCGGCCCAGAAAACTGCGGCAGGAGAGAAGGCGGATGCACCGGCTCAGAAGCCGCAGCAGACGGTGAGAGCAGCAGAAGTGTCAAAGGAAGCATCCGCCGGACGGGAGAATTCCAGACCGGAGAACGGAAGAATCTCCCAGGGAAATCGTGACAGCCAGAACCGTGACGGAAGAGGAACCCAGGGAAACCGTGATGGTCAGAGAGGCAGCTATCAGGGAAGCCGTGACGGCCAGGGCGGCCGCGATGGCCAGAGAAGCGGCTATCAGGGGAACCGTGATGGAAGAGGATTCCAGGGAAGCCGCGACGGTCAGAGCCGTGACGGCCAGAGAGGCGGCTATCAGGG
>PPYE01661715.1_pt1 | contig 51941 bp, 50 predicted proteins | sample 1559881 | NCBI WGS metagenome assembly PPYE01 (sample SAMN08240022, study PRJNA423297) | Human gut metagenome, whole genome shotgun sequencing project.
CACTCTGTGAAAGAAACAAAGTGCGTAAGTTTTGAACTTTCTCTTCTTAAACTTACACACTTTATTTTACACCCTCGCAAGCTGTGCTGCCTGCGGAATTCCTTCAGATCAACACGCTTATCACCTTTTACCGTAATGAGATAGTAATTTCGCTTTTTATCATCACGAACAAACAAATCCTTGGCACCCCATTCGGGATAGGGCAGTTCAATAGCGGAAAGTTCCTTCCTGTTAATTTTTATCTTTTTTACCGATCTGTCAGGCGGCGCATATACAGCAGAGGATAGGGTTTTCCCTGTTCGTCAAAGTCTGTCCGTTTGTAAACCTGAAAGCCCATGTGTTCATAAAAACCTTTGGCCTGCGGGTTTTGTTCATTGACCGCCAGCCGTTTCACGGCATAATTTTCAATTCCATATTGAATCAGACGTTTCCCCAGCCCTTTGCCCCGTTCTTCCGGCGCGACGAACAGCATTTCCAGCGAACCGTCCTCAATTCCCATAAAGGCTGCGGGACAGCCTGAACCATCCTGCGCAACCAGCAGATGGGCGATCCCATTCAGAGCCTGCGGGACATATTCTTTGATACTCTTGATTTCATCGTCTGACAGGAACAGGTGGGTGGCCCTGACAGAGTCTTCCCATACTTCCAGCAGCTGATTGATTAATTCTGGCGTTCGATTTTCTGCTTCTGTGATTTTCATTATGTTCTCCTCAATCATCACCTCAATGGAGGTGTATTTTCTGTCGCTGCATTCTCCCTCGGACACGCTGCAAGCGACAATTCCTACCCGCACATCCATCATAGCTTGAAGGATTATTTTGTTCCCGGCTTTGAAGCGTGGGGGCAGGATCGTGTTATGCCCTAAGCCCTCGCCTTGAAACTCTTTGGAAACGAAGCGTAATCATTTTAATCACTCTGAGGTTTCCTTTGGCATATTGACTGTAAAAACCAGCTCTTTCCGGTCCTTTACGAATGCACCGTTTTCCGCAACAAAAGACAGTTCATCGTAAATGACAGGATGGCTGCGATGGAGGAAATATTGGCGCCCCTGCAGGGGCAGAAGGACGGTGCCTGGATTAAGGGGAATCCGGCATCGTATATGAATAAGGGCAGTTGATTTTAAACGGCCGCAGGCCGACATGGGATCTTCCTTTGCCGGTCTGCGGTCGTCTGTATGGCGTCATAAAAAACTGATTTTGGGAAGGAAGGGGATTACCGGATAAAATTAGTCCTCTTAAACGCCTCTTTTTCCGGCAGACCGTACTTTTCTTTTCCCAGTGCAATGCTCTTCATCAGGAACGACATATTCCTTGCCAGAGTCCGCATGGTCTGCAGGCCTTCCGCATCCTGGGCGGCTTCTCCCGGTTTGTGGCCGTGAATGCTGTTCCAGTACTGGCTGGATGCTACGGGCATGCCGCTGATGGTAAAGAATTTGTTCAGCTCATCAAAGGCAGAGGACAGGCCGCCTCTTCTGGCAGCGACTACAGCAGCGCCCACCTTCATGGTCTTGTCAAAGTGGGTACTGTAAAATAGGCGGGTGAGAAAAGCCATCAGGGAGGCATTGGCGGAGGCATAATATACAGGACTTCCCACCACCAGCCCGTCACAGACCTGAAATTTTGCTGCGGTTTCATTAACCAGGTCGTTAAACACGCATTTCCCGCTGGAAAAGCATTGTCCGCAGCTGATACATCCGCGGATATCTTTATTGCCTACGTGGAGAATTTCGGTTTCGATCCCTTCCTGTTTAAAAACTGTCTCCATTTCATGGAGGGCAATGGCTGTATTCCCGTTGGATTTCGGACTTCCGTTGATCATCAATACCTTCATTTTGGCATTCCTCCTTGTTGACTGATCTTCATTTTATGCAGCTGCCAGATTATTATAGCACAAACAGGAAGAGGAGGCAAAACCCCGTTGCGGCCGGGGCTGGTTTGTGGTAAGCTGAAATCAGCCAAAGCAGGATGGAGGGGAGGAAGGAGAGATGGCAAAGCTGGTTATCCTCCGGGGAAATTCCGGAAGCGGGAAGAGCACGGTAGCCGGGCTGCTGCAGAGAAAATTCGGGCATAATACACTGGTGATTTCCCAGGATGCGGTACGCCGGGAGATGCTTTGGGTAAAGGACGGGTCGGACAATCGTGCGCTTCCTCTTCTGCAAACCCTGCTCCTTTACGGAAAAGAGCGGTGCGAAGTAGTGGTCCTGGAGGGGATCCTTCATTCTGGCTGGTACCAGCCGCTGTTTGAGCTGGCGAAAGAAGCCTTCGGAGAAGAGATTTACGCATATTACTATGATCTGTCCTTTGAAGAAACCATGTTAAGGCACAGAACCAGAGACAAGCGGGATGAATTCGGGGAAGAGGCTATGCGCCGGTGGTGGCTGGAAAAGGATTACCTGGATCTGATCCGGGAGAAGATCTTTACGGCAGAGATAAGCGCCGAGGAAGCAGCGGAACAGATTTTTCAGGAGGTGCAGAATGGAAAAGAATGAGATCAGGGTTTATACAGCACAGGACAGCCTGCAGGCAGATATGATTCTGGAGACGCTGAAAAGCAATGGAATCCCTGCTTACAAAAAGGATCTGGGTTATGTATTTCTGTCTTGACAAACCCATTCAACATGTTATAATCGGAACAGATAAAGCGTTGATGAGACCAGTAGCTGACGGAACCGTTCAGAGAGAGGCTGATTTGCTGTGAATGCCTTACGGGGAAGGAAAGTGAAGACCAGCTCGGAGCGTCCCTTAATCGGGAACGGTGATTCCGTTATCATCAAATGAAGCGGCACTTCGCGGCGCGAGGTGCAACCAGGGTGGAACCGCGGTGATAATCGTCCCTTGTAATGTATGTATTTACCTACATTGCATGGGGCGTTTTTTTATGAAGTATCCAGCAGGATGCGCCAGTGACGGAACCTGCGGGATTTTGAAAAGCCCCATGCGCCAGAAAACCAAGAGAAAAGGAGAACAGCCATGAAGATTACGTTAAAAGACGGCTCTGTAAAGGAGTACGCACAGCCGATGTCCATTATCGACATTGCAAAGGATTTAAGTGAAGGCCTGGCCAGAATGGCCTGTGTGGGCGAGGTAAACGGAGAAAGCGAGGATCTGCGGACGGTACTCAGCGAGGACTGCAGCCTGAATATCCTTACGGCAAAGGATGAAAAGGGCCTGGCGGCTCTCCGCCATTCTGCCAGCCATGTAATGGCTCAGGCCATCAAGCGCCTGTATCCGGACACAAAGCTGGCCATCGGCCCCTCCATTGCAGACGGATTTTACTACGATGTGGATCCGGTAAATCCAATTACTTCCGACGATCTTCCAAAGATTGAGGCCGAGATGAAGAAGATTATCAAAGAAGCCCTTCCCATTGAGCGTTTTACCCTTCCCAGAGAAGAGGCCATCGCCCTGATGAAGGAGAAGGATGAGCCCTATAAGGTAGAACTGATTGAGGATCTGCCGGAAGGCGAGGAGATCAGCTTCTATAAGCAGGGCGAGTTTACGGACCTGTGTGCAGGCCCCCATCTGATGAATACCAAGGATGTGGGAAAGACCTATAAGCTGACCAGCATTGCCGGCGCATACTGGAGAGGCAATGAGCACAACAAGATGCTGACCCGTATCTATGCTACGGCTTTCCAGAAGAAGGATGAGCTGGATGCCTACATTACCATGATGGAAGAGGCAAAGAAGCGTGACCACAGAAAGCTGGGAAGAGAGCTTGGCCTGTTTATGATGCATGAGGCCGGCCCCGGATTCCCATTCTTCCTGCCAAAGGGCATGGTATTAAAGAACACCCTCCTTGATTACTGGAGAGAGATCCATAAGAAGGCCGGATATGTGGAGATTTCCACTCCCATTATCTTAAACCGGAAGCTGTGGGAGACCTCCGGCCACTGGGATCACTATAAGAACAACATGTACACCACGGTCATTGACGAGGAAGATTACGCCATTAAGCCCATGAACTGCCCCGGCGGCGTTCTGGTATATGCCTCCGAGCCTCGTTCCTACCGTGACCTGCCTCTGCGCATGGGCGAGCTGGGCCTGGTTCACCGTCATGAGAAGTCCGGACAGCTTCACGGCCTGATGCGTGTGCGCTGCTTTACTCAGGATGATGCCCACATCTTCATGACCCCGGAGCAGATCAAGGACGAGATCAAGGGCGTGGCTCATCTGATCAATGAAGTATATTCGCTCTTTGGATTTAAATACCATGTGGAGCTTTCCACCAGACCGGAGGACAGCATGGGAAGCGACGAGGACTGGGAGATGGCTACCGACGGCCTGCGCTCTGCATTGGATGAGCTGGGCCTGGATTACGTGGTAAATGAAGGAGACGGCGCCTTCTACGGACCGAAGATCGACTTCCATCTGGAGGATTCCATCGGACGTACCTGGCAGTGCGGCACCATCCAGCTTGACTTCCAGCTTCCCCAGCGGTTTGAACTGGAGTACATCGGTGCAGACGGCGAGAAGCACCGTCCCATCATGATCCATCGCGTTGCCTTCGGCTCCATTGAGCGGTTTATCGGTATCCTGATTGAGCATTTTGCAGGTGCATTCCCCACCTGGCTGGCTCCGATTCAGGTAAAGGTGCTGCCCATCTCCGACAAGTTTGCTGATTATGCAAAGAAGGTGCTGGAGCAGTTAAATGAGGCCGGCATTCGTGCTGAGATGGATACCCGTTCTGAGAAGATCGGCTATAAGATTCGTGAGGCCCAGACACAGAAGATTCCGTACATGCTGGTAGTGGGCCAGAAGGAAGAGGAAGAGGGCATGGTTTCTGTAAGAAGCCGTTTTGCCGGTGATGAGGGCGCCAGAAGCCTGGATGCGTTCATCGCATCCATCAAAGAGGAGATCGAAACCAAGGCCATCCGCCAGGTGGAAGTTTCTCAGGATAAAAAGTAATCTGCATGTCTATGAAAACAGAACGTCAGCGATTATTTTATCTGGATCTGATCAGGGTGGCTGCGGCCGTCCTGATCGTGATCTATCATTTCCCCTTTTCCATCGGCGGTGCCGTGGATCCTCTCCATGGCACGGTAAACGGCAGCTGGGGGATGACGCCGGTTTACTGCTTCTTTATGGTGTCCGGCGCGGCCCTGTTCCACCGATACGGCAGAGAGGAAAAGCTTCCGGTAAAAACCTTTTATAAAAAGCGGTTTCTCAGCATTTATCCTCTGTTCTGGATCGCCTATATCCTTGGATTTTTCGCCACTTACTGGCAGCTGGGCCATTTTTATGACATCCCGACCTGGTCATTTATCTGGTCTATTCTGGGACTGGACGGCTGGATCGTAAACTGGATCCCCACCTTTTATATGGTAGGGGAGTGGTTTCTGGGGAGCATTATCATGCTGTATCTGGCATTTCCCCTGGTGCGGTGGTGCTGGAGAAAGAGCCGGAACATCACAATGCTGGTATCCCTGGCTGCGGCCCTGGCTTTGTTCTGGTATCATCCCTTCCCCATGGATATCAAGCAGAATCCGGTGGTGGATCTGTTTTACTTTTTGCTGGGAGCCTGGTTTGAGGAGATGCGGAGTTATCTTTCGGCAGGCAGGATGGAGAAAAAGGGCCAGAAGGCCGGAGCAAAAGGAGAGAAAGGGAGGATAAGCCGGGTATCTCTCCTTCTCTGGCTGGCCAGCGCGGTGGTTATGGCAGTGTGGTTTTTCGTCCCGGTAACGGAAGGACTTCCGTCCATGGAAGCCACGTTTTCCGCTCAGGCGGTGGGACCGGGAATTTTCCTGCGCCAGAGTTTTATCCTTCTTACCACCTGCGCTTTTTATATTTTCTGTATGGGCATTGCGCCCTGTTTGGAACGATGGAAACACGGAAAAAAAATCATTCTGGAAATCAGCGGAAAAACTTACGGGATTTTCCTGACCCACCACATGATCAGTCAGATTCTGTGCGGGCATTTTGACGGCGCTTCTCTCAGTACAAGGGAAGTGCTGGCTGTATTGTTTCTTGTATTTGCGGTTACCTGGGCGGTGACTGTAGGAATTTACCGTATCGAGGCATACATAAAAGAGCGGTTTTGAACCATACTAACTTTGTCTAAGATTAATCCATCAAGGAGGAAAAGATATGACAAAGTTAGACTGTAACGTAACCAGCTGTATGCACAATGCAGATAACTGCTGCTGCAAGAACCAGATCATGGTAGACGGTCAGGCGGCGAAGGAAGCCTATGAAACCTGCTGCGGCAGCTTCGATGAAAACAAGGGCGGCGCTTTTACCAATTTGTTTAAGACGCCGGAAAAGAAGCTGGATGTAGGATGCGAGGCGGTAAACTGCATCTATAATCAGGGCCGCAAATGTTCTGCAGAGCATATCGGAATATCCGGCGACGGGGCCAGCCAGGCATCCCAGACCCAGTGCAGCAGTTTCCGGGCAAAGTAAATCCAGAGACCGGCATACCGGGCGGCAGTCATGTCCTGGCATGCCGGTTTTTTCAATTTGCAGGAAACGATGCAGAATGATGATTTGCCGGCTCCTGGCACATGGAAATGCTTTACAATTAAAAAATCAGATTGTATACTGATGATATTAGAGCCAAAGGGCCGGAAGTCCGGCCGACGCACCAGCCATCCCATGAAAGTCATGGCGGCGCATTTGGCATCCCTGAATTAGCGCCGCCTATTCGGCGGCAGGCTATCAGAGCAAGAAAAGGAGAGTGAAGTATTTATGGAAAAGATGAAAGATCTGGCTTATTATAACGGAAGGATCACGGCCATTAACGATATGATGATCCCGGCCAATGACAGAGGATATTATTTTGGCGACGGCATCTATGAAGCGGCCATGGTTTTTGATTACAAGATCTATGCTCTTTCGGACCATCTGGACAGGATGGAAAGCAGCGCCCGGCAGCTGCGGATCGCCCTTCCCATGGCGAAAGAAGAGATCGGGAAGCTTCTTTCCGAACTGGTATTAAAGATGGAAAGCAGCTGTCAGTTTCTGTACTGGCAGATTACCAGAGGAACCGCGCCGAGAAATCATCTCTTCCCGGGCGACGGCGTTCCCAGCAATCTTTACATATACAGCAAGCCCTGGAGCGGCGTGCAGATGTCTGACGAATACCGGGTCATGACCGTTAATGATACCCGTTTCCTGCACTGCAATATCAAGACCGTGAATCTGATCCCCAATGTTATGGCGGCACAGCAGGCGAAGGAAGCCGGCTGCGATGAGGCGGTATTTGTCCGTGACGGTTTTGTGACCGAGGGAGCCCATTCCAATGTGTCATTGATTAAAGACGGCGTATTTATTACCCATCCGCTGGATAACAAGGTTCTGCCGGGTACGGAGCGGAAACATATGATCCGCTTCTGCGGCCAGCTGGGGATCCCTGTGGAGGAGCGCGCATTTACGCCGGATGAGATGGCCCAGGCAGATGAGATCATCATTTCCAGCACCAGCCATCCCAGCATGCGGGTTAAGATGCTAGACGGAAAGCCGGTGGGCATGAAGAATCCGGAACTGGTAAAGAAGCTTCGGGACTGCTATCTGGCTGAGATCGGCAGATAATCCGGAAAAGACCAGGGCCGGCCATGGGATGACCGGCAGGAGGGAGCAGACGATCATGGAGAAAAAGAGGATTCGTGATTACGGTGTTGATACCGGGCGCATAAAAACCGGAAAACGGAACAAGATCACCGATGTACCGGGAGTGAAGGTAGGGCACTGTACCATTAAAGATAAAGACAGCCATACCGGAGTGACAGTTATCCTTCCGGGCAGCGGCAACTGCTTTTTAAACAAATATACGGCAGCGGCCTACGTCCATAATGGTTTCGGGAAAAGCACCGGCCTGATCCAGATAGAAGAACTGGGAACACTGGAAACGCCTGTGGCGCTGACCAATACCCTGAATGTGGGCATCGTCTGGGACAGCCTGGCAGAGTACGTTCTGAAAGAATGCGAAAAAGACGGCGTTCCGGCATTAAGCATTAATCCGGCAGTGGGAGAGTGCAATGACAGCCGCATTAACCATATCCAGAACCGGGCGGTAAAAAAGGAGCATGTATTTGCGGCCATTGAGTCGGCCGGAGAGGATTTTGATGAAGGAGATGTGGGAGCCGGCGCAGGCACCATCTGCTACGGTCTGAAAGGCGGGATCGGCTCTGCATCCAGGATCATTACGCTGGACGGAAAGGAATATACCATAGGCGTTCTGGTACAGTCGAATTTTGGCGCCACGGCAGATTTTGTCCTGGATGGGAGGGCGGCAGGCCCCAGGATCCTTAAGATGAAAGAAGGGAAAGAGAAGATGGAGACTGCCGAAGAGGACAAGGGCTCCATTATGACCATCCTTGCCACGGATCTTCCGGTTACCAGCCGCCAGCTGAAGCGGATCATCCGCAGGACGGCAGTGGGCATCGCCCGCACCGGGGCCTATACAGGCCACGGAAGCGGGGAAGTGATGATCGGATTTACCACGGCAAACCGGATCCCGGCATCCGGCCATGGAAAGCTTCTGTCCTTTTCCATGATTCCGGAAGACTCCATCAATGCCGCTTTTCAGGCAGCGGCAGAGGCGGCCCATGAAGCGATCTTAAATTCCATGGTCTGTGCCGAAAGCACCCGGGGAATCGGCGGAGAGATGTATTACAGTCTGTCGGAATTTCTGCCGGAGCTTCTTGAAAGGCAGGAAGGGTCATTTTCCGGCTGAGAGAAGAGCTGCACCGGTTTCGGTAATCTCACAGCCGCCCTTTGTGCGGTGAACAAAAATTAAATTTTCTGCGGCAAGTTCTTTTAAGAGCCCCCGCAGCTTTCCGTCGCTGATTTCCGTGCCGGAGGCTGCGAGGGCTTTTTGTATGGCAGCTCTTCCGCTTTTGGGAGATGTCTGGATGATTGCCAGCACCTGTTTTTTCAGCGAACTCTCCCGGGTTTTGGCTGCCGGGATCCGGTTTCGGATATAGGAAGGAAGCTGGGCCATGATCAGCGGATGGGCCGCATACTGGGAAAACAGATGCTGGGCCAGATTCTGCAGCTCCTGCACATTTCCCGGGTAATCATAGGTCATCATAAATTCATACAGACTGTCGGAGAGGATGTTTGCAGCCTGAAAGTCCGGATTGCGGAACAGGTTCTGGAAAAAATGATCCAGAAGCAGCGGGATGTCCTCGCGCCGGTTCCGCAGGGGGATGGTTTCTATGGAGGTTCCGCCCAGCAGATAGAAAAGCTCCTGCCGGAAAAGGCCACGCTCCATCTGCTCATACAGGTCCGCCGAAGTTGTGGCGATTACCCGGATATCGTAATGCCTTGGCAGGAAGACGGAGGTATCGGCGCTGCTTTGGAACACATGAACCAGAAAATCCTGCAGTGTCAGGGAGAGATACTCAATATTGTCCACCAGAAGGGTACCGTGGTTGGCAGTTTCCAGGATCTGCTGGGGGCTGCTTCCGGAGAGAGAAAGCATCTGGTTTAAACTGACGATGGCATTGTTCCTGCGGCGGGAACTTTTGTGGATGGCGTTGGCAAGCATCTTTTTCTGGGTTCCGTTTTCTCCGTGAATCAGTATGGGGAAATCGTAAAGGGCAAGGCGTCTGGCATAGGAGAGGACACTGTTCCACTGCTTCGAAGCAGTGATGATATTCTGGAAAGTGCTTCTCTGCCGTTCAATAAGCGCCGTACTGTCTTCTATGTTTTCGCGTTCCTTTTCTTCTATAGGCGGAGCCGGCCGGCTGGTAAGCAGGCAGACCGGGTCATGATTTGGAAAGAACAGTTCCATTACGCTTAAAAAGAAGGGGTTCCCTTTCTGATTGTAAATCCGATAATCTGCAGTTTCCTGAAATGAAATATCTGCCGATTCTTCCGGAAGGAAAGATGCAAAGGACCGGCCCACCGCCTGTGTGTCAGAGAAAAACCAGTCGGCGGAAAAGGAATCATTGGCCAGAAGAATCAGGCCGGAAGCGTCCGTCAGGCAGATGCTTAAGGGCAGATTGGAAGCTACGGCGTCTAAAAGCTGCTGGGAAAAGACGTAGCTGCTGTAGCAGGTTCCGGCGGTCTTTACTACTTTCAGGATGTGGGAGATGTAGTTTTTGGTGATCTGGTTGCTTAACCGGGTGGGAAGATGAAAGGTCATGCACAGTTCGTTTATGGTGGCGATATCGATGATCCGGTTCCCGATATTGATCACATTGCTGACATGGCTGGGAACCAGCTGGGGCTCTCCGATGGTGATGGCATAGCGGACGGAAAGATCCGCATTGGAAGAATCCGGCCCCCATGGAATGTACTGATACTGTGAAAGGCCGGATTCCCGGAACTCTTCAATAATATCAACTGCAGAGTCCAGAGTATCATTGACCACATAAACCTTTTCCATGGGCGGAATCCGGATCAGCTGATCCAGATAGGCATGATTGAAGGTTCGGGAGCAGACCAGCTGTGTGATGGTTTCGGGAACCGGAAGGGGAAATGAGGCCTGGACCATCCGGCTGGAAAAAAGGATGCAGCCGTAATCTTCCAGCTGACTGGGTTCCTTAAATTCAGAAGGAGATGCGGCGTCAAATGTGATATAGCTGCCCAGAAATGAGGTCAGGTAGTCGAGAAATTCAACGCGGATATAGGGATTGATGCAGACAATTAAGACTTTGTATTTATTTGGGGAATCCGGCATGGTTTCTCCTCCTTTTTTATTTATTAGGAAGATTATATCAAAAAAGAATGAATATAATCAACCAGATTGCTTTACATTCTTAAAAAAATATTTTTCTGCTATGCCAAGATAGCACTTTAATTTGACAAAGCAAAGGAGCTGGGCTAAAATGATGGAAATGGCAAGGGTGCCTGCATAGTGGACAGGATTCCTTTGCTTTTGTTATTTCGGAAGAAAAAGGAGGATAAGAATGAAGAAAAAAGGGTACAGGCTTTTGGCTTTGTTAATGGCAGCGGCGATGACCACACTGACTGCATGTTCCGGTTCGGACACTGCTGGTGATACTGCGGCAGCAGACAGCGCGGTGGTTTCCGGAGAGACACAGGCAGAGATTGCAGAAGGCGCATCCATTTCCCAGCAGCAGGATGTGGTAGCCGCAGTGAACGTGGATTTTACCACCATGGATCCCATGGACACCAGCGATACGTTATCCGGCGGTATTCAGCGCATGATCATGGACGGATTGTTCGGCTTCGATGATGAGATGAACATCTATCCGATGCTTGCTACCGGGTACGAGGCAAATGAAGACGCTACGGAGTTTACCATTACTCTTCGGGAAGGTATCAGCTTCACCGACGGAACCCCGTGGAATGCCGATGCGGCTCTGGCCAACTTCGCAAAATGGGATGATGAGACTCTTGGTCTGAAGAGAACCACCTTCCTGTGCAACATACTGGATACTTACGAGAAGGTAGATGATTACACCATAAAGATAAACCTGACGGAGCCCTTCGGAGCATTTATCAGCAACCTGGCTCATCCGGCCTGTGTGGTAATGAGCCCGAAGCAGATTGAAGCCGGCGTTGAGGCATGTGCTTCCTCTCCGGTGGGAACCGGCCAGTATAAGTTCGTAGAGTGGATCGAGGGCGATCATCTGACTCTGGAATTAAATACCGAATGGTGGGGTTATGATGCCGATATCTGCGGCGGAACGGCTCTGGCAGATTCGGATGCAGGATTCCGCACCATTACCTTCCGTCCTGTTACAGAAAGCGCAACCCGCGTAGCCATGCTGCAGTCCGGCGATGCGCAGATTATCTGGCCCACTCCTACCGAGAGCGTAGCTGTGCTGGAGGCAGATCCCAACGTAACTTCCTACACCGATGAGGGCCTTGTAGTGCGGTTTGTTATGCTGAATACCCAGAAGGAACCCTATACGGATAAGCGCGTGCGTCAGGCCATCGATTACGCCATCGATAAGGATGCCTACATCCAGGTAGTAAAGAACGGACTGGCCACCAAGGCGGATTCTCTGATCGCACCGGCTGTACAGTATCATAAGGCAAACGAGATAAGAGAGTACAATGTAGAGAAGGCAAAAGAACTTCTGGCAGAGGCCGGATATCCCGATGGATTTACGACGACTGCAATGTATGCCAATACCAGCGCAAACCAGAAGCAGGCGGAATTCCTTAAGCAGCAGCTGGCTGAGGTAGGAATTAACCTGGAGTTAAACGGCATGGAGAGCGCCATCTTAAATGAGAGGATCCAGGATGTGGATGTTCCCGGATCTGAGGCAGAAGTCGAGTTTTATATCATCGGCTGGTCTCCCTCCACCGGCGATGCAGACTGGGGTATCCGCCCGCTGCTTGCCATCGAGTCCGAGCCGCCTATGAGCTACAACATCAGCTACTTTGAGAATGAAGAGCTGGAAGGCTACATTCAGGATGGCTTATCAAGCGCAGATGACGCAATCCGCAGCGAGGCTTATGCAAAGGCACAGGATCTGATCTGGGATGAGTGCCCGCTTATCAATCTGTGTGTTGATTCCAATACCTGGGCTACAGCCAACAACATTCAGAATGTAAAGCTCTATCCGGACGGCGCAATCAATATGAAGAATGCGAAGATGACAAATTAAGGAAAAGCAGAATGGTCAGAAGGACCATAAAAGGGGCGCTGCAAGCGGAAAGCCGTACCGAAGGTGCAAAAGCTTGCAGCGCCTTTCTGATGACAAAGGAAGGAGATAGCAGCACATGTTAAGATATACCATAAAACGTGTTCTGGGAATGATACCGACGCTCATTATCGTTGTGACGTTTGTGTTCTTTTTCGTTCGCCTGATTCCCGGAGATCCGGCCCGTCTTGTGGCCGGCGAACAGGCGACTCTGCAGGATGTAGAGGCGGTAAGAGAGCGGCTGGGACTGAATCAGCCCATCTATATTCAGTACATAAAATACATATTGGGCCTTCTGCAGGGGGATCTGGGAACTTCCCTCCGCACCAGCCGCCCGGTTCTTACAGAGGTGGCTTCCAGATACTGGAACACCATGGCCCTTACCATTGCCAGCCTGATCTGGAGTACCATTGTAGGCGTGATCCTCGGTGTATGGTCCGGAAAAAACCGGGGAAAATGGCAGGACTTCACAGGAATGACTCTGGCGGTATCGGGAATCTCCCTTCCAAACTTCTGGATCGGCTTCCTTCTGATCATGCTGTTTTCGGTTAAGTTAAGATGGTTCCCCACCACAGGTGCAGGCAGCTGGCGGAATCTGGTGCTTCCGGCCATTACCCTGGGAACCAGTATCGCAGCCATTATTGCCCGTTTTACCAGATCTTCTATCGTAGAAGTAATGAAGGAAGATTACATCCGCACGGCCCGCGCCAAGGGACTGAAAGAAAAGACGGTAATATGGGCACATGCCTTCCGCAACTCCATGATTTCCGTTGTTACCGTAGTGGGACTGCAGTTTGGATTCCTTCTGGGCGGTTCTGTGGTTACGGAAGCGGTGTTTGCTTATCCGGGACTGGGGCAGCTGTTGATCGAGTCGGTAAACTACCGGGATTATCCGGCGATTCAGTCGCTGATTCTGATCTTTTCTCTGCAGTTTATTGTAATTAACCTGATTGTGGATATTCTGTATGCAGCATTAAATCCGGAAATCAAATTATCTTAGGAGGATGGGAACTATGGCAAGAAAGAAAACATCCGGCAATGCCGAGATGAACGAGAGAACCGACATCAAAACTCCCGTATCCGAGATGATCCGGAAATTCAAGAGACAGAAAAACGCGGTCGTTGCCCTGTTTTTCATTATTTTTCTGGTGATCATCGCTCTGGTAGGCGAGTATCTTGTGCCTTACGGCATTAATGAATACGATTATTCGGCGATTCTTCAGGGGCCCAGTATGGCCCACTGGTTCGGAACCGATGAATTTGGAAGAGATCTGTTTTCCAGAATTGTCTGCGGAACGAGGATTTCCCTTGCAGTTGGACTGTCAGCCGTTACGGTGGGAGCCATCTGCGGCACTGTTTTAGGACTTCTGGGCGGTTACTACGGAGGATTCGTGGATTCCGTCATCATGCGGATCTGCGATACGCTCTTTGCATTCCCGGGAATCATTCTGGCTATTGCCATTGTGGCAATTCTGGGAAGCGGACTTGGAAATGTGGTTATTGCAGTAGCCGTATTCTCCACGCCTACGTTTGCACGTCTGGTAAGAAGCCGGACTCTGGCCCTGAAACATTCCGTGTTTGTGCAGGCAGCCAGGAACCTGGGCGCTTCCGATGCGCGGATTCTGTTCCGGCATATTCTGCCTGGAGCGGTTCCGGAGATTATCGTGCAGTTTACCATGTCCGTAGGTTCTTCCATTCTGACGGCGTCTTCTTTAAGCTTCCTTGGTATGGGCGCCCAGCCGCCTACGCCGGAATGGGGCCTTCTTCTTTCAAACGGAAGAAATTACATGCTTACCAGCCTGCACGCCACCCTGTTTCCGGGTCTTGCGATTTTCCTTACGGTTTTAAGCTTTAATATTCTGGGCGATGGACTGCGGGATGCGCTGGATCCGAAGCTGACGGATTAATGAAGGGGGAAGCGACTATGGCAGATACGAGGAAAAATGTTTTAGAAGTAAAAAATTTGCACACCAGCTTTTTCATGGATGACGGTGTGGTAAAGTCGGTGGACGGTGTGGACTTCAGCCTGAAAGAAGGCTCTACCCTGGGCATCGTAGGCGAGTCGGGAAGCGGAAAGAGCGTTACCTCTCTTTCTATTATGGGGCTCCTTACAGGGACCACAGGAAAGGTGACGGAAGGCCAGATCTTTCTGGACGGAAAGGATATTGCCCATATCAGCGAAGAAGAGAAACGCCGCCTCAGAGGCGGACAGATCTCCATGATCTTCCAGGAGCCTATGACCAGCCTGAATCCGGTTATGAAGATCGGCAAACAGCTGACGGAATGTATCCTGCAGCATGAAAAGATTTCCAAAAAAGAAGCCTGGCAGAAAGCGGAGGACATGCTCCGAAAGACCGGTGTTCCCAGAGTGGAGCGGATGATGTATGAATATCCCTTCCAGCTTTCCGGCGGTCAGCGTCAGCGTGTCATGATCGCCATGGCTCTTGTGTGTCGTCCCAGGATTTTGATTGCCGATGAACCTACGACAGCTCTGGATGTGACCATACAGGCCCAGATCCTGGATCTGATGAATAATCTGAAAAAGGAGATCGGAACCTCCATTCTGTTTATCACCCACGATCTGGGTGTGGTGGCAGAAGTCTGTGATGAGGTGGCGGTAATGTACTGCGGCCGGGTAGTGGAAAAGGCAGATGTATATTCTCTTTTTGCGAATCCGTCCCACCCCTACACAAGAGGCCTCTTAGGCTCCATCCCCAAACTGGGAGAGGATACAGATGAGCTGGAAGTGATTCCGGGAAATGTGCCTAATCCCAAATACATGCCTAAAGGTTGCAAGTTTGCGCCGCGGTGCAGTCAGGCCATGGAAAAGTGCCGGGAAGAAGAACCGGGATTTTTTGACCTGGGCGGCGGACATACCTGCAGATGCTGGCTTTGCGAAAAAGGAGGCGGAGAAAAATAATGGAAAATGTTCTGTTAAAGATAGAGGATCTGAAGCTTTACTATCCGGTGGCCGGGAAACGGATCGGCACCAAGGAGTATGTCAAGGCTGTGGACGGCGTTTCCTTTGAGATCAGGGAAGGGGAGGTTTTCGGCATCGTTGGAGAGTCCGGATGCGGAAAATCCACACTTGGCCGTGCTGTCTGCAAGCTGGAGAAGCCTACGGCAGGGACGATTATCCTGGACGGAGAAGATATCTCCGGATATAATGATAAGCAGATGCGTGCCGTCCGAAAAAAGGTGCAGATGATCTTTCAGGACCCCTATGCGTCGCTGAATCCCAGAATGTCGGTTTACGATATCATTGCCGAGCCTCTGATTATCCACAAGCTGACAAAGACAAAGGAAGAGACGGAGGCGAAAGTGCTGGATCTTCTCAGAAAGGTAGGACTGGATGATTATCATGCCAACCGCTATCCACATGAGTTTTCCGGCGGACAGCGTCAGAGAATCGGAATCGCCAGGGCTCTGGCAGTACAGCCCAAGCTGATCATCGCAGATGAGCCGGTTTCGGCCCTGGATGTTTCCATTCAGGCCCAGGTGCTGAATCTTCTGAATCAGTTAAAACATGAATTTAATTTGACTTATATTTTCGTGGCCCACGATCTGAGCGTGGTGGAGCATATCAGTGACCGGGTGGGCGTTATGTACCTGGGAAATTTTGTGGAAGTAGGCGACAAGAAGAGCCTGTACGGAAATCCTCTTCATCCTTATACAAAGGCGCTGCTTTCTGCGGTTCCTGTTCCGGATCCTACCGCGAAAAAGGACCGGGTGATCCTGGAGGGAAGCATCCCGTCTGCGCTGAATCCGCCTACCGGCTGCAAATTCCACACCCGCTGTCCCAACTGCATGGAGTGCTGCGTGACGGATGTGCCCAAGCGCTACCAGGTAAGTGAAAATCATTACGTATACTGCCATCTGTATGATGACAAGACCAACGGCTGACTTTTGGAGGAAAAGACGTTATGAAACTGTTTATCAGTGCGGATATTGAGGGCTGTGCAGGACTGGTGCTTCCGGCGGAAACCCATAAGCAGGAAAGCATTTACCGGCCCTTTGCAGAGGAGATGACGAAGGAAGTTCTGGCGGCCTGTGAGGCGGCCCATGAAATGGGGGCCGATGAAATCGTGGTGAAGGATGGTCATGGGGATGCCACGAATATCGATCCCTTCCAGATGCCGGAATATGTGACGCTGATCCGGGGGAAAAGCGGACATCCCTATAATATGATGTGGGGGATTGACGATTCCTTTGACGGGGTGATCTTTATCGGGTACCATGCGCCGGCCGGCGATCCCCGGTTCCCGGTAAGCCATACATCCACAGGAAACAGTCAGTATATCCGCCTGAACGGAAACTATATGAGCGAGTTTATGCTGAATGCGTATACGGCGGCAAGTCATGGGGTGCCGGTGCTGTTTTTATCGGGAGATGAGGCGATATGCAGTCTGGCCGGTGAACTGGTGCCGGGGATTGAGACGGCGGCCTCCAAATGGGGAGAAGGAGCTGCCGTGGTGTGCCGTCCTAAGTCTGCGGTGATCCAGCAGATCCGCTGCGGCATAAAGAAAGCGCTGAGAAAAGATTTTTCCGCCTGCCGGATCAATATGCCGGAGCGTTTTGTTTACGAGGTAACATTTAAGGACTGGAAGAGAGCCTATCAGATGTCCTTTTATCCGGGGATGAAGCCGGTGGATACTTTTACAGACCGTCTGGAGACGGAAAACTGGATGGATGTGGTGACGGCCCACAGTTTTGTCGTATATTAAAAACAGAGCAAATGAGAGGGAACGATAATGGATATGCAAATGTTTGGCCGGATTTCCGATGCCTTCGGCCCAAGCGGGTTTGAGGAGGAGGTCATCCGCACGATTGCAGGCTACTGCGGGAAATTTGAAGTGAAAAATGATGCCATGAATAACCTGTATGTCCGGATGCCGGGGAAGCAGGAGGAGAAGCCGGTGGTCCAGCTGGATGCCCACACGGACGAATGCGGGTTCATGGTGCAGACCATTCATGATAACGGCTGTCTGGGAATTATTATGCTGGGCGGTTTTGTGCTGACCAATGTGCCGGCCCATACCGTGGTCATCCGCACCAGAAGCGGAAAAAAGATCCGCGGCATCACCACATCTAAGCCGGTTCATTTTATGAATGAAAAGGAGCGTGCCTCCCAATCCCTGGACATCGAAACCATTTATGTGGATATCGGAGCCACCAGCCGGAAGGAGGCAGAAGAAGTGTTCGGCGTTTCCGTAGGGGATCCCATGATGCCGGATGTGCAGTTTGCCTACGATGAGGAGCATGAGATCTGTCTGGGGAAAGCTTTTGACAACCGCGCAGGCTGTGCCTGTATCGTGGACACCATGAACCGGCTGTACGGAGAACGGGAAAATCTGGCGGTTAACGTGGTGGGCGCTTTTGCTTCCCAGGAAGAGGTGGGGACCCGCGGCGCGGCTGTTACCGCTCAGGTGGTAAAGCCGGATATGGCCATTGTATTTGAGGGGTCTCCCTCCGATGACTTTTATTTCAGCGCCACCCAGGCCCAGTGCAGGATGAAAGGCGGCGTGCAGATCCGCAGGCTGGACAAAAGCTACATTTCCAATCCGGCATTTATGGAATACGCCATTGAGCTGGCTGGAAAATACGGCATCCCCTATCAGGAAACTGTGCGGCGAGGGGGAAGCACCAATGCAGGAAAGATCAGCCTGACCAACAAGGCGGTTCCCGTACTTGTTCTGGGCGTTCCCAGCCGCTATGTGCATACTCATTATAATTTCTGCGCCAAAGCGGATCTGGAAGCGGCTGTGGATCTGGCAGTACAGGTTATCCGGGAGATGGATGAAGAGCGGATCCGCCATATATTAAGGCAGGATATTATCTGACTGTATCCCATTAATTTATAAGGGGCCAAAGCTTTGGGCATTTGGCCCCGGTATCATCAAATACAGAAGAAAGACAGGCGGATTAAGATGAAAAAACCAGTCATTGGAATTGCCGGACTGACGGCCAGTTCAGATCCCGGCATGTTTATCAGCGGCGAGCGTGTGCATGCCGGAAGTACTTATATCAGAGCCATTTTAAGAAACGGAGGGATTCCGGTGGTGGTTCCGGCCGCATCTCTGGCAGAAGATCCCGAAGGGGCCCTGTCCGGGTGCAGCGGTCTGCTGCTTCCCGGCGGAGAGGACATGACGCCGTGGTATTATAATGAAGAACCCCTTCCCGTGATCGGCGTATTCCGCCCGGAGATCGACAAGGCCTGGTTAAAGGCCATGGAATATGCCGTTTCCGCCCGGATGCCGGTTCTCGGCATCTGCAAGGGGCACCAGACCATTAACGTGGCCCTGGGCGGAAGTCTCTACCAGGATATGTCTCTTCAGGAAAAGGAGAGCGGACATCCGGTAATCCAGCACATGCAGAAATACAACCGGAGTTATCTGAGCCATCACGTGGAGGTGGAGCCGGGAACCCGCATGGCAGCCATAATCGGCGCCGGGACCCGGGAGACCAATTCCATGCACCACCAGGCCATCCGGAAGCTTGGAGAAGGCCTTAAAGTTTCAGCCAGAGCCTGCGACGGAACCATTGAAGCTGTCGAGGACGAAGAAGGGCTGATTGTGGGAACCCAGTGGCATCCGGAGGACCTGATCGATTCGGCGCCGGTGATGAACCGGATATTTGCAGATCTTGTGGAACGGGCCGGAAAATTCAGGTGGGAAAATTCCGCAAAAAAGAGTTGACAATTTAAATCAGCTGTAGTATAGTAATTTAAGTTGTGAGAGCAACTTCAGGAAAGCAGGTATCCACCTCACCTTGGCACGGAAGCATTTACATAAGATGCAGTGACCTGGGTTCATATTTAAGATAACCGGTGCGGAGCATTGGCTTTGCCGTATGGTTTTTACGTGCTTAAATAGTGGATAGTCTGTCTATCCACTTTATTTTTGCCTGTTTACAGGCGCTGCTGATTTCGAATTAATAATTGGAGGTGTACGACTATTAGCGAGTTAATGATTAACGAACAGATCAGAGACAGAGAGGTTCTGCTGATCGGTGAACACGGAGAGAAGTTGGGAATCATGTCTGCCAAGGAGGCATATAAGCTGGCCCTGGAAGCAGATCTGGACCTGGTAAAGATCGCTCCGACTGCGAAGCCGCCGGTATGTAAGATTATCGATTACGGCAAATACCGCTATGAGCTTGTCCGTAAGGAGAAGGAAGCGAAGAAGAAGCAGAAGGTGATCGAGATCAAGGAAGTCCGGTTGTCTCCGAACATTGACACCAATGACCTGAACACAAAGACCTCAGCCGCCAGAAAGTTCCTGGAAAAGGGAAATAAGGTAAAGGTAACACTGCGTTTCCGTGGTCGTGAGATGGCTCATATGAACCAGTCAAAGTATATTCTGGACGAATTCGCTGAGAGTCTGTCGGATATTGCTGTAATCGACAAGCCTTCCAAGGTTGAAGGAAGAAGCATGGTTATGTTCTTAACTGCAAAACGTTAAAGAATAGAAGATTTAAGGAGGATTTTACAATGCCTAAGTTAAAAACAAGCAAAGCTGCTGCAAAGCGTTTCAAAAAGACCGGAACCGGAAAGCTGGTAAGAAATAAAGCTTACAAGTCTCACATCTTAACTAAGAAGTCCACCAAGAGAAAGAGAAATCTTAGAAAAGATATCGTTACCGATGCAACCAATTCCAAGGTAATGAAGAAGATTTTACCATATCTGTAAGTTTTAGTTAAGAGAAGGAGGAATTACCGATGGCAAGAATTAAAGGCGGTTTAAATGCTAAAAAGAAGCATAATAGAGTATTAAAGATGGCAAAGGGCTACAGAGGCGCACGTTCCAAGCAGTATCGTGTGGCAAAGCAGTCCGTAATGAGAGCGCTGACCAGCTCCTACGCTGGCCGCAAGGAGAGAAAGAGACAGTTCCGTCAGCTGTGGATCGCACGTATCAACGCTGCAGCCAGAATCAACGGCTTATCCTACAGCAAGTTCATGTACGGCTTAAAGCTGGCCGGCGTGGAGATGAACCGCAAGATCTTATCCGATATGGCCATCAACGATGCAGAAGGATTTGCAAAGTTAGCAGAGCTGGCAAAGTCTAAGCTGGCTTAATTTTCATCAGCTGTTCAAAGAAAATTTTACAGCCCCGGGTTCCGGGGCTGTTTTCTGTATAGGCAGATTTTCAATGAGGCCGGAAATTCTGTCCTGATTTCGGAAAAAAGAGGCCTGGAGAGGAGAACAGGAAAGTGGCAAAACCCATCATGATACAGGGGACCATGTCCAATGCGGGAAAAAGCCTTCTGGCAGCCGGCTTATGCCGGATTTTCCGTCAGGACGGCTACCGCACGGCCCCCTTTAAGTCCCAGAATATGGCGCTGAATTCCTACATCACAAAAGAGGGTCTGGAGATCGGCCGGGCCCAGGCGGCCCAGGCGGAAGCTGCCGGCATTGAACCCACAGCCGCCATGAACCCCATTCTCCTGAAGCCTACTACAGATGTGGGTTCCCAGGTGATCGTAAACGGAGTTCCCATGGGAAATATGAAGGCCAGGGATTATTTCGCATATAAAAAGAATCTGATCCCGGTAATCCGGGAGGCCTACGAAAAGCTGGATAAAGAATACGATATCATTGTCATAGAAGGCGCAGGAAGCCCGGCGGAGATCAATCTGAAGCAGGACGATATTGTAAATATGGGGCTGGCTCGGATGGTAAATGCTCCGGTACTCCTTGCAGGGGATATTGACCGGGGCGGGGTTTTCGCCCAGCTTTACGGCACTGTGGCGCTTTTGGAGGAAGAAGAGAAGAAGCGGATCAAGGGCCTGATTGTAAATAAATTCCGGGGAGATGTTTCCATCCTTGAGCCGGGGATCCGGCAGCTGGAAGAGCTCTGCGGCCGGCCGGTGGTAGGCGTTGTTCCGTATATGCAGGTGGATATTGATGATGAGGACAGCTTAAGCAGCCGCCTGAAAACCGGAGGAAGGGCAGCGGCCGGACTGGCGGACATTGCAGTGATCCGCCTTCCCAGGATTTCAAACTTTACGGATGCGGCCGTGTTTTCCGCCATGCCCGGCGTCTCCCTCCGCTATGTGGAGAGTCCTCAGGAACTTGGGGAACCGGACCTGGTGATCCTTCCGGGAACAAAGAATACCATCGGTGATCTTCTGTGGATGCGGCAGAACGGTCTGGAGGGGGCGGTCATTAAGCTGGCAGACCGGGGAATTCCTGTGTGGGGGATCTGCGGCGGATACCAGATGCTGGGAGAGACCTTGTCGGATCCGGAAGGGGCGGAAGGAGAGCCGGGAAGAAGTGTTTCCGGTATGGGACTTCTGCCTTTGGCCACAGTATTCCGGCGGGAAAAGACAAGAAGGCAGGTATCCGGCTCTTTTGGCCAGGTGGAAGGGCTCTTTTCCTCCCTTTCAGGAAAATGTCTTTCCGGTTATGAGATTCATATGGGAGAGACCGTTATCTGCCGGGAAATGGGCGCGGCCGATACAGCCCGTATGGTCAATGGAAATCTGGAAATCTGCCGTCCCTTTGCATATTTAATAGACGAAACCGGCAGCTCGAAAGCGGTGCATTCTGACGGATGGAGCCGGGGAAATATATATGGAAGCTATGTTCACGGGATCTTTGATCAGGAAGGAATCGCCGGAGAGATCGTCAATGAACTGCGCAGAAAGAAGGGCCTTCCGGAAAACACAGAGTCTTTTGACTATCAGGCTTACCGGACCCGGCAGTATGACTATTTGGCCCGGGAACTTCGAGAAAGTCTTGATATGAAACAGATTTACCGGATCCTGGAGGAAGGCTGCTGACAGCCGCTCCAGGGAAAATGGCCGCAGGGCGGAGAACAGGAGGGTTTATGAGCGGAAACAAAGAAAGAGAGACGGTTCGTCCGGAAAAAATCGAGGAGAGAAGCTTCTCCATTATAAATGAGGAACTGGAAGCCATGGGGATTTGTCTGGATGCGGAAAACGGGCCGGTGATCCGAAGGGCCATCCATACCACAGCGGATTTTGATTATGCCGAAAATCTGGTATTTACACCGGATGCGGTAAAAACAGGGATCCGGGCCCTAGAAGCAGGTGCAGTCATTGTGACGGATACCAATATGGCCAGGGCCGGCATTAATAAAAAGAAAGCAGAAAGTCTCGGTGTCGAGGTATTCTGCTTTATGGCAGATCCGGATGTGACGGAAGAAGCTTCCCGGAGAGGCTGTACCAGAGCGGCAGTCAGCATGGAAAAATCCGCTTCCCTTTTTGGAAAGGACGCATCGGGTATGCCGCCGGTGATCTATGCCATTGGAAATGCTCCTACGGCATTGTACGCGCTTTGTGATCTTATTGATGAAGGGCGGATCCATCCCGCCCTGGTAATCGGTGCGCCGGTGGGATTTGTCAATGTGGTTTCTTCCAAGGAAGAGCTGATAAAGCGGCAGAATGTGCCAAGCATTGTGGCCCGGGGACGGAAAGGCGGAAGCAATGTGGCGGCGGCCATCGTCAATGCCATGCTTTACCAGGCGGGAAAACCGGAAAAGGAGGGGGGGACGCTGATGGATGCCCATGGAGGAGATGTATACAGCCGGCGGATCCGCTGGGATTTTTCGGCAAATGTAAATCCCCTGGGAACGCCGGAAGGGGTAAAGGAGGCTGTGCGGCGCTCGGCCGAGGACTGCTGCCGGTATCCGGATCCCCGGTGCCGCCGGCTTAAAAAGGCCCTTGGAGCGTTTCATCAAATCCCGGAGGATAGGATCCTCTGCGGAAACGGTGCGGCGGATCTGATCTTTCAGCTGGCTCTGGCCATGAGGCCGAAGCAAGCCCTTCTTCTGGCTCCCACTTTTTCGGAGTATGAGAAGGCCCTGGAGGCTGCCGGATGCCGGCAGGAATTATACTGTCTGGAACGGGAGCGTGATTTCCGGCCGGATGTAAGGGTCCTTGAAGAGAAGATCCGGACCATGGAAAAAGAGGGAAAAAAGCCGGAGATTCTTTTTTTCTGCAATCCCAACAATCCCACCGGTACAGCCGTGCCGAAACAGGAGCTGGAGGAACTTGCAGAATTTTTAGAAAAACAGAAGATATGCTTTGCCCTGGATGAATGCTTTGTGGATTTTCTGGATCACCCGGAGGCTTTTTCGCTCCTTCAGGAGACCGACCGCTTCCCCCATATGGTTATTTTTAAGGCCTTTACCAAACTTTACGGTATGGCCGGCCTTCGGCTGGGGTACTGTGTAACCGCAAACCAGGCGCTTTTAAAGAAGATGGAAGAAGTGCGCCAGCCCTGGTCCGTATCTGGTACGGCACAGGAGGCAGGGCTGGCTGCCCTTGGCGAAAGTGAATACCGGGAAAAAACAAAGGACATGATCCGCCGGGGGCGGAAGCAGCTTTTTGAAGGACTTTCGGATCTGGGATTTCAGGTAATCCCGCCGGCGGCCAACTACGTGTTTTTCCGGGATGTCCGTCCTGAAGTTCCGGAAGGGAGTCTGTATGAAGAATGCCTGAAAAGGGAACTTCTGATCCGTTCCTGCGGAAATTATCACGGACTGGACGGACGGGATTACCGGGTGTGCGTAAAGGGAGAAGAAGAAAACAGAGTCCTTCTTTCCCTGCTGAAAGCCTGCAGGGATGCCGGCGCCTGAACCGAATATATTCCATGGCGGATTCGGCAGCGCGTTTTCTTAAATCAGCCGCGGCTTAACCGGCTGTTCTGGTATTCTCCGCTTAGCGTCACGTCCGGACCGAACCAGGAAGGGGGCGTGAAAGACTCTGCCTGTTCCATGGTGGGAAATTCCACTTCTGCCAGGATCAGCCCCTGGTATCGGCCTTCAAATACATCCAGTTCCACAGTAAGAGGCAAAACTTCTGCCGGTACTGTTTCAGGGGAGCCCGCCTTCATAGCATCGGTTAACGGAATGCGGTAGCGGCGCTTGGAAAGAATGATGCCGTCGGCTTTTGCAATCAGATGCGCATATGCTTCCCGGGTTAGAGGAAGATTGTATTCTTCTCTGGCTAAAAGGCCCTTTCCTTTGTAAGTCAGATAGTATTCATCGCCGTCTCTGCGCACCCGGACCACCGGTTCGGTACAGAGATATCCCTGTTCAATCTGGCTGTAAGGGTAGGAAAGACAGACTTTTGGTATTTCATGAATCAGATATTTGCGTTCAATTTCCATAAGGATTCCTCGCTTTTTGATTGTACTGTTTGCAGTTATGAGCGTATCATATCATACTGGTGCCGGATGTCAATGAAAAAGACAAATCTGCCGGAAGAATGAGAAGAAAGCTGGAAATGAAAGAAAAATGTAAGAAGTTTTTAGATAACTTTCCTTTTCTGGCCGGAGTGTTTATGCTATACTAAAGGCGGCTGTGAAAAAATGTAAATTGCTGCCGCCTGTCCGGCGGCAGGATCTTTACAGAAGCCTTCATTCAGAAGAAAAGTGAGGAGGGAATGGAAATGTGGACAAGGGCTGAATTAAAAAGCCGGGCAAAAGAGGGACTCCGGCGCTACTACTGGTATGGACTTCTGGTGGTATTTGTAGCAGGCATTCTTGGGGCGGGTTCCAGCGAGGGGTATATGCCCACGGGCGTAACCTCTACAGTGAATACTGCGGAAACGAATTCCATCATTGCAGGCAATGACATGGAGTTCTTATTAATTCTGCTTTGCGTTATGTTTGTCATTTTTGCAGTGGTCATCCTATTTTCCATATTTGTGTCAAATGTGGTAGCAGTGGGCAAGTGCCGGTATTTTTCCATGAGTACTCTGGAGCAGAGAAATGCCGGGTTCGAAGAGCTGTTCGGAGGATTCAAGAAAGGCCGTTACATGAATATTGTAAAGGTGCAGTTTCTCCGCGGGCTGTATGAGTTTTTATGGTCTCTGCTGCTTATTATTCCTGGAATTATCAAGCACTATGAATATTATATGGTTCCGTACCTGGTTGCGGAGTACCCTTCCATGGACAGTAAAGAGATTTTTCGTCTCAGCAAGCAGATGATGGACGGAAATAAATTTGCCACCTGGGTGCTGGAGCTTTCCTTTATCGGCTGGTATCTTCTGGGGCTGCTGTGCTGCTGCATCGGCGGATTCTTTGTAAATCCTTATTACGAGGCGACTCTGGCAGAACTTTATCTTAAGCTTCGGGAGGATCGTCTGGGAATTGCCAGAAACGGCGCGCATGCGCCGGATGCGGACGGGGCAGTATATACCCAGCAGGCCCAGGAAGAGAACTGGCAGGGCGGTTCCTTTTATCAGGATCCCAATAAGCGTTTTTAGCAGAAAACAGAGCGACTAAAAAATCAGGAGGAAACAAGATGAAAGCAGTAGTATATGCATGCATGGCAGATGGACTGGAAGAAGTGGAGTGTCTGGCAGCTGTGGATGTGATGATCCGCAGCGGGATCACCGTTAAGCTGGTTTCCATGACCGGAAATCCAGTGGTAACCGGTGCGCACGGGATCCGCATTACGGCAGATCTTCTGTGGGAAGAGAGCCAGCCAGATGAGGCAGACTGTATTTTCCTGCCGGGCGGGATGCCCGGCACTGCCCATCTGGCTGCCCATAAGGAACTGGGAGAAGCACTGGTGAAAGCGGTGTCGGAGGAGCGCAGGGTGGCTGCGATCTGTGCAGCGCCCAGTGTTCTTGGAGGTCTGGGACTTTTGAAAGGAAAGAAAGCCACCTGCTATCCGGGTTTTGAAGATAAGCTGACGGGGGCAGAGTATACCAGTCAGGGTGTGATTACCGACGGGCTGGTTACCACTGCGAGGGGTCTCGGATATGCCCTGGATCTGGGGCTGGAGATTTCTCGTCTTCTGGTGGGTCAGGAGACTTCGGCGAAGGTTAAGGCAGCCATTCAGTATGATCAGGTGTAAATATTTCAGAGGGAAATTTTTACAAAAAGGAATCCTGCGTGACGGGATTCCTTTTTTCACAGTCAGGAAACCTTCAACGGGCCCCGCAGAGTCGGAAAAAGACGGCTTTCATTACTGTAAATCGTGGAAAACAGGCAAAAATTCTGTGATTTAGGACTGGTATTTGCCGGACAGATATGCTATAGTATTAAATTGAAGTGTAGCGCCCAGAGCCAAGGCGGTTCACATATAGATTTAAGGAGGAACCCATAAAATGAGTTTACAAGTAGAAAAGTTAGAGAAGAACATGGCGAAGCTGACTGTGGAGGTTTCTGCCGAGCAGTTCGATGCCTGCATTCAGACCGCATATAAGAAGAATAAGAACCGGTTTGTCATCCCGGGATTCCGGAAGGGCAAGGCTCCTTTAAATATGATTGAGAAGATGTACGGCGCAGCAGTTTTCTATGAGGATGCTGCAGATGAGGCCATTAACAATACCTATGCGGATGCCATGAAGGAGAGCGGACTGGAGATCGTATCCAGACCGGAGATTTCCGTAGAGAAGATCGAGAAGGGCCAGCCCTTCGTTTATTCTGCTATGGTTGCAGTAAAGCCGGAAGTTACCCTGGGCCAGTATAAGGGTGTAGAGGTAGAGAAGGCTTCTGAGGAAGTAACCGATGAGGATGTTGCTGCTGAGTTAGTTAAGGTTCAGGATCAGAACTCCAGACTGGTTACCATTGAGGACCGTGCCGTAGAGGACGGCGACCGCACCGTGATCGATTTCAAGGGCTTTGTGGACGGCGCTCCTTTTGAGGGCGGTGAGGCACAGGATTATCCGCTGACCATCGGCTCCCACTCCTTCATCGATACTTTTGAGGAGCAGCTGATCGGAAAGAACATCGGCGAAGAGTGCGAAGTAAATGTAACCTTCCCCGAGGAATACCACGCATCCAATCTGGCTGGAAAGCCTGCTGTATTCAAGGTAACGGTTAAGGAGATCAAGAAGAAAGAGCTTCCGGAGTTAAATGACGAGTTTGCCAGCGAAGTTTCCGAGTTTGAGACTCTGGATGAGTACAAGGCTGATCTGAGAGCAAAGCTTGAGGAGAAGAAGAAGAAAGAAGCAGCTACCCAGAATGAAGATAAGGTAGTGGAGGCTGTTGTTGCCAATGCTTCCATGGATATTCCGGATCCCATGGTAAACGGCCAGGTAGAGAACATGGTTCAGGATTACGCACGCCGTATGCAGAGCCAGGGCATTTCTCTGGATGACTATATGAAGTATACCGGCATGACCCTGAATGATCTGAAGGAGCAGATGAAGCCCCAGGCTATCCGCCGGATTCAGACCAGACTGGTTCTGGAGGCTGTAGCCAAGGCAGAAGATATCCAGATTTCCGATGAGAGACTGGACGAAGAACTGCAGAAGATGGCTGACGCTTATAAGATGGAAGTAGAAAAGCTGAAAGAGTATATGGGCGAGAACGAGAAGAACCAGATGCGTCAGGATCTGGCTGTACAGGCAGCTGTAGATCTGCTGGTTGCTGAGGCAAAGCTTGTGTAATTGATATTCAGCCCAAGTTGCATGAAATAGAAGATACTGTCCCGTAAGGGGCGGCACTGAGAGGGGGTTGCAGCGTTTTTTGCCTTCCGGCGAAGGACTGCTGCAACTTTCACGATTACGAAGTATCCCTTTGGAAAGGAGAGATTTCCATGAGTTTAGTACCTTATGTCATTGAATCTACCAGCAGGGGAGAGCGTTCCTATGATATCTATTCCCGGCTTTTAAAAGATCGTATTATCTTTCTGGGCGAAGAGGTTACGGATGTTTCGGCAAGCCTTGTGGTGGCTCAGCTTCTTTTCCTGGAGTCGGAGGATCCGAACAAGGATATTTCCCTGTACATCAACAGCCCCGGCGGCTCTGTTTCTGCGGGTCTGGCAATCTATGATACCATGAATTATATCAAGTGTGATGTGTCCACCATCTGCATCGGCATGGCAGCCAGCATGGGAGCATTCCTTCTGGCAGGCGGAGCCAAGGGCAAGCGTATGGCACTGCCCAACGCAGATGTGATGATTCACCAGCCCTCCGGCGGCGCCCAGGGCCAGGCTACGGAGATCAAGATCGTAGCAGAGAAGATTTTAAAGACCAGAAAGAAATTAAATGAGATTCTGGCAGCCAATACAGGCCAGCCTCTCGAAGTGATCGAGAGAGATACGGAGCGGGATAACTATATGACCGCAGAGGAAGCTATGGCCTACGGCTTGATTGATAAAGTAATCACCAGCCGTTAATGCTGGTAGAAACGAGGTGGATGTATGCCAGTCAGAACAGAGGATAAGGTCAGATGCTCCTTTTGCGGAAAGACTCAGGACCAGGTGCGCAAGCTGATTGCCGGGTCCAATAACGTATTCATCTGTGATGAGTGCATTGAACTTTGCTCGGAGATTCTGGAAGAAGAATTTGCGGATGCACAGGATGAGGAAGAACTGTCTGCCTTCAGTGACATCAATCTGATGAAGCCGAAGGAGATCAAGGCCTTTCTGGATGAATACGTGATCGGACAGGACGAAGCGAAGAAGGTCCTGGCGGTAGCCGTTTATAACCATTATAAGCGGGTGACCACGTCGAAGCACATTGATATGGATCTGGCCAAGAGCAATATTCTCATGCTCGGGCCCACCGGTTCCGGCAAGACATATCTGGCCCAGACGCTGGCGAAAATACTGAACGTTCCCTTTGCCATTGCAGACGCTACGGCGCTGACGGAGGCCGGCTACGTGGGCGAGGATGTGGAGAACATCCTGTTAAAGCTTATTCAGGCGGCAGATTACGATATCAGCAAGGCGGAATATGGTATTATTTACATTGACGAGATCGATAAGATTACAAAGAAATCAGAGAATGTTTCCATTACAAGGGATGTTTCCGGCGAAGGCGTACAGCAGGCTCTCTTAAAGATCCTGGAGGGTACGGTGGCCAGCGTTCCGCCTCAGGGCGGCAGAAAGCATCCCCACCAGGAGCTTCTCCAGATCGATACAACGAATATCCTGTTTATCTGCGGCGGTGCTTTTGACGGACTGGAAAAGATTGTGGAGCAGCGTCTCAACGCAGGATCCATCGGTTTTAACGCCACAATTGTGGATAAGAATACACTGGATATCGATGAACTTCTTCACCAGGTACTGCCTCAGGATCTGACCAAGTTCGGTCTGATCCCGGAATTTATCGGCCGTGTGCCGGTGACGGTTTCACTGAATATGCTGGATAAGAATACCCTTGTGCAGATTCTTTCCAAGCCGAAGAATGCTTTGACCAAGCAGTATCAGAAACTGTTTGAATTAGATGATGTGAAGCTTGAGTTTACCGATGATGCGCTGATGGCTGTGGCAGAGCTGGCGGCTGAGCGAAAGACCGGAGCCAGAGGCCTCCGCTCGATTCTGGAAAAGGTGATGAACGATCTGATGTATGAGATTCCTTCGGATGATACCATTGGCATCGTGACGATCACCAGAGAGGTGATAGAGGGAACGGGCCAGCCGGACATTGTGTACCGGGATACGGCAGTGCCCAATGTAAGCTCCTCCAGACGGCTGAGACCGGGCAAAACAGGAGAAATTGCATAAAAATACAGAGGGGCTGTCGCAGTGTACTGTTGCGGCAGCTCTTTTTACGAAATATCCGGCAAACGCGCCGGCGACGCGTTTTTCGGATTGCGGAGAATCCGGCAAAAGGCGCCAGCAACGCAGTTTGCCGGATTGCTTAACGACAGAAAGGGATACTATGGAGCAAACGAGATATACATTGCCGGCGATTGCCCTGCGGGGGCTGACTGTACTTCCAAAGATGATGATCCACTTCGATATCAGCCGAACCAGGTCCGTAGCTGCTGTGGAGAAGGCTATGGTGGAAGATCAGAAGGTCTTTCTGATTACCCAGAGGCGTGCAGAAGTGATGGAGCCGGATCAGGGGGATCTGTACCAGGTGGGCTGTGTGGCCGTTGTAAGACAGCTGGTCAAAATGCCGGATAATATCGTCCGCGTGATGGTAGAAGGCCTTGAGCGTGCAGAACTTGCCCAGCTTGAGGAGGAGGGACCGTATCTGTCTGCTGAGGTGGAAGCGATTCCGGCAGGAATGGAGGCAGAACAGCTGGACTATGTGACGGCAGAGGCCATGGTCCGGATTGTGAAGGATAAGCTGGAGGAATACGGCCGGATCCATCCGCGTATGACCAAAGACATCCTTCCGAATCTGCAGATGATTTCCGATCTGGAGGAACTTTTAGACCAGACAGCGATTCAGCTTCCCTGGGATTATACCTTGCGGCAGGATGTGCTGGAAAGCATTGATCTGACGGAACGCTATGAGCATGTAGTACATAGCCTGATTACGGAGATCCAGATCGCCAGGATCAAACAGGATTTTCAGGTAAAGGTAAAGGCTGCCATCGATAAGAATCAGAAAGAATATATCCTGCGGGAGCAGCTGCGCATTATCCGCCAGGAACTTGGGGAAGATAATGTGCAGTCGGACGCAGATGAGTACCAGAAGCAGGTAAAGGCCCTGAAGGCAGACAGAGAAGTAAAGGATAAGCTGTTAAAGGAGATCAACCGGCTGAAAGGAATGCCGGGAGGAAGTCAGGAAGGGAATGTGATCCGGACCTATATTGAGACTCTGCTGGAGCTTCCCTGGAAAAAGACTTCCCGGGATAATAACGATATCCGCCATGCGGAGCAGATTCTTAATGAGGACCACTATGGCCTGGACAAGGTAAAGGAAAGGATCCTGGAATATCTGGCTGTGCGGGCTCTTACGGATAAGGGCACCAGCCCCATTCTCTGTCTGGTGGGACCGCCGGGAACGGGAAAGACTTCCATTGCCCGGTCCATGGCCAGAGCGCTGAATAAAAAGTACGTCCGCATCAGTCTGGGGGGCATCCGGGACGAGGCAGAGATCCGCGGACACCGGAAAACTTACGTGGGAGCCATGCCGGGGCGTCTGGTAGAGGGACTGCGCCAGGCAGGAGTGGCAAACCCCCTTATGCTTCTGGATGAGATTGACAAGGTCAGCAGCGATTATAAGGGTGACACATCCTCGGCGCTTCTGGAAGTGCTGGACGGCGAGCAGAACGTACGCTTCCGGGATCATTACGTGGAACTTCCCATTGACCTGTCTCAGGTGATGTTTATCGCTACGGCAAACACCACCCAGACGATCCCCGGTCCTCTTCTGGATCGTATGGAGATTATCGAAGTAAACAGCTATACGGAAAATGAAAAATTCCACATTGCCCGGGACTATCTGGTAAGGAAGCAGCTGGAGAAAAACGGACTGTCGGAAAGCCAGGTGACGTTTTCGGACCGTGCTCTGGAAAAGATCATCCACAACTATACCAGAGAGGCCGGCGTCCGGAACCTGGAGCGCCGCATCGGCGATATCTGCCGGAAGGCTGCCAGGGAATTTCTGGAGAACCGAAGGACTTCCCTGCGGGTAACGGAAGGCAATCTGGAAAAATATCTGGGAAAAGAGCGGGTTACCTTTGAAGATGCCAATGAAGAAGACCAGGTGGGAATCGTGCGGGGCCTGGCCTGGACCAGCGTAGGAGGCGACACCCTGCAGATCGAAGTAAACGTGATGCCAGGCAAAGGAAATCTCCAGCTTACCGGCCAGATGGGCGATGTAATGAAGGAGTCGGCCCAGACAGCCCTGACTTATGTGCGGAGCGTCTGCCCGCAGTATCAGGTACCGGACGATTACTTTGAAAAGCACGATATTCATATTCATATCCCCGAGGGAGCCGTTCCCAAGGACGGTCCTTCTGCCGGAATCACCATGGCCACCGCCATGCTTTCTGCAGTGGTGAACCGGAAAGTGGATGCCAAGACGGCTATGACCGGAGAGATTACTCTGCGGGGCCGCGTTCTTCCCATCGGAGGCCTGAAGGAGAAGATCCTGGCGGCCAGGATGGCCCATATCCGAAAGGTGCTGGTGCCGGACAAGAACCGGCCGGACATGGCGGAACTTTCCAGAGAGATCACAAAGGGACTGGAAATCGTATACGTAAAGACCATGGAAGATGTGCTTAAGGAGGCATTGGTTTCATGATTATAAAAAAAGCAGAACTGGAAACGGTCTGCGGCATTACCAGCAAACTTCCGGCCCATACCCGGCCGGAGTTTGCCTTTGCCGGCAAGTCCAATGTAGGGAAATCTTCCCTGATCAACGCAATGATGAACCGGAAATCTCTGGCAAGGACTTCATCTCAGCCGGGAAAGACCCAGACCATTAATTTTTATAATATTAATGATGAGCTGTATTTCGTGGATCTTCCTGGATACGGCTATGCAAAAGTTTCCCTGGAGGCCAAGGCTAAATGGGGAAAGATGATCGAGAACTATCTGAAGAAATCCCAGGTGCTCCATGCTGTTTTCCTTTTGGTGGATATTCGGCATGACCCTTCAGAGAACGATAAGATGATGTATGACTGGGTGATCCACAACGGATACCGCCCGGTGGTCATTGCCACAAAGCTGGACAAACTGAAGCGGAGCCAGGTGGCTGCTCATGTGAAGGCAGTTCGGCAGGGACTGGGAATGGAGAAAGAAGATATCCTGATTCCCTTTTCCGCAGAAACGAAACAGGGACGGGACGAGATCTGGGAACTGATTGAAGGAATGTATAAGGCCGCCGGCATCTGACCGGCGGCTCATTTATTTCTGCGGGCAACGAGCCAAGGGGACCTGTTTCCAGGCAGGATTTCCGTGGAAAATTATACTTTTACGGAGACCCTTTCCACAGAAACTTCCTCCACGGGAACTTTCGGAAGGGTTACAGGAACCGGCTCTGGTTTGCTGTCCGCCGGTGAGGCGGCTGGGTCTGGCGATGCATCGCCGGAATCCATGGATACAGATTCTGCCAGATTTCGGATCTTGATCCGCGCCAGTGTCTTTACGATGCGGATGATCAGTGCCGCCAGAAAGGCAGGGAGTACAAAGGTAAGCCACAGACGGCGTTTTAATCGTTCATTCCGGCGCTTTATTTCTTTTATGGTCATAGCGTCTCACTTTCTTTCTTAACTGGAATCGCGGCTCATAAGAGATTTCATGGCAAAGGAGTAGATTTCCTGGCTCTTGCTGCGCCAATTGCTGCACATGTACTCGGCCTGATCCTTATCCGGCACAGACAGATCCAGCTGGATTAAGGGGACTTTTCCCTCACGGACTTCACAGTGGACGATGTATTCCTGGTTGGTGGATTTGTAAAAATCAGAAATAACGCCGACCTCGTCCCGGAGCCGGAATTTATTTTCCTTCAGGTACTGGTCCATATCTTCAATGATGGCGGGAGAGATCTCGTTCCCAAAGAATCCCAGGGTATCGGCGCCTTCTTGGGTGATTTCGTAGCGGGTGCTGTTGTGGATGGTTTCTTTATGGATGAGACCTGCGTCCAGAAGTTCATTTAATGCCTGCTGGAGAGTGAAATAGGTGGTATAATCGTGCTCGAGGAAAAAATTGGAAAGCTGGGCGTTGGTTAAAGGAAAATTAACCTGCTTCAGCATATACAGATTCATCAATTTGTAAAGCGTCATTGGTTCGGACAACATAATACCCACCTGATTTCTTTTCTGATTTTTATTTCCTCTATTATGATATCAACTTAACCCTTTTAAATCAAGCGGAAATATGGTAGAATAAGTTGATATTAGGGAGATTTTGGGTGACATAAGATGAAAGAACGAATTAATCGACTGGCCAGAGGAATTCTGGATATGGATATACCGCAGATTGTAATCATACCGAAAAAGCTGGAGGAGGCCGTCCAGGCAGGGCGCGTTACATCCGGCGAATTTCATGTGAACAGCGGGAACGGTATGTATATAAAGGGGCTGGCCTATACCAGCCACACGCGAGTAAAAATAGAAAATCCGGCATTCGGCGGGATGCGCAACCGGATTTCCTATCAGATTGACGCCAGCCATCTGGAAGACGGAGATCAGATCGAAGGCGAGATCCGGCTGGTGACCAATGGGGGAGAGTTTACGCTCCCCTTTCACTTCTTAGTGCGCCTTGGCGTTTCCGGTCAGACTCTGGCCGGGCTGAAGGAGCCGAAAGACTTTGGGGAGACAGCAAAAGAGGATCTGGAGACGGCTCTGCGGCTCTTTGATTACCAGGATTTTGTGAAGGCGCCTTTTATGCAGGATATGCATGTGCGGGCTGTCTACGACGGCCTGAAAGGCCATGGAGACCGCGGAAACCAGCTGGAAGAATTCCTGGTTTCTCTGGGTGTAAAAGAGCCGGTGCGTCTTAAGATTTCTTCGGACATGCGGCGTTACGGGCGTCCTGTGGATGTGCTGGAGGATGCCATTGAAGCAGAGCGGAATATATGGGGATATGTTTCACTGGAAGTCAGGGCGGACGCCCCTTTTATTGAGATACCGAAATGTCAGTTTTCAGACCGGGATTTTGAAGAGAATGTGTGCCGGATTTCCTACCGGATTCTGCCTAAGCGCCTGCACAGGGGCCGGAATTTCGGAAGCATCCGTCTTATTACCGCCAGAGAGACGGTGACGGTTCCCATTCGCGTGGAAAGTGAGCCGAGACTGGCGGGAGAATTAGCCCGCCGCCGTTTCTGGAAGGCAGCCTGCCAGTTTCTGAAGCTGCGTCTGGACTGTGAGGACGGACTTTACGAGTTTGAAGCGGTCCGGGACCGGATGCTGCGGGAACTGGATGTGATGCGGAGCCAGCCGGAAGATAAGAACATGGCGGCGCTCTGGATGGCCGAAACACTTCTGGGGCAGGGGAGCCGGGATCAGGCAGCCTTGGTACTGGATGAGTGTCGTGATGAGATTCTGATGTCCAGGCGGGATATGGTGGATTATTACTGTTATTTCCAGTATATTCACCTGATGATCCAGCCGAATATCAGCCAGAAGGAGTCTTTGCTGAGACTGGTGCGCAAGTACCTTTCCGAAGGAGGACATCCCTTCCTGTTCTTCATCCGTCTTAAGCTGGATGAGACGGTGAAGGAGACTCCTGTGAGCCTTCTGTCCGATATGCGCAGGCTTTATGAGGACGGCTTCCACAGTCCGTTTCTTTACACAGCGGCTCTGGATCTTTTAAAGGAGCATCCGGAATTTATTCAGCGTCCGGATTCTTTTCTCCTCCAGGTGCTGAATTTCGGAAGCCGCAGGGGGATCCTGGATGAGGATTCGGCTGTCCGCATTGCACAGCTGGCCGGCCTGGAGAAGCACTACAGCCGGATGTTCCACCAGATTCTGGTCCGCCTTTATGAAACTTACCCCAGAAAAGAGATCCTGGCCGGGGTCTGCGGCATGATGATCAAGGGAGAATGCCGGAAGCCGGAGGATTTTCACTGGTATGAGACGGCTCTGGAGGAAGGCTTGAGTCTGACCCGGCTGTATGAATATTTTCTGTATTCTCTCCCGAAGGATTACAACCACCTTCTTCCCAAAGAGGTGCTTTTATACTTTTCCTATGGACATGATCTGGACCGGCACAGCAGGTCGGTTCTGTATAAAAATATCCTGCTGTTTATGAATCCGTCATCCAATCTTTACCGGTCTTATGAGCGGGATATGGAGCAGTTTGCCCTGGATCAGCTGTTCCAGTCCAGGATCAACAGCCGCCTGGCTGTTATCTACGATCATATGATTTATAAGGATATGATCGATGAAGCTATTGCCAAGGTGCTTCCGGCAGTTCTTCGCTCTTACCGGATTTCCTGCCGCAGCAAGCAGATGAAGTATGTGATCATCCGGTATGAGGAGCTGGAGCAGGAAAATGCTTACCTGCTGACGGACGGGGTGGCTTATGTGCCCCTCTTTTCCGGAACCGCGGTGATCCTTTTCCAGGATGCTTTCGGGAACCGGTATGCAGATGTGCAGTATCTGAAGACACCGGTTATGGATAAAGCAGATCTGGAAAAGAAGTGCTTTGAGATTTACCCGGCCCATCCCATGTTGTGTCTGACTGCCTGCAAAAAGGCAGCAGATAAGGAGATGCCGGGAGAGGAAGAGATTCCGATCCTGGAGCGGGCCATAAATGAGCTTTCCCTCTGCGATCTGTACCGGAAACAGCTTCTTGGCGTGATCATTGGATATTACCGGAGGCTGGCAGGAGAAGAGAACTCTACCCAGTGTGAATGCAGCTATCTTTTGACCCTGGATATTGCGGCCATGACGCGCCGGGAGAGGCTGCTGGTCTGCGAGACGTTAATCAGCCAGAATTATCTGGAAGAAGCTTACGGCATCTTAAAGGTTTACGGCTGTGAAGGGCTGGATACGGGACGCCTGGCAAAACTCTGTTCAAAGATGATCCTTCAGCAGATGTTTGATGAGGATGATTTCCTCATGGGACTTTCCTTTCAGGTATTTGCCGGGGGAAAGGCCGACAGTGTGGTGCTGGACTATCTGTGCGAGCATTTTAACGGCGATTCCGATGAGATGTTCCGGCTGCTGACTCAGGCGGTTTCGGCCAGAGTGGAGACGTATGATCTGGAGGAACGGCTCATGTGCCAGATGATGTTTTCCGGAAAGACGGAGCATCTGGATCAGACTTTTCTTTTGTACTCAAAGCGGAAGCGGATGAGCGAGATTGTGGTAAAAGCTTACTTTACCGTAAAATCCATCGGCTATTTCCTTCGTCATGAGACGGCAGATCCTCAGGTATTTGCTTATCTGGAAGCCACGGTGAACCGGATCGAAGATATGGAAAAGGCGCCGGTGATTTATCTGCTGGCACTGACTTTGTATTATTCACAGTGCAGAGAGTTAAAGGAAGACCAGATCCGTCTGTGCCGCCGCATGACGGATCAGCTGCTGGGAGACGGCCTTATCTTCCCGTATACGAAGAAGCTTTCCCGTTTCGTGCCGGTACCCCAGAGCGTTATGGATAAGGCCATGATTTGCTTTGAAGGAAATCGGGATGATAAGCTGGAACTTCTGGTGCGGATTCTGCCTGATGAGGAGGAATTCCATCCGGAGGAGTTTCGCCGGGTATATCAGGGGATTTTTGTGTGCAGAAAAGTGCTTTTTGAGGGGGAGACCATGGAATATCAGATCTTCCGCCAGGAGATAGGCGGCCGCCGGCTGGCGGCTGAGGGAACCGTGTCCTGTGAATTGACTTCTCCGAATCTTAAGGAAAGCCGTTTTGCCAGTTTAAATGATATGGGGCTTTGCCTGAGCATGAAAGAAGAGGCAGGTCTTAAAAAGAGCATGCAGGAGTACCTGATGCGGAATGCGGCGCTGGAGGATCTGTTCCCTCTGGCCCGATAAACGGGAAAGATGAAATGAAGGAAAGAATACGAGGGGGACATCAATGGAGGGACTTGTAATTGGTTTGGATCTGTGCGAGTTCTATGTGCAGATCTGCTGCTGGGGGAAGGAGAAGACATGGACATTTCCCGCAGTCCTCTGCAGAAAAAAGGATGAGGAGCTGTGGTATGTGGGGGATGAGGCCTACAGCTGCAATCTGGCCGGTGAAGGGATTCTGATAGACAAAATTCCGATGCTGGCGGGAAAGGGTGAAACCGTATCTATTGGGGATAAAAAATACAGTTCCAGAGAAATCCTGCGGGAATTTCTGCGGCAGGTGCTTTCTTATCCCAGGACGGCGTTTAAAACGGAAAAGATCAGCCAGCTGGTGATCACGCTGCCGAAGCCGGACAGTCAGATCATGGACTGCTTGCTGTACTGTGCCGATGACCTGGGGATAGCCAGGAGCCGGTTTCATGTAATCAGCCATGGGGAGAGTTTCCTTTACTATGTTTTAAGTCAGAAAAAGGAAATCTGGTCCGGGCAGGTGGGGCTGTTTGATCTGTCCCAGAGCGGGCTGTGTTATTATGAAATGAAGGTGCAGCGGGGGCTGCGCCAGACTACGGTTCTGTCTGATTACGAGAAAATCGATGACGGGATCACTCTGGATCTTCTGGATACTTCTTCCGGCATCCGCATGGCGGACAAGGTTCTTTGTACCTGTGCGGAACGGCTCCTGGCAAAGAAGCTTTTTTCTGCGATCCTTCTTACCGGCCGGGGATTTGAAAAACCGTCCTGGGCATCGGATTTTATGAAAGTCATCGGCCGTCGCCGCAAGGTGTTTGGAGAAACGGTCCTTTTTGCCAGGGGGGCTGCTGTGAAGGCCCAGGATTACCAGGCACCGGAGACCGGATATCCTTATGTCATGATCTGCGAGGGAAGGCTTAAATCCACCATTTCCATGGAAGTGATTCATGAGGAAAAGCCGACCCAGCTGGTAATTGCAGCTTCCGGTGACAGCTGGTATGAGGCAAAGAGTACGCTGGAATTCATTCTGGATAATCAGGATGAGCTGGTTTTCCAGATCCAGCCTCTGGATTCCCGAAAGCGTTACGAGATCCGTATGCCTCTGGAGGGAATTCCCCATCGTCCGAACCGGACGACACGGATTCAGATGAAGGTGGGATTCCTTGATGAGAAGACCATGGCTGTCATGGTTCAGGATAAAGGCTTCGGAGAATTATTCCCGGCCTCGGATATTGTAATACGCAGGGAGATCGCTTTATGAGTTTACTTTTATGCAGAATGGAGCCGGTGGTGCATCCCTTTGAGGTGCCGGAACTGGGCGTGCGGATTTATTCGTCCCAGGAACTGTGCTATGTAATCTATGAAAATCCGCTGCTGGTGATCGATGATTTTGTAGATGAGCGTCTGATCCAGTTTGTGCGGGATGATTTAAATATGGAATTTCTGGCGGGAAAGCTGGATAACTGGAAAAAGAGCAATGAAAACCCGGACAATCTGCTGCTTTTGATCCTTACCGAATGCCAGTACTATACTTCGGCAGAAGTAAACCACTACCGCCAGCTTCTGATCCAGTTAAGAAAGAAGCATCCCTCCCGGCTGACAAAAGAGCGGGCCGACTATTTCTTTGGAAAGAAGCAGTATGGAAGAGCCATTTCACTTTATGAAAAGCTTCTGGAAGGAAAGCGGGACAATGTGGTGGATGAGGACTTTTTAAGCCGGGTCTGGTCCTGTCTGGGAGCCTGCTATGCCAGGATGTTTCAGTTTGAAAAGGCATACCATGCCTATGACCGGGCATTTTTCTATAACGGGCGGGATCCGGAGATTTTGGAGCGGATCTATTCGCTGAAGGCCATGTACCCGGATCTGGTTCTGGATGAGCGGTACCAGTCCATTTTCCAGGCCAGGGATACCAAGGGCTGGGATGAAAAGATTGAAGCTGCCAGGAAAAACAGCCGGGAATCCGAGGCTGTAAGGGAGCTGGATGAGCTGTTTATGAAAGACCCGGAAAAGCGGATGGAAGGTGCATCCAGACTTGTGCGGCAGTGGAAACAGGAATACCGCTCCATGATGTAAAACGGAGGGAGAGGGATGAAGTTTGTGTGCTGTCCCCAGTGCGGGGCAAAGCTTGAAAAGCGGGAGATCGGCGATGAGGGACTGGTGCCCTACTGCAGCGCATGCGGGCGTCCGTGGTTTGATATGCCCTATGCCTGTACCATCACGCTGGTTATTAATGAATATGATGAAGTGGCACTGATCCGGCAGGGGTATGTGTCGGATCAGTATTATGTCTGTGTGGCCGGCTACATCAAATGTGGAGAGACGGCAGAGCAGACAGCGGCCAGGGAGGTGGAAGAGGAACTTGGCATTAAGCCGGAATCCATCCGCTATACCAGAAGCTATTATTTTGAGAAAAAGGATATGCTGATGCTGGCCTTTGAGGCGAAGGTAAAGAAGGGAAGCTTTCACCTTTCCGGAGAGGTGGACCGGGCAGATTGGCTGACCTATGAGGAGGCCCATGAAAAGATGAGGCCGGGAAGCGTGGCCATACAGCTTCTGGAAGGGTATTTTGCCGGAAAGGGCAGGGGTTAAGGAGGCGCAAGCGATGGCTGCCTGTGACAGCTGTGTGTATTATGTATATGATGAAGACTGGGAGGAATACTGCTGTACGGTAAATGTGGATGAGGATGACCTTGCCCGCATGGCCTTAAGCAGCCGGTATGAATGTCCCTATTACCGTCTGTATGACGAATACCGGACGGTGCGCAGACAAATGTAGAAAAGAAAAGGAGTGATTCCAGTGTCTTTTGAGAAAGCAAAAGCGTATTTAGATAAAAAAGGATTGGGAGACAGAGTGCAGACTTTTGAGGTATCCAGCGCTACGGTGGAGCTGGCGGCAAAGGCCGTAGGCTGTGAGCCGGAGCGGATCGCCAAGACCCTGTCTTTTCTGGTGGACGGAAAAGCAGTCCTGATATTGGCAGCCGGTGATGCCAAGGTGGACAACCATAAGTACAAAGAAACCTTTCATACCAAGGCGAAGATGCTTTCGCCGGATCAGGTGACAGAACTGGTGGGCCATCAGATCGGCGGCGTGTGCCCCTTTGGCGTCAATGAAGGCGTGGAAGTATACCTGGATGAATCCTTAAAGCGTTTCCCTGTGGTTTATCCTGCCTGCGGAAGCGCAAACAGCGCAGTAAAACTTACGGTGCCGGAGCTGGAGTCCTGTTCCGGATATCTGTCCTGGGTAGATGTGTGCAAGGGATGGCAGCCTGTTTAAAGCCTGAAAGATGCGTTTCGGAACGTTTTCCTGCTTGACAAAAGATAAAAAAGTCTTTATGATTGTGAAAAGGAAAAGGCAGAGAAGAAGAGGAGTACATCGAAACCCTGACAGAGAGGACCGTTCAGCGGCTGGAAGGCGGTCTCAGAAGGCGCAGATGGAAGGTAGCTTCGGAGCCGGGGCTTTGAAGGATGCAGAAAGGTATGTGTCTGGTAGAGGCCCACGGGATGTCCCGTTACAGACAGTGAGATTGCCGGATGGATCCGCTTTTGCAGACAGGAGACATACCGGTGAATAAAGGTGGTACCGCGGTCATTCGCCCTTTGCATGAAATTCATGCAGAGGGTTTTTTCATTTTCGGGAGATGTATTCTCTTCCAAATGAAAACACTCCGCTGCGGATGCACACTTTTTATTGGGGATGCCGTTTTCGGCAGCCCGCCGCAGGCAAAGTGCCGGGAGGAGGTGACAGGAATTGCGTGAGCAGCTGACTCAAAGTGATGTAGAAAAGATACAGGAGGAGATCAATCACCGCAAACTGGTGGTCCGTAAGGAGGCCATCGAGGCGGTAAAGGAGGCCAGGGCCCAGGGAGATTTAAGTGAGAATTTCGAATATTATGCGGCCAAGCGCTTTAAGAATCAGAATGAAAGCCGGATCCGGTATCTGGAAAAGATGCTGCGGACGGCCTCCATTGTGTCCGACCAGTCCCGGCCGGATGAGATCGGAATCAACAATACGGTGGAGCTTTACTTTGAAGATGATGACGAGGTAGAGACCTACCGCCTGGTGACCTCCATCCGAGGGAATTCCATGAAGGGATTAATCAGCATTGAGTCCCCGCTGGGGAAAGCCATCAAGGGACACAAGGAAGGCGACCGTGTCCATGTGATGGTTAATGATAAGAGCGGATACGATGTCATTGTCCGCCGGATCATCAAGACGGAGGATGACAGCCAGGATACGATTCGAAGCTTTTAAAGAAATAAAAAAAGGAGAATACATGCCATGAAAGAACTGGAAAAAACCTATAATCCGGCGGCTATAGAAGACCGCCTTTATGAGAAATGGCTGGAGAAGAAATATTTTCATGCTAAGGTAGACAGGAGCAAAAAGCCATTTACCATTGTGATGCCGCCGCCCAATATTACGGGACAGCTGCATATGGGCCATGCCCTGGATAATACCATGCAGGATATCCTGATCCGCTATAAGAGAATGCAGGGCTATGAGGCTCTCTGGCAGCCGGGTACGGACCATGCGGCAATTGCCACAGAGGTTAAGGTAATCGACAAACTGAAAGAAGAAGGCATTGAAAAGGCAGATCTGGGCCGGGAGGGATTCCTGGAGAAATGCTGGGACTGGAGAAAAGAATATGGTTCCCGGATCATTAACCAGCTCCACAAGCTGGGTTCTTCGGCAGACTGGGACCGGGAACGGTTTACCATGGATGAGGGCTGTTCCGATGCAGTGCTGGAGGTATTCTGTAAGCTCTATGAAAAGGGATACATCTACAAAGGTTCCCGTATTATCAACTGGTGTCCCGTATGCCAGACTTCCATCTCCGATGCAGAAGTAGAGCATGTGGAGCAGGACGGCTTTTTCTGGCACATTAATTACCCTGTGGCAGGGGAGCCGGGCCGCTTTGTGGAGATCGCCACCACCAGACCGGAGACCCTCTTAGGAGATACGGCTGTGGCGGTAAATCCCAAGGATGACCGCTATCAGGACCTGGTGGGAAAAATGTTAAAGCTGCCGCTGACTGACCGGGAAATTCCTGTAATCGCAGATGAATACGTGGATATGGAGTTTGGAACCGGCTGCGTAAAGATCACCCCGGCCCATGACCCCAATGACTTTGAGGTGGGAAAGCGCCATAATCTGGAGGAGATCGTAATCTTAAATGATGATGCCACGGTAAATGTTCCCGGCCCCTACTTCGGCATGGACCGGTATGAGGCCAGAAAGGCTATGGTAGCGGATCTGGATAAGCTGGGCCTTTTGGTAAAGGTAGTGCCCCATTCTCACAATGTTGGAACCCATGACCGGTGCAAGACCACGGTTGAACCCATGGTAAAGCAGCAGTGGTTCGTAAAGATGGAGGAAATGGCGAAGCCGGCCATTGAAGCACTGAAAACCGGAGAGCTTAAGTTTGTGCCGGAAAGTTTCGGGAAAACCTATCTGCACTGGCTGGAAGGAATCCGCGACTGGTGTATTTCCAGACAGCTGTGGTGGGGACACCGAATCCCGGCTTACTACTGCCAGGACTGCGGGGAGATCGTAGTGGCGAAAACTGCGCCGGATACCTGCCCCAAGTGCGGCGGCCATCATTTTGAACAGGATGAAGATACTTTGGATACCTGGTTTTCCTCGGCCCTCTGGCCCTTCTCTACCCTGGGCTGGCCGGAGAAAACAGAGGATCTGGACTATTTCTATCCCACGGATGTGCTGGTAACCGGCTATGATATCATTTTCTTCTGGGTAATCCGTATGGTATTCTCCGGCATCGAGCAGACCGGAAAGTGCCCATTCCACACCGTGCTGATCCACGGACTGGTTCGAGACTCCCTTGGACGGAAGATGAGCAAGTCATTAGGGAACGGCATTGATCCTCTGGAAGTGATCGACAAGTACGGCGCGGATGCTCTGCGCATGACGCTGATTACCGGAAATGCCCCCGGAAACGATATGCGTTTCTACTGGGAGCGTGTGGAGAACAGCCGCAACTTTGCCAACAAGGTATGGAACGCTTCCCGCTTTATCATGATGAACATTGAGAAAGCTCCGGATAGCAATGTAGAGTTAAAGGATCTGACGCTGGCAGATAAGTGGATCCTCTCCAAGGTAAACACCCTGGCAAAGGATGTGACAGAAAACCTGGATAAATATGAGCTGGGCATCGGTCTGCAGAAGGTATACGATTTCATCTGGGAGGAGTTCTGCGATTGGTATATCGAGATGGTGAAACCCCGTCTGTACAATGACGAGGACAGCACCAAGGCGGCGGCTATCTGGACTTTAAAGACCGTACTGATCCAGGCATTAAAGCTTCTGCACCCCTTCATGCCGTTCATTACGGAAGAGATCTTCTGCAATCTGCAGGATGAGGAGGAATCCATTATGATTTCTTCCTGGCCGGAATATCAGGAGGCATGGAATTTCGCAGAGGATGAAAAGGCAGCGGAGATCATCAAGGAGGCTGTTCGGAGCATCCGGAATGTAAGAACTTCCATGAACGTTCCGCCCAGCAAGAAGGCAAAAGTATACGTGGTATCCGAAAATGAAGAACTTTTAAACGTTTTTGAACACAGCAAGGCTTTCTTTGCATCTTTAGGCTATGCAAGCCAGGTGGAGATCCAGAAGACAAAGGATGGAATTCAGGATGACGCTGTTTCCGCAGTGATTCCCCAGGCGGCAATCTATATGCCCTTTGCAGAACTGGTGGATATCGAAAAGGAGATTGCACGTCTTAAAGCAGAAGAAAAGCGCCTGACAGGAGAGCTGGCACGAGTAAACGGCATGCTGAACAATGAAAAGTTTATCAGCAAGGCGCCGGCAGCCAAGGTTGAGGAAGAGAAAGCAAAGCTTCTTAAATATTCCCAGATGATGGAGCAGGTGAAGGCGCAGCTGGCTCACCTGGAAAAATAGTGCCTGTGGGCTGAGACGGTACGGCATATGCAGCGGGACTGCATATGCTGCTGTCGGAATCTGACGGGTTTTTGCGGACAAATCTGGTTGAAAATTCGGCAGGAACATTTATAATCAAAGTGTGCAGCTGTTTGCAGACGGCTGCACACACATGGAAGGCGAAGAAGAGGATGAAAGCGGAAGAATACTTAAATCAGATCCCCATGTGGACCAGAGAGAAGAATTCTCAGAAAGATATCCGGAGGATCCTTGGATATCTGGGAAATCCTGACCGGAAGATCCCGGTGATCCATGTGGCGGGGACCAATGGAAAGGGATCGGTCTGTGCATACCTGACCAGTGCCCTGAAAGAGGCCGGGTACCGGGTTGGAACCTTTGTGTCGCCCCATCTGGTGGAGATCCGGGAACGGTTTCTCCTGAACGGAGAGATGGTGGGAACAGAGTCCTTTCAGAAAGCCTTTGAGAAGGTAAAGGAAGCAGCAGATCAGGCCATGGAGGACGGACTCAGGCATCCTACATTCTTTGAATTCCTTTTTTACATGGCCGCCTGCCTGTTTGCGGAGGAGAAAGTGGACTTCTGGGTGATGGAGACCGGGCTGGGAGGACGGCTGGATACCACGAATGTGGTGGAGCGGCCGCTTCTTACGGTGATCACCTCCATCAGCCTGGATCATACCCGGTATCTGGGAGAGACGGTGGAAGCCATAGCCGGGGAGAAAGCCGGGATTATCAAAGAGGGGATACCGGTAATCTTTTCCGACGGAAACAGTGCTGCTTCCGGTGTGATCCTTAAGACTGCCTCCCAGCGTCATGCTCCCGGTTATCCGGTTAATTCCGGGTATTACAGGGTGATTGATGAGGGGGCCGGAAAGCTTACGGCAGAGATCCGGGATCTTGACGGAAAAATGCAGCGGATCCGCATCCCCTTCCCGGCGGCGTATCAGGGAGAAAACGCTGCCATTGCCTGGAAATGCCTTTCCCTCCTTATAGAGAGCGGGATCCTTGACGCAGACAGAAAAGAGGCCCTTGTCTGCGGGATGGAAGCAGCGAAATGGCCGGGACGCATGGAGGAGGTGCTTCCGGGTGTGTTCCTGGACGGTGCCCATAACCCGGGCGGGATCCAGGCATTTATCCAGGCGGCCCTCCGGATCAAAGAAGAGCGGGGCGGACGTATCCTGCTTCTTTTTGCTGCTGTGGAGGATAAGGATTACGGCAGGATGATCGAAAGTCTCTGTGAAGAGCTATCTCCGGAGCTTACGGCGGCAGTCCGGCTTAAGAGCGAGAGAGGACTTTCTGCTGCGGAACTGGCCCGGTGCTTTCAGGAAAAGGGGAATTGTCCGGCTTTCGGATTTGAGGATGCGAAAGAGGCCTTTTCTTTTATCCTTTCGGAGAAAGGAGAGGGGGACCTGGTGTTCTGTGCCGGGTCATTGTACCTGATCGGAGAACTGAAGGAAATCATAAGGAGGCGCTATGATAAACTTTGAAGAAGAAATCCGGCGTTTTAAGCCCAGCTTGGAGGTAGAAGAGGTGGAGGACGCCATTGTAAAAAGTGACCTGACGGATATGTCCGACATCATGATGGAAATGATGAAGGAAATGAAGGAAGATTAAGAATTCATGGATTATGTGAAAAGAAACCGACAGATTGCAAACAGTTATTACAATCTGGGACTAGAAAAAGCGAATATCCGGGATCTGACCGGAGCGGTGGGCTGTTTAAAGAAAAGCCTGCGTTTCGACAAGTATCAGATGGATGCCAGGAATCTTCTGGGACTGATCTTTTATGAGATGGGAGAGACGGCAGATGCCCTGGTGCAGTGGGTGATCAGTATGAACCTGCACCCTACCGATAATCCGGCGGACCGGTACCTGGGCGAGATTCAGAGAAAACCCGGTCAGCTGGAGCGCGAGGGGCAGACCGTAAAGACTTACAATCAGGCCTTGTGGCATGCCCAGAATGGAAATGCCGATCTGGCTGTTCTGCAGTTGGCCAGGACAGTGGAGGCCAATCCTCATTTCGTGAAGGCCCACATCCTTCTGGCGCTGATCTATATGTCCAGGGAAGACTATGTGAAAGCGGGAAAATCCTTGTACCGGGTGCTTCAGATTGACAAGAATAATCCCAAGGCCCAGTGGTACATGACTCTGGTAAAACAGAATACCGGACGGGAAGAGGTGGAAAAGAAGCGCTTGAAGAATGCGTTTTCCCACCGGAAGATGGAAGATGATGACATCATCATTCCGCCGGAGTATAAGGAGAATACCGGATGGGGCAGTATCCTGCTGATCACGGCGGGACTGGTTATCGGAATGATGGTGGTATTTTTCCTGATCATGCCGGCCAAGACAAAAGCGCTGAATACAGAGCATAATCAGGAACTGATTTCCTACAGCCAGAGCATCAGCGATTTAAACCAGCAGCTGGCTGCTTTGACTGAGGAGTATGAAAGCCTGCAGACAAGAGCAGATGAGATGGAATCTCAGCTTTCCACCATTGAAGCGGATCAGCAGGCGGTATTAAGCCAGTATGAGACGGTGATCGGCATTCTCCAGGCATACCGGCAGGAGGATCTTATGACAGCGGCACAGCTGTATGCATCTCTGGACCCATCTTTGATTACCAACGAAAGCGTCCTGGCTATCGTAAATCAGATCACGGAAAATATGACAACAGAAGGATACCAGACCCTTGCGGAACTGGGAACCTCAGCCTGGAACGGCGGTGACCTGGCGGCGGCCATCCAGTATTATGAGAAGAGCCTTCAGCTGGTGCCGGGCAATACTGAGGTAATGTACCTTTTGGGACGCGCTTACCAGCAGCAGGGGAATACAGATATGGCCAATCAATGGTTTACTACCATTATTGATCAGTATCCTGACAGTGCGGAGGCAGAGCAGGCACGGGAGGCAAGAGGATATTAACAGGCGGCGGGATAGATCCCGCCCATCATGCATAAAAAGAAAGAACACGAAAGAGAAGAACCTTTCGTGTTCTTTCTTTTTATGTGGAGAATTTTGTTAAAAGAAGCAGAAAGGAGACGAAATTGATGAATGCGGATACATTTACTTACGAGCCAAGAGGACAGATGCTGGTGATTCACCTTCCCAGGGAACTGGATCATCATAACTGCAGAAATCTGCGGTATGAGACGGATCTGCTTTTATCAGAAAACTATATCACCAGAATTATATTTGATTTCAGCCAGACAGAGTTTATGGACTCCTCCGGCATTGGCGTGCTTTTAAACCGGTATAAGCAGATGGCCGGAAGCGGAGGATCGGTGGTCCTTTACGGGGCTGGGACCCAGGTAAGGCGGATTCTCCATGTGGGCGGTCTTGCCAGACTGGTACCCTGCTTTGAGACCAAGGAGGCGGCGCTGTCCTGCTGACAGGAGAGGCGGGCTGGAAGGAACTGGAGAAAGGAGAGGAAATGTGCCATGGAAGCGAGAGAGATGGAGCAGGAAAGGGAGATCTGTACTGAAGCAGATGGAACGGACGGCTTTCGGATGGAAATGGAGGGATTGTCTCGAAATGAAGAGTTTGCCAGGGTGGTGGTGGCAGTGTTTATGAGCCGGATGAATCCCACGTTAGAAGAACTGGATGATGTAAAGACAGCCGTTTCCGAGGCGGTGACCAACGCTGTGATCCACGGATACCAGAATCGCGGCGGAAAAGTCCGGATCGGGTGCTCCATTTCCGGAAACGAGCTGACAGTAACGGTTCAGGATCAGGGAACCGGCATTGCAGATCTGAAAAAGGCGATGGAACCCATGTACACTACGGACCAGTCGGGGGAACGGTCGGGAATGGGATTTTCATTCATGGAAGCTTTTATGGATCATCTGGAGGTGGAATCCTGTCCGGGGAAGGGAACGACAGTCCGGATGAAAAAGCGGATAGGAGGCTGACTCCATGGATGAGACCATGAATCTGATTCAGATGGCTCACGACGGAGATAAGGCGGCCAGGGACCGGCTGGTGGTGGAAAACATGGGACTGATCTGGAGTATTGTCCGCCGGTTTGAGCGGAGGGGACATGAGACGGAGGATCTGTTTCAGATCGGCGCCATCGGCCTGATGAAGGCGGTGGATCATTTTGATCTGGATCTGGGACTGCGTTTTTCTACATACGCTGTGCCTATGATCACCGGCGAGATCAAACGATTTTTGCGGGATGACGGCATGATTAAGGTCAGCCGGTCATTAAAAGAGCTGGGCGTGCGGGTAAACCAGGCCAGGCAGGAACTGGGAGGCAGGCTGGGAAGGGAACCTACGGTAGAAGAGATTGCGGCGCAGCTGGGGGAGAGCTGTGAGCAGGTAGCTGCCTCCATTGAATCGGCGGCGGAAGTGGAATCTCTTTACCGGCCGGTGGGAGTGCAGGATGAAAATGGCGCCAGACTCATTGACCGCATTCCGGAAGAAAATGAGGAACAGGAACGTCTCTTAAATTCCATGACTCTGAAAGAAGTGATGAAGGGCCTGGAAAACCGGGACCGGGAAATCATTCTGCGCCGGTATTTTGAAAACCAGACCCAGAGTCAGGTGGCCAGAGATCTTCATATTTCCCAGGTGCAGGTGTCACGGCTGGAGAAAAAGATTTTAAAATCAATGCGGGAGCAGTTTTTTCAGTAAATTGCTGCTAGGCGGCAGAGGTTCAGAGAATCCTTCGTGTGCCGCATAGATTCTGCAGAAAACGGACATAATGGAAAGAGGACAGATAATGAAAGGCGGGATATGATGAATTCTTTGAAATTTATTCTGGGCCTTCTGGCTCTGGCTCTTTCCATGGTCGTTATAGCGGCGCTGATCTGGATTGCTTTGTTTGGAATTCCCCAGGGAGAGATTGATGGCGGAACGCTGGTAAGCGCTTTCTCTTTGTGGAGGGAGGTGCTTTGGTGAGCGGACAGACCGGGCGGAATCAGGATCAGCAGGTTTATCTTAAACTTAACCAGATCACCCAGGTTAATGAAAAGGACATTTTTCTTAAAGATGTGGCGTCGGTGTACTGCAGTGATCCGGCTCTGCAGAACCGCTGCAATGCCTTAAAGATCAAAACAATCCGGGAAAATAAGGAAAAACGGTATGTGGAAGATGCGCTGCAGGTGATCGAAAAGATCAGCGGCCTTGGATTCGGAATTCAGGTGCAGAATCTGGGCGAGGCGGATTATATTATCGATTATCGTCCGCCGTCGCCGCCGCATCTGGTATGGCAGTGGATAAAAACCGTCTTCGTCTGCCTGGTCAGTTTCTTTGGCGCGGCTTTTGCGATTATGACATTTAACAACGATGTGGATGTGCCTCAGCTTTTTGGTGATTTATACCGGATGACTACGGGAAACGAGTCCGACGGCTTTACGGTATTGGAGATTTCTTATTCGGCCGGCCTTGCCATCGGCATTCTGGTCTTCTTTAATCATTTTTTAAAGTGGAAGGTGAGTGCGGATCCCACTCCGCTGGAGGTGGAGATGCGGACTTATGAGGAAGATATCTGCAAGACGCTGATTGAGGATGCAGGAAGAAAGGAGAGGGAGATAGATGTCCGGTAGCATAAAAACCCTGTTCCTTGCATTTTTCGGCTTGTCGGCAGGCGGTGTGATCGCGGCGGGCGTCTTTGCCTTTCTGGCGGTAATCGGTGTCTTCCCCAGACTGATAGGAAAGACGGGGACGAAGAAGCATGTGCGGCTGTACGAAAGCTTTATTGTGGCAGGCGGTATTCTGGGAAACCTTCTGAATCTGTACGGCATTCCCGTTACAGTGGGAGAAGTGCCGGGAATGGTGCTGCTTTTTTTGTTTGGCAGTGCTGTGGGAATCTTTGTGGGATGCTTGGTCATGTCACTGGCCGAAACGCTGAATGCCCTGCCGGTGATCGCCAGGCGGATCCGCCTGGCTGTCGGACTGCAGTTTGTTATTCTGGCTGTGGCGCTGGGGAAGCTGACAGGCTCCCTTTACTACTTCTGGAAGGGTGTAGGAAACGGGTAAACTATTTCTTACCGCAGCATTTTTTGTATTTTTTTCCGCTGCCGCAGGGACAGGGATCATTAGGATAGATCTTTGTGGGCATGGTCCTGGCCGGGGACGCAGAAGGCTTTTGGGCAGACGGGCGGCCATTCTGATGGCTGGACGGTCTGCCAACGGGAAGCCCGGCCTTTTCCATTGCGTCGGCATCGGTGTATCCTTTATTTCTTATTTTCCGTGTGTACAGGTCCAGTTCGGCAAGAAGAGGAGAAAGGGATGCGGGAAGCATTCTGCCAGGGAAAACACCTTCTAAATATGCAGAAAGTGCCGGAATGCTTTCAGAGACGGCCAGCATATCGTACGTATGCATCAGAACGTTTTCCGCTTTCTCGCGGGAAATTCCGGCTTGTGTCAGGAGAAGCGTTTCTAATTTCCGGAAGCAGGGATTGCGGGACGGATAGCCGTTCTGGTTATAGTCCAGAATTTCATCCTCTCCGGGTATGTAATATTCTTCCTCTTTATCAAATTGTTCTTCACAGGCAGAAATGGCCGCCGGGGAAAGACTGCGGTTGAAAATCCGATCATGATGGATGAACCAGTGATTTTTCCCGTGGGGGATCTGATCAAAAAGCTGCAGCCATTCTTCTCTGTTTATGGAATATCCCGGCCGTCTGCGGTACATTCGGATCATGACGGAAACCGGCGCTGCGGGATAAAGACGGGACTGGATCCGGAGACAGGCAAGGAGCCAGGAAATCCGGCTGCGCAGGGCCTGAAAGTCTGCTGTGTTGATTTTATCGTATCCGGCAATCACATCTTTGGTAATCTCTACGGTATTATCCAGAAAGACAGTCAGATAGTTTTTATTATGGAGAGGCATCAGCAGTTCCTGCTCCTCTTCCGAAGCCGTAAAACCGTTGGGCTTTTTTATGGCTCTTTCCCATGCGGCTGCTTCCTGGTCATCCAGGGCAAGAAAATGCTCCCGCATCACGGAAGGGCGCAGCATTTCATTGGCGATTTTTTCTGCCAGCATATCCTTGTTAAGCCCTGCAGTTCTCTGGATGCGGAGATCTCTCGCTTCATCCAGAAGCTCTCTTTTGGAAAAGCTTTTCAGCAAAACGCCCAGGGAAGTTCTGGGGCGGCGTTCCGATGATGCGTCAGGGGAGCGTTTTGCTCCCTGGCTTTCAGCAGATTTTTGCAGAGATGGACTGTCGGCAGCTGGTTCAAACAGACTATGGGGAAATTCACCCTTTGCAAGCTCCGGAAAAGTCTGGCGCAGGCGGTCCGCAAATTCCTGCAGATAAGAATTGCCGGATCTTTTTATATTTTCCGTGCGGCTGACCGGATGTTCGCAGCAGTTCATTCCGTATCTGCCGTTTTTCAGTTCCTGAAGCAGTT